>Ga0335069_10002754_pt1 | contig 26868 bp, 24 predicted proteins | sample Lox_Sample_11_FD_206714 | JGI IMG/M metagenome (GOLD analysis project Ga0335069, IMG submission 206714) | Soil microbial communities from Loxahatchee National Wildlife Refuge, Florida, United States - Lox_Sample_1.1 | ecosystem: Environmental > Terrestrial > Soil > Wetlands | place: USA...
CTTCTTCACCGCCGCATAGATCACCGCATTCAATCCGGGGCAATCGCCGCCGCCGGTCAACAGAGCAACTCGCATCGAAAGTCTCCTAAGTAATCAGGTCGCGGCTCGCGGGCCGCTGAGAGGTGGGCGCCATTCAACCGTGCCGGTGGCCGGTTTCGACGCCTTATCCAGTGTACTCCTGGGTTGTAAAGGGAAATCGTGACGGAGAGCACGGGAAGGATCGGCGCAATGCTCGTAAACTATTGTGCGAGCGTTTTGAACCGCCCATCATGCATTGCAGGAGCAGTCTCATGTCGGAAAAGCGAATTGGCATTCTCACCGGAGGCGGCGACGTCCCGGGACTGAATTCGGTGATCAAGTCGGTCGTCTACCGAGGATCCGAACTTGGATGCGAAGTGATCGGCATCCGCCGTGGCTGGGAAGGGTTGACGCACCTCGATCTGAAGGATCCGGCCAGCAGGTCGCGGTATATCCTGCCGCTTAACCGCGACAACACTCGCACCATCGATCGCACGGGCGGCACATTCCTGCACAGCTCGCGCACCAATCCCACCAAGATGAAGAAGCTGCCGCCTGCGCTCGAGGGGCAGACGTTTCCAAGCAAGGAGATTACCAAAAAGGGCGAAACTTCGATCGTATTCGACGTGACGCCGGCGGTATTGAAGAATATCGAGGCACTCGGCCTCGATTGCATCGTGGCGATTGGCGGTGATGACACGCTGAGCTATGCCGCCGAACTCGACCGTCACGGCGCCAAGGTCATCGCCGTGCCCAAGACCATGGATAACGACGTGCGCAACACCGAGTATTGCATCGGGTTTTCCACCGCCATCACGCGCGCCATGGATGCCATCGAGCGGCAGCGGACGACGGTCGGATCGCACGAGCGGATCGGAATCTTCCGGGTTTTCGGGCGCGACGCCGGCTACACCGCCCTCTACACCGCCTTCGTCACCTCGTTGCGCTGCTGCATCCCCGAGTACAAGGTGAATCTGAAACACCTGATTGAAATCCTCATCGACGACAAGCACAAGAACCCCAGCAACTATTCCCTCGTGGTTTTATCGGAGGGCGCTGAGTGGGAAGGCTACACGGTCAAGGAGTACGGCTCGCCCGATGCCTTCGGCCATCGCAAGAAGATGAGCGTGGCAGAAGACCTGAGCTCGGAGATCAGCACCGCCACCGGCGAAGAGACCGTGGTCAGCGACTTGACCTACGATCTGCGATCCGGCAGCCCCGATTTCGTCGACCGCCTGGTGGCCATCACCTTTGCCGGGATGGCCATCGACGCCGTAGCGGATGGAAAGAGCGGCTTGATGACGGCCATCAACAACGGCTGTTACACCATGGCGCCGATCCCCGATCCCAAGCTCGGGCCCCGCAAGGTGGACATCGCCACCATGTACAACACCGAGCGCTACCGGCCAAAATACGATAGCAAACTCAGTCTGCCGATCTTTCTGACCCGTGGCTAAGCGCATGGGGGGACGGCACTGGTACCTGAACGCGGGTGCCCGCTTCCCCTCCCCGCAGACATAGGGACAGCGGGACGAGAATGGCAAGGACTGTGGGACATAGGAACCGGGAACTCGGCATTGGCAGATAGAATGGGATCGCTGCCGGCGATGGTCCGGAGCTGATCCCTTCTCTGAGGTATCGAATGCCGGGTACGGGAGCGCTGTTACTGCTGGATTTTTCGAGCGCCGATGGACGCGCAAGGTGGACGAGGATCTTGCGCTGTTAGGTTTGGTTTTCCGCGTGGGCGAGGGACTGACCGGTGCGATGGCGAACCACACTACCCTGCAAATTCTCTGGCTGGCGAGCTCAGGCGCAGCATTCGCTGCGAGCCCGGCGGCGGTTGCGACTCTGGGTGCGTGTTCTTTCAGCGCGCCCGAGGGAGGCACCCACGCGATCTTCTTCGCCATGGGGAGCACCCTGTTCTCCTGCCTTCTGCTGCGCGGCCGGACCGTTCCGGTGGCGCTCGCGTGGTTTGGAGTGGCCGCTTCGATCCTGATTGCGGTAGCCCTGCCGCTGGAATATGCAGGCTTCATCAGCGGCGGCAGAGTCACCTGGCTTTCGATTGCGATGGCGCTGAACGAGGTTCCCCTGGGACTGTGGCTGATCATCCGAGGCGCAAGATCGAGCACCCTCGAGCGGACCCCGACCGTGGCCTGAAGACAATCGGAAACTGAAGTGGCGAGGCTTGCGCCGAGTCATCCGGCCCACGTACCTCGGACTGCCCGCTAGAATGGTTCCCATCCATATGCCCGGAACAGGTGCTCTTCTTCTTCTGGTCTTTGCCAGTCTCGTCGTGTTGGTGCTGCTAGTGCTGCTGCAGTTGACGCGGCTGGGATACCTTGTGCGCAGCACCATTCCGGACCGGCCGCGGCGGCGGATGTTCCTGGCATCGGTTGCGTTCCTGATCACGTTTGCCGGCGTGCGGCTGCTGGTTGATCTGATCGTGCAGAATCGCGGCCCGTTTGGCTGGGTGATGGTGAAGGGACACCACATTCATCACCTGGTGTGGGGCATCCTGATCCTGCTGCTGGTGGGTTACGGATGGCTGCTGGATGTGGGGCGGTCGCATTTGCCGACTGCGATCCTTCTCAGCCGGCTGATGTCGATCGGCTACGGCGTGGGTGCGGCGCTGACTCTGGACGAGTTTGCGTTGTGGCTGGACCTGGCGCCGGATGCGTACTGGACACGGTCGGGACGCCTGAGTGTAGACGCCATCATCCTGTTCGGAAGCATCCTGGCGGTGGGCGCGTGGGGAGCGCCGTTCTTCCGTGGGATGATGCGGATGTGGGGCAAGCGCCGGGCGGTTGGCCGCGGACTGGTCTCTCCTATTCGGCGTGCGCGGTCGCTTCGTCCGCGTAGATTGCGGAAACGACCGCCGCATAACGCTCCGTGATGATGCGCCGCTTGAGCTTCATGGACGGGGTGAGTTCGCCGGAGTCCTGGGACCACTCGTCGGGAACCAGGCGGAAACGCTTGATGGTCTCAAAGTTGGCGAGGCCGGCGTTGACCTCGCGCACGATGTCGGCATAGAGCCCGTGGACGCGCTTGTCGGCGACAAGTTCGGCGCGCGTGGCTCCTTCCAGACCGTGTTCGCGGGCCCACTCGTCAAGGGCCGCGAAATTGGGCGAAATGAGGGCGGAGACAAATTTGTGCCGGTCGCCGAGCAGGGCCACCTGGCCGACGAGGATGTTGGTCTTGAGCTTGTTCTCGATGGGCTGCGGTGCAACCAGCTTGCCGCCGGAGGTCTTGAGGAGTTCCTTCTTGCGGTCGGTGATGTAGAGGAAGCCGTCGTTATCGATGTGGGCGATGTCGCCGGTGCGGAACCAGCCCTCCGCATCGAAGCACTCGGCGTTGGCTTCCGGCTTGTGCCAGTAGCCCTGAAAGATGGAGGGGCCGCGTACCAGCAGTTCGCCGTCGGAGGCGAATTTGAGTTCGATATTGGGGACGGGCTTGCCGACGCTGCCCAGGCGATGGTTGGGCTGGGAGTTGAGGGCGATGACGGGCGAGGTCTCGGTGAGACCGTAGCCCTCCCACACCGCGATTCCGACGGAAGCGAACCAGCGGGCGGTGTCGATCCCGAGCGGTGCTCCGCCGGAGACGAGCACGCGCACACGGCCGCCGAAGGCCTCGCGGACCTTGCCGTAGACGAACCTGTCTGCGAGTTTCCAGAGCGGTGAAGCCGGCCGGTGGCCGCCATAGACGGCTCCGACGTGGCGAGTACCCAGCTTGACTGCCAGGGAGAGCAGGCGCTTCTTGATGGAGCTGAGAGCGGAGCGCCGCTCGATTTCCTGGCGGATCTTCTCGTAGACGCGCGGCACTCCCACAAAGATCGTGGGCCGGACTTCGCGCATGGCGTAAGGCAGGCGGTCGAACTGCGAGCAGTAGACGATCTGTGCGCCGCGGGCGTACATCACGTAGTCGAGGGCGCGGGCGGTGATATGCGAGAGCGGCAGGAACGAGATGCAAACGTCGTCAGGGCCGAAAGAGAACTCCCGCGCGCAGGTGTTCTGGTTGGCGGCGATGTTGCCGTGCGTGAGCATGACGCCCTTGGGCTCGCCGGTGGTTCCCGAGGTGTAGATGAGGGTGGCCAGATCGCCTGGTTCGACAGAGCGCATGAGAGCGTCGAATTCAGGGTCGCGCCGGCTTCCCAGTTCGTCGGCGCCGGCAATGAGTTCGGAGAACGCGATAGAGCCTTCCGGCGGATCGTCGGAGTCCATGATCACGACGCGCTCGAGCGGAGTCTGAGCGAGGACGGGCTGGAGCTTGTCGAACTGCTTGCGCGTGGAGATGACGACGATACGGCAGCCGGCGTCGCGGAGGAGCGCGGCGATCTGTTCGCCGGTCAGCGTGGGATAGATGGGGACATCGACGGCGCCGATGGCGAGGGTGGCGAAGTCCGTAACGGCCCACTCCCAGCGATTCTCGGCGATGAGCGCGATACGGTCACCCTTCCCCACGCCCCAGGCGCGGAAGGCAAGCCCGAGGGAGCGGACGCGATGGTAGATGTCGTCGGAGGAGATGGGCTGCCACTCGGAAGTGACACTTTGCCACAGGATCGCGCGCGGGTTGGCGGCAGCGGCAATGCGAAGGAATAGATCATTGAGAGTGGTGATCGATGCGGAGCTTGTCATCGGGGCTCAATCAGAGGCAGGGGGTCTCATCTCCAATCAAACGAAAGTTTATCAGTTGGATGGCCATCCATGTTTTGCAGGCCTTCCCCTCGCAAAAGTGGCATTTCCAAGGACCGGGGAGAGGGTAGACTGGAATGCATACCGCATTCCCGATCATTTTTTCGGTACGGATCGCTACAACGTATGGGCAACAAGCAAGCGGTAATCGAGTTGCATCGCATCGATTCCGGCATGGTTCGCCAGCTGATGCGCATTGAGGCCGCATGCCTTGCGGCGAGCGGCCTCATTGCGGCGGTGGGATTGTCTGAGAACGCCTTTCCGGGGCTTGCCCACGGAGTCTTCCCTTGGAAGCTTGTCGGCATGGACGCCGCGGTGGCCACCGCGGCCAGCACAGCCGCCCTGGGGTTCTCGTCTCTGCGCCAGGGCCGCGGGACACGCATCCTCATCATTCTCCTGGCGCTTGTGACCGCGCTGCCGGGGGTTTCCGCGCTGGCGGGATTGGCGGGAGGCACGACGGCTTTTCGATCAGGTTGGATGGGCGGCGGCGCGGCAATCACATCGATGGGAAGTCTGCCTGGGCTTGTGGCGACTGCATTTCTCCTGCTGGCGGTGGTGCTCGGATTCGTCCGCGCGTCGGAGGGGCCGGCGGGCTATGTGGCCGATGTGGCCCTGTTCGGGCTGGGGTGGATTGTTCTCGCCCTTGTCTTCGGATGGTTTCTGGGGACCATCCATGCCCTGAATGCGGCGCCGCTCGAAGGAGTTGCGCCATGGACGATCTGCGCGCTGGCGCTGACGACCTTTGTGGCGTTCGCGCGTAGGGCCGAATATGGGCACTTCTCCATCTTCCTGGGCAGGGGAATCGGCAGCCGCGTGGCGCGGGGCGTAATGCCGGTGCTGCTGGCATTGCCGCTCTTCCGCGAACTCACCCGGGGGCGGATGCTGCGCTCGCAACTGTTCCCGGAGGCGTACGCGGCCGGGTTTCTGTGCGCCGCGGGAACGATCGTTGGCCTGGGGATCCTGCTGCTGCTGACGCGACAGTTCCAGCGGTTGGAGGGGGAGATCCGGGACCTGAGCCTTCGCGATGAGCTGACCGGACTGTATAACCTGCGCGGATTCCAGTTGCTGGCCGGGCAGGCACTGCGGGTTTCGCAGCGCTCGCAAACGCCGTTTTCAGTGCTGTTTGTGGATGTGGACAACCTGAAGATGATCAACGACCGGCTCGGTCACGGGGAGGGCTCCCGGCTGCTGATCGAGGCCGCGGAGTTTCTGCAGACACATTTTCGCGAGACCGATGTGGTGGGGCGGATCGGCGGGGACGAGTTTGCCGTGGCGGGTCACTTCAGCCAGGAAGCGATTGAGCTTGCCGCGCAGCGGATGCAGGCGCGGTCCCGCGAAACGGAAGATCAGGATGAACAGCGGCCGCGGCTGGGCCTGAGCATGGGGCATGTGAGCGCGGATCCGAAGCGGCGCGAATCGCTGCAGGAGCTGCTGGATCGGGCGGATGCGGCGATGTACGAGCAGAAGCGGCGAAAGAAGATGCAGGCCGTCTGACCGCCTGATTCCCCGACGGACTCTGAATCCTTGATTCTCCGGGTTTCTCAGGGGACGGATCGCCCCGCAAGACGGACCCATTTGTGGAAAAATCACCTTTGCATAGTTATGCAAAGGTGATGTATATTTATGCAAGCGCGGCTCCCGAACTGCGGGCCGCGCTTTCGCTTGGGCGGAAGCCTGGAGAGTATGAAACAGCAGCGGCACAACGCGATCCGGGAACTGGTGGCGAGTCCCGGGGTGAGCAACCAGGACGAGTTGCGGCGCAAGCTGCGCCGGCGCGGGTTCGCGGTGACCCAGGCCACGTTGTCGCGCGACATTCACGAGTTGCAGATCTCCAAGGGGCCGGCTGGTTACATGCTGCCCAATGGCAACGGAAACGGCGCCGCAGACGAAGAGGACGAGGGGCCGCCATCGGTGGCGGAGGTGCTGGAGGGTTTCGGGCTGCGCGTGCGGCACGCCATGAACCAGGTGATTCTGCGCACGGTGATGGGCGGAGCACAGCCGGTGGCCGCGGCTCTGGACTACGAAGAGTGGCCCGAGGTGGTGGGCACAATCGCGGGCGACGACACGGTGCTGGTGATCTGCCAGGACGCGCGCCACGCGATGGAAGTCGCAAACAGATTGAGGACGATGCTGGAGTCATGAGCGAGCCGGTACAGACAGCGGTGATCGGGGTGACGGGATACGCAGGCGGCGAGCTGGCGCGGCTGCTGCTGCATCACCCCCGCCTGAAGGGGACTCCTCCGGTGTTTGCCGGGCGCCTGGATGAGAAGGCCGTGGAGCGCGGCGGCATTCCGCTGGCTGAGATTCATCCCCAGCTGGCCGACAGCAGGGACAGCGGCAACCTGCGGCTGCAGGCGTTTTCATGGGAGCTGCTGGCGGATCTCGACGTGCAGGTGCTGCTTCTGGCCACCCCGCACGAGCAGTCAAGGGAGTGGGCGCCCGAGGCGATGGAACGCGGCATGCGGGTCATTGACCTGAGCGGCGCGTGGCGGCTGAACGAGGCGTCCCATCGCGCAGTGTATTCGTTCGAGGACGAGGGTTCGAGCAGGGCAGAGGAGACTCAGGAGCAGGCCGTGTATGGAATGCCGGAACTGCACCGGCGCGAGATTCGGGATGCGCGGCTGATTGCCAATCCGGGATGCTACGCGACCTCGGTGATCCTGGCTCTGAAGCCGCTGGCGGCCGCGGGGCTTTTGGATTTGCAGCACGGGATTGTCGCGGACTCGAAGAGCGGCGTGAGCGGAGCGGGAAAAGCGCCGACGCCGAAGACGCACTTCATGTATGCGGCGGATAACCTGTCGGCGTATGCGGTGTTCACTCACCGGCACACCGGAGAGATGCTGGAGCAAATCGGAATCGATGGGGATGCGATAGTGTTCACGCCGCACCTGCTGCCGATTCCGCGCGGCATCCTGTCGACAATTTACGTGACATTCAAGACGCCGCTGACGCGCAGCCAGATTCTGCATACGTACCGGGAGTTCTTTGCAGGCAGCCCGATGGTGCGGCTGCACGACCATGGGCTGCCGCAGATTCAACATGTGGTACGGACCAACTACAACGACATTGGATTTCAACTTGCGCCGGATGGCAAACGCGCGGTGATCGTGAGCTGCCTGGACAATCTGTTGAAGGGAGCATCCTCTCAGGCTGTGCAGAATCTAAACGTGATGCTCGGCTGGGAAGAGTCGGAGGGGCTTGAATGAAATATGTGGTCAAGCTCGGCGGAGCGGGCCTGGAAACTTCGGCGCTTCTCGAGGGCTCGATGCGGGCGATTGCGGAGCTGGTGCGCGACGGGAACCAGGTGGCCGTGGTGCACGGCGGCGGCGTGCAACTGACGCGAACGCTGAAGGCGCTGGGCAAGCAAAGCGAGTTTGTGAACGGCCTGCGCGTGACCGATGCGGAGACGCGCGACGCGGCGCTGATGGTGCTGGCGGGCAAGGTGAACAAGAGCCTGGTGGCGGCGCTGGGCGCGCTGGGGCAGCCGGCGATGGGCATGTCGGGCGGCGATGGACTGATCTTCCGCGCGCGCAAGAAGAGGACTTCGCCGGATCTGGGATTTGTGGGCGAGATTGCGGCGAGCGATCCGCGCTGGATCGAAGCGATCTGGAAGCTGGGCGGCGTGCCAGTGGTGTCGTCGATGGCGCTGGGCTTCGACGGCGAATACTACAACGTGAATGCCGACGAGATGGCGGCGGCGTGCGCGATTGCGTGCCGCGCGGATGCGCTGGTGTTTCTGACCGATGTGCCGGGCGTGCGCGGCAGCGACGGCGAAGTGATGCGCTGGCTCTCCATCGACCAGATTGCGGAGATGGCAAAGAGCGCGATTATTTCCGGCGGCATGCTGCCCAAACTGGGCGCGTGCCGAGAGGCGCTGTTGAACGGGGTAAAGCGCGTGCGCATTCTGCCCGCTGAAGCTGCCGCTTCCCTTCCCGACCTGTGCAGCACGCGCGTGGCGCATGGAACTGAAGTGATGGTGGCCTGAGGAGATGAGTGTGAGCAAACTTGAACAGATTCGCGCCGCGGAGGCGAGGCTGCTGCTGCCGACGTACGAACGCAACCCGATTCTTTTTGTGCGCGGCGAGGGCGTGCACCTGATTGATGAGAACGGCGAGCGATATCTCGACCTGCTGAGCGGCATCGGCGTGAACGCGCTGGGATATGCGCATCCGGCGATCGAGGAGGCAATCGCGCAGCAGAGCCGCACATTGATTCACGTGTCGAACCTCTTCTTCCACCAAGGACAGGCGGAGCTGGCCGAGCGGCTGACCGAGCGAACCGGCATGGATCGCGTGTTCTTTGCCAACACCGGTACCGAGGCGTGGGAAGGCGCTCTGAAGCTGGCGCGCGCCCATGCGGGGCTGCTGCGGAGCGAAGGCAAGCAGATCGGCACCAGGTTCCTGGCGCTGGAGCAGAGCTTCCATGGGCGCACTTTCGGATCGGTTTCAACAACCCACAAGGCGAAGTATCGCGAACCGTTTGCGCCGGTGCTTGCTGGCGTGGAGTTTGTGCGCTTCAACGATGTGGAGGATCTGCGCGCGAAGTTCTCGAACGACGTCTGCGCGATTCTCGTGGAGGCGATCCAGGGCGAGGGCGGGGTTCGTCCGCTTTCTCCGGAGTTCTTTGCGGAATCGCGGGCGCTGGCCGACTCCACCGGCGCGCTGCTGATCGTGGACGAGATCCAGGCGGGCATGGGGCGCACCGGCAAGTGGTGCGCGTATCAGCACTATGGCATTCGGCCCGATGTGACCACGCTGGCGAAGCCGCTCGCAGGCGGCATTCCTCTGGGTGCGATCCTGTGCACGGAAGAGGCCGCCCGGGCCATTCACGCGGGCATGCACGGAACGACGTTCGGCGGCGGGCCGCTGGCGTGTGCCGTGGCCATCGCGGTGATCGACACCATGGAGAAGGACGGCCTGCTGGCGCATGCGGCGGAGGTGGGCGGCTACTTCATGGATCAACTGCGCAAGCTCGCAACCAGGCACGAGACCATCATCGACGTGCGCGGCAAGGGCCTGATGATCGGCGCGGAACTGGATTCCGCCGAACTGGCCAAGCTCACCGTTGCCGAGATGCTCAAACGACGCATCGTGATCAACGCGACCAGCGATACCACCCTTCGTTTTTTGCCGCCATACATTCTGGAACGCGCGCATGTGGATACCGCCATTGCCGCGCTGGACGAGATCTTCACCGAACACGCGGCCGCAATTGCCGGCGCGCACACATCACCCGACGCAGGAGGACACCGTGGCTAGCAGAGTAACTCTACTTCGCAGGGAGCCGGAGACCCCGGTGCAGAACGATACCGACATTTTGAATGCAGTAGCACGGCTGGCCGGCGAGGACCTTTGCTCTATCGCGGACTTGTCGAGCGCCGAGGTGCGCGCGATTCTGAAACTCGGCCACGATGTGAAGCACAATCCGCGCAAGTATCGGAACGCGCTGGATGCGATGCAGATGGTGCTGATGTTCGAGAAGGCCAGCCTGCGCACGCGGCTGAGCTTCGAGGCCGGCATCAATACCATGGGCGGAAACGCGATCTTTGTCGATCAAACAAGTTCGCCCCTGGGCGAGCGCGAGGCGATCGCCGACGTGGCGCGCAACGTGGAGCGCTGGGTGGACGTGATTGTGCTGCGCACCTACGCGCACGATACGATCACCGAGATGGCGGCCAATTCGCGCGTGCCGGTGATCAATGCTCTCTCTGATTTCGAGCATCCCTGCCAGGCACTGGCGGATTTCATGACGCTGGAAGAACACTTCGGCTCAGCTGCGGGGTTGAACTTCACCTATGTGGGCGACGGCAACAATGTGTGCCACTCGCTGATGCTGACGGGCGCGCAACTGGGCACGAACGTGACTGTGGCGACCCCGCGCGGCTACTCGCCAGACATCGAGATTGTGACCAGGGCGCGGGAGATTGCGGAGACCAACGGTTGCGAAGTGCGGCTGCTGCAGGATCCGCAGGCGGCGGCGGAAGGCGCCGATGCTGTCTACACCGACGTGTGCGTGAGCATGGGATTCGAGCATGAGTCGACCAAGCGCGCGCCCATATTCAGGCCCTTCCAGGTCAACGAGGCGCTGATGCAGAAAGCCGCTTCGCACGCAGTCTTCATGCATTGCCTGCCGGCGCGGCGCAACGCGGAAGTGACCGATGCGGTTCTGGACGGGCCGCAGTCGATTGTGTTCGACCAGGCGGAGAATCGTATGCATGCGCAGAAGGCGCTGCTGCTGCTGCTGCTGGGCGGGCTGACTAACGTAGAAGCCTTCAGCTGCTAACCATTTCATCGCAGACCTGGGCGGCATAACCGCAAACACGAATCTTGCCAGCAGCGAGAAGCTAGAAGCTCTCTGAGGTTCTATAAGCATGTCAGTAATTCTCGAGTCTCTGCCCGTCGGCCAGAAAGTCGGCATCGCCTTCTCCGGCGGGCTTGATACATCCGCTGCCCTTCACTGGATGAAGCAGAAGGGGGCCATCCCCTACGCCTATACGGCCAACCTGGGCCAGCCCGACGAAGCCGATTACGATGCGATCCCGCGCAGGGCTCTCGAATACGGCGCCGAAAAAGCCCGCCTCATTGACTGTCGCGGCCCGCTGGTCCGCGAAGGCATCGCCGCGCTTCAGGCCGGCGCCTTCCACATCACCACCGCGGGCATCACCTACTTCAACACCACCCCCATCGGCCGCGCCGTCACGGGCACCATGCTGGTCGCGGCCATGAAGGAAGATGAAGTTCACATCTGGGGCGACGGCTCCACTTTCAAAGGCAACGATATCGAGCGCTTCTATCGTTACGGCCTGCTCGTCAACCCCGGGCTCAAGGTCTACAAGCCCTGGCTCGATGCCGCATTCATCGACGAGCTCGGTGGCCGCGCTGAGATGTCCGACTTCATGCAGCGCTCCGGCTTCGCCTACAAGATGTCTGCAGAGAAGGCCTACTCCACCGACTCCAACATCCTCGGCGCAACCCACGAAGCCAAAGACCTCGAGCATCTTTCTACGTCCGTCAGAATCGTCGTTCCCATCATGGGAACGGCCTTCTGGCGCGACGACGTCGCGATCCAGCGCGAAGAAGTTGCCGTCCGCTTTGATGAGGGCTTCCCCGTCGCTCTGAATGGCCGGTATTTCGATGATCCGGTCGACCTGCTCCTCGAAGCCAACCGCATCGGCGGCCGCCACGGGCTCGGCATGTCCGACCAGATCGAGAACCGCATTATCGAAGCGAAATCCCGCGGCATCTACGAGGCTCCCGGCCTCGCCTTGCTGTTCATCGCATACGAGCGCCTCATCACCGGCATCCATAACGAGGACACCATCGAAACGTACCGCGACAATGGCCGCAAGCTCGGCCGCCTGCTTTACCAGGGGCGGTGGTTCGATCCGCAGGCCATCATGCTGCGCGAATCCGCCCAGCGCTGGGTCGCCAAACCCGTCACCGGCGAGGTCACCCTTGAGCTGCGCCGCGGCAACGACTACTCCATCCTCAACACCGAGTCGCCCAACCTCACCTTCCATCCCGAGCGCCTCAGCATGGAAAAGACCGAATCCACATTCTCTCCGCGCGACCGCATCGGCCAACTCACCATGCGCAACCTGGACATTAGCGACACCCGGGAAAAGCTCCTCACCTACGCCGAAACCGGACTCCTCACCCTCAGCAAAGGCAGCGAAATGCCCCAGCTCAATAGCGGCAAGGAAAAGGAACTCGTGAGGTAGCTTAATGTTCAACGAACAACAATCCGGGAAGATGTGGTCGGGCCGCTTTCGAGAGCCGCTGGATGCGGAGTTCGAGCAGTGGCAGCGGTCCATTGTGTTTGACTGGCGGCTGCTCGAAGAAGAAGTGGCCGCCAGCAAGGCACATGCCTCGGCGCTGTGCGCGGCCGGTGTACTCACCGACGGTGAAACGGCGGAGGTGCGCGCCGCGCTGGATGCGATTGCCGCAGATCATGCGACAGTTGCGGGTAAGGCGCGAGTGCGTGACCATGCAACTGCGGAGGACATTCATCACTTCGTAGAGCTGTCGCTGGTGGAGCGCGTGGGCTCATTGGGACTGAAGCTGCACACGGGCCGCAGCCGCAACGAGCAGATCGCAACCGACCTGCGGCTTTATGTGCGCGCGCAGATCAGGCTTGTCATCGAGGGGCTTGCGGCCTGGGCCGCCGCGCTGGTGGAGCAGGCGCGCGCGGCAGGCGACGCGGTGATGCCGAGCTACACGCATCTGCAGCGTGCCGAGCCTGTGCTGGTGGCACATTGGCTGCTGGCGTATGTGGAGATGCTGCTGCGCGATGCAACGCGGCTGCGCGACTGCGCGGAGCGGCTGAACCTGTGTCCGCTGGGATCGGGCGCAATTGCCGGCGCGACGCTGGCGCTGGATCGCACGATTGCGGCGCGGGAGTTGAGTTTTGCTGCGCCGACTGCGAATTCGATGGATGCGACCAGCGACCGCGATTTCGTGCTGGAGTATCTGCACGCACTGACGTTCGTGGGATTGCACGCGAGCCGGTTCGCGGAGGAGATCACATTGTTCGCCACGGCGGAGTTTGGGTTCGTGCATCTGCCGGAGGCGTTTTCGACGGGATCGAGCGCCATGCCGCAGAAGAAGAATCCCGATTTGACCGAGCTTCTGCGCGCGAAGGTGGGGCGCATTCACGGCGCGGCAGAGGCGGTGACGCTGCAGATCAAGGGACTGCCCCTCGCCTACAATAAGGACATGCAGGAGACCCAGGAGCCCGCGTTTGCCGTGGAATCTGTGCCGCAGATGCTACGACTCGTGGCGCGATTCACCGCGGCGCTTGCGTTCAACTTCGAGCGCATGAAAGGCGCAGCGGAGCTTGGATATTTGAATGCGATGGCGGCGGCGACGTACCTGGTGCACAAGGGGGTTCCGTTCCGCACGGCCCACGAGAAGATCGGCCACGCCGTCCGCTTTGCGCTGGAGAAAGGTGTGGAGCTAGGCGGGCTTTCGCTCGAGGAGCTGCGCCGGTTCGGCGGCGAATTCGAGGCCGACTTCTTCAGCGCAATTGCGTTGAACGCGACTCTTGATTGTCACAATGTGATTGGAGGCACGGCGCGGGTGCACGTGCGCGAGGCGCTTGAGGCTGCTTCGGCGCGGATTGCGCAACTGGGCGTGTGCCCGGAGGAGGCCGTACATGCTGGTGCGTAAAGCCCGGCTGCAGGATGCCTCCAACGTGTACGACCTGGTGAATTCCCTCTCCGGTGACGGCACGCTACTGAAGCGCAGTTTCGCGGAAATCTGCGAGAACATTCGCGACTTCACGGTGGCGGAGTCGGACGGCGGCGTGTTCCTCGGCTGCGGCGCGCTGCACCTTTATGGGCCGCATCTGTGCGAGGTGCGATCAATCGTGGTGAAGCCGGAAGCCAAGGGACAGGGCGCGGGCGGACGCATTCTCAGCGGCCTGATTGAAGAAGCCGAGGGGCACGGCATTCAGTCGGTGTGCCTGTTTACGCGCATTCCGGACTTTTTCTTCAAGTACGGGTTCCGCACCGTGGAGGACAAGGCCGATCTTCCGGACAAGATCTTCAAGGATTGTCAGAGCTGTCCGCGGCTGCATCGCTGCGACGAGGTGGCGATGGTGCGCGGACGGATTCCGCGGATTTCGATCCTGGGGCCGCGCGTTGAGGCGCAGCAACTGGTGCGGATCGGGGGCTAGAGGCGCTGGCGGAGTTGAGCGGCGGCGATCGCGGCTTGGCCGTAGCTGAGGCCGCCGTCGCCGGGGCTGACACGGCGATGCTCGAAAACCTGAAACCCTTCTGTCTCCAGACCCGTTCTCAACAAGCGAGCCAGGCGGCGGTTGTGCATCACGCCGCCGCTGGCGGCGACGGTGTTGATGCCGGTTGCGGTTCGTGCAGCGCAGGCGACGCCAACGAAGGCATGCGCCACGCCCGCGTGAAAGCGTGCGGCGATGCGCGGCTTGCTTACTCCGGCGCTCACGTCTCGTAACAGTTCATGCCACAGCGGCTTGACATCCAGGCGCAGGGGCCCGGGTGATCCTCCAGCGTCATCTGCGATCGCGATCTCGTACGGGATGGCATCGCCGTATTCGTCCACTGCGATCCCTTCCAGTTCAATGGCGGCCTGGGCTTCGTAGTCCACCTTGCGCCGAGCGAGAACGACAGCCGCGACCGCATCAAAGAGGCGGCCAAGGCTGGAAGTGAGCGGCGTGTTGATGCTGCGCCCGATCATGCGCGCAAGCAGGCGCGCTTCCTGCGTTGTTGCACCCACAAGCTCCTTTGCTTCGTCCTCCGAAAACCCTGCAGACAGCAGATGCGCGAATGCCATGCGCCAGGGCTCGCGCACCGCGGCATCGCCGCCGGGCATGGAGACGTAGTCGAGATGCGCAAAGCGTTCGAACCTGTCGAGGTGCGCGATGAGCACTTCCCCGCCCCAGATGCGGCCGTCGGCGCCATACCCGGTTCCGTCGAGTGACAACCCGATGACCGGGCCTTCGACGGCATGCTCGGCCATGCAGGCAGCGATGTGCGCATGATGATGCTGCACCGCGATCGCGGGCAGATGCTGTTCTTCGGCCCATTGCTTCGCCCATGAGGTGGACAGATAACCGGGATGCAGATCATGGACAACCGTCCGCGGCGCAATCTCAAACGTGCGCATCAGGTGAGCAAGCGATTCGCGGAAGAAGTCGAGGCCGGTGAGGTTTTCGAGATCGCCGAGGTGTTGGCTCTGATAGGCGAAGCGGCCGCGAGCGAGCGTGAACACGCTCTTGAGGTGGCCTCCGACCGCAAGCAGGGGAGGCGCGTCGAGCGGAAGATCGATGGCAAGAGGGACGTAGCCGCGGGCGCGCCGGGCGAGTTGCGGCGCGCCGTCGACAATGGCTGAAACCGAGTCGTCACAGCGCTGCAGAATTTCGCGGTTGTGCATCAGGAAGGCATCGGCGATGCTGCCGAGGCGTGCGCGTGCTTCTTCATTCTCAATGGCGATGGGCTCCTCGCTGAGGTTGGCGCTGGTCATCACGAGGGCGTGAACGCGCGGATCGGCGAAGAGCAGATGCTGCAGCGGCGCATAGGGCAGGTAGATGCCCAGCCAGGGAATGCCGGGTGCCACCGATGGCGCGATGCCGTTGCCGTTGCGGGCACGGGCCAGCACGATGGGGCGCGCGGGAGTTTGTAGCAGACTGAGTTCGTCCGCGCTGAGATCGCAGAGGGCTCGCGCGGCATCAAGGTCGCGCACCATCACCGCCAGGGGTTTGCCGTAGCGGCGCTTTCGCTCGCGCAGGCGCGTGACGGCGGATTCATTTGTCGAGTCCGCCGCAAGATGAAAACCGCCGATGCCCTTGATGGCCATGATGCGTCCGGCAAGGAGCTGTTCGATGCAGGAAACGATCGGATCGTCAGCGGCGATCGCGGCGCCGTCGGGGGCCTCGAGCCAGACATGCGGGCCGCAGTCCCAGCAGGCGTTGGGCTGGGCGTGGAAGCGACGGTTGAGCGGATCGTCATATTCGGCCTGGCAGGCCGCGCACATTGGAAACGCAGCCATCGAGGTCTGCGGGCGATCGTATGGAATGCGGCGCGTGATGGTGAAGCGCGGGCCGCAGTTGGTGCAGTTCAGGAAGGGATAGCGGTAGCGGCGATCGCGCAGATCGAGCAGCTCCCGCAGGCAGTCGGCGCAGGTGGCGGCGTCGGCGGGAATGCCGGTGCTGACCTGCCCGAGCACCTGGCTGGTGACGATGGAAAAGCCCGACTCACCGAGCGGCACAAGCTCCTCGACGGCTACAGAGTCAATGCGCGAGATGGACGGCGCTTCAGAGCGGAGGCGGACGAGAAAATCATCCACTGCGGCATGCGGGCCTTCGATCTCGATGGTCACGCCATCGGTGTCGTTCCCGATGTGGCCGGCCAATTGGTGACCCAGCGCGAGCCGATAGACGAAGGGACGAAAACCCACGCCCTGTACGACTCCGCAGACGCGCACCGCACGTCGTATTCGCCGCTGTGCGGAAAAGGAATCCACGCTGGTCTCGCTTTCGCTGCTGCGCCTTCGCCAGCCCAGAATATCGCAGCGCAGGGGAGTTCACATCCTCTTTGTTTTAGCGGTTTGCGGGCGGCATGGGGAGACGCGGAACCGGGGACCGGGCAACCAAAAGAGTTCGCATGCCATTTAACTCAGCAGCAGTGAGGCCGTGCCACGCGTCTGCACTGCGGCCGTTTGGCTGGCGCGGTGGCCTGCGCGACAGAGAACTTCCCCTTTTTGCAACAAGTCAGGAGAGTGGGCATATGAAGAGACAACTGGTGGTATTGAGCGCGGTGCTGGGCGTCGCCAGCCTGGGATGGCCCTCCGATAGCCCCAAGGTGGATGCGACCGAGCGTCTGGATAACGCGGCGAACGTGCTGCATGAGGTGATGGCAACCCCGGACAAAGGCATTCCGCAAGAGGTCATGGAACATGCCAAGTGTGTTGCCGTGGTTCCGCACATGATTAAGGGTGGATTCGTGTTCGGCGCGGAGGGCGGCCGTGGTGTCGCCACCTGCCGCACGGCCAACGGATGGAGCGCTCCGGCATTCTTCTCGATTGAAGGCGGGAGCTGGGGTCTGCAGATCGGCGTGGAAGGCATTGATCTGGTGATGATCTTCCAGAACGACAAGGGCATGGAGCACCTGCTCAACAGCAAGTTCAAGGTGGGCGGTGACGCCTCGGCAGCGGCGGGTCCGGTGGGACGCCATGCCTCGGCCGACACTGACTGGAAAATGGACGCAGAGATACTGACTTACTCGCGCGCCAAGGGCGCATTCGCAGGACTCACGCTGAGTGGCTCCGCGGTGCACGAAGACAAAGACTCCAACACAGCCGTCTACGGCCCAGGCGTGACCGAGCGCGAAGTTCTCACGGGCAAGGTTCCTCCGCCAGCTTCGGCGCATGCGTTCCTGGCAGCGGTGCGGGGCGCCAAGGCTCAGGCTTCCGCGGCCAACCCATAACCAGCCAACCCATAACCAGGGAATTGCAGTTCCCTTCCGGGCTGCACCACCATCGGAGCCCCAGTCCCGCGGACCAGCGAGCTGGGGCTTCGTGCTTTGCGTTTCGGCAGGAAGCAGGAAAGCCTGCCGGAGAGTGGTACGATTTCCTCGCAGTGCTTCGCGCATCCTACACTTACCATTCCCGATGACAAGACCGCCTCGTTTTCTGCAGCGAACATTACGCGCCCCGCGAGCCGCCCGGATCATCTGCTGCGGACTGCTGATCACACTTTGGCAACCTGCCCATGCGCAGCATGCGCCAAGCGTCAATACAATCGAGAAGATCGACGTCTCGGTGGCGCAGCGCGATGAGAATTTGCTGGCGTACACTGTCACGGAGCTCTACCGGCTCTTTCGGAATGGGGACCGGGTTCGCCCCGCAGCCGAGATGACGGTCAAGACTACGTATCGCCGCGACACCGGCAAGAGCTTCGTCATCCTCACTCAGAGCGGCTCGGCGTTCCTGCTCAAGGAAGTCCTGGGCCGCGTTCTGGATAGTGAGCGGCTCATGACCCAGCCTGACAATCGCAGGCAGGCGCTGCTGACCTCGTCGAATTACAACATGAGAGTGAAAGGAGGGGTCACGGTGGAGGGCCACGCCTGCACAGTGGTCTCAATCGTGCCGAAACGGAGTTCGCCTTACTTGTTCCGGGGCGATATCTGGGTGGATTCCGAGGATGGGTCGATTCTGAAGCTGGAGGGAGTGGCGTCGAAGAGCGCCTCGGTGCTGACGGGAGCGGCACAGGTCTCACGGCGCTACGAGAAGATCCAGGGCTTGCCCATGGCCACCCACGCAGGGGCCACGGCCGTGAGCTGGCTGCTGGGCGAGACGATCATCGATATCGATTACAGCGACTACCAGATGACGCTGCGTACCGCGGCAGGGGCCGCGCCGCCCCCCGGACAGGCCGCTTCCACCGGCTCCAACGAGTAACCGGCGACGCATACGGGTTGAGAAGCTTCTGCTCTATACTGGCCACGTGACTCTCATTCCGGGCGACTGGAGAATCGACGCGGCGCTGGGGTCCTGCCTGGTCCTGGGCCTGCGCCACGGGTTCGACTACGACCACCTGGCCGCCATCTCCGACATCACCGCCGTGCAGCGGAGCTGGAAAAGTGGCCTTCTCCTGGGGGTCACGTATGCGCTGGGCCACGCCTTCATGGTGGCTGCACTGGGCATCGCGGTGCTGGAGCTGCACCTGGGCCTGCCGGAAGGCGTGGATCACTGGACCGAGCGCCTGATCGGACTCACGCTCATCGTGCTCGGCATCGGGGTTGTGGCGGGCATCCTGCGCAAGCACGAGCACGAACATCCTCACCACCGCATTGAGAGCCGGCTGGCAATCGCCATCAACGGCCTGATGTGGGGCGCCTGGCGGCTTCGCCGGACCTGGAATCCTGAACTGCCGCAACCGGCGCGTTTCCAGTGGATGTACAACGGCAAGTCGGTATTCCTGATCGGGATGCTGCACGGCATAGGTGCCGAGACGCCGAGCCAGCTGGCCTTGTTCTTTCTGGCCAAGAGCCTCGGCGGAACCGCCAACGGCCTGTTGGGGCTGGCGGCCTTCTGCATCGGCCTGGTGGCGATGAACGGGCTGATGACCGCTTCGCTGGGTGGGGCCTTCAAGTCCGGCGCATTCCATCCCCGCTTTTATCACGCAATCGCCTGGACAGGCGCGGCCTATAGCTGCATCATCGGCCTGATCTTCCTGTTCGGGATTTCGGACCGGCTGCCGCAGCTGGGCTGAAGCGGCACTCCTCCTCTGCATCGCGCGCGCTTGCTCGCGCGGCGGTTTCACGGGACGGCTCCTCCTGAGATTGCAGATCTGCAAGCCGGGCTTGCCGCGATCGTTTAGCGCGGCGCGTACTGCATGCTCTTTTCATCCCCTCGCAAATCCTGTGTTTGGATGTGCGGTTGGTCACATCCTGCAAAGAGGGGCATTCCTACAATGTGCCCATGTCTGACGCTGCCCTTATTCTGATCGCGCCATTTTCCCTTCTCGCGGGCGCTGCGGTGCAGATGCTCATCGCCAAGCTCTGCTCTGCCCGGACCAAGGGAATTGTCGCCGCGCTGTCCTGCCTGCCCGCCCTGATTGCGGTGGCCGGCACGGTGCGGCTGATCCAGGGCGGCCAGGCGATCGAACTGAACGCCGGGGCGTGGGACGGCCCGCTGGCACTGGTGCTGCACGTGGATGCTCTGAGCGTGCTGTTCGCGCTCATGGGCGCGGGAATCGGCGGATTCGTGCTGCTTTACTCCATCGGCTACATGGCGCATGACCGGGCGGCCACCCGCTTCCACACGTCCATGCTGATCTTCATCGGCGGATTCATCGGCCTGGTGTACAGCGCCAACCTGTTCGTCTTCTATCTGTGCTGGGAGTTGGTGGGCTTGTGCTCGTTCAGCCTGGTCGGATTCTGGTACACCAATCCCGAGGCGGTGAGGGGCGCGCGCAAGGTCCTGCTGATGACGCACATCGCCGGTTACGGGCTGCTGGCGGCGATCCTCGTTCTTTATTTCCGCACCGGAACGGCGTTATGGACCGATCCGGCGGTTGGGCACGCGTTTACCGCGGGCGTATTCTTCCTGATGCTGGCGGCGCTGATCGCCAAGTCAGTGCAGGTGCCGCTGCATACGTGGATCCCCGAAGCCATGGCCGCTCCAACGCCGGTGAGCGCGCTGCTGCACGCCGCGTGCTATGTGAAGGCCGGCGTCTACCTGGCGGCGCGCATGCACAGTTTCGGCGCGTGGCCGGCTTCGTGGGGGCAGAGTCTGATGTGGGTGGGTACGATCACGATGGCAGTGGGCGTGATGTATGCCATGGTGCAGACCGATCTGAAGCGCATGCTGGCCTACTCGACGGTGAGCCAGATCGGCTACATGATGATGGGCCTGGGCATCGGCACGCCGCTTGCCATCACCGCGGGACTGCTGCACTGCCTCAATCACGGATTCTTCAAGGGCGGGCTGTTCCTGACCGCCGGATCGGTGCAGCACGCCGCCGGCACGCGCGACATGAATCAGCTCGGCGGCCTGGCCGCCCGCATGCCGCACACCACGCTTTCGTGGCTCATCGGTGCAGGCAGCATGATGGGCTTCCCGCTCATGAGTGGATTCGCCAGCAAATGGATGCTATATGCGGCGGCCCTGCAGTCGGGCAACGTGGTGCCGGCGATGATTGCCTGGGCGGCAAGCCTGGGCACGGTGTTCATGGGCGTGAAGGCGACCAGCGCCGTGTTCCTCGGCCCCGCGCTCGACAACACCAGGGATGCCCACGAGTCTCCCAAGTCGATGCTCTGGGGCATGGGATTGCTCGCGGCTGGCAGCGTGGTGCTGGGCATTGCGCCGCAACTGGCCGTCAACACGCTGCTGAACCCGGTTCTGCGCGCCTTTTCACTGGGAGCGGGCGTGAACGTCACGTGGCTGGGCCTCTCGGCAGACGCGGGAACGTTCTCCTCGATTGGCGGCCTGGTATTGGCTGTGGTGTCGCTGGTGGTCGGCGGGCTGATCTACGCCATCGCCTACGTCGCGCGGCCGGTTCCCGTCACCGCGACATCCGGCGGGGGCGCGGCAATCGCGGGCGGGCCTTTGTCCGTGGGGTGGAAGGACGGCGGCATCTTCACCGGCGGCGAGCCGCTCTCGGAACAGGACCGGCTGACCGCGTCCGACTTCTCCAGCATCTTCCAGCAGAACTGGCGCTCGTTCTTCCGCTGGACCAACGTCGATCGGGTGTACCTCGGCGCGTGGGACATTCTGCAGTCTGCCTCGCGCGGGCTCGGCATCGCCGTTTCGTGGATGGAAGCGCGGGCACAGTGGCTGGTGATCGTGCTGGCCGCCGCGGTATTCGCCGCGGTGCGCTGGCTGGCTCCGGGGGCGCAGGCGGAAAACTGCGGCGTCGCGATTGCGGAGTTGCCGCAGACCCCGTTGATCCTGATTGCTGCGTGCGGCCTGGCCGCAGCGGCGCTGGTGCTGGCTGCGGCGGCAAGCAGTTCGACCCGCAGGAACGTACCGTTGATTCTGTTGACGGGGGCAACCACCGTCGCGGGCCTGATCACTCCCGAACCGTGGATGCGCCTCGGCCTGCTGGAATTCGGCGCGCTGCTGACCGTGGTGCTGGTGTGGCAGACGGCGCGCAGCCAGGCCGCAAAGTATGCCTATCTCACCATCGTGCTCATCTCCGCAGCCGCGACCATTGGCGGCGCGATGCTGGAGGGCGCGTCGAACCAGGCATGGCCGCGCGCGCTGCTGCTCACCGGCATCTGCGTCAAGCTGGCGGCGGTGCCGCTGTTCTTCTGGCTGCTGCGGCTGGCCGATGAGCTGCCTGCCGTCGTGCTCGGCATGATCATTGCGGTCGTCGACATGGCGGCATTCGGCGAGTTCCTGCTGGGCGTGCAGGCAACGCCCAGCGCGCTCACGCCGCCGGGATTGCTTCTCTACGCGGCCGCGGCTACCTCATTGCTGGCCGCGCTGCTGATGCTGACGCAGCGCAGCCTCAAGCGCCTGCTGGTCCTCTCCACCGTCGAGGACATCGGGTTCCTGCTGCTCGGCACCGCTGCCGCAAGCCGGATGGGAACCGAAGGCGCTCTGATCGGCGCCGCGACGCACGCACTGGCAAAGGCGCTGCTGTTTGCCTGCCTCAGCGCGCCGGAAGCCGGAGGCGATCTGGAAGCGGAACCCCGGGGACTTGCGGTTCGCTATCCCGTGAGCGCCTTCGGATTCCTGTTCGGCATGCTGGCCATGCTGGGCGTGCCGCCGATGCTTGGATTCCCCGGCCGCTGGCGGCTCTACGAATCCGCGCTGCGCATCCATCCCGTTCTCGCCGCGGTGTTCATCCTTTCTTCGATCCTCGCGTTGATCGCGTACGTACTGGCGCTGACCCGCGACTGGTGGGGTCCGGCACAGGCGCCCGATCCGCCGCCGTCGCCCTACGCCCGGGCTGGACGCGAACCTTCCCTCGTACAGGCGACCATCATTCTGCTCTTTGCCGTTTTGCTGGCCGGCGGCGCATGGCCCGGCTTGTTTGCGATGTTCCTTGGAGGCCGCCCATGAAGCTCTGGAACCGCCTGATGTGTACATGCCGGCGGCGTAGCCCGTGGCTGTTCCACATGAACTCCGGGAGCTGCAACGGCTGCGACATCGAGCTGGTGGCCGCCATCACGCCGCGCTACGACGCCGAGCAGCTGGGCGTGCGCCTCGAAGGCAGCCCGCGTCACGCCGATATCCTCTGCATCACCGGACCGGTGACGCGCAATGCCGCCGGCGCCATTGAGACCGTATACGGACAGGTGCCGGGGCCGAAGGCGGTAGTGGCAATCGGCTCCTGCCCCGCCACCACCAACGTCTTTATTGACAGCCGCACTCTCGACGGTCCGCTGGAAAAGCATGTGCCCGTGGACGTTTTCGTTCCCGGCTGTCCGCCCCGGCCAGATGCCATCATTCAGGGAATTGCAAAGGCCGCAACCATTCTGGCGGAGAGAGCGGCGAAGTCTGCTCCGGCCACGGAAGCGCCGGCCGCGGAGGTGCAGCCATGAACCTGGTGACTGCCCTGGCGCGACTGCTCATCTTTCCCGGCCTGTTGTTTGCCGTGCCGGCGGCGTGGTTCTTCCTCTGGGTCGAACGCAAATCCGTGGCGCTCATGCAGGGCCGCATCGGGCCGCCGTTCATGCAGCCCTTCTACGATTTCATCAAGCTGCTCGGCAAGGACACGCCACCGCGGCCGGGCATCGCCGGCGGGCTCATGCGCCTGTGGCCCCTGCTCGCCGTCTCGTCCGCGGCGGGCGCAGTGGCGCTGCTGCCCGTGCTGCCCTCGTATGGCGGCTTCCCCGGCGACCTGATTCTCCTCCTGGGGTTGCTGGAGATGCCGTCCATGTGCATCATCGCCGCGGGGTTCTCGTCGCGCTCCATCTTTTCAGAGATCGGCTCGGCGCGCGAAGCGGTGCTGAGCGTCTCCTACAACATCGTGTTTCTGCTCGCCATCCTATCCATCGCCGCGTCGCAGCACACGTTCCGCCTGGATGCGATCGCGCACCTGCCCGCATCCCCGCTGCTGGGCCTGGGAATCGTTGCGCTTGTGGTCTGCCTGCCGGCCAAGCTGCATCTCAACCCGTTTTCGCTGCCCAACGCGGAACAGGAGATTTATTCCGGTCCGATGATCGAGTACGCGGGGCCGGAGCTTGCCATGTGGGAGCTCACCCACGGTTTGGAGTGGGTGGCCGCCACGGGCCTGGTCGCCACGCTCGCCGCTCCGCACCTCACGATCTGGTGGCTCGCCGCGGTCCTGTTTGTGGCCCTGTCGTGCGCCATCGTGCTGCTGCTGTCGACTCTTGCGGCGGCAACGGCGCGCATCGCCATTGACACCACTGTCCGCTTCTACTGGCAGTGCACGCTCATCTTTGCGGTCCTGGTGCTCTCCTCCGCGATCTTCGTGAGGTTCAGATCATGAACATGCTGCTCATGCTGTGGAAGAACCTGTGGGGCGGCAACCGCACCCTGCGCTTTCCGCAACGGCCGATCGTAACGGAACAGTTTCGCGGGTTGGTGCAGTTCGATGCCGCCCGTTGCACCGGCTGCGCCATATGCAAGTTCCGCTGCACCTCGCGCGCCATCGACTTCAAGGGCGGCAAGGGCGAGTTCACGTGGAGCTACAACCCCGGCCAGTGCACCTTCTGCGGCCGATGCGTGGAGGGCTGCAAGGATCACGCGCTGAGCCAGGAATCCGACCCGCCGCCCATCTACACCACCAGCGGCGAGTTGAAGAAGTCCTACACGGTTGCCCGCAAAAGCACCGGCAAGCCCGCTGCCGCGCCCGCATCCCCGGCTGCGACCTCCACTGCTCCCGCCGCCGGAGGCACCGAATGAGCACCCTCGAAACCATCTCCGAAACTCACAACTCTACAGGCACGTGGACCGAAGAGGGTGGCGTCTTCTGGCACAACGATCCCGGCCTCAACGTGCGCGAAGTCGCCAAAGCCATGAATGCGGTCGGCGCGCGCTTCATCACCATCACCGCGTATCAACTGCCGAAAGACGAAGGCTTCCGCCTCGAGTACCACTGGGATCTCGCCGGACGACTGCTCGGCTTCGTATTCGCGCTGCCGGGCAACTCCGTCGAGAGCGGCAAAGTCGAGAGCATCTACGACCTGTGCGAAGCCGTGGACTGGATCGAACGCGAAGTGCATGAAGGATTCGGCATCGATTTCAAGGGGCGCGAATACGAACCGCTGCTTCTGCGTACCGGCGACCTGCCGGGCGTGAACACGCGGGACGCCGCTGCTCCCGCCAAATCCTCTCCTGGCTTGCCGGGGCGTGAGGAGGTCGCGCGATGAGCTACAAGATCCCCATGGGCCCCTACCATCCCGCCCTCGAAGAGCCCTACAAGCTCGACATGATCTGCGACGGCGAAACCGTCTGCGACGCGAAGCTGCACATCGGGTTCAACTTCCGCGGCATCGAGCACCTGGCGGAGACGCGCAATTACATCCAGGTGATCGCCCTCATGGAACGCGTGTGCGGCATCTGCTCGTTCATTCATACGCTGACCCTGTGCCAGGCCATGGAGAAGCTTACCGGCCTCGAGCCGCCGCCGCGCGCGCAGTACATCCGCGTCATCATGGCCGAACTCGAACGCCTGCACTCGCACGTGCTCTGGGCGGGCATCGCGGCCAAACTCATGGGCTTCAAAACCATGTTCATGACCTGCTTCGAGCTGCGCGAGAAGGTGATGGACGTGTTGCAGGCGATTTCCGGCAATCGCGTCAACTACTCGATGAACCGCGTGGGCGGAGTGAACCGCGACATTGATGATCCACTCTCGCTGATCCCAGTGATCGACGCGCTGGAACGAGAGATGGCGCGCACCGTCATTCCCATCTTCACCAGCAGCAGAACCGCGCTGTCGCGGTGCGCCGGCATCGGAGTGCTCACGCATGAGAAGGCCATCTCGTGCGGCGTGGTCGGTCCCGTGGCGCGCGCTTCAGGCGTGCGGCAGGACCTGCGCCGCGACGCGCCCTACGCTGCCTACCAGGAGATGCAGTTCGAAGTGCCGGTGCAGCCGGGAGGCGACGTGAAAGCCCGACTGCTGGTGCGCGCTCTGGAAATCCTCGAAAGCTGCAAGATCCTGCGCCAGGCGCTCACCAGGATTCCCGCGGGCGAGCACTTTGCCGGCGACGGGAAGTTCAACTTCATCAGCGGCACCGCGACGGCGCGCGTGGAAGCCCCGCGCGGCGAAGTGATGTACAGCGTCTCGTGGAAGGAGCACGCGCGCAATCCCAGCCGTGTTCACGTGCGCACGCCCACCTTCGTCAACATGCCCGCGGTGCGATACATGGTGATGGGCGCGCGGCTTGCCGATGCCCCGCTCATCCAGGCATCCATCGACCCGTGCTATTCCTGCACCGACCGATAATCCTTTTGCGGACTGGCGCTCATGGAGGCGCCAGTTCCATCAACATCTCTCCAACACGATCGCCACGCAGTGCGGTGACAGTGGTCACCGCCGATCGTATAATTCAGCTTCTATAAAGGAACTGACGCGTCCCGCACGAATCACGGCTTCACTAGACATTGCGCAGTGCGGAATCGCAAACCGGGAGGAATCGTGCCAGTCTTCACACCGCCCCCGCTGCCCAGCGACGACAAACGCTGGAAAATCGTGAACGGCACCATGCGCAAGAATGGATTTGCCCGCCACGCCCTCATCGAGACCCTTCACACCGTGCAATCTTCCTTCGGCTACCTGGATGACGATGCCATTCGCTTCGTGGCCCAGTCGCTTAAGGTGCCCCTGAGCCAGGCATACGGAGTGGTGACGTTCTATCACTACTTCAGTCTCAAGCCGCCCGGCAAGCACACGCTGACTATCTGCACCGGAACCGCCTGCTACATCAAAGGCACCGACAAGCTGGTTGCTTCGGCAGAGAAGCGTCTCGGCATCGCGCAGAGCAACACGACCAAAGACGGGAAGATCAGCCTGATGACCGCCCGGTGCGTGGGCGCATGCGGGCGCGCCCCCGTGGTCCTTACAGATGGGGAATTGCAGGGCCAGATGACCAATGAACAGATGATCGAGCAACTGGAAAGGTGGGTCGTGGAATGACAATCGAGGAACTGGACCAGATTGCCCAATCGGTGCAGGCGGCGAACTCCAAGTTCGACGGCGAGATCAACGTCTG
>Ga0335069_10002755_pt1 | contig 26866 bp, 20 predicted proteins | sample Lox_Sample_11_FD_206714 | JGI IMG/M metagenome (GOLD analysis project Ga0335069, IMG submission 206714) | Soil microbial communities from Loxahatchee National Wildlife Refuge, Florida, United States - Lox_Sample_1.1 | ecosystem: Environmental > Terrestrial > Soil > Wetlands | place: USA...
ACGCCCTTTTGCAGGGAAAAAGCTGATGGGCCGGGGAGGGATCGAACCTCCGACCTTGGGATTAAAAGTCCCCTGCTCTACCGACTGAGCTACCGGCCCCGGGACGAGTCTAGAGCGGTTTCGAGCTCGACCGCTGGCGGTCCCACGCGTCGAGGAGCTGCTCGACGTTGCGGCGCTGGGCGTCGGTGAACGGCATCGTCGCGACGAGCCGGCGCGCCTCCCGCGGGTCGTCGTTCTCGACGGCGGCCTCCAGATGCTCGCGGATCGGCGTCGGCTGCGCGAGCTGCCGTCGCAGCCATCGGAGCAGGCTCACCTGCGCGGCTTCCACGACCCTCAGTGTCGCACGGGGAGCGCGACGATCTCGTCCATCCGGTCGAGGCCCTCGGAGCGGTGCGTGATCAGCAGCACCGTCCGGCCGTCCGTCGCGTCGAGCACGTCGTCCATCAGCCGCTCCGCGGTCGGCGGGTCGAGGTGCGCCGTGGGCTCGTCGAGGACGAGCACCGGCGCGTCCGAGAGGAGGGCGCGGGCGAGCACGAGCCGCTGGCGCTGGCCGCCGGAGAGGTCCGTTCCCTCCTCGCCGACGAGCGTGTCCAGGCCGTCCGGGAGCGAGGCGACCCAGCCGGCGAGCTGCGCCCGCCTGAGCGCGTCCTCGAGCTCGGCGTCGCCCGCGCCGGGCCGCCCGATCCGGAGGTTCTCGCGGATCGACGAGTCGAAGACGTGCGCCTCCTGCCCGGCGAGCGCGAACGTCGCGCGCACGTCCTCCTGGCGGTACCGCCGCACGTCCTCGCCGGCGATCGTCACGCGGCCCGCGTCGGGATCGAGGAAGCGGAAGAGGAGATTCGTGACCGTCGTCTTGCCGGCGCCGCTCGGGCCGACGAGCGCGACGCGCCGGCCGGGGTCGAGCCGCAGGTCGACGTCCCGGAGTGCGTCCTCGTCGTCGGCGGCGTAGCGGGCGGTGACGCCTTCGAGGGCGACCGCGGCCGGCCGTCGCGGCGGGTCGAGCGGTTGCTGCGGGTCGTGTACCGCGGGCTCCTGGTCGGCGAGGTCGAGCACGCGACGCCCGGCGGCGATCGTCGCCGCCAGCTCGCGCGCGGTGCCCGGCAGCGGCGCGACGCACTCGAATGACGCGAGCGCGAGCAGGGCGAGCGTGCCGACGAGCACGCGGTCGAGCGTCCCCGCGGAGTGCGCGCTCACCGCGACGGCGAGCACGCCCGCGACCGTCAGCCCGGTGACGAGGATCGTGAACGAGTCCGCGAGGCCGGCCGCGAAGGCGTCGCGACGCTCGCTGCGGACGAGCCTGCGGTCGATCGACTCGATGCGCGCGAGCTCGTCGCCGCCGCGGCCGTTGACGACGAGCTCCGGCGCGCCGCGCAGCAGCTCGACGAGCGAGGCGGTGAGCTCGCCGCGCTCCGCGGGTGCGGAGCCCGGTCCGAGGGCACCCGCCAGCGCGGGCACAGCGACGCCGCCGGCGAGGAGCCCGGCCGCGAGCACGAGCCCCGCGGCGGGGAGCATCGCCGCCGTCGCGACGATGCAGCCCGCGCCGACGACGAGCGCGACGAGCGGCGGTCCGATCCCGCGCAGGTACAGCCCCTGGAGCGCGTCGACGTCGGAGACGACGCGGCTGACGAGGTCGCCGCGGCGGTAGCCGCCGAGCTGTCCCGGGCCGAGCGGCTCGATGCGCGCGATCACGCGCGCGCGGATGCGCGCGAGCGCGCCGAGCGCAAGGTCGTGCGACGCGAGCCGCTCGCAGTAGCGGCTGACCGGCCGCGCGAGCGCGAAGAAGCGCACCGCGACGATCGTGACGGTCAGCGAGAGGATCGGCGGATGCTCGGCCGCGCGGGAGAGCAGGTAGCCGGACGTCGCGAGCAGCCCGACCGCGCAGCCGATCGCGAGCGCGCCGAGCGCGACCGACAGCGCGATCCGCCGTCGCGGCATCGAAGCGAGGGCGAGCAGCCTGCGGAGCGTCGCGATCACGCCGGCACCGCCTGGAGCATCCGTCCGTCGCGCAGCTCGACGACGCGGTCCGCGCGTACCGCCAGCTCCGCGCGGTGCGAGATGACGAGGATCGTCCGCGTCCCGCGCAGCCGCTCGACGGCGCCGGCGACGACCTCGGCGGACGCGGGGTCGAGGTTCGCCGTCGGCTCGTCGAGCACGAGCAGCGGCGCGTCGCGGAGGAACGCGCGCGCGAGCCCGATCCGCTGCCGCTCGCCGGCCGAGAGCCGCCGGCCGCCCTCGCCGACGACCGTCTCGTACCCGCGCGGGAGCGCGCGGACGAACGTATCCGCGCCCGCGAGGCGCGCCGCCTCGCGCACGCGCTCGTCCGGCGCGTCCGGGAGGCCGAGGCGGACGTTGTCCGCGACGGTGCCGCGGAACAGCGTCGGATCCTGCGGCGCCCACGCGACCTGCGCGTGCCACGAGGACGCGTCGCAGCCGGCAAGGTCGACGCCGCCGACGGTGACGCGCCCGCGCGCGGGCTCGCACAGGCGCAGGAGCAGCGCCGCGACCGTGCTCTTCCCGCCGCCGCTCTCGCCGACGAGTGCGACCGTCTCGCGGTCGCGGAGCTCGAGGTCGACGCCGTCGAGCACGGGCGCGTCGCGCGACGGATACGCGAACGAGACGTCCTCGAGCCGGATCGCGGCGCCGCGCGCCGCCGGCGCGGGAGCAGTCCCGTCCGCGACGAGCGGCGGCGCCTCGATCAGCTCGAGCAGCCGGTCCGTGACCGCAAGTCCGTCCGCGCTCGCGTGGTACTGCGCGGCGAGGTTGCGCAGCGGTGCGTACAGCTCCGGCGCGAGCACGAGCACGGCGAGAGCCGTCTCGAACGGGATCGACCCGTCGACGAGGCGCACGCCGACGGTGACCGCGACGAGCGCGACGCCGAGGGTCGCCGCCAGCTCCAGCACGGCGCCGGAGAGGAACGCGACGCGCAGCGTCCCCATCGTCGCGCGCCGGTACTCGTCGCCGACGCGCTCCAGCCGCTCCTTCTGCGCCGCGCCGCGGTTGAACGCGCGGAGCGTCGGCAAGCCGCGGACGACGTCGAGGAAGTGCGCCGCGAGCACCGCGAGCGCCTGCCAGCGCTCACGCGCGCGCTGCGCCGTGTAGCGGCCGACGAGCCACATGAAGATCGGCACGAGCGGCAGCGTCACGAGCATCAGCCCCGCCGAGATCGGATCGAGCACGGCGACGACGACGAGCACGGCGATCGGCACGACGCAGGCGAGCACGAGCTGCGGCAGATAGCGGGCGAACAGCGTCTCGAGCGCGCCGACGCCGGCGACCGCGAGCGACGCGACCTCGCTGCTCTGCGTCCCGTCGAGCGCCGCCGGCTGCCCGCGCAGCCGCTGCGCCACGAGATCGAGTCGCAGCTGCGAGAGGATCGTCGCCGCGCCGCGCCGCCCCGCCACCTCGAAGCCCCACGCGAGCGCAGCACGCGCGGCGAACACCGCCGCGAGCAACGCGATGCTCGACGCGAGCCGCCCGAGCGGTTCCCCGTCGAACGACCGCGCCACGATGCGCGCGATCAAGAGCGCCTGGCAGATGACGAGCAGCGCCGCGACGACGCCGATCGCCGCGTCGACCGCGAGCAGCGTGCGCGCCGGGCGAGCGCGGCGGAGCAGCCGGGGATCGAGCGCCGGCACTAGCCGGGCGACGCGGAGATCCGCTGCCGGAACACGTGATACGTCCACCCCTGGTACAGGAGGACGACCGGCGTGCAGATCAGGGCGACGACGCTCATCACGGCCAGTGTGTAGTGTGCCGACGCCGCGCCCTGGACGGTGAGGCTGTCGCCGAAGCTCGTGCTCGACACCATCACCCGCGGGAAGAGGCTCGTGAACAGCGTCGCCACGACGAGCACCGCGCCGAGCCCGGTCATCGCGAACGCCCAGCCCGTGCGCCGCCGCGCGGCGAACAGGACGGCGAGCACGAGCGCCGCGATCCCGAGCGCGGCCGGCAGCAGCGGCGGGAACACGTCCTTGTCGTTCCGGTCGACGGCGACGACGACCGTCCAGACGAGGAACGCCACGCCGGCGAGCGCCGCCGGGATCGACAGCAGCCGCGCCGCGCGCATCGTCCGCTCGAGGAAGTCGCCGGTCGTCTTCAGCGTGAGGTAGCTCGCGCCGTGGAACGCGAACACGAGCACGACCGCCAGCCCGGCGACGACGGTATACGGGCTGAACAGATCCCAGAACGTGCCCGTGTAGTTCCCGCTCGAGTCGATCGGCACGCCGTGGACGAGGTTCGCGAGCCCGACGCCCCAGACGAGCGATGCGCCGAAGCTGCCGATCGCGTTCGCCCACGTCCACACGCTGCGCCAGCGGGGGTCGGTCGCCTTCGAGCGCCACTCGAACGAGACCACGCGCACGATCAGGCAGACGAGCACGAGCAGCAGCGCGATGTAGAAGCCGGAGAACATCGTCGCGTACCACGCCGGGAACGCGGCGAAGGTCGCGCCGCCGGCGACGACGAGCCACACCTCGTTGCCGTCCCAGACCGGCCCGATCGACTCGAACATGACGGCGCGCTCCGACTCGTCGCGCGGGAGGAACGGCAGCAGCATCCCGACGCCGAAGTCGAAGCCCTCGAGCAGGAAGTACCCGGCCCAGAGGATGCCGACGAGGACGAACCAGAGATTCGGAAGACTCACGTCAATACCCCATCGCCGGCGCCGTGGTCGCGCCGGCCTCGTCGGGGGACTTCGGGTCGCGGCCCGCGTAGCGCCGCATCAGCCAGACGTCGGCGACGAGCAGCACGAGGTAGAGGAGCACGAACGCGGTGAGGCTGAGGGCGAGCCACGTCACACCGACGTTCGGCGAGCTCGCGTTGCTCGTCTGCAGCAGCCCCTGCACGATCCACGGCTGCCGGCCGGTCTCGGTGAGGAACCAGCCGAACGCGCACGCGGCGAAGGGGAGAAACACGCCGGCGACGGCGACCCGGCAGAACCACCGCGAGCGCTCGAGCCGCCGCTTCCGGAGGAGGACGGCGCCGATGATCGCGATCAGCGCGACGAGCGAGCCGGCATACGCCATCCCGCGCATGCTCCAGTAGACGACCTCGACCGGCGGCTCGTAGCTCCCCGGGCCGAAGCGCTGCTCGTATGCCCGGTTCAGCTCGTTCAGCCCCTGCACCTGCCCGCTGAAGGAGCCGGTTGCGAGGAACGAGAGCATCCCGGGGATCTCGATCGAGTAGCTCGGCGTCGGATCCTGCTGCGTGAAGCCGCCGATCTGGAAGAGCGAGAACGCGCAGTGCGTGCACGTGTCCCACTGCGCCTCGCTGGCGGAGATCTTCATCGGCTGGAGCGAGGTGACGAGGATGCCGAAGTGGCTGCCGAACCAGAGGTTCGCGCACGAGACGGGGACGAGCACGATCAGCGCGACCTTCGCCGCGGGGCGGAACAGCTCGACGGTGCGGCCGCGCGCGAAGTGCCAGCAGCAGACGCCCAGCACGACCGCGGCGCCGGTGGTGAGCCCTGCCATGATCGTGTGTGCGAACGCATACAGCGCCCAGTCGCTCGAGAGCAGCTTCCACACGCTCGTCAGCTGCGCCTCGCCGTCGACGAGCTTGTACCCGACGGGATCCTGCATGAACGAGTTCGCGACGAGGATGAAGTAGGCGGACATCCAGCTCCCGAGCACCGCCAGCCAGAGCGTCGCGAGATGCAGGCGTGGCGAGAGCCGGTTCCAGCCGAAGATCCACAGTCCGAGGAACGTCGACTCGAGGAAGAACGACGCAAGCCCCTCGATCGCGAGCGGTGCCCCGAAGACGTTGCCGACGAACCGCGAGTACACCGACCAGTTCATCCCGAACTGGAACTCCTGCACGAGGCCGGTGGCAACGCCGATGGCGAAGTTGATGAGGAACAGCGTCCCGAAAAAATGCGTCAGCGTCAGCCACTTCTCGTCGCCGCTGCGATACCACATCGTCTGGAAGACGACGAGGATCGGCCCGAGGCCGAGCGTCAGCGGCACGAAGAAGAAGTGGTACACGGAGGTCGTCGCGAACTGGGCGCGGGCGAGATCGACGGCGGTCGACGCGAGCACGAGCACGGTCACGCGGTTTCCTCGGAGGAGGCTCTCTCGTATCGAGTGGAGATCAGCGCGCGCTCCGTCCGGCCGGCGCCGACGAAGCTCAGCATCCAGGAGATGAGCGTCTTGAACCGGTTCTTGAAGCCGGTGAGGAACGCGAGGTGGACGAACAGCCACACGATCCACCCGAGGAAGCCGGAGAGATGGAGGCCGTGGACGCTGACGACGGCGCGGCGGCGCGAGACCGCCGCCATGCTGCCGAGGTCGCGGTACCGGAAGGGCCGCGGCTCGAGCCCGTCGAGCCGCCGCCGGATCGTGCGCGCGGCGTGGATCCCCGTCTGGAGCGCGACCTCCGCGACGCCGGGGAGGTCGCCGAGGTTCATCATGTCGCCGACGACGAACACCTCCGGGTGTCCCGGCAGCGAGCAGTCCGGCTGCACCTTGATGCGACCTGCGCGGTCCTGCTCGGCGCCGCTCGCCTCGGCGAGCATCGTCGCGAGCGGCGACGCGGTGACGCCGGCGGCCCAGATCTTCGTCTTCGCGGGGTAGCGCGTCATCGTCCCGTCAGGCCCTTTCACGTCGACGCCGTCGGCGTCGACCGCCGTGACGATCGAACCGGTGTGGATCTCGACGCCGGCCTTCGCGAGCTCCTTCGCGCCCCGCCCCGAGAGCTCGTCGCCGAAGGTGGCGAGGATCGCCGGGCCGCCCTCGAACAGGAGGACGCGGACGCCGGCCGGATCGAACCGCCGGAAGTTGTCGCGCAGCGCGCGGCGCGCGAGCTCGGCGATCTGGCCGGAGATCTCGACCCCGGTCGGGCCGCCGCCGACGACGGCGAACGTCAGCCATGCCTCTCGCTCCTCGTCGCCGTCCGCCAGCTCGGCCATCTCGAAGGCGCCGAAGATCCGCTCGCGATGTGAGAGCGCGTCGGCGAGCGTCTTCATCCCCGGAGCGAACTCGGCGAACTCGTCGTGGCCGAAGTACGACTGGCCGACCCCGGCGGCGACGACGAGGCTGTCGTACGGGAGTGTCAGCTCGCCCCCGCCGGGGCGGATCGCGGTGACCCGCCGCGCGGCGAGGTCGACCGCGGTCACCTCCGCGAGCTCGACGAGCGTGTTCGCCTGCCCCTTCAGCACGTCGCGCGTGGGGGGCGCGACCTCGCCGCCGGAGAGGATCCCGGTGGCGACCTGGTAGAGCAGTGGCTGGAAGAGGTGGTGGTTGACGCGGTCGACGAGCGTCACCTGCACCGGCGCCCGGCCGAGGAACCGCGCCGCGAAGAGGCCGCCGAAGCCGGCGCCGACGATCACCACCCGATGGCTCGGGCTCCCCCCGGAGGCCATGCCGCCACGGTAGGGCCGCGGCCGCGGGGCCGTCTCATCCCGACCGGATGAAAGGCGCCGCCCGGCGGGTCAGCTGCGCCGAGGACGATCCCAGCGGATCACGCCCGCCAGCAGGAGCGCGGCGAGGAGGGTGAGCACGATCAGCACGATCAGCACGACGTAGATCATCGTCTCGAGGGTACGTGCGCAATCGTCAGGGCCGGGTAACGGTTCGGTCAGGTTTCCACGCCGGGCTGCGTGAGCGACCGGTGAGCGCGCGCTCCTAGAACGGGGGCGACCGAAGAAACAGACGCCTCTCTGGGAGGGCGGTGAGCGAGATGATCGACCGCGTGGAGGAACTGTGTCTGGTCGAGCTGAACAAGCTCCACCACTTTCAGGAGCTCGGTCTGCGGCCGGAGCGCGCAGTCCAGGCCGTCGACGACGGCATCGACTGGCACGAGCTGGAGGCGCTGCTCGACCGCGGCTGCCGGCTCGAGCTCGCGATCGAGATCCTGCGCTAGGCTCGGCGGGCGCTCTCTGCCTGCAGGGCGATCCGGGGAGGCTACCCGGCCTGTCCGGCGGGTTGCCTCTCGCCCGCTGCTCCCCGGCCGCCGACGTCTGCGAGGACCGTCTGTGCCTGCTGGTCGACCATGCGCGTGAACAGCTGCTGCGCGTAGCCGAACACGATCGCCCACGCAATGATCTGCGCCGAGGTGTCGAGGGCGCTCAGGCCCGGGATGAACGCCCCTCGCATGAGCAGGATCCCCAGCACCGCGGTGAGCGCGCCGGTCGAGAGCTTCAGGACGGCCAGTGCGACCGGCAGGCTGTACGGCGTCGACGTGCCTCGGATTCCCCGCAGTGCGAATGTGCTCGCGAGTCCGGCGGCCACGAGTCCGATGATCTCGACGACCCAGATGTCCCACCCGCTGACGGTCGCGCTGATCGCCCGGTCCGTCTTGTTCACCCCCTCGGCGACGAAGATGCGCGAGTGGGTGGGGCAGACGACCTCCTTGCCCGGAGAGAAGCAGAGCGGGATGACATGAGGTCGCAGCGAGCCGAGAATGCCGAGCGCGATCGCGACCACGAGCAGCCCGACCGCTGCGAAGAGCAGGACGTTGCGGAAGCTCCGGAGCCGGAGGACCTCTCGGCGCCGCTGCGAGTTCGCCGCGTGGTAGGCGGCGACGACGACCCCACGTTCGGTGTCGCCGAGCGACTGCGGATCCTTCGCTCTCTTTACGACGTCGTCCAGGTGGATTCGGCGTGGGTCGTTCTTCGGGAGGTAGCGGTTCACATGCGCCTGGAGGCTCGGCATCAGTCCGCAGAGGTAGTGCGGAGGAGCCAACCGCAGGAGATCGGCCTCGGCGGCATCGAGGCTGCCGAGGGTGCGCTCCACCGAGGAACCGCCCGACGACATCTTGAATCGAGTGAGCAGGTGCCGCCTGCGGGGGTCGTCGAGGCAGGCCGCTGTGATGCGCGCACGCTCGAGCTGAGTCCTGATCGCGGCGAGGAGCTTGTGCTGATCCTTCCGCCCGTCGACGGACACCGCCTCTATCCAGTCCGCCAGGCCGCCGAGCTCGGTGACCCTCGTCAGGGCTTCCTCGCGCCAGGCTGCCGTCGTCGGCCCGCCCACTCCGAACGGAGGGCCGGGTCTCCCGTCGACCGGCTCGGCCGCGCCGTCGGAGCCGGCAGGTATCGAAGCGGCCGTCGTCACCACGGCCGGTGCGTCTCCACTGTCGTTCGCCGCAGCAGGTCTCGCGAGAAAACCACGGCCTGCCCCCCTTTGCCGCGGGTTGTTATCACCGCTGCGGGCTCGTGTCAACTGTCGCGAGCTTCCTCCGGCGTACGTATGGGCGGTGCAGGGCTCGAACCTGCGACCCCCTGCGTGTAAGGCAGGTGCTCTCCCAGCTGAGCTAACCGCCCCGGTGCCGAAACGCTACCGAGGCGCGCCGCCAGAGTCGCCAGGCGGCGGCGGTGACGAGCAGCCAGCAGACGGCGAACGAGCCGAGCGTCAGCAGCGTCAGCCCGCTGACGAGGGCGAGGATCCCGAAGACGACCAGGAGCGAGAGGGTCGCGCACGCCCACAGCGCCGAGAGGATCGCGGCGAGCGCCATGCGGCCGGCGCCGCGGAGCGCGGGCGTCGCCGCGACGATCCGCGGCATGACGGCGGTCTCGAGGAGCGCGTTCGGCAGCCCGCGGAGCGCGACGTGGACGTCCGCAGTCGAGCGGGCCGACGCGGCGACGTGGACGCGGCGCGTCAGCTCGTCGGAATCGAGCCGGCCCTCGGCGTAGTGCCGCCGGAGCAGGGCGAGCGCCCGCTCCCGCTCGGGGTCGCCGACGAGGGTCATGGAGACAGGCTAGCGCGCGCTCAGAGCAGCTCGCTCAGCGGGAAGGACCGGCGCCGCCGCGGCGGGACGAGGAAGTTCTGGCGGTGCGTCGCGTGGATCACGCCGTTCAGCCCGAGCCGCGGCGAGGTGGGCGGGAGCGGCAGCGTGGCGCCGTCCGGGAAGCGACCGTCCATCGCGAGGCGCATCTGCCGGAAGAGGTCGCTCGTCGGCGAGAACGCGAGGAAATGGAGGCCGGGCGACGGCTCGTCCGAGTGGCGGTCGCGCGGTCGCGACGTCCAGAAGAACGGATTGTCGAGCGTGTTGAAGTCGATGCGCTGCAGGATCGACGTGCCCGCGGGACGGAGCGTGCCGTAGTTGTCGCGGAGCGTCTGCTGCACGCGGTTCACCGGCTGCATCGACGCGCTGTGGCCGACGAGGCCGCTCTCCGCATCGGGTGCGAAACGCTCGACGAGCTCCTCCGTCTGCACGTCGGCGGGGCCCTCGGGGAGCGTCAGCGTCCCTTCGAGGACGTTGTTCGCCGCCCGGCTCGCGTCGGTGGCGAGCCAGACGCGCTGCGTGAAGTCCGACGTCTGGTACCAGAGCTGCACGTCCTCGAACAGGTGCGAGAGGTGCAGGGTCGTGCCGTTGCGGAAGTAGCCGCGCGGCCACTGGTCGGTCAGGCCGGGCAGCGTCTCGAAGTTCGCGATCCGGTCCGGCCCGAGCGCGCTGCGCTGCGTCGAGGTGAAGCCGAGGAAGAGCTGCGCGTGCTCGGGGATCAGATCGGCGCCCGGGACGCCTGCGCGAGTCGCCATCTCCTTCGGCAGGCTCGTCCGTCCGTCGAACCCGCCGCCGACGAAGCCCTTGCGGATGCTCGTCAGCTCGAACATCCCGGCGAGACCGGAGAAGATCGCGCGCCCGGCGTCGGCGATGTGCGCGAGCGAGTCGCTCTGCAGCACGACGACGACGTCGTTCTCCTCGAGGACGAGCCTCTCGGGGTCGCTCGGGAACGCCTCCGCGTCGAGGAGCGCGGCGACGGGCGCTCCCGCCCGCGTCGACGCCTGCCGGTCGATCGGGAGATACGCGGGAAACCGGCGGCCGCCGGCGGACGGCACGTACTCGCGGAAGTACGGTGCGCCCCAGCCGACGATCATCCCGAGCCCCGCCGGCGTCGGCGGCAGTCGCCGCTCGATCGTTCGCAGCGCCTCCTCGAGCTCCGCACGCGCGGCCGCGAGCGCGCGCTTCCCGCGACCGACGCGGAGGTTCGCGGTGACGACCTGGTGATGAAGCGGTGGTGCGAGCACCGCGACGCCGCTGTCCACGATCACGCGAAGGCCGCGCATGATGTGCTGCTCGGGCGGAGGCGAGACCGTCCCCGTCGCCGCTCTCGCCGGCGGTGCGGCGACGCCGTCGAGGAGCGCGTAGACGCCGGCGGCGCTCAACGCCGCGAGCCCCGAGCGCTCGAGGAACTCCCTCCGCGACAGCTCTGCGTCCAACCGTCCACAGATTACGCGTCGCGCGTCGCCCCGGGCGCCGCCGCTGGGTCGTTGCTCGGCAGCCGAGCCCGTGCGTAGCGTTTGCGGCATCGTCCGGCGAACCACCAGACCCGGCATCACGGTCCTCCACCGGATACGAACCGAGAGATGGCTGATCGCCTCGCTGCTCGTCGGCGTGGCTGTTCTCGCCGGGGCCTACTGGCGACTCTTGTACGGAGTGGACCTCACCGACGAGGCCTACTACACGGCCGCTCCCTTGCGCCTCGTCCTCGGCGCGCGCCCGTTCATCGACGAGACGACGCCGGCGCAGTTGACGACGGGCCTGCTCCTCTATCCGGTCGTGGCCGCCTATCACGCCGTCTTCGGTGTCCATGCCATCGTCCTCTTCGGCCGACACCTGCATCTCGTCTTCTCGTGCATCGTCGGGATGTGCGTCTACCTCGGCGTTCGGCCGTTCGTCCGAACGAGCTCGGAGGCGTTCATTCCCTCTTTGCTGCCGATTGCGTTCGTTCCCTTCAGCCTCCCCGATGTCAGCTACGACACCCTGGGCAGCGGTCTCCTCGTCGCAGGGGCGTTCCTCGGCCTCCGCTTTCTGGGGACCCGGCGATTCGCGTTCTTGGCTGCCGCCGGGTTTGCTCACGGCCTGGCCGTGTTCGTCTACCCGCCTCTCGTCCTACCCGCGTCGGCGTTCGCCGTCACGGTCGGCCTGATGAGGCGCGAGGAGTGGCGGCGCGTCGTCGCCGTGTACGGCATTCCGGCGCTCGTACCGCTCGCCGTTCTCGGCGGAGTCTTCGTCAACGCCGGAATCCATCACGTCGTCGACGTCTACGCCGATGCACGGAGGTTCCACGGCCAGGGTGGGGGAGTCGGGAAGGCCGTCAGCGTCCTTGCCGACGTCGCGCTTCTCGCTCTTCGCTCACCGCTCGTGATCACCGGCCTTGCCGTACTCGTCATCTTGCGGCGCATCCGTCCGGCGATCGCATACTGGGCCGCGGCATGCCTGCCGCTGCTCGTCCTGTTGCGCGTCGACCCGCGGGCGGAATCCGGCCCGATGGACTACGTGGTCGTGTACGGACTCTGCGCCCTCCCGCTCGCCTTCTTCGCCGGCAAGGAAGCGCCGGAGAGAGCCGTCTTCCTGGCAGTCTGGCCGTCGGCGTTCGTCGGCGGGCTCGCGACGGCATGGACGTCGAACAACGGCAGCATCAACTTCGGCGCTGGGTTTGCGGCGGCTCCGATCGTCACGACGGTGCTGCTGGCCTGCTTCTGCGATCGCGGCAGGCAGTTCGCGGTCTTCGCCGCCGGAGCGACGACGGTGCTCTTCCTGCTCGTGATGCAGTTCACGTTCATCTATCGCGAGGACTCCTTCACGTCGTTGCGATCCCGCATCAGCGGTGGGCCGTACGCAGGGATGTACACGACAGCCGAGAGGAAGACGTTTCTGGACACGATCGCCGCGGACCTCCGCAGACTGTCGCCGCGGGGCTGTGGGATCCTCTTCTACGACGAGTTCCCGGCCGGCTATCTCCTGTCCTCGAGCCGGCCCCACACGAATGCGGTGTTCGAGTCGCTCGTCACTGGCGCCTCGCTGCCTGCGTACAGACGCGTCCTCTTGCAGTACTACAGGGCGAACGGCCTACCGGACATCGTCGTCAGGATGACCTCCGTCCCGGGGTTCGCCGTGACCATGCCGGTCTCGAATCGAGACCCGCTTGACCGGCTCGTCACGCGCTCCGGTCGCTATGCGCTCCTCGCAGCCCGCCGCGATTACGCGATCTACGGTCGCTCGACCGCGCGGTGCCCGGCGACGCGGAGATCGACTCCGCTCCGCGGCACGTCGCAGTAGGTCGGTTTCATGTTCCCGCCGCGTATCGCCCAGCCCCCATGACCCGCGGCGGCGGTATCGTGACCCGCGCCGCCCCCATCGACTAGCGGTCCAGGTCACGGCCCTTTCAAGGCCGTAGCGCGGGTTCGAATCCCGCTGGGGGCATGTTCCTTGCCGCTTCGTCCGCTCCGCTGCAGGCGCGCCTCGTGCGCGTGCGCAAGCTCTCCGCTCTCCGCTCGCGTTGTCCCATTGGGTGCGCTGTCTCTTTGCGGCGTCCGCGCTCCGGCGGCGTCGTATGATCGAGCGCATGGCCGGCACCGAGGCGAAGGCGACGTTCGACGTCGACGGGCGCGCCGTCCGCGACCTGAACGGGAACGGGGTGCTCGACCCGTACGAGGATCCACGGCGGCCCATCGAGGAGCGCGTCGACGACCTGCTGGCGCAGATGACGCTCGAGGAGAAGGCCGGGCTGATGTTCCACCCGCCGGTCCTGATCGGGCCCGAGGGCGAGGTGCTCGACGAGCCGTCACCGTTCGGCGGCGACGGCACGACGGCGCTCATCGCCGACCGGCACCTCAACCACTTCAACATCTACTGGGCGCCCGAGGCGCGGCTCCTGGCCGAGTGGCACAACCGGCTCCAGCGGATCGCGGAGTCGACGCGGCTCGGGATCCCGGTGACGATCTCGTCCGATCCGCGGCACGCGTTCGAGGACGGGCCGGCGACGGTGTCGATGGCCGGCTCCTTCTCGCTCTGGCCGGAGCCGATCGGGCTCGCCGCGATCGGGGACGAGGAGACCGTCCGCCGCTTCGGCGACATCGCGCGGCAGGAGTACCGCGCCGTCGGCATCCACGTCGCCCTGCACCCGATGGCGGACGTCGCGACCGAGCCGCGGTGGGCGCGCATCGTCGGCACCTTCGGCGAGGACTTCGACCTCTGCGCGCGGCTCACCGCGGCGTACATCCGCGGCTTCCAGGGCGACGAGCCCGGGCCGCACAGCGTCTTCTGCGTGACGAAGCACTTCCCGGGCGGCGGCCCGCAGGCCGACGGCGAGGATCCGCACTTCCCCTACGGCCGGGACCAGGTCTACCCGGGCGGCCGCTTCGAGGATCACCTGCGCCCGTTCGAAGCTGCGTTCGCCGCGGGGACGGCGCAGATCATGCCGTACTACGGACGGCCCGTCGGCACGGAGCTCGAGCCGGTCGGCTTCGGCTTCAACCGCGGCGTCATCACCGACCTGCTGCGCGGCCGCTTCGGCTTCGACGGCGTCGTCTGCACCGACTGGTCGCTCGTCACCGACCGGCCGATGCCGGACGGCACCGTCTGGCTCGCGAAGGCGTGGGGCGTGGACGAGCTCGACACCGCCGACCGGCTCGCGAAGATTGTCGACGCGGGCTGCGACCAGCTCGGCGGCGAGTCGCTGCCCGAGCTGCTCGTCGAGCTCGTCCGCTCGGGCCGCATCCCGGAGTCGCGCATCGACGAGTCGGCGCGGCGGATCCTCCGCGACAAGTTCCGGCTCGGGCTGTTCGACGACCCGTACGTGGACCCGGACTTCGCGGCGGCGATCTGCGGCAGCGACGAGTTCCGCGCGGCCGGTGCCGACGCGCAGCGGCGCGCGCTCGTGCTGATCGCGAACGATGAGCTGCTCCCGCTCGCTCCCGGCGTGCGCGTCTACGTCGACGGCATCTCCGCGGACGCGGCGGCGGCGTACGGCGAGGTGGTCGAGCGACCGTTGGACGCGGACGCGGCGATCGTCTTCCGCGGCGCGCCGTTCGAGCCGCGCGACGCGACGTTCATCGAGACGCTCTTCCACGCCGGCAGCCTCGACTTCCCGGCGGAGGAGCGCGACCGCATCCTCGAGATCGCGGGCGCCGTCCCGACGGTGCTCGTCGTCCACCTCGACCGGCCGGCGATCCTCACCGACCTCGTCGGGGCCTGTCGCGCCGTCGTCGGCAGCTTCGGCGCGAGCCCGGACGCGATCCTCGACCTCGTCTTCGGCCGCGTCTCGCCGACGGGCCGGCTGCCGTTCGAGCTGCCGTCGTCGATGGACGCGGCGCGCGCCCAGAAGCCCGACGTCCCGTGCGACTCCGAGCGGCCGCTCTTCCCGCTCGGCCACGGCCTGAGCTATTCCTGAGGCGCAAGTGCCGGAATCCGTCTGCGCGGCGTCCGGCACGCTCGAAGACCCCTGAGGCGGCCGCATTCGCGGCCGGACGCTCTCCCGTCACTCTTCTACGAGGAACGCATCCGCTTCGGCCAGATGCCCTGCTTGCCGGGCGAGAGGATGCCGTTCGGGTCGAGCGCGTCTTTGATCGTCTCGTTGAAGCGCCGGTATGCGTGGTCGTTCCAGCTGTACTGGTCGGCTGCGAGGTCCATGAAGTCGAGGTGCGCGCGGTACTCGCCGTAGCCCTGCTTCGCAGCCTCGCGGACGAGCCTCTTCGTCGTCTCGTACGCGGCCCGCGCCTGCGCCTCGTTCTTCGTGTCGAAGATGACGAGTGTGACGTGGATGAAGCTCCGCGCGTTCGGCATGATCAGCGCCGCCATGTAGTCGAGCCCGGCTTCCTTCTCGATCATCCCGCGGAGCAGGTCGCGCAGCGCGAGCGCGTCCTTCCCGACGAGCGGCGCCACCGGCGAGAAGCCGATGTGCCCGCCCTCCTCGCCGCCGTACCAGCCGGTCATCTCGTTCAGGCCGAGCCCGGGAATGCCCGCCTGCACCTGCTCGACCGGGTTCTCGATCTCGCCGAACCGGTCCGGGCTGTACTTCGTCCCCCAGACCTCCGCGCCCTCGATGCGCCCGAACGCGGCCTTGATCTTCTCGAAGCGGAGATCGACGACGTTCTCGTCTCCGTAGAGCGCGGAGCGCATCATCCAGCGTCCGACCTCGAGCTCACGCCCCATCGTGTCGAGGACGGCGTCGGGGATCGGGCCGCCGCCGTCGTGCCACAGCTCGCGCTTCGTCAGCACGGACGCCCAGAGAACCGTATTGATGATCTGCGGCATGTGGTCGATCGTCCCGTCCAGCATGAGCTGCCGCAGCGTGTCGACCACCGCGGCGAGATCGTCGTCGCGCCAGACGCGCAGCCACAGCGGCATGTAGCACTCCGGCTGCGGATAGAGCCAGAAGCCCATCTTCGTGACGATCCCGAAGTTCGACTGCATGAACATCTGGTCCGGGGTGGGGCCGAGGCCGCGCTTGTAGACGTGCCAGGCCTTGCTGTTCGGCAGCGCGCCCATCCCGGTGCGCATCACCTCGCCGTTCGGGAGCACGACCTCCGTGCCGCACTGCGCGGCCATGTCCTTGCCGGTCGGGAGGTACGTGGCCCCGTGATCGAGCGTGTTGCCGATGACGCTGCCCCAGCCGAGGTCGGGGCACGAGACCATCAGCTTGTGCCCGCCGGCCTGGATCGCCTCGTAGAGGTCGAACCAGCGCACGCCCGGCTCGACGACCGCGTAGGCGAGCTCCTCGTTGATCTCGAGCACGCGGTTCATCCGCCGCAGGCTGAGGATGACCGAGCCGCGCAGCCGCGGGGCAGGGCCGCCGTAGCCGTTGTTGCGGCCGGTCGAGTGCGTCCAGAGCGGCGTCTTGAGGCGGTTGGCGATGCGGACGATCTCCTGGATCTGCTCGACCGTCTCCGGCATCACGATCGCGGAGGCGGTGTAGTCGTCCCAGGTCTCGTACGCGAACGGGTCGCGGAAGGAGCGCAGGTCGTCGTCGGAGGTGAGCACGTGCTCGGCGCCCACGACGGCGGCGAACGCGTCGAGCGCCTCCGAGAGGTCGCCCGCGGAGATGTCGGCGCTGACGATGCTGGTCATCGCGTGAACCTACTGCGCGCGCTATGCGGTCGTCAACGCGCTCGACCGGCGGCCGGTGTCGAGCGAGAGACCCGTCTCCGGGTCGAAGAAGTAGAACGTCTCCGGGTCGAGCGCGAGGTCGATCTCCGCGTTCGGGTGAACCTGGCGGCGCGCGTCGAGCACCGCGGTGAAGACGGCGCGGTCGTCGGCGAAGAGCTTGCCCTCGTCGTCGCCCTGCGCCTCCGTCGCGGCGCGTACCGCCTCGGCGCTCACCCTCGGCGCGTCGATCGTGAAGATCAGGTGATTCTCGGAGCCGAGGTCCTCGACGACGTCGGGCTTCACGCGGATGCGGGGGAGCTCGGCCCCGGCGGTGCCGCCGTGCTCGAAGTCCGTCGGGCGGATGCCGAGGATCACGGTGCCGTTGTGGCCGGCGAGCGACTCTCCCTCCGGCAGCGGCAGCGTGAAGCCCGCGAAGGAGACGCTCGAGCCGTCTACCTGCGCGTCGACGAGGTTCATCGACGGCGAGCCGATGAACGCGGCGACGAACAGGTTCGCGGGCTGGCGGAACAGACGCTGCGGCGTGTCCACCTGCTGGAGCACGCCCTCGCGCAGCACCGCGACGCGCTGCCCGAGCGTCATCGCCTCGACCTGGTCGTGCGTGACGTAGACGGTCGTCACGCCGAGCCGCTCGTGGAGCTTCGCCAGCTCGGAGCGCATCGAGACCCGCAGCTTCGCGTCGAGGTTCGAGAGCGGCTCGTCCATGAGAAACGCCTTCGGCTCGCGGACGATGGCGCGGCCCATCGCCACGCGCTGCCGCTGGCCGCCCGACAGCGCCGCCGGCTTGCGCTGCAGCAGCTCCTCGAGCCCGAGCGTCTTCGCCACCTCCTCCACGCGGCGCTTCCACTCCGCCTTCGGCATCTTCCGCAGCTTCAGCCCGTACGCGAGGTTGTCGCGCACCGTCATGTGCGGGTAGAGCGCGTAGTTCTGGAAGACCATCGCGATGTCGCGCTGCTGCGGCGGCATGTCGGTCACGTCGACGTCGTCGATCAGCAGCGCGCCGTCGCTCACGTCCTCGAGGCCGGCGAGCATGCGCAGGAGCGTCGTCTTCCCGCAGCCGGACGGGCCGACGAGCACGACGAACTCGCCCTCGTAGATCTCGAGGTCGACCCCGTTCACGGCCCGCACGCCGTTGGGATAGACCTTCGAGACGGACTCGAGCTTGATCCCGCTCATCCGACCTCGACCTCCGCCGGCGCGCCGCGCAGGCCGGCCGGGATCAGCTCGCCGTGCGCGCGCGTGAGCTCGTCGCAGAGCGCCTCGATCTCGTCGAGCGTCAGCGTCGCAGCGGCGTTCGGGTCGAGCATCGCGGCGAGCCGCACGAGCTCGGGCCGCTCCTCGAGCACGGCGCGGACGGTCAGCTCGACCGGGTTGAGGAACGTGCGGTTCAGCGCGGCCAGCTCCGGCGGATAGTCCGGCACCGGCGTCGGCCGCAGCCCGGTGCGGTCGACGACGCACGGCACCTCGACGCACGCGTCCTCCGGCAGGCCGGGGATGAGCCCGTCGTTTCGGACGTTGCCGTAGATCACCTGCGCCTCGCCGGTGACCATCGCGTGGACGATGAGCGACGCGTACTCGTTCGACCGCTCCAGCGGCATCGCCTCGCCCGCGTGCAGCGCGGCCCGCACCTCCTCGTAGCGGACGAGGTTCCGCTCGCTGCGGCGGACGTACTCGTCGACGGGGATCCGGTAGCGCTCGATCTCGCCGTCGTGCCGCATGAACCACGGGACGTACTCGGCGGCGTGCTCGCTCGACTCCGTCTGGAAGTAGCCGAAGCGGCGGTACAGCGCCATCCGCACCCGGCGCTGCAGGTCGGGGTCGGCGTCGATGCGCGCGTCGAGCAGCGGGTAGAGATCCTCGCCGTCGCGCTCGAAGCGGAGGAGGAACGCCTGGTGGTTGACACCCGCGGAGAGGACCGTCACCTCGGCCGGGTCGACGCCGATCAGCTCGCAGAGGTCGTGGGTCGTGAACTGCACCGAGTGGCAGAGCCCGACGACGTTCTGCGTCGGCGTGCCCGCGTAGACGAGCCAGCAGAGCATCGCCATCGGGTTCGTGTAGTTCAGCATCCAGGCGTCCGGCGGGCACAGCTCGTCCAGCTCGTGCCCGAGCGCGAGCATGTGCTCGGCCGTGCGCAGCGTGCGGAAGATCCCGCCGATCCCGAGCGTGTCGGCGATCGTCTGCCGGAGCCCGTAGCGCGCGGGGATCTCGAAGTCGCGCAGCGTCGCCTCGTGGCCGCCGATCTGCACCATGTTCAGCACGAAGTCCGAGCCCTCCACGGCGGCGCGGCGGTCGAGGTGAGACGTGATCGCCGGGCCGGCGCCGCGCTCGCGCGCGACCCAGCGCGCCATCGCCTCGGCCGTATCCAGCCGGTCGGCGTCGATGTCGTGCAGCGCCAGCTCGACGTCTCGCAGCTCCGGGAAGTCGAGGATGTCGCCGAGGAGGTTCTTCGTGAACTCGACGCTGCCGGCCCCGATGAAAGCGATGCGTGTCATCCCTTCTGTGCTCCCAGGGTCAGGCCGCTGATGAACTGCCGCTGCAGCGCGGCGAAGACGACGATCGTCGGCAGCGCGACGAGGACGGAGGCGGCGGCGATGAGGTTGTTGTCCGTGAAGTACGTGCCCTGCAGGTTCGTCAGCGACGAGGTGATCGGCCGCTTGTCGCCGGAGCTCATCAGCACGACCGCCCAGAGGAAGTCGTTGTAGATCCAGGTGAACTCGAGCGTCGCGAGGGCGGCGAGCGCCGGCTTGCAGAGCGGCAGCACGACCCCGAAGAACTGTCGTACGACGCTTGCTCCGTCGACGCGCGCCGCCTCGCCCAGGGAGCTCGGGATCGTCTTCATGTAGTTCGAGAGGACGAACGTGCAGAAGCCGGTCTGGAACGCGACGTTGATCGCGATCAGTCCCAGGTACGAGTCGTACATGAGACCGGTGTCGCTCAGCCAACCGGGCAGCGGGATCCGCAGGTACAGCTCGTACAGCGGCGTGATGATCACCTGCTGCGGCAGGAGGTTCGCCGCCATGAAGAAGATCAGCAACGGAATGTTGAACCAGAACGAGAACCGCGAGACGACGAACGCGACCGACGACGCGAACAGCAGGATGATGAAGATCGCCGGCAGCGTCACGATCATCGAGTTGATGAAGTGCTGGAGGATCTGACCCTGTGACCACGCGTCGCGGTAGTTCGAGAGGCCGAGCGAGTGCGGGATCGAGACGTAGCCGTGCTTCGCGGTGTCCGCGTACGGGCGGAACGACGTGAAGACAGCCCACGCGACGGGGGCGAGCCAGAGGATCGCCATCGTGATCAGGAAGACGTGCAGCCCGATCCGCGGCAGCCGCACCGAGCGGCGGCGCGCGCTCGCCGCTGCGGTCCTCGTCGTCGTCGCGGCGGCGCTCGTCACGAGATCCGCTCCTGGAACGAGTTCCAGACGAAGACGACGATCGGGACGATCGAGATGACGATTAGGATGACCGCGATCGACGAGCCGTAGCCGACGCGGCTCGCCTCGCCGATGATGTTGTCCGTCACGAGCACGGACAGCAGCTCGAGTCCGTTGCGACCGCGGTTGATGATGTAGACGATGTCGAAGGCGCGCAGCGCCTCGATCACCGTCACGACGACGATGACGATGTTGATCGGTCGCAGAGCCGGGAAGACGACGGTGCGGAAGGCGTGCCACTCGCCCGCGCCGTCGATGGCCGCGGCCTCTCGCAGCGACGGGTCGACCGCCTTCAGGCCGGCGAGGTACAGGATCATGATGTAGCCCGCGTGGCGCCAGCCGACGGCGACGAGCACGGCCCACAGGTTGAGCTTCGGGTTGCCGAGCCAGTCGATCACGTGGCCGTGCGCGGTGTTCGTGATCAGGTTGTTGATCAGGCCCTGGGTCGGCGAGTAGATCAGCTCCCAGATGAAGCCGATGATCGCGAACGAGAGGACGACGGGCAGGAAGAAGACGCTCTGGTAGATGCGCGTGCCGCGGATGTTCTTGTCGAGCTCGTACGCGAGCAGCAGCCCGAGCGGCGTCGCGACGAAGACGAGGAAGCCGAGCCAGATGATGTTGTGCTCGACCGCGGGCCAGAACGGCGGGTAGATGGTCGCGATCTCGTGGTAGTTCCGCGTTCCGACCCAGTGGGCCGACGAGATGCCGCCGATCCCGTCCCAGTTCGTGAACGAGAGCCCGATCGAGGCGATCGTCGGGAACCAGATGAACGCGCCGACGACGAGCAGCGGCACGCCGACCATAACGGTGATCGCGATGCGGTCGCGCGTGGAGAGACGGACGGCGCGCCCCTTCCGAGGTGCGCCGCCCGCTCCTACTCTCGGTGCGACGTCGATCGCCATCGCGTCGAGTGGAAGGCTACTAGCTCACGATCCGAAGATCGCGACCTTCTGCTTCTGGATGCTGCTGGTCAGGCCGTTGATGTCGTTGGGGTTGTTGAGGAACTGCTGGAGCGCCGGGATCATCACCGTCGAGGCGAAGTCCGGCCGGGTATCGCGATCCATGTACTGGGCGATGTGCTTCGCCCCGGCGATCAGCTTCGCCGCCTTCACCTGCAGCGTGCTGTAGTGCGCGGTGCTGACGTTCTTGTTCGCTCCGGTGTCGTTCGGGTCGCTCTTGAGGTAGATGTTCTCGGCGGCGGCACTTCCGAGATACGCCAGCAGTTGCTTCGCGCCCGCCGCGTTCTTCGGGTGCTTGGACATGAGGAAGCCGTCGATCGGCGCGTCGAGGGAGTCCTGTCCCCACTTCGAGTTGATCGACGGGTAGGGGAAGAAGTCGAGGTCGGCGTGATCGGCCGGATCCGTCGCCTGCTGCGCGACGAACGAGCCGAGCAGGTACATCCCTGCCTGCTTGTTGACGAGCTGCTGCGCGCCTTCCTCCCACGTGAGGCCGAGGGCGCCCGACGAGTAGTACGGCAGGAGCTCCTGCCACTGCTTGAAGACGGCCTTGACCTGCGCGCTGTCCCAGGCCTGCTTGCCGGCCATGAGGTTGACGTGGAACTGGTACCCGTTGATGCGCATGTTCAGGATGTCGAACGTGCCCATCGCGGGCCAGCCGTCCTTGTCCGTGAACGCGATCGGCGTGAGCCCGTCGCTCTTCATCTGCTTCGCGAGGGCGATGAACTGGTCCCACGTCTTCGGGATCGTGTAGCCGTTCTTCGCGAAGAGGCTCTTCCGGTAGAAGACCGCCCACGGATAGTTGTAGATCGGGACGAAGTAGTAGTGCCCGTCGAGACCCTTCGAGGCGGCCTTCATCGCGGGCGAGAACGACGGCGCGAGTGAGGCCCAGACGTCGTCGATCGGGCTGAGCAGGCCCTTCTGCGCGAAGAACTGCATGCGGTAGCCGGCGAACCAGGTGAAGACGTCCTGCGGCCGGCCCTGCAGGTAGGTGTTGATCTGCTCCTGGAAGGTGTTGTGGTCGACGGTGTTGATCGCGACCTTGATCCCCGTCTTCTTGGTGAACGCCTTCATCACGTTGGCGTACGCCTGCTTCGGGACGGGGTCGGATGCGTTCGAGCCGAAGGTGACCGTCCCGGCGAGCTCGGACTGGAGCCAGGTCGGAACGGCGCCGCGTGCGCGTCCTGCGGTGAGGCCGTATGCGGCGGCCACGCCGCCCGCGCCCGCTGTTGCGAGCATCCCGCGCCGGGTCATCCTGCCAGCGGCCGACGGGGAACTTTCGTCGGGCATGAGATCCTCCTCGGGTCTCGGATCTTCCTTTCGTATTCCGAACAAAACAGAACACGAACGAACAAGAACGAATGGCCGAACACTCGCACGTTGGGGGACAATCTGTCAACCCTCCGATGTAAATTCAGTAACCAAGCGGGTTTAGGCCCTTGACTGTTCGTGTTCGATATCGTTGAGTATTGTTCGATTCCAGGAGACCGCCCACGTGCTCGCTGCCCAACGCCAGAAGCTGATCGCAGACGAGATCCGCCGTGAGGGGGCAGTCCGCGTCAGCGAGCTGACCGACCTCCTCGACGTCTCGGAGGTGACGATCCGTCGGGATCTCGACGTCCTCGAGGCGGCCGGCCTCATCGACAAGGTGCACGGCGGCGCCACCGCCCGGGGCACGATGAGCGCGCAGGAGCCGGGCTTCGAGGCGAAGTCGCACCGCCAGCTGCGGGAGAAGGACGCGATCGCGCGGGCCGCGAGCAGGCTCGTCAAGCCGGGGCAGTCGATCGGTCTCAGCGCCGGCACGACGACGTGGCGGCTTGCGCAGCACCTGACGCAGATCCCGGACCTCACCGTCGTCACGAACTCGATCCCGGTGGCGAACATCCTCCACCGCGCGGCGCGCCCCGACCTGACCGTCGTCCTCACCGGCGGCGTGCGCACGCCGTCGGACGCGCTCGTCGGGCCGGTGGCGCTGACGACGATCCGCTCGCTCCACCTCGACGTTCTCTACCTCGGCGTCCACGGCGTCACCGAGGACGCCGGGCTGACGACGCCGAACCTGCTCGAGGCCGAGATCGACCGCGCGCTCGTCGCTGCGTCGGAGCAGCTCGTCGTCGTCGTCGACCACACGAAGTGGGGGGTCCGCGGCCTCAGCAGGATCGCGGGGCTCGAGGACGTGAACGTGTTCGTCTCCGACGCCGGTCTCCAGGACGACGCTCGCGCGGTGATCGGCGAGCGCGTCGGCGAGCTCGTGATCGCACCGTCGCGTGAGCGGCGGCGCTACGGCGACGGGCCTTCGTGACCTCGCCGGCGCGTTCGGAGGCCGAAGCGACCGTCACCGAGACGACCGGCGATCTGCGGACCGACGCGCTCTCCGGGGCGCGCACGTACGTCGTCGACTCGCGCCAGGACAGGCCGAACCTCCCGGAGGCGGGCTGCCCGTTCTGCCCCGGCGGGCTCGAGGCGCCCGAGCCGTACGAGGTGCGCTGGTTCAAGAACCGCTGGCCGGCGATGCCGGGCGACCGCTGCGAGGTGGTCCTCTACACGCCGCGGCACGAGGCGACCTTCTGGTCGCTCGGGCTCGAGGGCGCGCGCAGCGTCATCGACCTGTGGGCCGAGCGGAGCAAGGAGCTCGGCAGGCGTGACGACATCGACTACGTCCTCGTCTTCGAGAACCGCGGCGCGGAGGTCGGCGCGACGATCGCGCACCCGCACGGGCAGATCTACGCGTTCGACTTCGTCCCGGACCTGCCGCGGCGCGAGCTCGAGGCGGGGACGATCCTCGGCGATCCCGGCGACCGGCTCGTCGCGACGGCGCCGGGCTGGCGCGCGTGGGTGCCGGAGGCGCCGATCTTCCCGTACGCGCTGCGGCTCGTGCCCGACCAGGAGGTGCCGGACCTTCCGTCGCTCGACGCGGCCGGCCGCGACGGGCTCGCGCTCCTCCTCGTCGACGTCCTCGAGCGGCTCGACCGGCTGTTCGACGCGGAGACGCCGTACATGCTCTGGATCCACCAGCGGCCGTTCGACGGCCGCGCCTGGCCCGGCGCCCGGCTGCACGTCGAGATCGTGACGCCGTGGCGCGCGCGCGGCGTGCCGCGCTTCGTGGCCGCGGGCGAGCTCGGCTCCGGCGTGTACTTCAACCCCGTCGCCCCCGACGCGGCGGCGCAGGCGCTGCGCGACGCCGTCGCTCCCACGCCGTGAGCGCGGCGAGCGCGGCGCTCGAGGCCCTGCTCTTTCCCGGCGGGCTGCCGAGCTGGGAGGCGCCCGAGCTGACCGGGCTGAACCGGCTGCCGCCGCGCGCGACGCTCGACCGGCCCGAGCGGCGGTCGCTCGCCGGCGAGTGGGACTTCCGCCTCGCGCCCCGTCCGGAGGACGCGATCGCGCTTCGCGGACGCGCGCGCCGGGTCGAGGTGCCGGGGCTCTGGACGATGCAGGGGTTCGAGCAGCCGCAGTACACGAACGTCGTCATGCCGTTCCCCGAGCTGCCGCCGCTCGTGCCGGAGGCGAACCCGACGGGCGTCTACCGCCGCAGGTTCGCGGTGCCGCGGGGCTGGCGCCGGAAGCGGATCGTGCTCGGCTTCGGCGGCGTCGAGGGGGTCCTCCACGTCGTCCTGAACGGCGAGCCCGTCGGGATCGGCAAGGACGCGCGCACGCCGGCGGAGTTCGACGTGACGGAGCTCGTGCGCCACGGTGTCGAGAACGAGCTCGTCGCCGCCGTCGTCCGCTGGTCCGACGCGAGCTTCATCGAGGACCAGGATCAGTGGTGGCACGCGGGCATCTCCCGCGACGTCTACCTCGACGCGGGCGGGATCGACGACGTCTTCGCCCGGGCGGCCGCCGACGGGAGCCTCGCCGTCGAGGCCCGCGGCGCGGTGCGCGCCCGTCTGCTCGACGCGCGCGGGCGCACGGTGCTCCGCACGACGCTCCCGGCCGAGACGGGTCTGCGCTCGCCGGCGCTCTGGTCGGCCGAGGAGCCGTCGCTGTACACGCTCGTCGTCGAGGCGGAGGACGGCGAGACCGCCTCGTGCCGGATCGGCTTCCGCACGGTCGAGGTGCGCGACCGGCGGCTGCTCGTCAACGGCGAGCCGGTGGAGTTCCACGGCGTCAACCGCCACGACCACGACGACGTGCGCGGACGCGCGGTCACGCGTGAGCTGATGGAGACGGACGCGCGCACGATGAAGCGGTTCAACGTCAACGCCGTCCGCTGCTCGCATTATCCGAACGACCCGTACTGGCTCGACCTCTGCGACCGCTGGGGCCTCTACGTCGTCGACGAGGCGAACATCGAGTCGCACGCGTACTACGACGAGCTCTGCCGCGATCCGCGCTACCTCGGCGCCTGGGTCGACCGCGTGCAGAACATGGTCGAGCGCGACAAGAACCACGCGTCCGTGATCCTCTGGTCGCTCGGCAACGAGAGCGGGTACGGCCCGAACCACGACGCCGCGGCGGGCTGGGTGCGGAAGCGCGACCCGTCGCGCCCGCTCCACTACGAGGGCGCGATCGCGCGCGACTGGACGGGCGGGCGCGCGGCGACCGACGTCGTCTGCCCAATGTATGCGTCCGTCGACGCGATCGAGGCGTGGGCCGAGACGCCGACCGGCGACCCGCGGCCCCTGATCCTCTGCGAGTACGCGCACGCGATGGGGGCGACCGGCGGACTCGCGGACTACTACGCCGCGTTCGAGCGGCACGGGGCGCTCCAGGGCGGGTTCGTCTGGGAATGGGTCGACCACGGCATCCGCGTGCGCGACCGGCGCGGCCGCGAGCACTGGGCGTACGGCGGCGACTTCGGCGACGAGCCGAACGACGCGAACTTCTGCGCCGACGGTCTCGTCTGGCCCGACCGGAGGCCGCACCCGGCGCTGTACGAGCTGCGCTTCCTCGCGCGGCCGATCCACGTGCAGGCGTTGCGCGGCGGACGCTTCCGGATCCGCAACCGGCACCGGTTCGTCTCGCTCGACCGGTACCGCGGCGAGTGGGAGCTGACCGTCGACGGGAAGCGCCGCGCCCGCGGGCGGCTGCCGGAGCTCGACGTCCCGCCCGGCGGCGCGCTCGACGCCTCGCTCGACCTGCCGGACGGGGAGGGGGAGCGGTTCGTCACCTTCCGCTTCTTCCTGCGCCGCGCGACCGAGTGGGCGGCGGCCGGGCACGAGGTCGCGTACGAGCAGGCGGCGCTGCCGTCGCGGCGGAAGCCGCGCGCCGCCGGCCGCGCCGTGCCGTCGCGCTCGAAGGGGGTGTTCGAGGCCGCCGGCGTCCGCGCCGTCTTCGACCTCGACCGCGGCGAGCTGAGCGAGCTCAGCGCCGGCCGCCGCAACGTCCTCGTCGCAGGGCCGCGGCTGCAGCTGTGGCGCGCCGCGACCGACAACGACGGCCTGCGGCTGCTGCCGGAACGCGGCGGCGGCGTCCTTCGCCGCTGGCTCGACGAAGGTCTCGACGGACTGGAGCTGCGACTCGACTCGATGCGCACCGGGAAGCGTGCCGTCGAGATCGTCCACCGTGCGCCCGGGCTCGTCACGCACCGGCACCGCTACCGCCTGCTCGACTCGGGCGCGTGCGTCGTCGACAACGTCGTCGAGCTGGAGCGCGGGCTCCGGGACGTGCCGCGCATCGGCGTCGGGCTCGCCCTCCGCCCCGGCCTCGAGCG
>Ga0335069_10002756_pt1 | contig 26862 bp, 22 predicted proteins | sample Lox_Sample_11_FD_206714 | JGI IMG/M metagenome (GOLD analysis project Ga0335069, IMG submission 206714) | Soil microbial communities from Loxahatchee National Wildlife Refuge, Florida, United States - Lox_Sample_1.1 | ecosystem: Environmental > Terrestrial > Soil > Wetlands | place: USA...
ATCTTCCTCATTTTTCGCAAATCTCCGATGAAGAAGACTACCGTTTCCAGCTCGGTGTTGCAGCGTGCCCGAAGTGGTCTGTCCAGCGATATTTTATCGCGATCTGAAAGGGATGAAGTCAGCCGGAAGATTCATGCCGTGGCACCGCAATGAGCGGATCGATGTTCTTTCTCGCTGGACAGGCGATGAGGCGAACCTGGGAGGTAAGGCTCGGGGCAGGCGGGACCTAGGCAAAGCTGGGAATGCGGATCAGGAAGATGAGTACTATGGCCACTTCGGTGAACTGCTTGAATTGACGGACAAGTTTCTTCTGGATGAAATCGCTGCTTTATTGAAACGATTTGCGCCGGAGCGACTTGCAGTTTTGTCGCATAGAGAACTCGCACTTCTTCCAATGTGGCACTTGGTGGACCAGTGTTCATCAATCGAAGCTCTTACGATTGCGCCCAGTATGGAGCTGTTGAACATTTGCGTTAACCGGATTCGCGTGTTGCAGGGAAGGACCTGTGTAGTACCTGATGCAACTGGAACCCTGAGATATGCAGGGTCAGGACTGCAATTGCTTCAGGCTGTCCGGCGAGCACCCGTAGAAGTAATTGGTTCAGTGGAAAATCTTGTTCGAGCTGCGCCAGAGTGCAATGTGCTGCATGTTGCAGGTCACGGAGTTTACAATCCAGAAAACCCATACTATTCAGGTTGTGTTGTCGGGCCCGCCGGGTCTACCGCGGGCCTCTATGCGCAATTCATTGAGATTTCCGAATCTGATGGCGTATATACCTTCAGTTTCTCTGACCAGGGCAAGCCCGGCCAGTTCGAGCTTGTGACTGTCGGAGAATGCCTGGCTGGTCTATCTTTGAATGCCTGTGGACTGGCAGTCCTCTCCGCGTGTGAGTGCGGCTTAGCAAATCCGCACGGTGGAGGAGAGCTGATTGGGCTTCCTAACACGCAAAGTCGGTCATTGAAGCGGATCCACAAGTTCTCCTGGGGGAGGCCGACCGCCTCTACTGGCTAAACAACGGGCCGAAAGCTGGACTCCTGTACGCGAAAGCCGAGAGCCTCTTCGCAAGTCGGGGGGACGCGCGCAATGAGCTCTACGCCAAGATCGGACGCCTCAGATCAGAAGCCGAGACTATGTCTTTCGTCGATCTGTCGCGATTCTTGAACGACCAATTGCAGAACCCGATCATGCGCAATGATCCAAGGTTGCGCCTCTGGTGCCTCGCCGCAAAGGGCTACACGGACATTGAGATTGACAATCGAGCCGAGAAGCAAGACTGGTCGGAGGTCCAACAGATCGCGAAGGGTCTTGGCGACGACCGATGGGCGACCAGAGCCGCCGGCGAATTAGGTGTCATTGCCTTCCTGGAAGGAAATTCCGGCCGCGCTGCGAAACTCTTGGGCGGAGCCCTCGTCTCAACGATGGCTAACGGCGACAAAGGCGGTCAGATTCGCTTTCTGGAAATGATCGGGAACGGCCTAGTCGAGGTCAACCGCCCCTCTGATGCCCTAATGTTTTTTGAGAGGGCTATCAAGATAGCAGAGGCTGACGAAGATTCCGGACTTCCTTTCATGGGTTACGAGGGAAAGGCACAAGCGCTGGTTGCGTTAGGCAGACCAGATGAAGCAAAGACGGTGCTCCAGGACGCCCTTGCGAAGGCCCGATCGCAGCAGAAACGCGGTCATGAAGCGCAACTACTGGTTATCCTCGGCAAGCTTGCGGAGCAAAGCGGAAACAAACAAGAGGCTATTGCCGATTTGGAGGCTGCGGGGCAGTTCGCAGCAAGAGTCCAATTCTACCGAATGGAAGCTGACGCCATGTTCGAACTGGCGAGACTTTATCGTGACTCGGGAGATCTCGCCACCGCCGACGCCCGTGCAACGCAGGGTCTCGCTGCAAGCCAGCAGGTCGGTGATCGCTACTACGTGCCGCGGAACTTAACAATTTTGGCTGATCTGAGAGCACGACGCGGCCGCATTGCAGAAGCGAAGGCACTATACCGGCATGCCGAAGACTTCATTGACGGGATGCTTGGAGGCGATGACTCCTACTGGAACAGCTCCATCGCCGCGGCCATGAGTCAGACTTACCTCCAACACTTCGAACTCGTCGCCAAGGAAGGCGACACAGCCGGTGCGTTCCAAATACTGGAGCGCGTCCGAGGGCGAACTTTGGCCAGCGCCTTGGAAGACAGAAAGGCAGCTCCGAGGTCGGGCTCTACTGAAGCTGCAACGCTGGACAGTTATGTTGCTGACACCCAAACCCGATTAATGCAGACCAACAGCCCCGTCGAACGGGAACGGTTGCTCAATGCTCTGGCCGAATATGAGTGGCGGTTACGGTTGGCGTGGAACCTCGGAGATCAGCGTTTTCCTATTGACCCCGCGCCGCTAACCCAGGTTCAAGACAGTCTGAAGTCAGACGAAGTTCTACTGGAGTACGTACTCGACGAGCCGAACTCCTTCTGTATATCGGTTACACGCACGTCCGCAAGCCTGCTGGTGCTACCGGCCGGCCGCAAGAAAATTGAAAAACTCGTTCAGCGGTACGTTGATGAAATCCGCGCGAAGAAGACTGGGGCTGAAGAAGCCAAGCAACTGTATGTGTCTCTGGTGCAGCCAATTCCTGAGACATCTGCAGGCAAACGACTCATCGTTGCGCCGGACGGCATATTGAACCTCCTGCCGTTCGAAGCGCTGCAGGATAGCCAGGGTCATTATCTGCTAACGTCCACTGTCATCAGCTACGCTCCCTCCGCCACTGTTCTCGATGCGCTACGGAGGAGGGACAAAGAGCAAGAATCCCCTCGACCGTTCCTCGGAGTGGGGGACGTTGCTTACGAAAATCAAGGCGGTAAGGGGAACAGAATCCCAGCTTCCGAGACACTGCGGGGTCGGTTTGTTCGCGGTTTCGCCGATTTCGTCGGAATGCCGCTTCATGACCTGCCTCAAACGCGAGAAGAGGTCGAGAACATCAGTAAAATTGTGGGAAAGAATGCAGAAACCCTGTTTGGCGCAAGCGCTACTGAGAGTGCATTCAAGAAAGAACCGCTGAATGAGTTTCGCGTCCTGCATTTGGCTGTCCACGGATTTGCCGACCCACAATACCCGGAGCGATCAGCCCTAGTCCTTGGGGCCGATCCGAAAGCTGGCGAGGATGGTTTGCTGCAGGTCCGAGAAATTAAGAAGTTGCGATTGAACGCCGACCTGACGACTCTTTCAGCTTGCGACACAGGGGTGGGCAAATTGCAAGGAGAAGAAGGGGTCAGTGATTTGGCTGAGGCCTTTCTGGCAGCTGGCGCGAAAACCGTAGTTGCGAGCCTGTGGAGCGCGGATGACACTTTTGCAAGCGCACTAATGGAACGCTTCTATCAGCGCCTAGCGCTTGGAGAAAAAACGAGTTTGGCATTGCGAGGCGCCAAGCTGGATCTGCTGACGAAATACGGAGAGCAAGTGAGCCCATTTTATTGGGCAGGGTTCGTAGCGATTGGGGACGCATCGACGCCGATTAGGATTAGGGAGTAATGAATCTGTCTCTGGACGAACGTACGAAGATTTTCGACAAGGTCTGCCGGTTGGTCGAAACCAAGCACTTCAATCCCGCGATGAACGGGGTGGATTGGAGTGCGCTGGCTCGAAGCCAAAGAGATCAAATCCTCGCCTGTACGGAGCCCGAGGCATTCGAGAAGGAAGTCAATCGGTTGGTAGCAGAACTCAAGACGAGCCACACCGGATTCCGGCACGCCGGGATGCGAAACATACCAGCCAGACATGCGATCAATGCGACCCTGCATCGCCTCTCTATGAACGGAACCGAGCGCTGGATGTTTCAGGATGTACACAGGGGCGGTCCAGCTTACTTGGCAGGAATACGGCCTGGAGATTTGTTGCTTGGATACGGTGAGCGAGAAATTCGGCCTCCCGAAGATCTGACGTTCTCCGCTGGAGAGTCAGCGCAGCTAACCATCCAGAAGCTCGACGGCGGAGTCCACGGGGTTAGCCTTCAATTACCGATGCCGAAGGACAAGAAACATCCGGTAACCGCGCCTGAGGCGGTTCACGCCGAGATGCTCACCCACGAGATCGGCCTGCTCAAAGTGGCGATGTTTCCGGGGGCAATCGGAATCGATGTCGCCAAAGACATTGATCGGGGCATCGCAGCTCTAACCGGGTGCAGTCGGCTCATTGTGGACTTGCGCGGCAATACGGGTGGTGGCATTGGTGGACTGCGGTTGATGAGCTACCTAACTCCTGGAAAATTGCAAGTAGGCTACAGCCTGACTCGCAAGCGCCGGGAGCGCGGCTATCGGAGAGAAGAATTGTCCCGCTTTGGACGGATTCCGTCTCGTAAGGCGACTCTCCTTTGGCTGGCAGCACGATACGCCTTTGTGGACAAGTCCATCCTTGTAGTCACGGAAGGCCTTGGCCCGCGCCGCTTTCACGGACGTGTGGTGCTGATGGTGAACGAGCACACCGCGAGTGCTGGCGAAATGGTGTCTGCCTTTGCAGAGGAGAGCAAACTCGCAACTATTGTTGGAGCCAAGACACCCGGTCGTTTGCTGAGTGGGGGCGCCTTCAAGGTGGGGCACGGGTACATTCTCGGATTACCCGTTGCTGCATATCTGACCTGGCAGGGCAGGATGTTAGAAAACAATGGGATCATTCCGGCTGTTTCTGCTGAATTGTCACGAGAGGCGTTACGCGAAGGCAGGGACACACAATTGGAGAAAGCGATCGAGGTGGTAAAGAGTTTGTAGCATGAGAAGCACCCGGACTGGGAGCGCAATGGTGAAAGTCCGAATTTCGTTTCGCGTACATCCGATGCTTGCGACACTCGTTGGCAGGCCCTTTGATAAGCAAGGAATCACGGGAACCGACACGAATGTAAAAGGAGATTCAGGATGCCAGACACAGGCGAAGATCGCCAGATAAGGTCTCGCGTGAAAGCAAAGGAGACCGCAATTGTTCGCTCCGAAAAGAAGCTGTTAGGCAAGGAAGCCTTGAGTGAAAAGCGAGCCGAAGTCGTTTTCCGGAGCCGGAATGCTAAGTCCGAAGAGCAAGCGCCAGCGAAACAAACCGTCAAGCGGCAAAATCGTCGCTCAAAAGACAGGAAATATTGAGGACAGGCGACTACAGTGAAGTCTGCATCTGTCCGGTGAGGCAAATGGAGACAGCTAGCCGTTGATTGACTGCCCTCAGTCTAATAGGGTTGGATTGGAGCTGCGCTGTGGACGTCCATCTGGTCGACGGCACATACGAGTTGTTCCGGCACTACTATGCGTTGCCATCCGCGCGGGACAAGGACGGCCGGGAAGTCGCCGCGGTCCGAGGCGTCCTCGCATCGGTGCTGGGCATGATGCGAGACGGTGCCACGCACATCGCCGTCGCGACCGATCACGTTATCGAGTCCTTTCGCAATGAATTGTGGCCAGGGTACAAGACCAGTGCCGGCGTCGAACCCGAACTCTTGGCGCAATTCCCACTGCTCGAAGAAGTTCTCTCAGCGGCCGGTATTGTCGTGTGGCCGATGGTGGAGTTCGAAGCTGATGACGCGCTCGCTGCCGCGGCGGTCGCGGCCGCTCGTGATGCGCGCGTTGAACGCGTGATTATCTGCACGCCGGACAAAGATCTCGCCCAATGTGTGCGCGGCGCACGTGTCGTCCAGTTGAATCGCCGGACACGCCTCACCTTAGACGAATCTGCGGTGGTTCAGAAGTTTGGCGTTTCGCCGGGATCGATTCCCGACTATCTGGCGCTAGTGGGCGATGCGGCAGATGGCTATCCGGGCCTGCCAGGCTGGGGCGCGAAGTCCTCGGCTGCCGTCCTGGGCAAGTTTCTCCATATCGAATCCATTCCCACGGACTGCCGCGAGTGGCGCGTGAATGCCGCCAACGCGAGTGCCCTCGCAGACACTCTTAGCCGGGAGCGGGAGCGCGCATTGCTTTTTCGAACGCTTGCCACTCTCCGGACTGATATCGCGCTCTTCGACGACGTGGACCAGTTGCGCTGGAATGGCCCCACACCGGCCTTCGACTCGCTCGCCGCTCGATTGGACGCAGCACTTACGGAAAAGCGGCGGCCGGTGACCGGTCGGCCCGCGAGCAAGTCGACGCTCCGACCCAAAGCGCGTCGATAAACGGCAAGGTCATCGTTGCCGAACTGTTTGCTTGTTTGGGTGGTCGCAAGAGTTGTTGACCGCAGAAAATCCCCCGAGAATCGTCCAGCCGCGGAATGCTGTCTTCCGGCCTGCGTGCGAGCCATCCAAATCGACACTCACGGTTAACGGTAGACGCCGTCGATTTTCCTCATGATCCTCTCAGCCCACTGCACGGCAGCGGCCACCAATGACTCCGATCTCGGGCTCGACTTCGAATCGAAGAGATCTTCCGTCGTCTTCAGATGACGCGCCACGAGAATTCCCGCCACAATGGCCAGCACGCGTTTGCGCCCCTCATCCATGGCAGGTATCGTATCAGATTCGCCTTTTGTTCGCTTAGATTCCGGTCACAAAATGCGTACTGGATAGCGGGCCCATTCCAGAGCGGGTTGTCGGAGGGCAAGGAAATAGCGGCCCGACTGAACTCTGCTCACGTCGAGGTCAAGCCTGAGAATGACAACTTGATCTTCCAATCGCGCTGTGCCGCTCGACCCCAGAACCGGAGCGCCCGTTTCACTCAGTAGACCGATTTCGTAGGCCCCTTCTTTGCTCCCAATCGGCAAGTCCAGAATTAAATGTTTGACCGAGCGATGGATTTCTAGAGGGCGCTGGCCCGCTTGATTTGGGTTTTGTCCGCGAGCCAAAGAGAGGTCGCGGAGGTCCAAGACGGCAGTTTCTGGTGGCTGCACCGAATGATGAATCCGCACCCACAGCCATCCAGCGACCGCGAAAATTAGAACCGCGGCTACGGCAATCCAAGCCTGCGTGCGACGACGTTGGCTCGTGGCTTCCTTACGCAGCTCGGTGAATTCCTGATAGCACGGGCTGCAGGAGCTGAGGTGCTCAAGCCAGCGGTCGACCTCGGAGAGTCGCAACCTGCGGAAAGCGATGCCTCTGAGTACCGCAGAGTCAGGACAGCCAATGCGCTGTGGGTTCGGAAACTCGCGCGACAGACCCCGCGTCAGCAGATCCAAGACGCGTTTTTCTTCTTGGTTGAATTCTTCCTGTTCGCTCAGAACTTGCCTGCTCCCGTTGAAGTCGTCTCCCGCAGAGACACCAAGTTTACCTTCGACATCAGAGTGCAGACCACTTACGTGCCGTCGTCCCTTCATTTGCCGTACCCCAAGCGGGCCGCAAGTTTGCGGAGCGCATGCCCAAATCGCTGTTTGGCCTGGTGTTCCTTGAGACCCATGTGTTCCGCGATCTCTTTCCAGGTGTATCCGTACACCTTCGCGGCCCAGGCCCTACGCGTCCAGTCGTCCATATTCTGGATGACCTCTTTGACCTGGATGGAAAGTTCCAGATCGCGGGCTGACTTCAAGTCCCGAGCCCCGGAAAGTTGCTCCAGGTCGCGGCCTGAAGGGACAAGCTCGATCGTCTGCTGTCTTCGTCGTTCCTTCTTCAGCGCCCGATTGAAGCGATGATGAAAGGCCCCGAACAGATAGGCTTCAAAGTCCACTATCCCCGACCCGTTTCCACCACGTCGCTGGAGAGTCTTCGAGACCGACTGGAGCACGCTTTCCCAAACTTCGGCCGCAAGAGCAACGGCATCATCTGAATTCTTGTTTGCGAACTCCCGGCGAGCATGAGCCTGTATCCGCGGCCAAAGCCGGCGCGCGACCGTTATCAGCTCATCGTCATGATCGAGCGGCTGCGCCTTGTTGTTTGGGGAATTTCTAGAAAGGACCCAATCTGGGTTCAATTCCGGGCTCGGCATCCAGGGCCTCACATCTCCTATTGGGGTTCGCCGGCCAGATTCGAAGATTGCCATCGGATGGGGAGAAGTGTCAAGGCCGCCGCGTCTTTCATCGTTTCGAAAAAATCCAGAGCAGAGTCGCAGACACATGTCAGGACAGAGCACGACTGCTAACTTCCTTATCTGCAGAGGCTCGTCCGTGATCGAATTTTCTTCTGATACTTTTTCCGCCCAGATGTTCCTTCAGTAGGTGTGGGGCAATAACTAGCTTGCCGGGCAAACTTCGTTTGCTACTCAACGTCCCGGCCAATGCTGAGCTGAGCCTTAAGCGCTTCCTCGTCCAAAGAAAACAGCCGCATCCACAAACGTGGGTACCGCCCGGACAACAACTGCCAACTTCGCTCTGGATCGTTCGTGAGTAACGCTCGCGACAAGGTGAACTTCACCTTGTCGCGCGAAGCAAGCTCACGATTCAGATCCGCCAGCAGTGAGGTTGCGCAATGCCCAGTGCTCCTGGACAAAAGGGTAATAATCCCAGCAAGCAGTTGGCCGCCATCGATCGATTGCTGATTGCCGGGATCAAGCAGGGGCCTGCCAAAAAACGTGAGGCGATCAACCGAATCCTCGAGCTTGTCCCGGGTTGGACTCGTGGAGATTGTTGGCGGCGTATCCAACATCTGCGAAAGACGACTCCCGAACTCGCGGCTCTGGAGGAACACAGCCCAAATAGAGCGAATAGATCTGGGGAAAAGGGTCCGGTCCGACGATCGCCCTCGCTGCCATGGACGCCGGAAGACGATGACAAGTTGTTCACCTGGGCCGGCTACGAACCAGTGAAGAAGATTGCGCAGCGGCTTGGCCGCTCCGAACGTGCCGTACGCTTCAGGCTTGGAGCCCGCGGGATCAGTGCCAAGGTCACCGATGGATTGTCGCTGCGGGGCCTGCGGAAGATGTTACATGTAAGTCCAGCAAGGCTGAGGTATCTCATCGGGAGTGGAATGCTCAGAGTGCGCGATCCGCGCATATCTGCAAGTTCCCTGGCGCTACTCTGTGACACGGTTCGCACATCGTTGGAGTCCTCAGCCATCGAAGGAATCGCGGCGGCCCTGGCAAACGGGGATGAGGCGTACTCCTGGGAACGCGTAGCAAATCTTTTGGGCGTACCCCAAACGCGGGTGCAGGTCTGGATTTCTGCTGGCCAACTGCGGCTCGTGGACACCTTTGTCACCGACAGGTCGTTTGAGGAGTTCTGCAAGAAGCATGGGGAGGAGTTTAGCGACTTGCTGATCGATGCCCCGACCGCGAAATGGTTAGTGAGCGAGTACGGCGTGTCAGAGTCCGCAGTGAACGGCGGGAGCGTCTCTCGTGCCAGAAAGCATGCGTTGGTGGTCCGAACATGCAAGTGCGGGAGGAAGATAGCTGGGAACCCATACTTCCGGCATGTCAAGGTCTGCCGGATCACGAATGCACCAGAAGTCCGAGACGCCAGCTAGGTTCGCTTCCGATCCAAAGGTGGAGGTTGGGTAGCCAGTCTTAGGCAGGCGCGACTCCGATCAGCCAATCGTCAGGACGCCTTCTTAGCCTTCTCGGCCCACCTTTTCTTCATCATCTCCGATAAACGTTTCCGGGCAGCGGGACTCATGGGCTTACGCTTGGGCGCCGACTTCCCATGCCAAGTTGCCCAGCGTTTCTTCATCGCTTCCGAGATGCGTTTGCGCGCAGATGCGCTCATACCACGGTGGCTCTTGCCGGGTGCTGGTGCTGCCTGTTTCGCCTTAGGGGGACGGCCGCGGCGGTGTGAAGGTGCCGGGGTGAGTCCTTCAAGCGCGGAGATGGCCTGATCAATCCGATTACGCTCGGCCTTGAGATCTGAAACTATGGTTTGGATGTCCATGGAGTCCTTTTCAAATGGTGCGCCGAGAATTGTAACAGTCGGGTCATAAATCCACTGGCCCTGTGATTTCCGGCTAGAATATGGCGGCACTTCCCTTATCGCCTGCGAGGACCCTGGAGTGAAGATCGGTATCGCTGTTCCCAATATCGGACCCGGGGCTACACCCGAGGCCGTAAAAACTGTTGCCCAGCAAGCCGAAGCGCTTGGCTACTACAGTCTATGGACCGTCGAGCGATTGCTGTGGCCAGTGAATCCGCAGTCTCCTTATCCGGCTACACCGGATGGCTCATTGCCGGAAGAGTATAAGTACTGCCTCGACCCGCTGGACACGCTCACCTTCGCAGCGGCGCACACCAGCACTATCAAGCTGGGCACCAGCGTGCTCGACATTCCGTACTACAACCCGGTGCTGCTCGCGCGACGCCTCACCACCATCGACGTTTTGTCGAAGGGACGGCTGCGGGTTGGCTTCGGCGTGGGCTGGTCGCCAGACGAAATGCAGGCGGCCGGTGCCGATATGAAAGTGCGTGGTGCGCGCGCCGACGAATTCCTGCAGGTGCTGAAGACGATCTGGACGACCGACCCGGCCGAGCACCACGGCAAATTTTTCGACCTGCCCAAGTCATACATCGGGCCGAAGCCGGTGCAGAAGCCACATCCGCCCATCTTCCTCGCCGCTTACACGCCGCCTGCCATGAAGCGCGTGGCTACTATGGCGGATGGCTGGAACCCGGCGGGCGTCCCCATCGACGGAATGGCGCAAATGTTTGGGGCTATGCAGCAGATGGCCAAGCAAGCCGGACGCGGTCCCTCGGAGTTGAGGATGATCGTGCGCGCCAACCTGTTTATCACGGAGAAGCCGGTGGAGAAAGACCGAGCCGTGTTCGTCGGTTCACTGGAACAGATTCGGGAGGACATCGCGGCCTGCGAGAAGATCGGAGCCGAAGAGGTGTTCCTCGAAATAGGATTCACTCCGGGGGGACAGTCATTGAGCAACTGGCAGAGATTGCTAGAGGAGTTCCGGCCAGCGAGCACGGCGGCAAGCCAGGCCTCGGGAAGCTAGTCGTCGAGGTCAACGTAAGAGTCGGCATCCCGGCGCCAGTCCGCAAATGACGGGTAGGGATCAGGCGTTGCAGAACTCCAGAGCTCGTCGCATCGGTCGGCATATTCCATGGTGCGAATCGCCCGGGGATGGCTTCGCGCCTGGATGAGAATGGCATCGAACCAGCCTTCGGTCTTCGCGTCCTGGAAATAGTGCTCGGCGATCCAAGACATGAGACTGTGCCAGTCGTGCGCTGTTCTTGCCAAGTCGTGCACACGCGTGTCGCTGTTAGACGCTAGAAATCCCGGGCAACGGATTCCAATTTCACGCGGTACCTCTTCAGGAATCCCGGACATGGACTCCAACGCCGCACGAGCCCAATACGCAAAGGCCTCCCAATCGATCCATCGCGAAACAGCCTCGGCCAGGCGATCGGGGGCGACCATCTTCGCGGACGTTCTTGCTTTCCTCACATCCGGCAGCAGATGAGCGGTGTCATCGCAATGCGCCGCCGCGTCTTTCCACTCGTCGAAGGATGGATATTGGATCGGCTTGGCCTTCTTCCACCTTTCCACACATTCCGACCAGCAGACTTCGGCTCTTTGATAGCGCGGCTCTCGGATGGCATAGAACGTAATGGCGTTAAACCAGCCTTCCTGCTTGGCAAAACCGAAAACGTGGTCATCAATCCAATCTTCTAAGCGGAGTGGCAAAGGCCGTCCCTTGGCCGCTTTGGGCGTCAGTTGCTTTTCGCTTTGGAGAAGTCCAGGAACACGTTCGTTGAAAATCGTGACCAGCCAATCCGGGATACGGTTCTCGACTTCCAGGATCGAGCGAGTCCAGAGGTAGAACTCTTGCCAGTCGATGTATTGATTTCGAGCTTCAAGGAGGCGCTGCCAGGGGATGCGGCGTGCTTCATCGTCAGCGCGCTCGCGTGCGAGCCGCTGCAGTCGGTTGGCCGATTTGCGCATGGTTTGCTGTTCTCTTTGTTTCATGCCGCAGTCTCCCGCGGGGCTTAGGACGAGGTCGCAGACGGTGATACGGACAGAGGACGCTGCCGCGTTAGTTTAGCCGATTGCAATCAGAAACGACCTGTCACGAATCAGCATCTGAACCCAGGCGGGATCTGATTGCGCTTTGTTTAGCGCTTGTACCCGATCTTACGTAGGAGATCGTGCCGCCACGTAATGTCATCCGGTCCTTCGACGCCTTTTGGCATCTCTCCGTCAATCACGCCAAGCACTCCCTGACCTTGCTCTGTCAGGGCCACAATGATTTCGACTGGATTGGCAGTGGCACAAAATATCGAGCAGACCTCGGGTACGTTGCGTATGGCATTCAGGACACTGATCGGGTATGCCTCCGAAAGGACGAGCACAAAAGTATGCCCGCAGCCCAGTGCCTGGGCATTCTTGATGGCGGTCTCCTGAAGCGCCTGATCATTTCCGTCAGATCGGGTCAAGCATGCCCCGGAACTTTCATTGAAGGCCAGACCGAATCTGGCCTGGGGCGCTGTGGTGGCGATTGCTTCGTACAAATCTTCGACGGTCTTGATGAAATGCGATTGACCAACAATGATGTTGGCATCGCCTGGAAACTCCATGCGAACCGACTTGATCTCGAGCATAAGTTGTTCCTCCGCTGGCACCTAAAGGATAACTCTCCATAAGCGTTGAACACGTGTTGAATGTGGCCAAGCGGTTCGACCTTCGGCTGTTTGACGCTAGAAGAACGGCACTCAGCAGAGCCAAGCGGGTGGCACCCATAACGACTTGTGGCCAGCTAGAACCGAACACGAATTCGTGTGCTGTGAAGCGCTAGAATTCGGTACAGAGAGACATGAGCACTGCGATTCAATCCCGCGAACGGTTCGCGCCGCGTTATCGGTCCCTGATTGAGTCAGGAGAGCTCGCCAGTCGCGTTGTAATAGCTCTCCAGAGACTCGGCGACTGCGCGCTATGTCCCCGCGATTGTCACGTCGACCGTCTCTCCGGCAAGTCTGCTGTCTGCGTTACTGGTCGCCACGCGCGGGTCAGCAGCTACTTCGCACATTTCGGAGAAGAGAATTGCTTGCGAGGGACGCGCGGATCGGGAACTATCTTCTTCAGCGGTTGTAACCTGCGCTGCGTTTTCTGTCAGAACTTCGAGATTAGTTGCCAAGCGGAAGGTGAAGACACGCCTCCCGAAAAACTGGCAGGAATGATGCTCGCCCTGCAAGAGCGCGGCTGCCACAACATTAACCTGGTGACACCGGAGCACGTAGTCCCACAGATTCTGGAGGCGTTGCTCTTGGCCGCATACGTAGGTTTAGTGTTGCCGCTGGTCTACAACACCGGTGCTTACGACTCGCTGGAATCACTTCGGCTCATGGACGGTTTCGTCGACATCTATATGCCCGATTTCAAGTTCTGGGAGCCCGCAATGGCGCGCCGTTACCTGCACGCCCCGGACTATCCTGAAGCGGCCCGAAGGGCGATCAAGGAAATGCACCGGCAGGTCGGACCACTGGTTATCGATGACGAAGGCGTGGCAAGACGTGGGCTTCTCTTACGCCATCTAGTGATGCCGGATAACATCTGCGGCACACGCGAAATCATGCAGTGGGTCGCACGGGAACTCGGTACAGATACTTACGTCAACATCATGCCCCAGTACCATCCAGCAGGTAAAGTCACCGAAGCGCAATACCCTGAAATCAACCGCTGCTTGGCGCACGAAGAGTTTCGGCAAGCCATGGAAGCGGCCAGAGAGGTTGGGCTGTTCCGCTTCGACGCACGGGCTTAGTTGCAAGAAGAACCCTGGATGCCAACAGGGGGCTACATTGTCCCACTCGCACTGTCCGAGCCCCACTCGGTTGTATCCTTTGTCTGAGGCCGCCCGCCATGAAGTTCCAGCAGTTCTCATTTGGGCACATTCGGATCGATGGCATTGAGTACGGTTATGACGTTGTGATCGACCGAGGAGAGATCCGAGCGCAAGAAGAAACCATCCAAGAGATTCCGGGACAGTTTCGGTCACACGCCGCTCTCTTTGGAAGAGGAGATACCGTGGAAGTGCAGTCGGTTGGTGGTGGGGACGGGGGAAGGAGCACTGCCAGTCATGGATGAGGTCAGACGTGAGGCTCGGCGGCGCAAAGTTGAACTGATCATCCTCCCAACGGAAGAGGCCATTGAGCTCTTAAATCGGCGCGCCAAGAACACCAATGCCATTCTGCATGTGACTTGTTGAGCATTACATCCTGCCGGACCGTCGCTGGCATGCTGCTAGACGTCGAAGACCTCATCCGAGGAAAGCTGACGGCGAGCAATGACGAGCGTTTGCGCGTCAGGTGCGCGGCTGGGCAACGTAGAACAGCACAGCGAAGTAGTGGCAGGTGCTTCCGGCCAGCACAAAGAGATGCCAAAACGCATGGAAATAAGACAGGCGGTCGAGAGCGTAGAAGACGATGCCCGCGGTATAGAACACGCCACCCAGCGCAATCCAGAGTATGCCGTGCCAGGTGAGGGCGTGTAGTAAAGGGCGCACCGCAAACACGCCTAGCCAACCCATTCCCAGATACACCACGACCGACGCGATGGCAAAACGTTCGACTGCGAAACTCTTGAATACAATTCCCAGGATGGCAAGGCTCCACACAATGGCGAACAGAAGCCATCCCAACTGCCCGTGCAGCGGCACGAGGACGAATGGGGTGTAGGTTCCGGCGATCAGAAGATAGATTGCCGAATGATCAATGATTCGCAGCACGTGACGGGCACGGGTGCGGACGAGCGAGTGATACAGCGTAGAGCAGACATAGACCAGGACCAAGGTGGAGCCAAAGACCGAGCAGCTGGCAATTTGCCAGGCGGTCCCACCCATCGCAGTGACCACCAGTGCAGCCGCTCCTGCGACCGCAAGGGCAGCCCCCACGCCATGCGTGACGGAGTTCGCGATGATGTCGCCCAGCCTGTGTTCCGTCACCATAGAAAGATGATAAATATCAGGGCGTTCAGCGGGCGCGGCGCTGCAAGAACGGTTCGGTAAGAACATTCTCTCCAAGCAAGGCCATAGCCTGAAGACCCTTCGTGGTTTGAGACTATTTACTTAAGAATGAGAACTCGGCATCTTGGACATTCACCTGCTCTGACTCTGAGCCGCCGCAATTAGCTGAAACCCGATCAGCCCGTGGCTATGCGTCACACGCGTCGAGCAGCGTCCGGCTAGCCTTGCGGTCGAGACGCAACAACCGATGCTCAAACCTCGCCTTGATGCGGCGAAATTCGCTCGCCGGGATCGTGCCTGTTTGGTTCGCGCGACGGAGCTGGGCGAGCGCCTCACGTGCGAGCGCCAGCGCGCGTCCCGGTTCGCGGGCTTCGTGCTCATAGTAAATTGCCAGCTGTTCGTAGGCTTCGTACCCCTCGCGAGAGTTGCCCAGCATACTTTCCCAAAGCTCATGCGCGCGTCGAAGGTCCCCTTCTCGCCTTGACAGCCGTGCCAGCGCTGCGCGAGCAGTACGGTTGGTTTCCTCCGGCAGAACGGAGGCAATCGACTGTTCGTACAGTCTCCGCGCACGCTTTGCCTCGCCACGTCGCTCGCAAATGCGGGAGACACCGTACAGCTCTAATCCATCCTGACTAGTCCCCTCCCCGTCGCCAAGGAGTGAAAGGATGCGGCCCGAGAGTCCGGCCAGTCCGCGGAGATCCATCTGGTTGTGCTGGAAGACAGCGACCAACGGCTCTGCGCGTCCCCCGCGCACGAAGTCGAGATAGATTCGTGGAATCAGCTCCGACGCAATATCTGCTCCTCGGTCCCATCCCAGCACATACCGTTCGAGTTGCGACAGTCTTACCGAGCCAAGCCGCAGCCGCCACAGATTCCGTGCTGGATGAAGGAAGTCGAGGTGGGCTCGCGGTGTCGGCGGAGGAGTGGCTCGCGTCATCCGATAGCGGGTTTCAAGCAGTGGCCAGTCGAACGATTTTCCGTTGAAAGTGACCAACACTGGACGTTCTGCCATCCGCTCGGCAAGCGCAGCAAGCAGTGACCGCTCCTCACTGTACTCGCGCATGAACAGCTGCTCGACCTCAAGGCCGCCGCCTTCCCACCACCCCAGGCCGACCAAGAAGGGATATGTTCCCGTCCCGCCGGCGATTCCCGTTGTCTCCGTATCTAGAAAAAGCCACTGCTGAGCGTCGGCGATATCTTCGGGCGCGTCCGGCGCGAGCAACCGCAGTGCCGCAGCATCTGGATCGCACGCGGCGTGGCCGCCGTGCCAACAGTGCAGTGACAGATGCTCGCCATGGTGGTTCCGCTTTATCGAGGCCCCCAGAATCAGCGCAAGCCTTTCTGACCCAATCGGGACACCGGAAGCGAGGCCAAGGGATTCTTCTCCGACTGGGTTCCCTGCCGACCCGACCTCGTGTCCTGACAAGGGCAGGACTGAAGGGCGCTGCAACGCTTTTAGCCGGGCAAAGCGATCTGCTGTCGTCTGACTCACGGTACGTTGAATACCTACGGTTCTCCTTATTCGGCGTTGCCGCGCCTCAGGAACACAACCTGCCGAGGATCGCCAGAGCTACTTCCTTGGACCGCTCGTTGTCGTGACCTGCGGGACCGACACACGACGGGCATCCGTTCTCACAGGGACATGCAACGATAAGTTCCTGGGTGCGCGTCAAAAGCACTTGGCAGATGCGACAAAGCGGTTCGCTGAATCCAATTCCTCCGGGATACGCGTCGTACAGGTACAAGTTCGGCTCGAAGAATTCCTTCTCGTTGCCGGGCGCGGTCGCGAACTCCTGCCATTCCATGTCGGCTCCCCCAGTCGGCGGCCGCTCGCCGACCGCGGTGCCAATATCTCGACGGTCGCACATCAGCAGCAGCGTCGCGATCGAGGCGAGCGCGTAGATCAACCCGAAGATGCCGCTCTGCCGCTCCGAAAGCGTGAAAGGCAGTCCTGCCAGCAGTTCATGCTGGAGCGTTATCCAGAACGCCGTCGTTTGCATTTCGTTCTCGGGCAGCTCCAGCTTTCCGGAGCCCACGTTTTCATTGGTGAAGAACTTGATTTTCTTGAAACCGACAACCTGCGACCGCACCAGCACGTCGCCGTGCGCTCGCTCTGCTGGGCCCGGGATGTTCTGCTCCTCGGCAATTTCGAGTACCCGTACCTGGGTGTAACGAATGGCGTCGGTATAGTAGTCCACGTCCACGCGCTTCACGTAGGCCTTGCGCTGGCCAAAATCAAGCCGTTCGACGTGGTACTGCTGACCCTGGTGAATGTAGATCGCCTTGGGATGGACGGTCGTGAGAGCAGATGAAAAATCCACTTCACCAATCACCTCCGGCTTTCCGTCCTCTCCGCCTGTCGTGTCGATGATGACGAAATTGTCGGATGTTACCGAACGCAGGCTGATCGTGTCTGCCGGATAGCTCTCCTGGACCCAGTGCCAGTTGCCACCGCTACGCTGGAGGAACCCTGCTTCCGCAAGTCGCTCACAAAGCTCAGGTACTTCCACGTTGCCGAATCGCTCACTGGGCGAGAGCGGCAACTCGAATGCCGCACACTTCAAATGGTTCACGAGAATTTCGAGGTTGTCGGGCTGAATGTGGGCGTGCTCGGGTGAGCTTCCAAAGAAGTATTCAGGATGCTGCACAATAAATTGGTCGAGTGGCGCTGAAGACGCAACGAAGACTGCACAGGAGGACCCGCTGCGGCGCCCCGCCCGCCCGGCGCGTTGCCAGGTGGACGCAATCGAGCCCGCATAACCCGCCATCACGCAAGCGTCCAGAGATCCAATATCAATTCCCAGTTCAAGAGCATTCGTTGCCACTACTCCGCGGATTCGGCCATCTCGCAGCCCACGTTCGATTTCGCGACGTTCCCCAGGTAGATATCCGCCGCGGTAGCCGCGGATCGGCTCCGGCTGACCGGGCTTCGGCGGATTTGCCTGTTGCAAATAGGTGAGCAGGACTTCGGTGTGTAGTCGGCTATTGGCGAAAACGATCGTCTGCAGTTTGCCTGCGAGCAGTTCCCTGGCTACGCGTGTCGCCTCATTGATATAGCTGCGCCGAATGCCAAGGTTTCGGTTGACCATCGGCGGGTTGTAGAAAACGAAAAGCTTCTCCCCAGACGGGGCGCCATTCTCTTCGACAACTGCAACTTCGCCTTCGATCAGTTGCGCGGCCAACTCGCCGGGGTTTGCAATCGTCGCTGAACAGCAAATGAACTGCGGATTCGAACCGTAGAACTGCGCAACGCGTCTCAACCGCCGTAGCACATTCGCAAGATGGCTCCCGAAGACCCCGCGATACGTGTGCACTTCGTCCAGCACGATGTAACGCAGGTTCTCGAACAGCCGCATCCACTTGGTGTGGTGCGGCAGGATTCCGGCGTGCAACATGTCCGGGTTCGACAGGACGATATGTCCGCGCTCCCGTATCGCCTTGCGCGCGTCCTGCGGCGTGTCCCCATCGTAGGTGAAGACACCAAACCGGTCATCGAGACGCTGGGCGATATCGTGTAATTCGGCCAGCTGGTCCTGGGCCAGTGCTTTGGTTGGAAACAGATAAAGAGCACGGGTGTCGGGATTCTCCAGCACGGCATCGAGCACCGGCAGGTTGTAGCAGAGCGTTTTGCCCGATGCTGTCGGCGTCACTACGACAACGTTCTTGCCGCCGTGTACGAGCTCGGCTGTAGCAGCCTGGTGCGAATACAGGTCCTTGATCCCTTTCGCCCGGTATGCCTCAACCAGCTCACTTCTGACCCAGTCCGGCACCGGCCGAAACACTGCGTCGCGGGCTGGGATTTGTCGCACGGCTGTGAGCACTTCGTCGGTGCGGTAGCGTGAAACCAGTGTTCCTAGAATGTCCTGAACGGTATCGAGAGTCGTACTCAATTGTGGGGCCAAAGCTTGCTGAGATGGGGTCATGCGACCCTCCGCGAACAATATTCGCCTTTTCTTCGCTGTAAGCCTAGCAGCTCCCCGCGCCCTGCCGCAACACACGTATCCAAGTACGCAACAGGCACATTGGCGCTTTAAGTTGGATGTCCTCTCCCCCCTCACACTTGCTCAGGAGAAGGATGTGAACGTGGCGTTTCTGGATGCCGTGTGCGTTTCTGTCACCCAGTTCTGTGAAAACACTGTGAACAACTTACGAGATTCCTGCAACGAGGATTGCAAGCCGCTTGTCTTCAATAGATTGCACGGCAAACTTAACGCTTTGAAATATCTGTAGGTTGCACCAAGCCCGGGCATCTGCAACGCGTTGTCTGTATTAGGATTGGGTTCGTCGACGGCAGAAAAGGGCTGACATCTTAAACGTAGTTAGCCTGAAGTACGCTGAGCGGTCAGTTAGGCGGGGCGACTCGCCGATACTGCCAGACCCGAAAAAACCAACTGCGCTGCGAGGTGTCAGTTGGGGTTTGGAACCGCGAAAGCGGTGACCGCATCAAAGGCTGTGACGGTACACGCGTCCACGCCGGGGGCTCCCTCGCAGGAGTTGTCGGCTAGAGCATAACCAAAGTCACAGCCTTTTTCCTTTTGGGTAGGGTCGCACATCCCTTGTTCGATTTCTCCCCGATGCGCACAGGACCAGCGACACCTTTACAGATCTGGGCGAGTCCAACGCGAACGCCAGACGGCTTACATTTGGCGCGCCTGCTTCACCATTTCGGCAATCACTTCTCTGGTCTGCGTCGGATTCGCAACTTCTCGCAGGAAAGCGATGCGGGCTCCATGCACGCCGTCCTGGGTTTTCAGGCGAACGTTAAAGCCGAGGCGGTCGACCGAGGTCATCGCTGCCTCCATAGCCTCAATACCCGCAAACCGTTTGGCGAGCAGGATGAGCGCATCCTTGTGATCCGCATTCATGTGCTGCATGATGTCGCTCTTGTGCTCAGCCAGCGGATCGGATTGCGCCTCGGAGTAATCTGAAGCTGGCACCCATCCCATCACTCCGAAGCCGCCCACGTAATAAACATCCAATACGTCCATGCGGTAAAAGAAGAAATCGTCGAAATCGACCCAGTACTTGCTGTCTGGGTAGCGCGTCAGATAGACCGTACGCGCGTCCGCCAGCTCCGGCTCCGATATTCTGATAGCACTCCCTATCAACGTGACTCTGGAGGCGCCGAGCGGGTCGCCGCTGGCCCCAGGCTCTGTCACAAACAGGCTGGCGCGAGGGTCCGCTTCCAGGTTCTGCGTATGCATGGCCATCGTGCTGATAAGGAAAATAGGACGCCCCAGGCCGTCAAGCGCATAAGGCATCAATGATCCGAAGGGAAAACCGGGTTGTTTCCGTGACAGGGTTGAGAGACTCCCGATTCGGCCCAAATGCATCAACGTGCGTGCTCGCTCGGCGAACGAAGGCTCAGGAATTACAGATCGACCCCTTGTGGCGCCGCTCGCGTGTTTTCCAAAGGATGAGGAAGACATTGTTAGTCACGTCCAGGATACTCAGTCGATCATGTGATGATATCTTTCAGCACTACCCCTCGGCGTCTCGGTGGAACGGCACGGCCGAGGCAGGTGGGGACATCCCGATTCGCCGACCAGTCCCGGCTTTAGGCCGGGCTACTTCCCGCACACAGAACTTAGTCAGAAACTGGCGAGAACCCAACGTGCCAACTAACCGACAGTCAGCCGCTGGCCGTATTGGACGGGATGAATTCTGCACACAGTCCGCACGCACACTGTGTTCGTGAACACAGTTTCAGGATCCAGGCTGGGCATACACTCCCTAGCTTCCTCGACGCCCGTTTGGGTCCGTTTGATGTAGCGATCACAAGTCTATAGTGAAGAGGTCGGCGCCACAGGAATTTGGACAGCAATCTGTTCGTATCCACCCGCGAGAAACGCATTATTCCTAGCGAGAGAGCGGTAGAGAGCGGACTTCCAGTGATTGGGGCCATGTGCGGCTACGTAGCCCCGGCTCTCTGTGCGTAGATAATCTCGCAGACCCACTAGCCCTCTAGCAGTCGCGTATTGTGAAAATGTGGTTCTTCGTTCCCCGATTTCGGCCAAGGCCTCGGCACGGAACCTATCTGCAAGTCTGAGCCTGACGAACTGAAATCTCACTCTTGAAAGAACATCCTCCGCAACCCGGTGCGTGCGTCGAATACGGAATTCTATCAACGCGCTGCCAGCCCGCACTGAAAACCTGCATTCTAGTATGGGGACTGCCGCAAGCGAGTCGAAAAATGGATGCAAGAACTGTACCCCCGGTTCGAGACCAACGTGGGTGCCCTTCAATTGATTACATCGCCCGCAAGCGGGCACAAGATTCAGCGCCAATATTGCGAACTCCGGAAATGCGGTCCTTGGGAGATAGTGGTCCAACGTGCTGACCTCGCCGAAGCCACACATAGGGCACCGAGCACCGCCAATCGCCAACAGTTCTCCATACAAGGCAGATCCACGCAAGACATCGTAGTTCGAGAACAGGGCTTTGGACCGCCCTGGCCGTCGCCACTTTATCGGTAAGAGAAAGGTCGCATTCCCACTATGGTCGGCGTACTGCTCATATGCTCTAAACACGCGGCGGGAACCCGAATTCAAGGTCAGTTGCACGGCAGCAGTTCTTGTACTCACCAGATCGCGAAAATCCTGTTCAAAGTCGCGAACGGGCGGAGCGAGACCTATCATTGCTCATGGCCTGCCGCATGCCGAATTGACTCGATATACGATCTTGACTGGAATCCGAGAGATCGTCCGAACAACTGCTCGATTTCCACAACAGTCAAATCCTCGGCTAGTTTATTAAGCGTTTCATGGAAATCAGTATCGGAAGTATTGAGATCGAAAACGTCTCTCGTCAGAATGCCGATGTTCTCGCCAAACGTCTCATTGCTCGGCGTGGAAATCGAAGTGCTATTTCCCAATCTCCGCATAATGCGCACAAACTTCGCAGGCGTCTCTTGAAGGACCACTGGCGAGTGTGTCGCAACGACGGCATATGAGTATTGGCGGTCAAGAGCTATCCGAATGCATTTCAGCAATGCGGCAAGCAATGGTGGATGAAGATGGGCTTCTGGCTCGTCGAAAATTACTAAGGATTGTTTCTGCAGGTACGCCGCCAAATGGGCAGCGATGCTCAGCACAACTTTGTGCCCCGAGCTGAAGGAACAAAACTCTCTTCGCCACTCTTCCGCGCTCTGGTTAAGGTGAGACAGCACACCTATCCGTTGAAATGATGCTTCGTGTACCAACGGGCCAACAATTTCAAAAAACAGGCTCTGGCGATCGCGCTCGTAAATTGCTTTAACTCTTTCTTCAAACTCATCGGCGAGATCATCGAACGACTTTGATCTGCTCTTCCCTGACTTTTGCGCGGCCGCAAGATCCCGAAGCCCGCAATAGCTGTACCCCAACAACCCGCTTTCGGTTGAGACCCTTGTTCTCTGTGCTACATTTGCCCCGGGCACGTCAAAGGTGTCGAATGCGCTATATGAAATGGCAATTACAGACCCGAATGACTCGCCACTCTGGATGAATTCACCATATTTTTCCTGTACGCGCTTGAAGTCTTTGGACGATCGTCCCGTCGCCGCCACCATGGCGAGGTTCGCCAACATCTGCGTCTTCCCAGACCCGTTGTAGCCAATCACGGCATTGATCCTGGCAGGCAGTCTCCCATCGTCTGCAAAATCAAAAGATATAACGAACGAAGCGCCCCCTACGGTGGTCTTGAAGTGTAGTTTTGCTTCGCCTGCATGATCAGAACGCCTTTGCCCTGGGAATAATGCCGGAGCGATGCGAATAGCAGTGTCCGCGGCTGTCGATCGGAGAAGAGAGTCCTTAAACCCACGTTCGCCTTCGAATGCGGCCAAAATGAGAGGATCGTAGACGGCGTCCCGCATTGCTGTAAAGAATTCTTCGTATTCAGTGCGCGGAAGTTTCCGCAACGTCTCGTAATATGCAACCTCCTGGCCGAGGGAACAATAGTCCTCTGTCAAACGGTCAGTCTTTTCGGGAATCTCGGTCCTGCCCCCCTGCTGCCCTTTACGAAGGATCTTTACAGCGCCCAGATCAATTTGGTCAGTAGAGGAGCGCCAATACACCGCGCTGAAAAGTGTTTTGAAGCCGTAGTCATCCCATGGGTCGGGCGCCAGCAGCAGGGACGGGAAATCTTTTGGTGAGGAGTGACGTGTTTTCGTCAGTCGAATACGCATCAGAGGAATCCATGATTTCTCATGTTGTGGCTAAACTTCACCGCAGAGCTATTGGTCCGTCATTATCGGGGATTCCGAGACATTCCAAATACAATTCTATGCGAACCCCGTGCGTTGCAACAATTTAGAGCAGTTGACGTGAACGGCAGACCGACAGTCAGTCTAGCCCTGGATCGCAGTTGACTAGCGAGCAAGAGCAATTCTAAGCCGACGGGCACGATCTCTGAAGGCAAGTTCACCACCCTCCAGAATGTCGCACACGATTCTTCGGATTGCACCTTCTTCCAGACCACCGGAATGATATGAGATTGGCGGTAGTCCTGAAGTGGTCTGTGCGCCAACTTCGGCAACGATGACTTGGTCCGCGTCGGCATTGATTACTAGATTGGCGTTGTGCGTCACAATTATGACCTGGCGCTTTCTTTTTGCTGCCTGGAAGAGAGGTACGAGTTCATCGTATACAGATTTTGGATCGAGATTTTCCTCCGGCTGATCGATGATCAGCGGACGATCATCCACATCGTCCAGGGCAAGGTAAAGCAGTAACAGAACGATGCCCCGCGTCCCCGGCGACAACTTCCTTATGTCGATGCCGTCGTAGTTGATTCCGTATTCGATTGCGATGTGCTCGGTACTGTAAAGCCACTGAGCAAAGCGCCTCGACCAAGGACGGTAGTTCGTCTGATCCGTACGGGGGAATGGTGCTTTGGCTAGCAACGCGTCCTGATGCTTGGCTCTGAACTCGGTCATTGCGCGCGAAGCCGTTTCGGCATCACCGGTTGTCCATGCTCTGAGCAACATCGTGTTCGCTTCTTTTTCCAGCGACCCGATCCCCTTAAACGGTCCTCCGCGAAGGTCGAAGAGAGCCTCACCTCTTTGGGCCCACGATGCGATGTCCGCGACACGGGTCACACTGAAAGAAAGACGGGCAAGAGTACCACCGGCTTTCTCTAAACGCGTTTTAAGCGGAGCGTACAGCTCGTTCAGCACTCGCTCCTCGGCAAGAACGGCTTCGAACACCCGACCATAGCCCTGCTCGCGCTCGGTGACCAAAGCGCCAGCCCGCTCTCTGGCGCCCTGATAGTCGGTGAGTTTCTCACGCAGACGCCCCAATGCTGTCGTTTCTTCGGTAAGTCGTTTCGTGATAGCGGCAATCTTGTTTGCCGTTTCCTTGTCCGCCGCGACTAGCTTCTCGAGCCTCCCGATCTCCGCCTCGAGCAGAGCGAGTGGCGTCCTCGCCAGATCCGCATCTGCTGCCAAAAACGAACCGCTTGCATCAACGGGCTCCGTCGGAGGCACCCCCTTCCAAGAAGTCGCCCCTTTCCCGGCTTCTGCAGTCTTTGTGCTTATGATCGCGTCGACATCCCCCGAGTAATCGATCAGGAAAGGCTCCCATTCGTTCGAATCAAGGCCCGCTTTGCTGTGGCGCTCCTTCATCGATCGTAGAGTGCTGGGGGCTTGATGCTGTCGGACATCGAACACCTCACCCTTCAGGGCAACCAGCGAGGCCTGCTGTGTCGCGTAATAGCGCAGATAGCCGCGAACCGTCTCGGCGGCAGCAATGAGCATCTGCAGTCGCTCACTCGTTTTGTTCTGTTGCTTCGGTAGGAGATTCTTCCGGTCCTTTTCATAGCGAGTGACGAGCTTTTCCTTTTCGGCGATCTGGGCTGTCAGTACGGGAACCTGCTTGGATTTGTCCATCTCAATGCCGATCTGGTCAGAGACGGTTGCCAGCGCTGCCTCTTCGCGCTGCCTGACATCACGGTATTGGTTGGTTCTGAGTTCAAGAAGTTCCTCGAAGTCCACAGCACCATCTCGTTCGAGCGACGGATGAGCTTCGAAGATCACCCGCTCGATCTCCCGGATCAATGTGGGCATTCCTTCGATAGAACATAGATCCTCCACGAATTGCTGCGACAAATAGCGGGCGCGGGGGTACGAATCCGCTGACGCGCTTACAGGTGTATCCAAATCACGCATGCTCTTTGTACCGCTCAGCCACTTCAGTATTACTTTCGCACCTATTAGGTGTTCAGCGGCTCGCGATAGAAATGATGGGTATTCGGATTCCTGATACGATTCACAGCCAGCAGCAAGAACGTCAACTAAAGCCGTTTTTCCGGATCCTCTTGCGCCGATGATGGCCACCAAACCGGGGTTAAAGTGCAGAATCGGTGTTTGCACCCAAGGAGCGTTCTGGATCGCTACTTCATCAATAATCTGGGATGGGGCTACCCACGAGGGAGCATTCGGCCCCACGTAAGCGCGATCTGGATCGATGCAAGCCTGCTTTAACGTGTCAAACGCAGGCATACCTTTAATCCAGCAAAACCGATCCTCATCCGGCTTTGCTACACGGGCGAGTTCGTGGGCATCAGATCCCCATATGCACGGTTTCAGACCCCCATGCCGCTCCACCAGTTCCTTGACCGATGCCCCACCGTGTCCTAGCCAAAAATCCCGTTGCTTCAGGCTGCTTGCGAAGATTGCGTGTGCAGCCTTTTCGATTTCTTCGCGGAGGGTCGCATCAGCCGCGTGCCTAAGGCCAGACGTGCCGTCGGCGCCGCCCGCAACCGCGATAACGATGTTTTCGGCTGCCCACGACATGCCACGGTGCGTCTGGACTAAGTTGTCCAGAGACACCTTGAATTGTGTGCAACCATGGCGGAGTGCAGCCTCGTCATCGATGATGTTGGGGTCTGCACGTCTTCCTAGGCGAAGCAGATCAGGAGGCGTGCATACGAATTTGTCGCTGAACGCCGAAAAGACGAGTTGCCCGAGAAACCGATTCAGTTCCGAGATGTGATCGGGATCATCAGGCGACACCAGAAGATGGATGTTAACGAAGTGCCCCTTTACCGTTCCGGTATTCAATCTCAGCTCGATGTTCGGGAACAAGAGACTGCAGTTTCGAAGCCGCCCATTGTCCTTCTCGGCCTTTAGCCGTTCGTATGACCTGGTGATGCAATAATCCGTGATTCCGATCGCCGCCAGCCGAGGGGATGCGTTTTCGAGCGCATCCAGAAAGGCGGCTAATCCCGATGGTGGGTATCGATCTTCAAGGACTGTGCCAGGTGCATGAACATGTGGTTCCCATCGATGCCACTCTGAGCCGCGGCTTGCGATAGTCATCGAGTACCTCGCGAAGGGCCGCCGACAATCGAGGGTTCCTGCGCTCCACTCCTCGCCTTTACAACGAACGGTTCAATGAAGCGCAGCAAACGCGATCGTTTCCTTGAGATCCCCCCGCCAACACCTGCGCGACAAGTTTACCAAGCCGCAGTGAATTGCGATGAGTAACTGTCACGTTACGCCTGATCGAGAGCCTTGAAAGTGCCGTTTTACGGAATACTTCACTCTGTTTTTAGAAAGAAGTGGGAATTGTTCGACTCAGATTGGCAGCGTAGTTTATATTACGCACACCATTCGAGCACTGCAGATCCAAATGAACCCGAATTGCAGACTTCAGAAGCTTACTCTGACTGATGGAATGTCAGCCAGACCCGAAAGACCTTACCACGAAATCGCAGTTCACTGGTTCGTAATGCGAGGGCGTCCGCTTAGGTCGCGCTCCTAGCTCCTACGGCGTCGCTGAGGCTCAGAGTTCGGCTCGGCGACCCGAACACGCAACGGCGCAAGCTGCCCGGTACCCAAATTGCAGAACCCACCTTGATACGCAACAGAGCCGTGGCGTAGGAGTTGGGTCAACATGGCCAACGCTTGGTAGGCGAGATTCTGGTTGATGAACGGTTCCTGCCGGGTTACAGCCTCGGCTGCACTGCAGGAGGGCTGGGAATCTTCCTTCTTGTCTCTTTTGAGAATCTCTGGGTATTATGTTGCGCTGCGATTTATGTGGTGCAGGGCGCGATGCCTCAGCAGACAAGCACAGCAACGCACGACCTACACCACATAAATATGTTAGAGCGAG
>Ga0335069_10002758_pt1 | contig 26859 bp, 24 predicted proteins | sample Lox_Sample_11_FD_206714 | JGI IMG/M metagenome (GOLD analysis project Ga0335069, IMG submission 206714) | Soil microbial communities from Loxahatchee National Wildlife Refuge, Florida, United States - Lox_Sample_1.1 | ecosystem: Environmental > Terrestrial > Soil > Wetlands | place: USA...
GCCTGCTGGTCCGCGTGGCATTGGAAGCAAAGCGTCGGCTGGGAAGCCTTCAGCAGCTTAGGTTCGTTGCTGGCGTGAATGCCGTGGCAACTGATACAACTCACGTTTGCCTTGGCATGCGCCGAACGATCGAAGTTCGCGTGTTGGCCCGCATGGCAGCTCAGGCACGTCGCATCCAGTTCTTTGGCGGACGCCTTGGCTGGATTGAAGATTTTCGAAGTATCCCCCCCGCCATCCACGTGCGCCTTGCCGGCTCCATGGCAGTTCTCGCAGGTCACGCCATTCTTGCCGTGCAGGAGCGCCATTTTTGTGTGCGGATTCGATACGAAACCCTTCGCCACCTCCTCGTGGCAGGTTGCGCAGCTGTCGGAACCGACAAAGTCCGACGATGCAGCGTCTTTGGATTTTCCGGAGTTAGGAGCTGCCAATGCGATTGCAGAAAATACAATCGCGCCCAGGAGAAACATCAAACACAATCGCAGCGCCGGGAGTGTCCGCCGCGCCTTTCCATCGGGTAATGCCACTGGCCCATGGCTATGCATGAAAAATACCTCGCGCCTTCCTTGCAGCGACCCTAGATTGGGGCGGGAGTCGCCGACAGATTGAACCCACGCCGTAGCGCTGTGAAGACGCTCCTGTGGGGAGCGTTACTTTCGTTCAATCAGCACAAGTGCACGTTCGGTGCCAAACAGATATAACTCTGTCTGGCAGCGAAGGTTTCATGGAAACGGTGAAAAACGTGAGGTTCCCTCGGATTTTGATGAGGGAATAAGACGGAGTCCAGGTTGACGATGTCTTAAATGAGGCAGCGCAGCTAACTCCCTTCCCCAAATGGGGTAGTTACCTCTCGATGGGTTCGCCGTCACGCGCGCAACATACTTAATGTTTGAATGGCAGCGTCACTTTCGTGCAGGAGCCGAAAGCATCACGCTTGTTGGAAGGGAAACGACCAGGGACCATCTTCGCTGCGAGAGCGGCGATTCTTAGTTACTCTATTTGCTTCCGCACTTACACAGATTGATTAGCTTGGGGAACTGGGGAGCGGCGATCAGATAACCACCAGAGATTCGGCGGGACTGGAGTTCGCCGTGGCTTGCAATCGATGCCGCGCTCCATCAGCAGGCTGGCGAGGCGATCGGCCGCGGCCGAGGAACTGTTTAGCACGCAGGGGCTGATGACAGTTCCGAAAGCGCACGACTCGGGAACGACGCCGACGATGAGAAGTTCGAAAGGGATATGACCAACCAGCCTCAACTGTGCAAGAGATTCCCGAAGCCCCGGATCGTGCGCCGTGAGGCGAAGCGGGGCCCGGCGCGTCAGAATGTCGGATTCGCAATAGGTGCTCAACGTTCCCGGCTTGTGTTCCTCACCTGCATCAACAGCATCTGCGATTATGACTAGGTCTTTGCCGTACAAGTACGGGGCCAGATCCAGCCCCGGCGTTCCCAGGTCGAGAATTTCAACGTTCGCGCCACATTCGTATTGGCAACGAAACTTTTCGACCGCCAGGGAGCCGAATCCGTCATCGCCCATCAGCACGTTTCCCAATCCGATGACACAGACACTCCTTGGAATCCGCTGGGCTTCGCTAGGCCTCATAGGACTTTCACCTGGGCGATTTCGCGGCCGGTGGCATCGAGCGTGTGACACGCGCACGCCATGCACGGGTCGAAGGAGTGGACGGTACGTAGCACTTCGAGCGGCTTCTCCGGATCGGCTACCGGATTTGCCAGGAGCGAGCTCTCGTAAGGTCCGGCAACGCCACGCTCGTCGCGGGGACTGGCGTTCCAGGTGGTCGGCACAACCGCCTGGTAGTTGGAGAACACCCCCTTGTCGATGACGACCCAGTGCGAAAGCGATCCGCGGGGGGCCTCGTGCATGCCTACACCCTCACAGTCATACGCGGGGAATTGAGGTGGATTGTAGGTGGTGTCATCGCCTTTGAGAATGTTGTCCGCGAGCAACTGCCAGTGCTGAAGAGCGAGGTCGGAGAGCATGGCGGAGCGGATGGCCCGGGCAAGATATCGCCCCATGGTCGATTGCAGATCTTCCGGCGTCACTCTGACCGGGGAAATCCTCTTCTGCGCGGCGCCCATCCATTTGTGCGTGAGCGCATGGCCGGAGGCATAGCCCACGAGAATATTCGCCAGTGGACCGACTTGCATGGGCATGCCGTCGTATCGCGGCGCTTTTACCCAACTGTATTTGCCGTTGGCCTGAAAATCCGTGTAGTGGGGATCGGTCTTGCCTTTCCAGGGTTGCTGGGCGCCGTTTCCCTCATACCATGCGTGCGTAACGTCCTCGGCAACCGCCACGCGGATGGGCCGGTCGCGCCAATCCTGGATGCTCCGCAGCGAAGCAAGATTTCCGTTCATGATGACGCCGCCGGGAAGATCGAACTTTGTAGCCTTCGCATCCAGCGGAAGATCAGGGACAGCAAGGTAGTTCGCAACTCCGCGCCCATATTGAAGCCACTCGGGGTAGGAAGCGGCGAGCAAGCACGCATCCGCAAAATAGGCCTGTTGCACGAACGGGATAAGGCTCTGGAGGAGAGACTGCAACGTCCCGAGGCGATCCATATTAAAGGTTGCGAGGCTGTTTATGTTAATGGCGTTCATCACCCCGCCCACCGCGAGGTTCTGGATGTGCGGCGTTTTTCCCCCCAGTATTCCGACAACCTGATTGGCTTGTCGCTGGAATTCCAAGGCCTGCAGGTAATGGGCAAACAGGATCAGATTCATCTCCGGGCTGAGACGCATGGCCGGATGGCCCCAGTAGCCATGAGAGAAAATCCCCAGTTGGCCACTCGCAACCAGCCCTTTGACCTTTTGCTGGACCGCCTCCAGTTCGCGGCGGGAGTTTCCCGGCCAGGTGCTTACGCCGTCCGCGATAGAGGCCGCGCGCGCAGGTTCAGCTTTGGGGATGGTCGTAATGTCCACCCAATCGAGAACGGACAAATGATAGAAATGAACGATGTGGTCGTGAAGAGCATGCGCGATCAGAATCAGGTTGCGAATGTATTGCGCGTTCGCTGGGATCTCCAGTTGCAGAGCATCCTCCACGGCGCGCACCGAAGCCATGGCGTGGACCGTGGTGCATACCCCGCAAAAGCGCTGAGCGAAGAGCCAACCTTCGCGGGCATCGCGCCCTTTGAGGATCTTCTCAAGTCCGCGCCACATGGTACAGCTTGCCCAGGCATTCTGCACGCTGCCGTTATCGACTTCGACGTCGATGCGGAGGTGACCTTCGATGCGGGTCACAGGGTCGATGATGATTCGCTTTGTCATTTATGTCCTTACTGTCTCCGCGCGGCCTTGGCGCAGTAATCTGAACCTGTAATGCCGGCCGGTCATTTTGCCCGGCAGCACGGCAAAGTACTTGACGGTCAGCCCAAAAGCCGTGATCCCGAGAGCGATGTACCCGATCGCCATCAGCACCTCGGGGGTGCTCGGAAAGTAGCTGGCGTCTCGCGCAGGAAGAAAGGCGATGGTGGTAGGGGTGAATCGGTAGAACAGTCCGCCCAAACAGGCCAGCGTGGCCATGTAAAGCAGAGTTCGCGGTGTCTCGCGCATGGACCTGCTTCGCAGGGCGACCGCGGGCACGAGGATGAGCGCCGTCTCCAGTAGGAAGAGGAGGCTCATCTGGTCGAGGGCAAAGGCCGCGCCCAGTTGCCTCCTCCAAACAAGGTCTCCAAAGCGGACGGCGAGGTAAACGAAGCAAACATACGAAAGCAAATTGCCTAACTCGCCCAGTACGTCATCCTCGAGCTGCCGCTTGTAGCGGAGGCACGCCATTAAGAGGAGGATGATCACGAAACCCAGCCCGCAGAAACCTGCGGCCAGGAGATAGAGGAGTGGCAGAAATGGCGTTTGCCAGAGAGGATGGATCTTGGTGCCCGCCAAGAGCAGGAGCCCGCCCAGAGAGGACTGGTGCATGAGGGGCAATACGTATGCAAGAGTGATGATGAAGGGATACATGCGACGCAGAGCAGGAGCGCACCGCACAAGAAACGCCTTGGTCGCCGCGTTTCCTGTGAAGTAGAAGCGTTCCAGAACCATCGGGAGATTCTCAAAGGCCAGGAATATGAAGCAGTAGACCGGCATGCAAAAAGAGATCTCGAGCATGGCCGATTCCGCGTTCCAGCGCCATGGCATCAGAATGTTATAAAAGTTCCACGCCCTCCCCACATCGAAACCGAGAGCGACCAGGCCGGTCGAGTAGAACAGGAAGCCTGAAACAAGCGCGGTTCGCATGACCACGTGCAACTTTTGCCGGTTGAACACCCAGGCCGCCATTCCCACGGCAAGCGGACCCGAACCGAGTGCAGTGAGAGTCATGACGTTGAAGGTCTTCCAGATTCCCCAGGCATATGCGTCGTTCATGCCGGAGAATTTACTGAGCGGAGAGAAGAACCGCGCGACGGCCAGAATCAAGCCGAAGGCGGCCAGCCCCGCAAAGAATATCAGCGAGGGTGTAACCACGGATTCATCAGAGACGGGAACGCCTCGCTGCCAATGGTTAACCAGGTTCCTGCCGGTGCTGTCATTTGTATTCATAGTTGCTCCGGAAGACCGGTTTCCTTCTCGCGTTCAGGTCTCTCGGCTTCGTGCCGATTCCAGTTGTGCTTGATCGCCGCTCCGAGAATGCCTGCTAGCAGAATGGGGCCGGATAGCCACTTGTAGAAGACCGACGTGACTTTGGTCGCGTAATGCCCGAGCGAGGTCGTGCCCAATTTGGGAAGTCCGATCTTGTCGAACGGCGCTTTAGAGAGATATAGGACTTGCGTCCCTCCTGCTTCATGCTCGCCGTAGACCCGGTTCTCGAAATACTTGTCCGGCGAGGTGCCAATGCGCTCTTTCGCCTTGGAAAGAAGCTCCGATCGCGGGCCGAAGATCACCGCCCCGGTCGGGCACGCGGCCGTGCAAGCAGGTTGTTGATTTTTCTCGAGGCGGTCGTAACAGAACTCGCACTTGACAACCTTCGGATTCCATTTGCTCCACTCGAACTTCGGCACATCAAACGGGCAGGCCACTTCACAATAGCGGCATCCGATACAAAGCGAACTGTTCCAGGTGACAGCACCCCAGTCGCCCTTCTTCAGAGCTCCAAACGGACAGCCGGTCACACAGGCGGGATCCAGACAGTGCATGCACTGCCTCTTGACAAAGGCACCAGCCCCGTCCGGCTCCTCATAGAGCTTGATGATGTTCTTGGTTTGTGCATTGAGGTCAACCGGCATATCCCAGAGACCGCCCGAGAGCAACGTGTCGGCGGGCAAACCATTGGCCTCGTTGCACGCCGGCATGCAGGCCTTGCAGCCGGTACAAAGCGTGTTGTCGTAGAGCATGCCGACCGCGTCTGGCGCGGCGACGGGGTGCGCCGGATGCTCCTCGGCCGCGGCGGAAGCCGGCAACGCCCCAGTAACCGAGCCTCCCAGTCCGAGAATTCCAAACAGGGCCTGGCGGCGACTGATCGTGGCGCTCATGATGACTCCTTTGGACCCGTGGCCGCCCCATCGTCAGCGGTTCCAGGACCGCCGGAGGGACCGGAACCGGGCACGCTGTCATCGTCTTTCACGGTCGAGAACTTGCGAGAAGCAACATAACCTGCGCCCGCAAGCGCGCCGGCTGCGACGCCGACCAGCCCGGTCGCGAGAGGGCTGATCTTGCCCTGCGGCGCGATGATCGGCGCGTACGTACTGGGGGGCTCAGCTGGCGTGTGGATCTGAATAACCTGGAACATGGGCACGCGGAACGCAATACTTTTTTCTGTGCAACCAATGCAGGGGGCGCCAATTCCAATCGGCCAGACATCGGGAATTTCGTTGAAATGCCGCGTAGAGCATCCGGCGTGCGTATCGGGCCCCTTACAGCCCATCTCATAGAGACACCAGCCCTCGCGATGACCTTCGTCGCCGAATTGTTTCACGAAGCGGCCGGCATCAAAGTGCGCCCGGCGCGGGCAGTGCTCATGAATGTCGCGGTCATAAGCGAACTTTGGGCGCCTTTCATGGTCCAGTTCCGGCAGCGTTCCGGAAGCCGCGAATTGCAATACCACACCGAGCAAGGTGTAAGGATTAGGCGGACAGCCAGGAAGATTGACGATTGCCTTGTGCGGCAATAGATCCGATACACCAACGGCGCCGGTGGGTGCCGGGTCCGCAGAGGGAATACCACCCCACGAAGCGCACGACCCAATGGCGATGACGGCGGCCGCCTTTCGACCGATATCGGCGAGTACGTCTCTGGCGGGCCGTCCGGCTAACTTCATATAAATGCCTTGGTCTTTGGTAGGGATCGAACCTTCGACAACGCAGACATATTTGCCGGAGTATCTGTTTACCGCCTCAGCAAGAGCTTCTTCGGCCTGCTTGCCCGAACCGGCCATGAGGGTCTCGTGGTATTCAAGGGAGATGATGTTCAGAATCAAGTCGCCCAGGTCCGGGTGAGACGTCCGGAGAAGCGTTTCAGTGCAGCCGGTGCAATCCTGAAAATGCAACCAGATCACAGGTGGGCGTAACACTTTTCCAAGCCCGGCAGCAACCTCTTCCGGAGTTGCCCTGTCCGTGATGGCCAGACCAAATGGCGCTGCGACCATCAGAGATGAGCAGAACCGCAGGAAAGCCCGGCGTGTGACGCCACATTGCACCAGGCGGTCATCGATAGTTTCTAGAGCTCTTGTACTAACTGACAACTCAGACACCCCCTGTCAATCATTTGATCCACTTCTCGGGCTGCGCTGATGGCAAGTTCAGTTGCTCGACGCGTGGAAGTATCGCGGAGGTCGGGCAGCTCATGCGTCAGGTATCTCTGAAAGCCCCACAGCAAGGTTTGCGCCTCACTGCAGTCCTTTGTTGACCAGGATCTTGACAACCACGCGGCGATTCAAGGAATGCCCTTCTTTATCGGTGTTCTCGGCTGCAGGATGCGTCTCGCCATATCCGGTCGGCACGACGATTCGTCGCATCGGGACGTTATCGTTTTCGGTGAGATAGTGGGCGACCGACGCCGCACGGTCCTCACTCAGCTTTTGGTTGTACTGAGCTGTGCCGGTGCCCGAGGTAAAGCCTGCGATCTCGATCAGGTACCCGGTTGCGCCTGAAGTGGCAGAGACCAACTCGTCGAGATCCCACTTGTCGCCCGCATCGAGGGTACTGTCGCCGTTACGAAAGTAGATTTCAGCCTCGGCGACTGTCGTGTACTCGGCCAGATCCGAAACACGCTGATTTACCATCTGTATGGCAGTGGCATCCACCGACGCTCCGATGGCCGCTGTCACTGCCATCGCCACTCCCTGATCGGCTGTGGCCTGCGCCTGGCTTGCGGATGTCTGTGCAGCCGCCGCATCCGCCACGCCCTGATCCGCCGTCGTCTGGGCTGTGCTCGTCGCAGCCTGATTGGCCTGAATCTGCTGCTCCTCGGCTACAAGCGTCGCAAAGACATCGGGATTGAACTTGACCGTGCTGGCATCGAGCTGGCCTTCGGCATTTCCAATGCCTTCCGCTTCGATGGTCAGGCCAGGCACCAACGCCGTGATGTCCATATCCGTGTGACGAAAGAAGGCGCGGAGACCCTTTTCACGCTCGATCTTGGTGCCTTCTTCTAGTTTGATGAATTCCATTGCGTCTGACTTCTGATCCTGTATCTTGACTAGGTCCCCGGAACGCGAGACGATCACGCCCTTGACTTTCGCCTTGTGGCCATTCGTAATCTGGCCTGTATTTGATGCCGCAACAAGTGTCATCCCCGCGAACAGAAAGAGGCAAATCGCGGACATAGAAGCGAGGCGCAAACTCTTCCAACCATTCACTTTCATCAGATCCCTCCGGTCATTTTCGGTGACCATCAAACGAGAATTGAGTCGGACAACGGGTAGTTCACGGCAAAAGCTTCAGGGGCTGCCGTCGTGGGCCGTGTGAATAAGTGAGCGTCTGCGGGCGGTGAGCGAAGTGTGTGTGGCATCCGTGTTACGGCATCCTGCTGTAGAAGTCCCGAGAATTCCGAATCTCCCGTGGCGGCTCAGCGCATCGGCCCGAGATATCTGCGTCCTCTTGTCATCGGCATCGCAAGTTGGGGGCCAAATCTCTTTGGGTGCGGGAAGAGCAAGGCCTTCTAGAGCCCAATGTGATACTTAAGCCGCTCTCCGACATAGAGTGAGGTGTCCGTCGCGCTTCTTTTAAGAAGCCGCAAATGGGGCAGCACGCGCACTGCCCTGCCCCAGAAGGCTGAATTGGAACAACGGCGCCCATCCGCAAGATCGAAGGGATCGTTGACCCGCCCCCGGAACAGTCAGCCAGGGAAAGCTGGAGTTCTTTCGGGGTCTCGCGCTAACCAACCGCTCTCAACCTCCAACTCTGGACCGGGGCGGCAGGGTGCACGCTCTGCGGGGGACATTCGTAGCCACGTTCAAACCATGTGTAAACGAATTGACAGTGTGATTCTCTGCATCAGTCCATATATTCATGGTGTGTCAATAAGCGGACACTTGCCGAGCTGACGTCTACCTGAATATTGACGGGCTCACCTTAAGAGCGCTTTTAGGAACTTCGTAAAAACTCCTTCAGAGGTTTTGCAAGAATCTGACATGTCGTTCTGGCTTATTAACGGCTGCCGTGATGTAGAACATCCACCATCTTTCCTCCAACAGCTGAGCGGATTGTCTTTAGCGCGCCCCCAGATTCATTCCAATTCATCACTGAGTCCGGTATGAAGTGCGATTGCGGATTCCCACGTGGAGTATTGCGCTGCCAGATGCGGAGAGCCCGAGCCGAAGCGAGTTGATGTGAGTCGCTCACTGCGAGAGCCCCGACCTTAATCCCGGCGCATTAACGCTGCTGCAATGGGACTGGGAAGCTCTTTACACCAAAAGCGCCAACGGCACAGAACGGAAGAAGCGTCTGCGCCCCCAATAGGTGGAAGGACAGCATCAGAGACTTGAGGATGCAGTTGGCATTTTGATTGCTATCCCTAAAAGCGCGAGATAAGGGAGTCGTCGACTCACGGTCTCATTATCGTCAGAAGCGAAGCGTTCCGCTTCCAAGGAAGGTCCTCATGAGGTCAAGAGTATGGCAGGTGATTTCGGAGCGGCGGGGTCCCTCGCAGCATCTCTCGATTTTTCGAAACTCATGCCTGTCGATTGTTCTGCTAGCATTTTCCGGCGCATCTGCTTCATCGCAGGCTAGACCATCGCAAGTGGTCAAGACAAAGTCACCGGTGCAAGAGTATGTATCGACCAATCAGTTACTCACACCGGAAAAGGCCAAGCGGGCACTGGAGAAATCGCGAGAGAATTTCCTGCTCGGACACCTTGACCAAGCCTTCAGCGACGCCCAACGCGCGCTCGATATGTTTCCGCGCTGCGCTATTGCTTTCAGCATGCAGGGAGCGGTGAACTTATCGCGAACACACTTCGCCGAGGCTGGCCGAGACTTTCAGCAGGCGATCGACGCCGATCCAACGTTGGGTGCTGCCTACTTAGGATTGGGCATGGTACTTATTGCCCAAGGACGCTCGAAAGAAGCTCTTGTTCCTCTAGGCCGCGCATCGACATTTCTACCGAACGCCTCCATGGTATATTTTCAAACTGCCATCGCTCATTTGGGGATCGGCGAGCCGGAAGCCGCCCTCAAGGAGATCGCATATGCCGAACAATTCATAGGATCCGATCCGGAAAGGAGATCAGAAGTCTCCTACCTACGGGGAGTGGTATTCCTGCAGATGAAAGATCTTAACCGATACAAAAAAGAGTTACTTGAATCCGTGCAGCGCGATCCGAACGGGGCCTATGCTGCGCTTGCGAGGAAGAGGCTTAAGGAAGTTGGGCCTTTGGAAGACAACCAGCAGCTCGCACATTCCACCGTTCGTGATCCTTTCTGAATCTGGTCATGACTTGATCGGCCGGTCATCTGGGATGCGATTGTGAACCAACGTAGCGTCTCACCCACCGAACTGAAGTTTTTTTTGAGCGTAAGCTGCTGCATGGTAAGCGTGATTATGTATTCTCCCGAAGTGATTGACCATTTCGAACGCCCGCGCAAAGCCGGCGCGATGGGTTCTCCGGATATCAGCGTGCAAACCGAGAACCCCGCATGCGGTGATGTTATGCGATTGATGTTGCGTATCGAGCATGGAAAGATTCTCGATGCGAAATACCAAGTTCGCGGGTGCGTAACCTCGATTGCATGCGGATCGGCGTTAACGGAAGCGCTCGTGGGCAAGAGCCTTGCAGAAGCTGGAAACATCAAACGCGAATGGCTCGTCAATACTCTGGGTGGGCTTTCCCACGAAAGTATGCATGCCAGTCACATGGCAATGGATTGCCTGAGGCTCGCGCTCACGCACTCGGCGAAGTGAGCTTCGCAATCCTGGGCTAATTGCTGCGCCGGCCGCGCCCCTCAGGCGTTTTAGTGCAAAGTGTCACCTAAATTCAGGGAAGAGGCGTCCGCGAACGCTAAAGCATATTCAGGCGGAGGATTTGAGGTCAGAAACTGACACATACGGGAGTGACGTTTATGAGGCTGGCTCAGTAAGTGTCGAATACTGTTCTGGAGTGTTGATATTGAGTTCCACGTGTGCATCGTCTACGGCAACATATTCGATCCGATTCTGATGCCGGCTTACAACATCGCGTGCATTGGAGTTCGGATTTGCGCGCAGAAGCGCTTTAATCATCCTGCGCCCGAAGATCACCGGGTGCCCGCGCCTGCCTTCATACTGCGGGACAACCGCCCAAGTGTCTTTCGGCGATGTACGCAGAAAGCGTTGTTTCAAGTCGAGCAGAGTGGAGACGCGCGCAGCAGGGCGATCAACCAGAGTGACGCACGCCGCGTCGCACCCGAGATCGAGTACTGCCTGAAGTCCAACGCGGAGCGAGCTGAACTGGCCATGCTCTGGTTGCCAGTTGCGCACCGAGCACGCCGAATTCTGCTCGATGATGGGCCGGAGCAGGTCGGTATTGTTCCCCGTGACCACTACGACGAAATCACAAGCGGTTTGCAGAAGCTGAATGGCGCCTGTCAGGAAGCTCTGACCCGCATATTGCAGCAAAGCCTTTTCGGTCCCCATTCGGGACGAAGCACCGGCTGCAAGAACAACACCGGCAATCGTAGTGTCCAGCATTTTCGTCATTTACAATCCGATGGATTCAAGAAAACCGCTGCTCGTGGAATGAGCCGATTCCCGCCGAGGGCGCCCGGAACCTCGAACTACTCCTGAAAGACCTGGTCGTGTGCGTTTTCGAGAATTTGCAACGCCTTGACGCTGCGTTTGTGGCCACCCGGAGAGGCGCCGCGCCGAATGGCGATTAGCTCAGCCACAATGGCAATGGCAATCTCTTCGGGAGTGATCGCGCCGATTTCAAGTCCAATCGGAGCATAGACTCGAGCGAGTTTCTCCGGTGCGATGCCTTCACTTTCCAGGCGCTTGTAGATAACGATGACTTTGCGCTGCGAACCGATCATGCCGATGTAGCGCGCCGGAGTATCCACTCCCCAGCGCAGCACGCGCATGTCCTCGCGATGCCCACGGGTAACGATTATCAAGTATGAAGATTGATTGGGCGCGATCTGAGAGAGTACCCTCGAAAAATCATCGGCATAGATGTCTTTAGCATCGGGGAAGCGGTCGCGATTGGCATAGGATTCGCGATCATCGACAACTACCACTTCAAAGCCGGCCATGCGCGCGGCACGATATACGTTGACCGAGACGTGCCCGGCGCCGAACAAGTACACGATTTGAACCGGCAGCAGTGGTTCGAGATAGACCTCAAGCGTGCCACCGCAGACCAGCCCGGAATCGTATTTGGGGTCATTATTCAGATTGAATGTGAGGCTCCGGGGCTTCTCTTCTTCCATCACTTCACGGGCAGCCTGCCAGACCTCGGCTTCAACGCAGCCTCCGCCGATGGTGCCGGAAATGCTTCCGTCGTCGCGCACCAACATTTTGGCCGACTCGAATGACGGAATCGATCCGCGTACATTGACGATCGTAGCCAGTGCGCCGCGCCGCCCGGCACGCCGGAGTTCCACGATCTCTTCGAAGATGTCCATGCAAGAAAGGGAGCCTTCAATTCCACTGCCTGAGATGAGTTGTTTCGGGCCGCCGCAAAGAACTTCCGTGTATCTGGTGCCCTAGATGGCTGGCCTAGCGGCGACGGTTTAGAACAACGTTTCTGTTTCCCTCGCGAACAACTGGAGTCGAATCGAGGATCGGGGTGCTGACTAACTAGCAATTGCAATTCCACTCCGTGCCGCCGGTGTTACGTGGGAGTTCGGTCACTCCGGGAAACTCCACTCGAAAGGCTTACAGGCCGATCTTGCCTGCCCAATGAATCTGGTCAAGAGGGCGGATCGCTTTGTGGGCAGCGTCAGAATTCCGCCATGCTCACATTGACACTGTCAGTGTGCTGACTCGCTGCGGGTGGCTATGCCGGCCGTAGGACGACCAGACTTGCTTCTTGAGTTGATCTCATAAGAATGTTTTGTCCATGCAACAACTACACTGCGAGTGGCGATAAACGTGCATGTATCTGATTGATTGGGGGCATGATCCACACAACCCGCCCCAATCGCGCGCGAAAGGAACACCCCTACTCATATTGCACGCAATGGCACGCCGAATGAATGCGGTGAACGGCGAACAGTGCAACAAATGAACTGATGCCGTCGCGGCTTTTGCTTTTTTTTGGTCGAGCAACACAGCGACAGAGGAGCACGGGATGGACGAAGAGAATCGCAGAGGCAAGATAAGTGACACACCGGGGTCGACTTCCCGACGGACCTTTATTAAGGGCGTCATCACCAGCGGGACCGCAGTCTATTCCGCAGGCTATCTGTTTCGCAGTTCGTCCGTTTTTGGAGGGTCGACAAGAGTCGGCGAGCGCCTTATCACCCTCAACGTCAACGGACAGCAGCGCCGGGCGGACGTAAATCGGCAGGAAACGCTGGCGTGGACGCTGCGATATAAGCTGGGCCTCACCGGCACAAAACTTGGCTGTGACCGGGCGGAGTGCGGTGCTTGCACGGTCCTCATCGACGATGTACCCCATTATTCCTGCTCGGTACTCACCCATACCGTGCGCGGACGCAAGGTCCTGACGATTGAGAGTTTGGCAACCGCCGATGGAAAGCTTCATCCCGTGCAGCAGGCGGTTGTGGATGAACAGGGATTTCAGTGCGCCTTCTGTATGTCCGGCTTCATGATGAGCGCGGTGGGCTTTCTGAAGGACAACCAGAACCCAACGCGCGAGCAACTGGCGCACGCGCTTTCCGGGAATCTGTGCCGCTGTTGCGACTACAACAAGATCCTCAATTCCATGATGCGCGCCGCTGAATACACGAGGAATGGCACCCATGTCTAACTACAAACTGATCGGACAAAACTATCAGACACCCGACATCGTGGCCAAGGTGTTGGGACAATCGAAATACGCGGAGGACTTCCGGGCGGAGGGGATGCTGTTCTGCAAACTGCTGCTCAGCCCGGAGCCTCATGCCAGAGTCCGAAACATCGACACGCGCGCGGCACTCAACATGGAAGGCGTCTTCGCCATTCTGACCGCTGACGAGTTGCCGGTCTTTCAGGCGGATAAAGATCCGTACGGAGCCATGGTGGTCGAAGACGGAGAGCGGGCCTTGACCAACGAACCGGTGTACGAAGGCGAACCGATTCTCGCGGTGGCTGCGGTAGATGAGGCGACTGCCGCCGAGGCCATAGAGAGGATCAAAGTGGACTTGGAACCGCTTCCATTCGTCATCGATCCGCTCGACAGCTTGCGGCCCGACAGGCCCGACGCGCGCGCGCGGGGCAATGTCTGGGTCGTGGGTGGCGGAATGAAGCGGTTGAAATGGACGCCCCAGGATCTCCAGGACGTCGCAGCCGGGCGTATTCCCTGGAACGCGCAAGCCGGCGAGGAGACCGCAGTGGGCGATGTTGAAGCTGGATTCAAGCAGGCCGACTTCGTCCTGGACGAAACACTCTTCCAGCAATCAACGTCGCACCAGACACTCGAGACGCGGTCGGCAATGGCGTACTGGCGGAATGGAAAGCTCTACCTCCATGGGTCCACGCAAAGCGTGGCACAGACGGTTCCGGTGCTTGCCAAGTGGCTAGGCATTGATCCATCACAGGTTGTAGTAATCTCCGAGTACTGCGGTGGCGGATTCGGCAGCAAAGCGGTCGGCGCAAAGAGCATGGTCATCCCCGCCATGCTTTCAAAAAAGACCGGGCGTCCGGTGATGATGCGAATCTCGCGCGAGGAGGAAACCTACATCGGCCGCATGAGGCCGGGATTCCAGGCCCGCGTGAAGATCGGATTTCGAAAAGACGGCCGGATCACCGCCATGGACCTTTTCATCATCGAGGATAGCGGCCCATACGAGCGCCAGGGCGATAACGAATTCACAGCCATAATCGCATCGCTCCTTTATCAGCCGCCGGCACTGCGCTTTCGCGGCCTTTCGGTAGCCACCAACACGCCACCTCGTTGCGCACAGCGTGGCCCTGGCGGTGTGCAAGGCGTGTCCATGCTCGAGCCACTGGTCAGCAGGGCTGCGCAACACCTCGGCCTCGACGAGGTGGAGATACGGAAAATCAATGCCCCCTCGGACGGATCGTTGTACGGGATCAGCGACACCACGGATAGCCCGCGGACGAGAATATCAACCGCACGCATGCGCGAGGCTCTTGCCCGAGGTGTTGAACTTTTCAATTGGGAAAAAAGGAAGAAACGCAACGGTCAACGCAACGGTAGCAAGGTGACAGGCGTGGCGGCGATCGGGAGTGTGTTTTATTCAGGCTTCGCCGGGTTTGACGGCCTGCTGGTCATCAAACAAGACGGTAGACTCTGCATCCATCAGGGAATCGGCAACCTCGGAACTCATTCGGTAATGGACACCGCGCGCGCTGCGGCGGAAGTGCTCGGCATGCCATGGGCGAACTGCGAGATCGTATGGGGCAACACGGCCAATTCTCTTCCGTGGAGTTCCACGCAGGATGCCAGCGAGACCACCTACGCGCACACCCGAGCGAACTATGCTGCGGCTTTAGATGCCAAGCGGAAATTGCAGGAAATTGCGGCTAAGGAACTCGGCGGAGCGCCAGAATCCTACAATGTGAGCAATGGCCGCGTCTACCATCGCGGTAATACCGGGCATGGCATCACTTTCGCGCAAGCGGCCGAACGCGCGATCGCGCTTGGCGGAAAGTATGACGGCCATGAAGTGTCACCCAAACTTAATTCAATGACCAAAGCGTCCGCGTCGGCGCTTGCAGGTCAGGGACTGATGGGGGTCGCCAAAGACGAGTTCCCGAATCAGCGCGACATCTTTTCATTCATAGCTGCCTTTGCCGAGGTTGAAGTAGACATCGAAACCGGAAAGCACACGATCCTCGAATACCTGCCCGTCGCAGACGTCGGAACTGTAATGCATCCACGAAGTCTCGGGGCACAACTTCATGGGGGGGCGATCCAGGGGTTCGGCCACGCGCAAAGCCAGAACAGCGTGTACGAGCCGCGCTATGGGAAGCTCGTTTCGAGGCGGTTCTACCAGAGTAAGCCCCCCACCATCCTCGATATCCCGCTGGACATGCGATGGGAAGCCTTGAATCTTCCTGAGTCATAAAATCCGGTGGGCGCAAAAGGCGTGGGTGAAGTGGCCATGATGGCCGGCACCGCCGCAGTGCTGTGCGCGATTCAGAATGCGGTTGGGAACCGTTGCGCGATTCGCACTCCGGTCACCTCCGACCGGATCTTGGAGGCTCTCGAGAGAGAGGGCGAGATTCCAAGATTGTTGATGACGTACGCATAAGGAGAGAGCCATGGCTGTCATACGAGATGTGATGCCGGCATTCGAGTTGCTTCAGCCTGCTTCCGTGGATGAGGCCCATAATCTGCTTCGCAGTTACGGCGCTGACGCGTGGATATTGGCCGGAGGACTTGACAGCTTCGACTGGCTGAAGGACCGCATTCGGACGCCAAAGGTTGTCGTCGATCTGAGTGGGATTGACGAACTCAGAGGGATCCGGTCAACAGCCGGTGGCTTGGAAATCGGCGCGATGACGACGCTGACGGAAGTAGCCAACTGCCCCGTCGTGAAAGAAAAGTACGCGCTGTTGTCTCAAGCTGCGGAGTTGGTTGCGTCGCCGCAGATCCGCAACCAGGGAACAATCGGCGGGAACGTCTCCCAAGACGCTCGCTGCTGGTATTACCGGGCCGGTTGGCCGTGCTATCGCGCTGGCGGCAATATCTGTTACGCGGATACTCCGGACGGGCGGAATCGGGAGCACGCCATTCTATGCGCGGACCGTTGCGTCGCCGTCAATCCTTCCGACACCGCGCCGGCGTTGATCGCCCTCGACGCCAAATTCGTGGTGCGAACAGTAAAGGGGGAACGGGTCGTCGATGCTGAAGACTACTTTATCGGCCCGGACATCGACATCACCCGATTGCATATCCTTCAGCCGGGAGATTTGCTAACCGCAATCCATATCCCGGCAACCTGGGCCCGCGCGCAATTCTATTTCGAGAAGATACGCGACCGAAATGTCTGGGACTTTCCACTTATGAACGTGGCGTCAGCCATGACGCTTTCCGGCGACAGGATCGAGCGTATCAGGATCGTCGTGAACGCTGCCGCCGCACGCCCCTTGCGGCTAGCTTCAGTAGAACGGGCGGTGACTGGCAAGCCGAGAAATGACGTGACCGGCGAGATGGCTGGAAAACTGGCGGTCGCCGGAGCGATTCCGTTGCAATTCAATGCATACAAGGTCCCCCTAATGCGAAATCTGGTAAAGCGCGCGATCAGCGGAGTAGAGGTGACAGCATGAACTTCCTACAATGGGCAATAAGCCCTTGGGGCCAGAAGATTCCCATTCACATTGCGTGGTTCCTGATCTGGGTTGGTGTGATCTCTGGATTAGCATTCCTGATCTGTCACGCAACGTACCTGAGGTTTTTCGCCAAAGAGAAAGAGTTTTCCGGCACTGGTCGCCCTGAGGTCATCGCCGCAATTCCGGAACGAGTTCCCCGCCACTCCCTCCTCGCCCGGGTCTTTCACTGGGTGATGGCCACATCGATGTTCACGCTTTTGTTCACCGCGTTTCTGCCCAAAGTGGGAGTGCAGTTTCGATGGGTCACTTATCACTGGATCGCCGGCGCAGTATTAACGACATCGGTATTGTTTCATTTGATCCACGCACCGTTTTGGCTGAACTTCTGGTCAATCTGGCCGGACAGAACGGATTTGCAGGACGCTGTGAGGCGGCTTCGGCGATTCTTAGGACAGCGGGTGCCGCCACCCCGAAGATTCGCGAAGTATCCGCTTGAGAACAAATTGTTCCATGGCGTGATCATCCTCAGCGGGTTCTCGGCGATCGGCACAGGCATCTTGATGATGTTTCGGGTACGAACGATCTTCTTCCCTCGAAGTCCTTATCTCTTCAGCGACATAACCTGGGGATTGATGTACGTCCTTCACGGCCTTGCCGGGGTAGGCTTGATCGCGCTCGTAATGATGCACGTTTACTTTGGAATCCGCCCGGAAAAGCGCGCCATCACAAAGTCAATGATCTTCGGCTGGATGAGCCGCGATTTCTTTCTGAAGGAACACGATCCCGCGCGCTGGGTGGTGACGCCCATTTCATCAATCCAGGAAGAAGAAAGAGGATTCAGAAATGGTGACTGAGATTTGCAGTCGTTGTAACACGGTGGAAGAATGCTACGAGTTCATGCTTGCGTATGCCGCCCAGGGATTGTCGAGCGATGACCGTAGCCAGTCAGGCAAGCAGATCCGCGAGTTCCTGCAACGTGCCGTGGACGCGCTCTCAGGACTTGCGGAGGCCTGTATCGCGGCGGTGAAGGCCAATGGGCTTGAGCCGGCCGAAAAGTACCTGGCCTTTTTGGCCGTCCTTGATCGTGACGCTCGCGACTCGCTGTGCGCCATCGAGTTGGTCTTGGCACAATCAACAATTAGCTCGCAGTTGATCGACAACCTGAATGCCTCGATGCATCTGCGAGCCGTGCTCACCGATTTGTTCCTGCTGGGCGAAATGAATAAGCCAACGAGGACGATTGAGCCGATGACCAAGCCCGAAGGGATGCTGGGCCTGGTGTCTATCGCAAGTTCGGATGAGTATCTGCGCTGAAATTGACTGGCTGAAAATCGGCCGCGAAGAAATCTCATTTGTGGCGTAAACGCGGCAGTAGGTGCCAATCTCGTCGATCTGGCGAAAGGGGGAGGCTTGATGATGCAGACCCCTTACAAGTGGCCCCAAACGTGGACCAACGTATCTTTCAATGCGTAGGTGCACGGAGGTTTAGTAACAATGCCGCAGGACAATCATCTTGCTTTGGAGCATATCTTCCATAGTGCACGGTATTCCACCAGTGCCGAGGCCAGACTGCCTTTGGCCGGCGAAGGGCATCCAGTCGGTGCGGAAAGCCGTGTGATCGTTCACCATAACGGCAGAGGCGGCGAGATGTTTGGCCGCGTATAGCGCGGCATCGATATCGGAGGAAAAAATCGCGGCCTGGAATGCGAACGGGAGACTGTTTGCCCGCGCGATGGCTGAGCGCAGTAGGGTAAATCCATAAATACAGGTGACAGGACCGAATATTTCGTTCGTGGAAACGAGCGAATCAGGGCGGGGTTCCACAAGAATCGTTGGCTGGTAAAGGCGGTCTCCAATGGGCTCTCCTCCAGTCGCCAAAGTCGCTCCTTCGGCGACGGCATTGGATACCCATTTTCCGACGCGCTCCACCTCCCGCGGCGCGATCAAGGGGCCGACCTCTGTGTCCATGGAGCAAGGATCGCCGACGTTTAGTCGCCGAACACGCTCGGAGAAGCGCTCGATGAATTCGGCTTTCAGATCTTCATGAACGAAGATCCGCTGGACAGATACGCACACCTGTCCCGCATGATAATAGCCACCCTTGGCAAGGGGTTCGATTACGGCATTCAAATTGGCGGAACTGTCAACGATGACAGGCGCGGCTCCGCCGTGTTCCAGGGCGCAGCGTGTGCCCGGGGCAAGTTGCGAGCGCAGATACCAGCCTACCTTCGCAGAGCCGATAAAACTGAGAAACGCCACGCGCGAATCGGTGGCAAGCTTTTGCGCCAGCGAGTTGTCGTCGAGAATCACGGATTGGCACCAGGGTTCGGGCAGACCGGTCTTATGCACCAGCCCGACGAAATGCGCGCACGAAAGCGGCGTAACCGGAGCGGGCTTCACAAGCAACGGGCAGCCAGCGGCGATTGCCGGCACTACCTGGTGAACGATGAGGTTGAGGGGATGGTTGAAGGCAGAGATGGCAACCACCGGTCCGATGGGTTCCCGGGTGGTGAATGCCCAGCGGTCCGCAGAGGCAGCCGTAAGGCCCATCGGGATTTCAGTCCCGGCGAGGCGTTCGATGTGGGATGCGGCACCTTCGATTCCGTTGACAGCTCGCGTGACTTCGACCTTAGCGTCGGCGAGAGGCTTTCCGCCTTCGCGAGCAATCAGCATCGACAGCGCGTCATGATCGGCGTCGACGAGCCGGGCAAGCCGGCGAAGGATGTCGATGCGCTGATACGCAGGCAGCCAGTTGGCGCGGCTGGAGAATACGCGAGCGGCGTTCTCGAGCTTCGCCTCAACCTCGGCAGCGTTATCCACGGGGATGTCGGAGATAAGTTCCCCATCATAGGGCTGTATAACGCGCATGAACAATCCTCTTGCGATGGCAACTTTAATCAAGCGTGGTTGGGCGGGATTTCAATTCATCGATCAGAACACGCTGATTCTCGGAGTAATCAATGGGCACGACGATGAGGTGGACCCCTCCCTTTCGGAAGGCGGTTTCCAGGATAGGAACGAGGTCTTCCGTGGCCCGAACTCGTCTTCCATGCGCCCCGTAAGCCTTGGCGTACTGGAAAAAGTCGGGGTTCTTGAATGCGAGACCAAAGTCGGCGAAGCCTTCCGCCTGCTGTTTCCATCGGATCATGCCGTAACCATGGTCTTCGAGGATGAGAACCACGAGATTAACGTTGAGACGAATGGCAGTTTCCAACTCCTGCGAATTCATCATGAAGCCGCCGTCGCCACAAACCACCATCACACGCTTTTCGGGATGCAGCATGGCGGCCATCATGCCCGAGGGCAGGCCGGCGCCCATGGTGGCGAGGGCATTGTCGAGAAGGATGCTGTTGGAGACGTGGGTGCGATAGTTGCGCGCAAACCAGATCTTGTACATGCCGTTATCGAGGCAGAGAATGCCGTCGTCCGGCAAAACGGTCCTCACGTCGGCGACGATGCGCTGCGGCGTGGGCGGATAGCGGGGATCGTCGGCACCGTCCTTAACGCGCTCGCGAACCAGCGCCTGCACCTCGCGATAATAGGAGAAATCGTGGTTCGAAGTCTGAAGCGCGCTCGCAATGCGCGTCATGCTATCTGCGATGTCTCCGATGACTTCGATGTGTGGGAAGTAAATCTGATCGATATCGGCCGGATTGAAATCGACGTGGATCACCTCCGGCCCGGAGGCATTCATGATGAACGGCGGCTTCTCGACGGTGTCGTGGCCAACGGCGATGATGAGATCGGCGTGATCGCTGGCGAGGTGGACGTAGTCATCGCCGGACAGCGCTGCCGTACCGAGGTAGAGATGAGAATTGCCATTAACCGCTCCCTTCCCCATCTGCGTGTTGAAGAACGGAATGCCCATAGTGTGAATGGCGGCCGATAATGCGGGCGCGAGGCCGGGGCGGTTCGCGCCGGCTCCGAGCACGATGAGTGGATAAGCGGCTTTGGCGATTTTTTCAGCGGCTTGCCGGATGGCGTCCTCTGCGGCCAGAGGGCGGAAGGAGGCGCTCACGGGAATGACTTCAGAAGACTCGGTGAGTTGAGATGCGATATCTTCGGGGAGTTCAAGGTGTACGGGGCCGGGCCGCTCCGATTGCGCAAGACGAAAGGCGTCGCGCACCAGGGCTGGGATGTTTCGGGCATCGAGAACCTGGCGCGCAGACTTGGTAATCGGCCGCATCATCGCCACTGTATCGATGATCTGGAAACGGGCCTGGCGGCTGTGCCGGATCGGCTTCTGGCCCGTTATTATCAGCATCGGCATGCCGCCAAGCGAGGCGTAGGCAGCAGCGGTGACCAGGTTGGTAGCACCTGGACCGAGAGTGCTGAGACATACGCCCGATCTGCCGGTAAGCCGGCCATAAGTGGCTGCCATAAATCCAGCCGCCTGTTCATGCCTTGTAACCACCAGCCGGATGGTAGATGTCCGTAGGGATTCGAGCAGATCGAGGTTTTCTTCTCCAGGGACTCCGAATACATATTGGACTCCCTCGTTTTCCAGGGCGCGGACAAAGACCTCGGAGCCCTTGACTTGAGTGCGAGTTGTAGATGCTTGCGCGGATTCGAGTACGGCGACCATTCCGGACATTCATGCCTCATGGTGTTGCGGGGCGTTCTGGCTTCCGGCTGGGGTGCCGGCTCTTCCTTTATCCAGGAACCGAATGAAGAAGGACTGAAGATTGGATTAAGAGGTATTAAGATAGGCGTTGTCACGAACAGAGTGGAGATGAATGCAATTTCATTCTTGCTTCAGTTCCGGCTCATGGCGAGAGCTGATGGTGGAGTTGGCATTGCAGTCTGAGCGTTGCCGTAATCAATGGCCCGACATCTTCACTTCAGGAACAGGAGAGTTATGAAATCCGCGAGAATGCTTATTTGTGCAACGTCCCTGATGGTTTTAGGAATCGCGGCGGTCTCCGCCCAGGAGACCCGTGAGCAGGCAGTCGCCGGAATGCGCCACGTCGATCCGAAGGAAATGGACCCCACCTACACCACGCCGGCTCCATACGCGCAGAAGTTGGTCGACGAGGCGCTGGCAAACCATCCCGACATCATCCTGATCGCGATTCACGCCAAGCCGCCCGGTCACCAGAACCTGATCGTGGCTTCAAACTTCGGACGCATCGGGAAGATTGGCGATGAAGACGATCTTCGCTGCATCCGCACCGGCAAAAGCAACCTCGAACTGAACTCCACGGGCAAACACTTCGAGGACGAGCTCATTCTGCTCGACAGCTCGGGCAGGACCGTTGGCGCCCTGGGCGTGGTCTTCAACTACAGGCCGGGCGACGAAAAGGCCGCGCTGGCGAAGCTCGCCGAGCAGGTGCGCGACGAGATGAAAGCGAAATTGCCTTCCGAGGCTGCCTTGTTTGCGCCACTCTAATCGCGAGTGTCTAGAACCCGCGCACGTATTTAAGAAGTCCACTCGGAGCTGGAAGTGACTCGCCTCTGTCAGGCTGAAGACTTTCCGGATGCCAATATCCCAACTCCACAGGCCTGGACCATACAACATGTTGCGTTCCGAGTTGCCGTAGTGCCAGGGCTGGGGCGGCGCGAACGCTGCCGTGTTGAACCACTGCACGCCATTAATGACAACGGGCGAATGCTGCTGCCCGGCATAGATGTCCATGCCCGGCACCAGGTCCGCGCGTCCACCCTGCCAGCCAATGAACCCACCTGGCACTAGGAAAGTCACGGAAGATGGTGCGCCCGTCTGATACTTGCTGATGCCCGATACCTTCCACCCGTCGAGCACTTCGTCAATAATCCGGCCGCCCTGGGCTTGCGACCGCGCCCAGTCGGCAAATCGTATACATAGTTGAAGACAAGCGTCTGGCGTGGCAAGCCGTCGGAATTACCGTAATCGGCCGGGGCATTCCAAGGGTCTATGGCCTGCGGCCTGGTGCGCATCGCCCGGCCTGAGTTGGACGCCTGGTCGGCGCGGCGTTAATGAGAATCGTGCAAGACGGCGCTCGTGCAGCCGATATCATCGACCATTTGCGATCCTTGTACAAGAAGTCTCCTCCACGGCGTGAATCCCTCGATGTGAACGAGATCGTTCGCGAAATGGTTGTGCTGTTGCGGGGCGAGGCTAACCGGTATGCCGTTTCGATACGCACTGATCGTGAGGCCGACCTCGCCAAAGTTATGGCAGACCGCGTGCAGCTTCAACAGGTGCTTATGAACATCATGCTCAATGGGATCGAGGCGATGAAGGAGACAGGCGGAGTACTGACGGTGAAGTCGCAAGTAAGCCAGGACGGTCATGTGCTGATCTCAGTCAGCGATACCGGGGTGGGGCTACCGGCCGAACAGACGGATCAGATCTTCAGTCCATTCTTTACAACCTCAAGGCAGCGGCATGGGATTAGCGATCAGCCGCTCCATCATCGAATCGCGCATCATGGCCGTTTGTGGGCCACGCCCAATGACGGACGGGGCGCCACGTTCCATTTCAATCTGCCGATCGAGAGTGAAAAGGTGAAAGCGCCGGCTGCCGAAACGTGATTGCTGCGGACCGGCGCCACTCTGCAGGCCGTCATTTTTGAGGCGATTTCTAATTGGCGGCTTGGGGAAAGCGCGTCTTAGGGCTCCGTAAGATGGAGGCAGACTCCGTCAGGAGACGGCATTTAGACTATTGGACCAGAGACAACGTAGGTACTGACTTGGAGATGAGAGTTCGCCGGGCCCTGGAGAGTTCCAGGGCCAAGCGAATTCCGATGGGGCCAGAACCGACCCAATGACGACGCTGTCTCAGCGCGGAATAAACGAGCACTACAAAGCTGTCGGGGAGAACTGCCGGCCGGCGCTTGGGATTGGATGGAGAGGCCGGAGGCTTGGGACCGAGGGCAGCGGAGACGGTATATACAGTTCCTGAAGACGGATCAACCGCGATGGTTCGGGCGCCGAGCTTTGTAGTGAATGTCTGGATCGAGTTGTAACCGCATGGCGTAGCCGCGCGGACGACGGTCATGGTGCCGCTCTCGCCATTGGAACTGAATACGAGCTTGTGCGCCGGGTCGAACACTACGGCGTCCGCGCCTTCTCCGATACTGGGAGCTGCGATCAGCTTGCCGGTCCGGCTGTCGAGAATAATCATTTTGTCGTTATCGCATACCGAGAACAAACGATGACCTGCGACGTCGATGGCCAGGCCCGAGGGAGTTTCTCCCGGGGCGAGCGACCAAGAGGCCGTGATCTTGAGAGTGGCGGCATCGAGGCGGAGAACCACGCTGGTATCTTCAATATTGACGAACACGTTGCCATCGCCATCGGTGACGGAGAACTCCGGCCGGCCCGGTAACGGAATCTTGGTGATGATCGAATTGCTATCGGCATCGATCACGGTTGTGTCGTAACTGCCGCCATTGAATGCGAAGACTCGGCGCTGCGTGGGCTCGAATAGCACGGCGTCAGGGTTCTTTCCCGAGTGGATGGTGGTCAGGATCTTGTAGGTTGAGCGATCGAAAACCAGGATAGTGCCGGCGCCGCCGTCCGAAATATACCCCACCCTGCCCTGCTTGTCGAAGGCGATACCGTGAGCGTGAGTAAGGCCGGTAATCTCATCGACCAGTTTGCCTGTGTGGAGATCGACGAGCATGATCCGGTTCAGACGGGCGATGTAGAGGAGGTGCGATATGGGATCGACGGCCATGTAATCCCAGCTTCCGTCTCCACCCAGCCTCCAGGTGTGCTCGATTTTAAAAGACGGTTCAGAGGCGCGCAGATTTGGCGCAAGCATCAAGCAGAGAGCGGAAATTGCGAGGATGATTCTGGATCGTGAAGGCATAACGGGATTTCCTTATTATTGGAGTTATTGCTGGGGGATGAGGCAGAGTAGGGATACGCCGAAAATGATTCCTGAGACCAGGAAGGTCACAACCATGAAGCCCATCATGCGACGCATGGGAATGCCGGCGATCGCGAGGATGGGCAGCGCCCAGAAGGGTTGCAGCATATTGGCCACGGACTCGCCCATCGCCACTGCCATGGTTGTGCCGGCGAGCGACGAATGGAGTTGCACGGCGGCTGGCACGGCAAACGGGCCTTGCACCGCCCAGTGACCGCCTCCGCTGGGCACGAAGAGGGTAATGATCATCGAGGTCAGAAAGGTGAAGAACGGGAGTGTGTGGGCCGTCGAGTACTTGATGAATACCTTCGACAAGACACCCGCGAGCCCGGTGGTGGTGATGATCCCCATCAACCCTCCGTAAAGTGGATATTGAAGGACCAGCGAGCCGGAGATGCGGGAAGCATGCTTCACGGCGCCGATGTAAGCCGAGGGGCGCCAGTGTAACAGGAGGCCACCCAGGACAAGACAGATGATGACTGAGTTGAGATCGAGAGAGAACCCTTTGCGGGACCACTCCATGACAAGAGCGAAGATGCCGAAGAGGACCAGCGCGAGATTGAGAATCCACGCATTGTCAAGCATGGAGCCCAGGGTGTCTGTACGTTCCTTGGTGTGGATCTGCTCGTCCTCTTTGCGGAGGCGGTCAGGGTCGGCCATGACCGTACTCTTTTCAGCGGGTTGAAGATACCTGAAGATTACGGGCAGGATGATCAGCAACACCAGGCACGGGATCAGGTTGAAGCGCGTGAAGACCGTTTCCGATAAGGGAACGCCGTGACCGGTGACCTTCTCTACCACGTTGAGCACCGAGCCGTGCGTGGCCTGGGATAGAGCGATTGAACCGGAAAGGCCTTCCGTCGAGATAACGAATCCGGTGTAGGCGGCAGCGACCAGCCAGCCGAAATCGAGCCGCACGCGCTTGGCCATCTCGCGTGCCAACAGGGCCGAGGTTACAAGCCCAAGTCCCCAATTGAGCCAGCAAGCGACGAGACTGACGATTATAGTAAGCGAGATTGCGCCGAGGGGAGTCGAGACCGTGCCCGCGATGCGCGCCAGCAGCTTGTGTACCGGCGGGGCCATGGCGAGCGCGTATCCCGCGACCAGCATGATGACCATCTGGAAAGCAAATGCGAAGATCGCAAAAATGCCGCCGTACCAGGCCGAAGCAATACTTGGGAGGGTGGCGTTGGGCGCGAAGAAACGCGCGAGCACAACGCCGAGAAACGTAAGCAGCACCGCGAAGACGTAGGGGTCGGGCATGACCTTTTCGAAGAGGAAAACGAAAGCTGCCGTCGCGCGACTTAGCAGCGATTGGCGATGGTCTTCGGCGGACACGGGTTTCGGGCTGCTGATCGTCATGGAAGCCATATTCTGAAGTCTCCGAGTTGGTGGGAAGAGTATCCGGGCAATTCACTAGCGTTCCCATGATGATCCGTCGACTGGAAGTGTCGATGAAGGCTGAATAAAGAATCATTCATGGGCGACATCTGAATGCTGAAGTGAGTCTTATTAAGCGACTTCTTCCTGGAATTGCTGGACGTGCGTCTTGCGCGTCAGGCGGAAGTAGACGACCGGGGTTACAACCAGCGACAGCAGCATGGAGATGATCAGCCCTCCGATCACGGCGATGGCGAGCGGCTGGAGCATCTGCGAGCCGGCGCCGAGCGCAAAGGCGAGAGGAAGCATGCCCGTGATCGCGGCCAGCGCGGTCATCAGGATAGGACGAAGCCGGCGGCGGCCGGCCTGCACTATCGCTTCTTCCGGAGAAAGCCCCTCGGCACGGAAGCGGGCCTCGGCGTCGAGGAGCAGGATGCCGTTTTTGGCGACGATGCCGATGACCATGATCAGACCCATGAAAGAGGCCACACTGAACGTTGTGCCAGTGATGAGCAGCCCGCCCACCACTCCCCCGGTCGATAGAACCGAAGATGCGAGGATGGCGAATGGCGCAGAGAGGTTGCGAAACTCGGCCAGCAGGACGCCGAAGACGAGAACCAGTGCCAGGATCAGCACCCGGGTAAGTTCTGCGAACGACTTCTGCTGTTCTTCATAAGTTCCGCCGTACGAGACACGAACCGTTTTGGGCAGGTGAAGCGCGGTCACCGCGGATTGAATTCGTTTGATCGCGGAGCCGAGGTCGGAACCTTCCAGGCGGCCGGTCACTACCACATC
>Ga0335069_10002760_pt1 | contig 26857 bp, 20 predicted proteins | sample Lox_Sample_11_FD_206714 | JGI IMG/M metagenome (GOLD analysis project Ga0335069, IMG submission 206714) | Soil microbial communities from Loxahatchee National Wildlife Refuge, Florida, United States - Lox_Sample_1.1 | ecosystem: Environmental > Terrestrial > Soil > Wetlands | place: USA...
GATGGTCGACGTGATCATCCGGTTCAACGGGCGGCCTGGAGCGAGCGAGCGGCTGTTCCTGAGGGGTCTGGGAGCGCGCGAGCGACACGTGTACCGTTCGTCGCGTTGGATTGCGGTTCGGCTGCCGGCGCGGGCGCTGGAGCGGCTCAGCGGGAGTCTGGGCGTCGAGTTTGTGGCCACGGACGCGCGGATGGGGGTGGCTCAGGATGCCACGTCGGGGGGCGACGACACGCCGGTGGTGGTGCCCTCCCCGGACCCGACGCCGGACCCCACGCCGTCGCCCACGCCGGCGCCCGCGCGTCCGGACGGGACGGGCGTGACGATTGCGATGCTCGACACGGGCGTGCAGCCGAGCCCTGACATCCAGGACCTGGTGGCGGCCGTCGACCTGGTGGCGGCGGGCCTGCCCGCGCCGACGGATCCGCCGACCGACCCGGCGAGCAGCGTGGACCCGAACGGGCACGGCACGCACGTTGCCGGCATCCTGGTGGGCACGGGGGGGCTGTCGGCGGGACGGTACGCCGGGGTGGCGTCGGGGGCGAGCCTGGTCTCGGTGCGGGTGCTGGACCAGGACGGCGGCGGCCAGGCGTCGGACGTGCTGGCGGGGCTGCAGTGGGTGCTGGCGCACAAGGACCAGTTCGGCATCAAGGTCCTGAACCTCTCGCTTGGCCACCCGGTGTACGAGCCGGCCGATCTGGACCCGCTGGTGGAGGCGGTCGAGGAGCTGTGGAGCGCGGGGGTGACCGTGGTCTGCTCCGCGGGCAACGGCGGCCAGGCGGGCGAGGCGACCATCACCAGTCCCTGCAACGCGCGCGACGTGATCTCGGTGGGTGCGCTGAACGACCGCGGCACTCCCGACGATCCCTCCGACGACCGGCTCACCAGCTACTCCAGCCGTGGCCCGACGCGCTTCGACCTGTACGCCAAGCCTGACCTGATCGCCTCGGGCAACCGCATCGTCTCGCTGCGCGCGGCGGGGTCCACCCTCGACGAGGCCTACCCGCAGCAGCGGGTGGCGGACGATCCGGCCCTGCCGGAGGTGACGGACTACTTCGAGCTGTCGGGGACCAGCATGGCGTCGCCGCGGGTGGCCGGGGCGGTGGCCCTGATGCTGGCGCAGGAGGCGACGCTGACGCCGGCGACGGTGAAGGCTCGGCTGATGCAGAGCGCGCGCAAGCCCAACGTCGGCGACCCGCTCTCGACGGGCGCCGGGGCTCTGGACATCGAGGCGGCGCTGCTGGCGCAGGGGCAGGTGGCGAGCGCACCCTCGCCCAGGGTCCTGCGCGACGAGGGCACGCAGATGGTCGGCCTGGAGAACACCGCCGTGCTGTGGGGCAACCCGGCGTACAGCATCGACAGCCTCTGGTCGCAGTCGGTGCTGTGGGCGGAGGGCAATCCGCTCGCCGACCCGGTGCTGTGGTCCGACGCCGCGCTGGCCCTCGACCCCTCCGTCTGGCCCTATTCCCCGCTGTGGCTGAGCGGCGCCGACGTGCCGTCGCCCAGCACCTGGCCGCAGAGCGTCCTGTGGTCGGAGTCGTCCCTGTGGACCGAGAGCGTGCTGTGGTCCGAGAGCGGTATCTGGTCCGAGAGCGGCATCTGGTCCGAAAGCGGCATCTGGTCGGAGGCCGGGAGTCAGGGCAGCGGTTCCGTCGCGGGAATCGTCACTCCCGATCCGTGACCGCGAGCTGAGCACTTCGAACCCAGAGGGAGACATTGACTCCTTATTCTGCGGAAGCTGCGCTCGCGCGGCAGGTGACGGCCGAAGAGCCCACCGCCCGCCACCGGGTGGTCATCGTGTCGACGGAGGCCTCGGTTCGGGCCGACGCGGCCGTGTGGCTGACCAGCGCCGGGTTCGGGGTCACCGCCGCGGGAAGCGTCGAGCGCGCGCTCGAGCTGCTGGCTTCCGAGCGCCCGGCCGTCGTCGTGGTCGACGAGTCGCTGCGACACGGGGACCGCCCGCTGATCGCGGCGATCGGCGAGGTCTCGCTCGGGTTGCGCCCGGCGGTGCTGGCGCTGTGCTCCGGCCGCTCTCGCACCGCCGCCGCCCTCGCTGCCGGCGCCGACGACGTCGTCGAGCGGCCGCTCGACTGGCGCGTCGCCTGCCGGCGCGCCAGCGCGCTGGCGCGGCTGCGGCAGTCGGCGGCGGAGGCCGCCTCCCTGCGCGAGGAGATGGAGCGCGTCCGCCGGGTGATCGAGGAGGAGCGCAGCACCCGCGAATGGCTGGACCACTTCGACGCCCTCACCGGCCTGGCCGACGGCCAGCGGTTCGACCGCGCGGTCGACCTGGCGCTCGTCTCCGCCTCGCCCAGGAGCCAGGTGGCGGTCGCGTTGTTCGACGTCGAGCACCTGGTGCTGCTGAACAGCCGCCTGGGCCGGGCGCGCACCAACTCGGTGCTGCAGCAGGTGGCACAGAGGCTCACGGCGGGGCTGCGTTCCGACGAGGTGCTGGGAACGATGGCGCCGCCGTCCTTCTCCATGGCGGCACGGGTGGGCGCCGGCGCCTTCGGGGTGGTGCTCACCGGGCTCCGCGGTGAACGCGAGGCGCGGACGGCGGTGCGCGCGCTGCTGCACCGCCTCTGGGGGCGCTATCAGGCGGGCGGCGAGGACATCGTGCTGTCGACCAGCGCGGGGGTCGCCCTCGCTCCCCAGGACGCCACCACCGCCGAGGCCCTGCTGCAGAAGGCCGAGCTGGCGGTGGCGGAGGCGGTCGAGCGCGGCGGCTCCGTCCGCTTCCACAACCAGACCGGCAACCGCGTGACCGAACGCAGCCGGGCGATCCTGCGGCTGCTACCGGCCGCCCTCAGCAAGGGCGACCTGCAGCTGCACTACCAGCCGGTGCTCGACGGCGGCTCCATGTCGGAGGTGACGGCAGCGGAGGCGCTGCTGCGGTGGAGCGTGCCCCAGTTCGGCGAGGTGCCGCCCTCCGAGTTCGTGCCCCTGGCCGAGGAGACCGGGCTGATGGTCTCGATCGGCAACTGGGTGCTGCGCACCGTCTGCCGCCAGATCCGGACCTGGCTCGACCAGCAGCTGGCCGTGCGGGTCTCGGTGAACGTGTCGCTGTGCCAGCTCATGCGCGGCGAGCTCTCGGAGCTGGTGCGCTCGGCGGTGGCGGAGGCGGACATCCCGCCCGAGCTGCTGGAGCTGGAGCTGAGCGAGCGCGGCGTGCTGCGCGGCGACCCCGAGGTGCTCGCCGAGCTGCAGGCGATCCGGGCGCTGGGCGTGCGGCTGGCCATCGACGACTTCGGCATCGGAAACTGCGGCATCGGCTACCTCAAGCAGTTCCCCATCGACGTGTTGAAGATCGACGAGTCGCTGGTCCGCGGCGTCGACGTCAGCAGCGAGGACGCGGCGATCACCGGCGCCACCATCGCCATGGCCCAGAAGCTGGGGCTGCGGGTGGTGGCGGAGGGGGTCGAGCGCAGCACGCAGATGGAGTTCCTCCGGCAGCACGGCTGCGGGGCCTGCCAGGGCTTCCTGTTCTCGCCCGCAGTGCCACCGGAGCAGTTCCTCGAGTACCTGCGTGCCGGGCTGGGGCCGGCCGCTGCCGAGCCCGGGCATCGCCCGCTCGAGTCCTGAGCCGGCGCGCGGCGGGTCTCCGCCGCTGGCCGGCGCGGCCTCGCTGCGCGACACTAGGCGGTCGGCCGCGCCCATGCACCTGCCCTTCGACCCTCCGCTCGCGCCCATGCTGTCCAGCGCCGCCGAGAACCTGCCCACGGGCGAGGGGTGGCTGTTCGAGCCCAAGTGGGACGAATTCCGCGCGGTCGTCTTCCGCGACGGCGGCGAGGTCCTGCTGCAGAGCCGCGACGAGAAGCCGCTGAACCCTTACTTCCCGGAGCTGCTGCCACCGTTGGCGGCGGGGCTGCCCTCGCGGTGCGTCGCGGACGGCGAGATCGTCATCGTCGGCCCGCAGGGGCTGGACTTCGAGGCGCTGCTGCTGCGCATCCACCCGGCCGCCTCGCGCGTGCGGCTGCTGGCGGCGCGGTCACCCGCCTCGCTGGTGCTGTGGGACCTGTTGGCGCTCGGCGAGGAAGACCTTCGCGGGCGCCCCCTCGAGGAGCGCCGACAGCGCCTGGAGCGCAGGAAGAGGCCACTGCGAAGGGCCAGCGTCTCCCGGGCGCGAGCAGCCGATGGAACCGGGGCAAGGACCTGAGCTGGGTGCCGCTGCGGCCCGAGCGCACGTGCGAGGTCGCCTACGACCACCTGCAGGGCAGGCGCTTCCGCCACGCCGCGCAGTTCGTGCGCTGGCGCTCCGAGAAGTCGCCCCGCGACTGCCGCTACGACCAGCTGGAGGTCACGCCGGCCTACGAGCTGGAGCGCGTCTTCGGCGCGCGCGGCTCCCGGGCCGACTCTCCCCGGCCGCGCCAGGGATCGTAGTCGGGGTCCGGCGCCTCGGCGGCGGGCCGCTCCGCCTCGGGAACGTGGCGGAGGTTCACGCGGATGCGGGTCCAGGTGCCACGGGGGCGCGCCGCTCCACTTCCCGGGCGAGCGCCAGTGCCGCGCGGCGTACCTCGTCGAAGCCCCAGCGCCGCTCGATGCGGACGTGGACGTGCATGCCCCGCGAGCCCGAGGTCTTCGGCCAGCCGCGGAGGCCGTGCTCGCCCAGCACCTCGCGAACCAGCAGCGCCACCTGCCGGACGTCGTCCCAGCCCACGCCGGGCCCGGGGTCGAGGTCGACCCGCAGCTCGTCGGGGTGCTCGAGGTCGTCCGCGCGCACCGGATGAGGGTTCAGGTCGATGCAGCCCAGGTTGACGGTCCAGAGCAGCTGGGCGGCGTCGCGCACCACCACCTCCCGCGCGGTCCGGCCAGAGGGGAAGCGCAGCTCCACCGTCTCGATCCACGCGGGCACGCGCTCGGGCGCGCGCTTCTGGAAGAACGGCTCCTGCTCGGCGCCGTTGACGCAACGCTTGAGCACGACGGGACGCCCGGCGATCCCCCGCAGGGCGCCCTCCGCCACCTCCGCGTAGTACCGCGCGAGGTCCAGCTTGGTGTGGCCGGCCCGGGGGAAGAAGACCTTTTCCGGGTTGCTGATCGCCACCTCGCGGCCGGCGACCTGCAGGACCGTCTGCGGTGTGCGCGCCATGGGGACAGTGTCGCCAGCCCGGGTGTCCCGAGGCAAGCGGGCGTGCTATCGTTCCGCGCCCGTGGTGCGGACCACGGGGCACAAAACCCAAGGACAGGAGAGCCTGACGATGTGGAACGTGAAGAGCGTCCTCGGTTTCGTCTGTGTCGTCGCCCTTGCCGTTTCGTGCAGCAGCGGCCCCAAGCAGGCCGCCTCCGAGTCTCAGCCGGCCGCGACGCCGGCAGCGACTGACGCCAAGCCGGACAACGTGATGACGGTGGCCGCCGGGGACTTCGGCGTCCCCGAGTGCGACAGCTACATGAAGAAGTACCTCGCCTGCATCGACAGCAAGGTCCCCGAGATGGCGCGGGCCCCGCTGAAGCAGGCTCTCGACCAGCAGAAGGCCGCCTGGAAGCAGGCTGCCGCCACCCCGCAGGGCAAGGCGGCGCTGGCGAACGGCTGCGCCCAGGCCGAGGCGGCGAGCAAGCAGTCGATGGCCGCCTACGGCTGCCAGTGGTGACGACGGCCACCAGCAGGTAGCCCTCTCCGCCCTCCTGCGCCGTGCAGGAGGGCGGACGCCTCAGCGGCTCTTCCAGTCCTGGAGCAGCCGCCTGGCGTCGATCGCCTGCGCGCAGTGGTAGGCGTTGTGGTCGGCGACCAGCAGCGCCTCCCGCAGGTAGGTCCGGCCCTCGCCATGTGGGATGCGAGCGGTGAGGTCGATGCCGGGATCGTTCACCAGCGCCACCACCGCCTCGAGGTCACGCTGGAATGCGGCGACAGACTCCTGCCACTGCCCCGCGCTCGGCTCGACCACCTTCGGCCAGTAGCCCTCGGGCCAATCCGGGGACGTCCAGCCGGCGTCCAGCGTGTAGCGCAGGATGTCCTCCTGGGCGATGCGGACGTGCTCGAGGAGCTGCCAGACGCTGTGCAGCCCCGGCCCCGGCACCTGCGCCCGGTGCGCCGGCGCGAGCCCCTCCAGCGCCCGGTCCCAGGTGCCGTGCGCGTTGCCGCCGCGCAGCAGATCGGTCAGCTCCGCCCGCAGTCGGGTGTCGTCCATGGCCGCCTCCAAGCGGGGACCAGGCGATCGTACGTCCTCTGGCGCGGGGCGGCCAGGCGCGCGGAGAGCTCAGCCCACGAAGTAGGCCGCCACCCGCCAGCAGCCGTCGGTGCCGAGCACTGGCGTGACCGTCTCGATCCTCCGGCCGAGGTGCTCGAAGACGCTGTCGTATCGCACCACGACGTAGGGGCCCTGCAGCTCCTCGCACGGCCCGTCGACCGCCACGTGCGACCGCAGCCGGCGCGAAAGGCAACGACCGAGCGGGGCCCGCACGGACCGCATGGCGGTCTCCCACTCGGTGGGCTCGGCGCCCTCCCTCAACAGGGGGGACGCGGTGCGCCAGCTCGCGGCGTTACGTCCCTCGTCGACCAGGCGGAGCCAGTGACGGGCCGCCTCCGCCGCCCGCCGCTCCCACGCCGGGTGCGGTCCCAGCAGGCGGCCCAGGCCCGCGAGGCTGATCCCGGACAGCCACGCGGCCCGCGCGCGTGTCGCCGGCGCCACACCGTGCTCGCTCCGGTGCGCCAGCAGCGCCGCCTTCCGCGGCAACGTGGTGGCTGCTTGACACGTCATGGCTCGACTTCCTTCTGACCAGTAGACGCACCGGGACGGCTCCGGGTTGCATCGGCACACGTTGTGTGACCCATGTGGTTCGCCTCATGCACGGCGCTGGACGCGCGGGCGGCGGGCGCAGCTCAGACGAGCGTGCCCAGGCGCAGCAGCTTCAGCACCGGCTCGCCGACCTCGCGCGAGCCCCCGAGGTCGACCTCCAGCTCCAGCACCCAGTCGTTGTGGCCCTCGGCGTCGACCAGCATCTGCTGCACGAGCCAGGCCGCCTTCCCGTCCCGCGGCTTGACGTACGTGTGGCGCAGGTTGCGGGCCTCGGGGTCGAGGCGCGGGCCGTCGTGCTCGGCGCGGTACGCCTCCCGCATGGCCTTCAGCCGCTCGCCGGTCCAGGGCTGGCCCTCGCCGTCCGCCGGCGAGTCGATGGCGTCCAGCGCGGCCTCGTCCTTGCCGACGGACCAGGCGCGCAGGAACGAGAAGGCGCGCGTGCGGACGGCGGCGGTGAAGGCCTTCGTGTCGCGGGTGACGTCGGCGGCGGCCTCCTCGGCGCCCGGCGGGCGCAGGTCGGCGCCCGACGCCTCCGCCGGGGCCCAGCTCGCGTCCCGCATCTTTTCCCACTCCTCGAGCAGGCTGGAGTCGACGGCCCTCAGCATCTCGCGCAGGTACAGCTCCATCTCGCGGATGGCGTCCGTCTTCTCCCCGTCCGGCACGGTCTGGCTGAGGACCTTGTACACGCTGTTGAGGTGGCGCAGCAGGAGGCCCTCGGCGCGCTCGAGGTCGTACTCCTGCACGTAGTCGGCGAACGAGCGGAAGCCCTCGAACATCTCGCGGGCGATCGACTTCGGACGGATGTTCTCCTCGCCCACCCACGGGTGCCGGTCGGCGAAGGCGTTGAAGGTCCCGTAGACGAAGTCGCGCAGGGGCTTGGGGTACTCGAGCTTCTCCAGGCGTTCCATGCGCTCGTCGTACTCGATCCCCTCCGCCTTCATCTCCGCGATCGCGCGGTCCTTCACCTTGTCGAGCTGCCGGCGGAGGATCAGCTCCGGGTCCTCCAGGATCGACTCGACCAGCGTCAGCACGTCGAGAGCGTGCGTCTCGGACTCCGGGTCGAGGGCCGGGATCGTCTCCAGCAGGTACAGGGAGAGCGCCTGGTCCATGGAGAAGTCGTCCTGCAGCTCGAGGTTGACGCGCACCCGCGAGCCGTCCCCGCCGGGCGGCACGATCTCCACGATGCCGCGGCCCAGCAGCGCGCGGAAGAGCTGCCAGGCCCTCTTGAAGTGCGCCTTCTTCGCGCGGTCGGGCTCGTGCGAGTCGCGGATGAGGCGCTGCAGGGCCCGGCGGGTGTCGCCGCGTCGGGAGAGCACGTTCAGCAGCATCCCGTGGGAGACCTGGAAGCGGGAGGTGAGACGCTCGGGAGCCGCGCCGATCAGGCGCTTGAAGGTCGCGTAGTCCCAGTTGGCGAAGTTGTGCTCGGGGGGCTTCCTCTTGACGACCTTCCTGCCGTCCTTCGCCTTCTCGGCGAGGCGCAGGTTCTCGATGACGTGCTCGGGCGCCTGCGCCACCACGTAGCCGATCTCGTCGAAGCCCTTGCGGCCGGCCCGGCCGGCGATCTGGTGGAAGTCGCGGGCCGAGAGCACCGCCGTCTTGTGACCGTCGAACTTGCACAGGCGCGAGAAGAGGACCGTGCGGATCGGCACGTTGATGCCGACGCCCAGGGTGTCGGTGCCACAGATGACCTTGAGCAGCCCCTGCTGCGCGAGCTGCTCGACCAGCACCCGGTACTTCGGGAGCAGCCCCGCGTGGTGCAGGCCGATGCCCTGCTTCAGCCACTTGCGGACGTCGGGCCCGTACGGGCTGCCGAAGCGGAAGCCGGCGATCTCCCGGGCGACGGCGTTCTTCTCCTCGCGGCTGCACAGGTCGAGGCTGGTGAAGTCCTGGGCGCTGTCGGCGGCGTCCTTCTGGGTGAAGTGCACGACGTAGACCGGAGCCTTCCCCTCGGCTACCAGCTTCTCCACCGTCTGCGCCAGCGGGATCTCGGACCAGGCGTACTCGAGGGGCACCGGCCGCTCGGCGGACCTGATCACCGCGGTCGGCCGGCCGTTCAGTCTCGTGAGCGCCTCCTCGAAGAAGGAGACCTCGCCGAGGGTCGCCGACATCAGGAGAAAGCGCGCCTGCGGCAGCGTCAGCAGCGGCACCTGCCAGGCGACGCCGCGGTCGCGGTCGGCGTACCAGTGGAACTCGTCCATGACCACGTCGTCGACCCGGGCGTCCTCGCCCTCGCGCAGGGCGATGTTGGCCAGCACCTCGGCCGTGCAGCACAGGACCGGCGCCTCGCGGTTGACGGTGGCGTCTCCGGTCGAGAGGCCGACGTTCTCCGGCCCCAGCTCGCGGCAGAGCGTCATCCACTTCTCGTTGACCAGTGCCTTGATCGGGCAGGTGTAGACAGAGCGGCGGCCGTGGGCGAGCGAGGCGAAGTGCAGCGCCTGCGCCACCAGGGACTTCCCGGAGCCGGTGGGCGTGTTGAGGATGACGTTGTGTCCCTCGAAGAGGGCGAGCACCGCCTCTTCCTGCGCCGGGTAGAGGACGAGGCCCTTCTCCGCCACGTAGTCGAGGAAGCGGCCGAGCAGCTCGTCTGCGTCCGTCTTCTCCGGGGGCGGCAGGATGTCGTAGAGGGGAGCGGCGGCCATCACCGGCTATTCTGGGCCAGCTCGCCCCCGGTTGCCGGGAGCGCGCCGTGGTCAGTCGGTGTAGTAGCCCTTCCGTGCGCGGGCGACCGCGCCCGGCCGGTCCACGGCGACCTGGATGGTGTGCCAGTCCTTTTTCTTGCCGGTCGGCGGGTCGTAGCCGAGCAGGTACCGGTACCGCAGCGTCGTGGCGATCGTCTCCACTGCCGACTTGAGATGGTCGGCCATCTGCGGGTTGTCCCCGCCGAGGGTGGCGGCACCCTTGACGATGATGGCCTGAGCTCCTGTGTCGTCGGCGAGGTCCTTCAATGGACCGGCGTCGAAGTCGGCCTCCCGCGGTCCGTACGCATGCCCGCCCCCCCCGCCACCGCGGCCGCCACCCCAGCGTCCGCCCGGAAAGCCGCCGCCCCAGCCCCCCCCGCGTCCGCCGGGGAAGCCGCCCCTGCGGACGCTGTCCTCCACGTTGGGGATGTCGAGGCCGATCGAGTACACCGGCACCTCGGCGCGGCGGGCCTCCTCGCGGAGGGTCTTGAGCGTGACCGAGCTGACCGTGTCTACGCCGTCGGTGACCACGACCACCGCCTTGCTCTCGGCGGGACCGGCGGACACCTTCTGGAGCGAGTCGTACACCGCGTCGTACAGGGAGGTCGGCCCGTCGGCGTGCAGCCGGTCGAGGACGTGCCGCAGCTTCTCGCGATCCGAGGTGAAGTCCTGCATCACCTGGACCTCGTCGCTGAAGGTGAGCACCATGATCTGGTCGGTCGGCTCGAGGATGTCGATGAAGTGATCGAGCGCATCCGCGACCTGGCGGACCTTGTTCCGCATGCTCCGGCTCTCGTCGAGGGCGAGGGCGATCCGCAGCGGCCGGCGCTCGGAGCTGAACAGGCTCACCTGCTGGGGCTTGCCGTCCTCCGAGACCTTGAAGTCGCGGTCGGCCAGGCCGAGAACCGGCGCCCCGGTGCTGTCCAGGACCGACACCGGGACCCGCACCGTCTTCGTGGCGGCGTTGAAGGTCAGGTCGCGGATGCCGGTCGCGCCCGTCGCACCGCCGCCCGCAACGCCGGCAGCGGCGGGAGCCGGCGCGGCGCCCGGCGGCGGCGCCGCGGGGGCCAGGCGGCGGATGGCGACGATCAGCGTCTCGCTCGCCCCGGCCTTGCGCAGCGTGGCCTCGGCCGCCTGGTCGAGCGGCTCGCCGAAGCCGCGGGCGTTCAGCTCCGTCAGCACGGTCCCCTCGCTGATACCCGCGGTCAGGAACCGCTGGACGTCCGCCGTGGTCAGCGCGCGCTCGGCCTCCGCCCGCCCGCCCAGCGCCAGACCGAGCAGGACGGTGACGGCGATTGCAGCAGCGACGCGGCAGGCACGACACGCCGGTGACATGTCGATCCCACTCCTCGGGCCGGAACCCTGTGACGAGGATGGAATCCGTCAGCCCGCGGCGTCAAGACCCGATGCAACTCTTTGCGATTCGCGGCGCAGAAGCGCACCGCGCACGGTCCAGGGCCGACCCGGGCGGGCCCGCCAGGTCCCCCGAACAGGGCGCCGCACGCGGGCGATCGACGCCCGCCGTGCCGCTTCAGCGACGGGCCTTCCCTCGGCGGACCGATGCCGCCGCCCGGCCGGCGGCCGGCCGCGCGGAGCGTCGCGCCCCCGACCCGGACGGGGTGCGGCCCCTCGAGACCCGGCCGTCGCCCGCCCGCTCCACGTCGATGCTGCAGTCCGCCAGCACCGCCACCAGCGCCCCGACCGCGGCCAGCGCGGGCGCCGCCAGGGCGCCGACCAGGCCCACGGTCACCGGGAACTCGGCCACCGTCCGACCCCCCTGCTTCACCACCACCCGCCGGACGTTGCCCTCGTGGACCAGCCGCCGCAGCTCGTCCACCATCTGCCCGCCCTGCGCCCTGATCGTCTGCCACGCGGTGCGCTCGGCCATGCCTGTCCTCCGACGGACAGGCTAGCACCTTCCGCGCAGGCCTGCGGCCTCCGGCCTGTCGAACGTCAGGGAGTGGCGCCGACCCGGGTCTTCAGCCTGGCGATCAGCTCGTCGAGGAGCGCCGCCTTGGCGGCGTCAGTGGTGGCCGCACGAGCCTTCTCGAGGCACTCCAAGGCCCTGTCGAGCTTCGCCTCGTGGATGTAGCAGCGCCCAGCCATCTCGAGGAGGTCGGGGTCCCGCGGCTTCGAGGCGAGACCCTGCTCGAAGCGGGCGAGGGCCTCCTCGATGCGGTTCTGCTCGAAGAGGACGAGCCCGGCATTGTACGCAGCGTCCGCATTCTTCGGGTCGATCTCGAGGCTCATCTCGAAGGCCGCGAGCGCCTTGGGCATGTCGCGGAGCTGGCGGTAGGAGACGCCCATCTCGAAGTGGGCCCCGGGGTACGCGGGGTTCAGCTCCGTCACCTGCGTGAGGGCGTCGAGCGCCTCCCGGTACATCTGCTTTCCGACGTAGGCGAGGCCGAGGAAGAAGAGAAGGTTGACGTCCTTGGGCTTCTTCTCGAGCAGGCCCCTGAGCTGCGCGATCGCGCCGTCGTAGTCTCCTTTCCTGATCTTCTCGGTCGCCTCCTTGCTACCCGACTCTGCCGCCTTGGCCAGCTCGACCTTCTGCCTCTGCTCCAGTGACGCGAGGACGATGTCCGGTATGTCCTCGCGCCTCATCGACTCCTGGGGTGCCTCGAACTTCCACTCGACCTTCGTGAGGGGATAGCCCTCCTTGCTGAAGGTCGCCTGGTAGACGCCGTGGGGCAGCCCGGCGAACTTGAAGGTGCCGTCCTTGCCCGTCTTCATGCCGTAGCTGCGGCTCGTCTCCTTGTCGCGAAGCTGGATCTCGACGTCCGGTATCGGCTGCTTCTGCGTGTCGACCACCCGGCCGTGCACGTAGTACTCGCGGTACTGAGCGAGGGCCGGCGCGCTCAAGGCCAGCGCTGCAACCACCCCCACGACCCCAGCCTTGTCAATCCCTCTGCGCTGCATGACGAGATCCACCTTTCTCGTTCGAGACCTGCATCCGGGCCTTGGCCAGCGCCTCGTTCATCCTGGCCGCTTGATGCCTGCGGTTGAAGACGTCGGCCATGAGGAACCAGCCGAGCGCCCTGAGGTCGGGGGTCTGCGCGAGGGAGAGCCCCGTCTCGGCGAGACCCTGGACCTCGTCGAGCGGCGCCCTCTCCTCGAGCAGGGCCCGCGCCAGGAAGAGATAGCCTTCGGGCCGCTTCGGAGCGATCCGGACCGCCTCTCGCATCTGCGAGATCGACCCCGGCCAGTCTCCGAGACCCGCCAGGAGCTTGCCGAGGTTGAACCGCGCCTTGAAGTGATCGGGATAGCTTGCGAGTTCGGCGGCGTATGCGGCTCTCGCCTCGCGGGGCCGGCCCTGTTCCTCGAGAAGGACTCCCAGGTTGAACTGGACCCCGGGGAATCGTGGATGGTCGTGGACGATGCCCTCGAGGGTTGCCTCCGCCCGCGTGAGCTGCCTCACCTCTACCAGACACGCGGCGAGGTTCAGACGGTTCTGGGTCAGCTTGGGCTGGATCTCGACCGCCTTCTCGAGGTAGGGCAGCGCCTTCTGCGGCTCATGCTGGCGGACGTACACGTCCCCGAGGAGCGCGCAGGCCTGAGTGTTTCGCTCGTCCAGCGAGAGCGTTCTCTTGCAGAGCGTGACGACGTCGTCGGTCCGTCCCTGTTCCAGCAGGATGTTGGCCAGGCCGATCAGGCCCTGGACGCTCTGCGGGTCGTCCTTCAGGACCCGGTCGAACTGGGCCTTGGCCTCCCTCTTCCGACCCAGGTCCGAGTAGCACGCCCCCAGCATCAACCGCGCCTGGGGCATCGCCGGCTCCTGCTGCAGGGCTGACTCCAGGGCCTCGGCCGCCAGCGGGTATTCGTCCCGGGCCATCAGCTCCCCGGCGCGCTGCACAGCCGTGAAGACCTCGAGCTTGTCCTTGGGATCGGCCAGCAGCAGCGACGAGTCGGCGGCCTTGCGGTGCATGGCCGGAGTCCCGACGTATCCCAGCGCGGCGAGTCGCTCGACGGTCTCCTTGTCGAGGTTGGCGGCCTCCGGCGCGGGCGCGCCCCGGCTCGTCTCCGCCATGAGCTGATCGAGCTGCACCGCCATCTCGCGCGCCATCTCACGATGCCGGTCGAAGACGTTCGTCTCTTCCCCCGGATCGGCGAGCAGGTCGTAGAGCTCCGGCCGCGGCGCCTGGATGAGCTTGTAGCGCGCCGAGCGTAAGGAGTGCAGCGCGCTCCATCCGAACTGCAGGTTGGGGGTCATCGATTCGCTGTAGGCGTAGCCCGTTTCCGGCGCCTGGGGATGGAGCATCAGGGGAAGGAGCGAGCGCCCGTGGACCCTCGCTTTGAGGTCGATTCCGGCGAGGGCGAGCACCGTCGGGAAGACGTCGACGAGGCTGACCTGCGCGTCGACCCGCACGCCTCGCAGCGCGCCGAAGGGGGCGGCGACGACGAGCGGGACGTGAAGCGCGTAGTCGTAGAGGAAGTAGCCGTGCGTCCCCTCCCCGTGGCTCCCCAGCCCCTCGCCATGGTCCCCGAGCACGACGAGGATGGTCTTCCGCTGCAGCCCGGCCTTGTCGAGCCACGACACCAGCCGCGCCACCTGCTGGTCCGCGAAGGCGATCTCGCCGTCGTAGAGTGCGGCCAGGCCGCGGCTGCGGAACTCGGAGAGGAGCGGCTCCGGGGGCTCGTAGGGGCTGTGCGGATCGTAGAGGTGGACCCAGGCGAAGAACGGTCTGTCCTTCTGGCCCTCCAGCCAGCGGAGGGCCGAGTCCATGACCTCGTTCCCCGGCCTCTGCACGCCGGCCAGGTCGAGCCGCTTGAACTTCTTCATGTCGAACTGATCATCGTAGACGCCGAAGCCCTGGTTGAGACCCCAGCGTCCGTCGAGGACGAATGCCCCGATGAAGGCCCCCGTCTGATACCCCTCTCGTGAGAGGACTTCCGCCAGCGTCGTCTGCTCCTGGCTCAGGGCCGTGGTCCCGTTGAGGCGCACGCCGTGGTAGGTGGGGTAGAAGCCGGTCATGATCGAGGAGTGCGCGGGCAGGGTCAGCGGCGCGACGGTGGCGGCCTGCGCGAACAGCACGCCGCGACGCGCCAGGGCGTCGATCGCCGGAGTCCTGGCGTCCGGATCGCCGTAGCAGCCGATGTGGTCCGCGCGGGTGGTGTCGAGCGTGACCAGGACGAGGTTGGGCTTCTGCACGCTGCGCTCCGCCCACCACCGGTGCAGGGTCTTGCCGGGGTTCTTGTCACGGTGACTGGCGAAAAGGACGATGAGGGCCGCAACCAGCCCAACGGAGAGGACCAGGAGCAGCGGCACCAGCGGCTTCCTGGGCTTGGGTCTCGAGGCCTTCATCTTTCGCCAGGTCGCAACTGCGACTCCCGTCGAATTCTAAGCTCGCCGCCAGGCTGAGCCGGTCGCTGCGGGCCCCTGACTGCCCCGTTTCGGGGACAGACGGTCCCTGTGGATCGCAAAAGGGGTTGACAAATCTTGACGAAATCTTTAGTAAGCGCCTTAAGGAAGTCGCGACGCCGGGGCCAGGCATGCCGAGGTCCGAGCTCAAGGCAGCAGGAGTCGGGACGCGAGGCCGGAGCCCTGGGCGGGCGTCAGCGAGGCGGGTCCGGGGGCCCTCGCGGAACCGGCGACGGGCCCGGGCGAATGGAGGCTTGTGATGACGATGCACTCGAGGAGAAAGCTCGTCGGCCTCATCTCTTCTCTGGTACTTCTCGCCGGCCTTTGCGTGGCGGCTCGCGCCCAGGGAATCTACGAAGGAAGGATCACCGGAACGGTCTCCAGCGCGGACGGAGCCGTGCTCCCCGGCGCGACGGTGGAGGTCTCGAGCCCGGCGCTGATGGCCGGGAAGAGAGCCGCCACCACGTCGTCCAGGGGGACGTACGTGTTCCTGAACCTGCCGGCGGGGAAGTACAAGGTCACCGCGGCGATGACGGGATTCAAGACGATCGTACGGGAGAACATCGAGGTGTCCCCGGACGCCGCGGTCACCCTCGACTTCACCCTTCCGGTGGGCGCGATCACGGAGAGCGTGATGGTGACGGCCGAGGGGCCCATCGTCGACAGCAAGACGTCCACCATCGACTCGAGGATCGACAAGGACCTGCTGGCCAAGCTCCCGACGACCCGGGATGCCTTCTACAACCTGGCGCTGACGACACCCGGCATGTTCGACTCGGCCAGCTCGAACACCCTTCCCAGCCCCACGGCCTATGGCAGCGCGACGAACGAGAACGTCTTCCTCATCAACGGCGTCAACGCCACGAACCCCGAGGCCGGGGCCTTCGGGACACTCGTCAACGTCAACTACGACGCGGTCGAGGAGGTGCGGGTCGTCGCCCTCGGGTCGAAGGCCGAGTACGGGAGCTACTCAGGCGCGGCCATCGACGTCCTGACCAAGTCCGGAAGCAACGACTTCCATGGCACCGCGGCGTTCTACTCCCTGCTCGGGAAGCCCGCGAGCAACCAGCCCGCCCCGGGCGCGGATCTCGGGGCGCCCTTCCTGTACGTGGGTCAGGGCGAGCAGCTATCGGGGGAGACCAAGAAGGACTGGGAAGGGAGCGCCACCGTGGGCGGCCCGATCGTCAAGGACAAGCTCTGGTTCTTCGGGGCCTTCGACTACCTGCGTTCCAGCAGCCTGCCCCCGCGGTGGCCGCTCCAGAACGAGTCCTGGGGCACCTACGTCGACGCGAAGATCTCGGCCGCGCCCTTCGCAAAGCACCGCGCCTACATTTCGTACCACTACGAGAACAACGACGGCAACGGCTGGAGCTGGGGCACGCAGCCGGCCTGGGACACGTCGATGACCTACGGCTCCAAGACCTTCAAGCACTCGCTCTCTGGGCAGTGGCAGTGGTTCCCGAGCGGCACGACGACGGCGAGCGCCAAGTACCTGGGTTTCTGGACCAACGACAACCCCTACATCCCCGCGGACGCTCCCGACCATCCCGGCTACATCAACTGGTGGAAGTGGGCCGACTACGGAATCAACGGCGCGTTCCCCTACGTCGACAACCTGAAGGCGAACCGCCAGACCATCCAGGCGGATGTCTCGCACTATGCCGAGGGATTCCTCGGCCAGCACGACATCAAGTTCGGCGTCCAGTACACGAAGGGGCGCGGCAACCGGCAGGAGGGTTACTTCCAGAACTACGTCAACTTCCTGTATCCCCTCCGCTCGACGCAGAACATCCAGGAGATGAAGGACTGGTACGGCGACACCGGGCTCATGTTCTACAACAACGTGTACAGGGTCAACCCGACCCTGACCGTCCGCACGGCGGACTCCCTGGGGGCGTTCTTCGACGACCAGTGGTCCCTCGGCAAGCGTCTCACCATCAACTTGGGCCTGCGCTACGACCACATGACGACCAGGTACGCGGGGGGCGTCGTCTACGACTTCCTCACCTCTCCGGCGGAGATCAACGGACCTCCCCCCGTCCTGCGCGACCGCGCCTCGACCGGCAACATCTTCGACTTCAAGACGTGGTCCCCTCGCATCGGCCTGAGCTACAAGCTGACAGATGACGGGAAGACCGTGGCGCGAGCCGCCTACGGCCGGTACTACATGCCGCTCAGCATCGAGTTCCTGAGACGATTCGGCCCCGACATGCCCGCCGCGACCCTCACCACGGATTTCTACAACGTCGGGCCGTGGAGCGCCGTCGATACCAACGGCGACGGGGTGATCGACGTGAACGAGACGCGTGCCGCGGCCCGGATGGTCTACGGAATGACGCCGATCAGCGAGCAGGTGCGAACCCGCGACACATCCTGGACCCTGAACGTGGATCCCAACCTGAAGGACCAGTTCACCGACCAGTTCACCGTGAACCTCGAGCGGGAGCTCGCCCGGAACTTCTCGGTCAGCGCGTCCTACATCTACAAGCACACGGCCAACCTGTTCGCCAACATACCCATCAACAGGCTGACGGGCCAGGAGTGGGAGTACGACCGTGTCCCCTTCACGACCTCGTCCGGCCAGACCGTTCAGCTCTACAGCGTTGCGTTCAAGGACTACAACGGAGACGGCGTGGTGGACGGCAACGACATCCAGTGGATCCACGACAACAACACGTCCAAGGTCGTGAACATGCCGACGTTCGATGGCATCAAGCCGGTGCGCGACTACCACGGGCTCCAGCTCGTCTTCAACAAGAGGTACTCGGATCGCTGGCAGGCGCTGGCGTCGTTCCTCTACTCGAACTCCACCGGCATGGGCCGCCGATCGTTGCGGCAGGACATCAACGTCCAGGCCCCGATGTTCTGGGACGACAACTGGATGGGCTCGCTCAACGACACGATCAACAACCTGCAGGGACAGCTCCCCTTCACGCCCAAGTACGAGTTCAAGCTGTCGGGCTCCTACAAGATCCCCAAGATCGAGTTCGACCTGGGCGCACGGCTGCGGATGTACACCGGAAAACCGATGTGGCAGCTCGAGTCCTATCCCGTCCACAGCACGTGGGCCGACCCCCCGGGCGGCGTGATCGATCCCGGCGGGCTCGGCAGGATCGTCGCCGGCGACCCCAACAACCCGACTATCCTGCCCACGCAGGCCCTCCTGGACGTGCATCTCGAGAAGGCCTTCAAGCTCGGCGGGTCTAGGACGCTCAACCTCATCGTCGACGGGTTCAACCTGTTCAACTCGTACACACCCACGGACATCGACATCCAGTTCGAGTGGGGTAAAGTGACGGCCATCCCGGAGTCCCGACGATTCCGGGCGGGTGTTCGCTTCCAGTTCTGACCTGGGAAGGCGGCGTCGGCGCGACCACCGAGCGGTCCACCCCCATCTTGGTCAGCTGCCAGTGGGAGGCCGTAGCCGTGGGGACCCGCTTCGTAGCGGGCCTCTAGAGTCCCCGGTTCGCCGTCGTCCCTGAGTCCGTGGGAGCAGGGCAGAGGCGGACGGTTGTCGGGGGTGGCGAGGCGGCTCGCCACCCCCGTTCGCTTCTGCGGCCGGTCTGCGCCTACGACTTCTTCGTGATCTTGAAGTCGCCCTTGACGGCGTCGTGGTTCCAGGTGCCGCTCAGGGTGCTGCCCTCGACCTTCCCGTCGATCTTGTAGTGGACCATCTGGCCGCTGTGCCCCTTGGCGTCGGCCTCCATGTGCACGGCGTGCGTCTTGGAGTCGTAGGTGCACTTCTGCAGCGGCACCGCGTTCGCGCCCGGGTTGACGGTCCCGGCCAGGCTCTTGCCGTCGTATTTCAGCTCGACGGTGACCTGGTTGCGGTCCGAGGCGCTCGGGCCCCAGTCGCCCACCCAGGTCCCGCTCAGCGGGTCCTTCGCGCCGCCCTGCGCGTAGGAGCCGGCCGCCACCAGCAGGCAGACCACCGCGAGTCCAAGAAAGTGGAGCTTCCTCATCTCGTTTACCTCCTCGAACGACTGAACGGGGGAATACAGTTGATTCTAAGCCGCGCTGCGCGGGCAGGTCGAGCCGGCCGTGCCGGCGGCCTCGGACCGCGCGATGGTCCGAGCCGAGCCAGCGTGCGCCGCAGCAGGGGACAAGCCGGCCGGCGGCGCGCTGTTGTGGCCGTGCGGCATCGGCGCTAGCGTAGGCCTGCCTCCACACAAGGAGTCGAACGCCATGGCAGAGACCATCCGCCGCGTCGAGTACTACTACGTCGTGGTGAAGGACACGCCGGGCGCCGGCGCCGGCGTGCTGACGGCGCTGCGGGACGCCGGCGTGAACCTCCTCGCCTATCTCGGCTTCCCCGGCGGCCGCGGCAGGTCGCAGATCGACCTGGTGCCGGAGGACCCGGCGGCGCTCAAGGCGGCGGCGAAGAAGGCCGGCCTGAAGCTCAGCCGCGCCAAGCGGGCCTTCCTGGTCGAGGGCGACGACCGCATGGGCGCCGTCGCCGACCTGACGCGGCGCCTGGGCAACGCCGACGTGAACCTCGTTGCCGCCTGCGCGACGGTGGCCGGCAACGGCCGCTTCGGCATGATCCTCTGGGTGCCGCCGACCTCGTTCGGCAAGGCGGCGAAGGTCCTGGGCGCCTAGGCGCTCAGCGGCCGACCCCCATCTCCTGGATCAGCCGATCGGCCCCGTCCACCTCCGACATCACCCACAGCATGTAGCGCGCGTCCGCGTGGATGGAGCGGGTGTTCACGGGGTCGTAGAGGAAGTCCGAGGCGATGGTGTCGTAGGTGCCGTCGAAGAGCAGCCCCACCAGCTCGCCCTTGCCGTTGAGCGTCGGTGAGCCGGAGTTGCCGCCGGTGGTGTCGACGGTCGACAGGAAGTCGACCGGCACGTCGCCCAGCGCCGGGACGAGATAGGGCGTCTTCAGCTGGCCGGAGCGCAGGGCCTGGATCGCCGCCAGCTCGCGCTTCGGGGCGTCGAACTCGCCCTGGCCGGTGTTCTTCTGCTCGATGCCCTTGAGCGTCGTGAAGGCCTCCCAGCGAATGCCGTCCGGGCCGGGCTTGCTCTTGATCGTCCCGAAGGTGACGCGCAGCGTGCTGTTGGCGTCCGGGGCCACCAGGCCGCCAGCCTTCGCCAGCAGGGCCTGCATGTAGCGCGGGCGCAGGCGCGAGGCGGCGCCCTGGCGTCGCTTGTATGCGTCGCGGTTGGCCTGGAACAGCGGGTCGAGGGCGAGCGCCAGGATCACGATCGGGTCCTCGCTGGCGCCGATCTGCGCGGTCGTCTCGCCGAGCAGGCCGAGGCGCACGTCCTTTTCCGCCAGCTTCGTGCCGGCGAACAGCCGCTCGAGGCAAGCCTCGATCGCGTGCTCGGCGTCGGCCTTCGTCATCCCGGGCGTGAGCCCCGCCTGCTTGTCCAGGCCGCTGATGCGCTGGTCGGCCGGCAGCGCCGCCGCGTAGCCCATGGCCCAGCGCAGGAGGGCCCGGTCGATGCGGGGGTCGAGCGTGCGCTGCGCCCGCTCCTGCGCCTCGCGGATGCGGCTCCAGTTGCGCTGCTGGAACTCGGCCTCGCGGTCGAGGTCGTTCGGCTTCGCCTTCTCCAGCGACAGGCGGTAGGCGGTGTGCGCGGCGTTCAGCAGCGTCGAGGCGCCGAACAGGCTGGTGAGGACGGCGTCGCGCTCGCGGGTCCTCTCGCTCTCGGCCTGCAGCGCGGCGAGGGCCGGCAGCACGTCGCCGTACTGCTTCTGCCGCACCGGGTCGGCGGCGATCCAGGCGGCGAGCTCCTTCTCGTTCTGCTCCTTCTTCACCAGGATGCCGCCCTGGACCAGCCCCTCCAGCATCCCTCTGCGGTTGGTGAGGTAGTTGTTGAGGCCGCGCAGGCGGCCGGCCGCCTTGATCTGCAGGGCGGGGTCGCTCTTGCCGAGGGCTTCCAGGATGGCGATCTGCTCCTCCGAGGTCTTGATGAACCGGGGGAAGCTCCACTCGGTCGTCTCCTGCACCTCGGCGTAGGTCTGCTGCCGCTCGGTGCGCCCGGGATAGCCGACCACGAACACGAGGTCCCCCTCCTTGACCCCGGCCGGCTGCAGCTTCAGCCAGCGCGCCGGCTGGTAGGGCACGTTGTCCTTCGCGAACGGCGCCGGCTTGCCGTCGCGGCCGACGTAGGCACGGAAGAACGACCAGTCGCCGGTGTGGCGCGGCCAGCGCCAGTTGTCGGTCTCGCCGCCGAAGTTGCCGATGCCCGCTGCCGGGGCGTACACCGTGCGCACGTCCTGGATCTCGAGCTGCGCGATCTCGAAGTACTTCAGCCCGCCGAAGAAGGCCTCCACCCGGCAGCGCAGCCCGCCCTGCTCGCAGGCGGCCACCCGGTCCTTGATGCGGCGGTCGACGAGTTCGTAGCGCCGGCGGTCGTCGAGCTTCGGGTCGATCTTCCCCGTGATCGCGTCGGTGACCTCCTTGACCGAGGTGGTGACGAACACGCGCGCCCCGGGGCCGTTCGAGATCTCCTCCTCCCTCGTCCTCGCCAGGAAGCCGTCCACCAGCAGGTTCCTCTCCGGGGTCGAGTTGTACTGCAGCGCCCCCGCGGCGCAATGGTGGTTGGTCACGATCAGGCCCTCGGGGGAGACGAAGGAGGCCGTGCAGCCGCCGAGCGAGACGATGGCGCCCATGGGCTGGCCGGTGAGGTCGGCGAAGGCGGCCGGGTCGCCCTCGAAGCCCATGGCACGCAGCCGTGCGGCGAGCTCGGGGATCTGCTGCGGCATCCACATGCCCTCGTCCGCGAGGAGGAAGGTGGCGCTCGTCAGCACACCTACGGCCAGGATCAGGACGCTTCGCAAGGGGGTCTTCATGCCTGCTCCTCGTGGGACCGCCGCAGGGGCGGGACTGCAAGCATAGCCGAGCGGCGGATGGTTCCTTGGGACTAGACCCCAGGGACCGTTCGGGGCGGTCGGCGGTTCCCTAGAATGCCCGAAAGAGGCCCCGAACCCCGCACCCCGTCGCGTCCGGGGCCGGGAGGCACCGATGAGAGCGCCCGCGAAGAAGCTCGTGGAGGCGGCCGTGGGCCTGCTCGTGCTGGCCCTGCTGCTGCCCGTCTCGAACCTCCTGTTCGGCAGCCCGTCGCGCACCCCGCTCACCGTCGCGGCGCACAAGGACCCGCAGACCGCCCAGGCGGCGCAGGTGCTCGAGAAGAGCTGCGCCAGCTGCCACGTCCCGGGTGTCACGCCGCCGTTCTATGCGGCCCTGCCGGTCGCAGGCACCATGGTCCACAGCGACATCCGGGCGGGCCTGCAGCACTTCGACCTCGCCTCCGGCTTCGCCGCGGAGGGCGGCGCGGTCCCCGAGCCGGTGCTCGCCAAGATCGAGCACGAGATCACCGCCGGCGACATGCCGCCGGCCAAGTACGTGGCCCTGCACTGGAAGGCCCGTCTGGGCAGCCAGAGAGAGACGCTGCTGGTCTGGATCGACGGGGCGCGCGCCGCCCAGGCGGCGCCCGGAGTGCCGGACTCGCTGCGCGCGGCCCCCATCCGCCCGCTGCCAGCCACGCTGCGCTACGACGCGGCCAAGGCGGCGCTCGGGGAGAAGCTGTACCACGACAAGCGCCTCTCGGGCGACGACACCCTCTCCTGCGCCTCCTGTCACGATCTCGCCACGGGCGGGACCGACAACGAGGTCGTCTCCGACGGCATCCGCCAACAGAAGGGCGGCATCAACGCGCCGACGACCTTCAACGCCGCCCTGAACTTCGTTCAATTCTGGGACGGGCGCGCGCCGACGCTCCAGAAGCAGGCCGGCGGGCCGCCGCTCAACCCGGTGGAGATGGGCTCCGCGGGCTGGGACGAGATCGTGGCGAAGCTCAACCGGGACAAGGTCCTGCGCAAGCAGTTCGAGGCGGTGTACCCCGAGGGCTTCGGCGAGCAGTCGATCACCGAGGCGATCAGCGAGTTCGAGAGGACGCTGGTGACGCCGAATTCGCGCTTCGACCAGTTCCTGCTGGGCAACGCCCAGGCCCTCACCGCCTCCGAGAGACACGGCTACGAGGTCTTCCGCGCCAGGGGCTGCGCGACCTGCCACGTGGGCGAGCTCCTCGGCGGGAGGTCCTTCGAGCGGATGGGACTGCACGGCGACTACTTCAAGCATCGCGGCGACCGGCAGACCGATTCCGACGCCGGCCGCTACAACGTGACCCGGGAGGAGAGGGACCGCCACCTGTTCAAGGTCCCCACGCTGCGCAACGTGGCGCTGACGGCGCCCTATTTCCACGACGGCTCCAAGAAGACGCTGCTCGGGGCCGTCGACGCCATGGCCACCTTCCAGCTGGGGACGCCGCTCGGCGAGGGCGAGGCCCAGGACGTCGTCGCCTTCCTGAAGACGCTCACCGGCGAGTACAAGGGGAAGCGCCTGTAGCGGCGCGCCGGCACCCGGGCCTCCACCCCGCGCTAAGATCGCGCCGCAGGGGAGGACGACATGGCCCGACTCTTCGCACCGGCGGGAGTGCTGGTTGCGGGGCTGGCGCTGGCGGCGCTGGCGCTCGCAGCCCCGGCTCTCGCCACCGACGCCGACACCGCCGCCGAGGGCTGGATCCCGCTGTTCGACGGCCACTCGCTCGCCGGCTGGAGGCCGGCGGCTGAGAGCCCCTCGTCCTTCCGCGTGGTCGACGGCACCATCGCCTGCGACGGCCCGCGTTCGCACCTCTTCTACGTCGGCGGGGACGGCCGCGCCTCCTTCGAGGACTTCGAGCTGTCGGTCGAGGTGAAGACGAAGCCCGGCGCCAACTCCGGCGTCTACTTCCACACCGCCTACCAGGACAAGGACTGGCCGGCGCAGGGTTTCGAGGTGCAGGTCGACAACTCGCAGCCGCGGCAGGGCGACTACCTCGAGTACAAGATGACGGGCAGCCTCTACGGCATCCGCAACGTCTACAAGGCGCTAGCGAGGGACGACGAGTGGTTCACCATGGACGTCGTCGTCCGCAGGCCACGCGTGCAGGTCCGGCTCGACGGCACGCTGGTGGTCGACTACCGCGAGCCGGGCGCGCTGCCGGCCGGCGCCCCGCCGCTTCACCGCCTCGGCCGCGGCACCTTCGCCTTGCAGTGCCACGACCCGGCCAGCAAGGTCTTCTATCGCGGCCTCCGCGTCCGTCCGCTCACGCCACTGCCGGCGGCGGAGGCCGGCCCGCCGCCGGTGGTCGACGCGGCGTACCTGCAGGTGCTCGAGCTGGGCAAGGCCAACTTCCCCACCCTCGACCTGCACGCGCACCTCAAGGGCGGGCTCAGCCTCGACCAGGTGCTCGAGCTGTCGCGGCGCACCGGCATGGGCTTCGGGGTGGCGATCAACTGCGGGAAGGGGTTCGCCGTCCAGACGGACGAAGACGCGCTCGCCTTCTTGAACGCGCTCGCCGGCAAGCCCGTGTTCGCGGCCATGCAGGCCGAGGGACGCGAGTGGGTGACGATGTTCTCGAAGCAGGCCCGCGCCCGCTTCGACTACGTCTTCACCGACTCGATGACCTGGACCGACTCGCGGGGCCGGCGCATGCGCCTGTGGATCCCCGAGGAGGTCGACATCGGGCCCGACGAGCAGGCGTTCATGGAGGAGCTGGTGGCGCAGACGGTCGGGATCCTGGAGAACGAGCCCATCGACGTGTACGTGAACGCGACCTTCCTGCCGGCCGCGATCGCGGCTCGCTACGACCAGCTGTGGACCGCGGCGCGCATGCGGCGGGTGATCGACGCCGCGGTGCAACACGGCGTGGCCATCGAGATTGGCGCCCGCTACAGGCTGCCTTCCGAGGCATTCCTGCGCCTGGCCAAGGCGGCGGGGGTGAAGTTCACCTTCGGGACGAACAACGGCGGCGCCTCCGACCTCGGCGACTGGTCGTACCCCCTGGAGATGCAGCGGAAGCTCGGCCTCACCTGGAAGGACATGTTCGTTCCCGGCCACCAGCCGAGCCGCGCCCAGCGCGAGCAGCCGGCGCGATGAGGACCGGACCGCGGGTCGTGCTCACGCACGTCCGCGTCGACGGCACCGGCGCGGCAGCGGTCCCCGACCGCAACCTGGTGATCGAGAACGGCCGGATCTCCGCGATCGGACCGGGCGCGGCGGTGGCGGCCGAGGAGGGCCGGCTGCCGGGACCGCACATGGACGTGACCGTCCCGTACCTCGAGTCGCTCACCAGGTCGTGGAGCAGCCCGTCGTCGCTGTCGAGCAGCTTCCGAGCTTCGGCGGGCCTCGTCTACCGCTCAGGCGCGCCCTGAGCCGTGCGCCTTCCGCAGCGTGCGGCGCCGGCGTGGTGATATGAATGGCGCCGGCGGGAGGCGCCATGACGACACGATCGCTCGTGCGGGTCCTGCTGCTCCTGGCCGTGTTCTGGTCGTTCCTTCTCGGACCGGAGCTGGCCAGCGACTGGAGCATCCTCCGCAACGCCGCCAGCTACCGCCGCGCCGAGTTCGTCGTCACCGGCGGCAACTGCATCGGGGGCTCGAGCGGCTCGGGCCGCACGCGTCAGAGCTCGCCTCGGTACTGTTTCCTCACCGGCAAGGTCCTGCTCGACGGGAAGACCGCCGACGAGGAGCTGTCGATCGGCTCGACCATACCCGCCGGCCGGCCGCCCGGCAGCCGCCTGGCCGTCTACTACGATCGCGCCCGGCCGGCGTTCGGCATCAACTACCTCAACCAGCGGGTGCTGCCGGCCGAAGGCGGCGACGATCCCGGCGCTACCGCCCGCCGCCGGCTGCGGGCCGTCGGGCAGTTCGTCGGGCTCTCGCTCGGCCTGGCGGTGCTCGTTCACGTCCTGCTGCGCCTAGGCCCGCGGCGCTTCTCCGGGCTGCCGCAGCGGCTGGCCCTGGACCTGGGGGCCCTGGCGCCCGGCGAGGCCGCTCCCGCGCTGGGCACGCTGCTCTTCTCCCAGGGACTCACCTTCCTGCTCGCCCAGATCCCCAACCCCGCCTGGGGCGGCGTGGTGCTCGGCCTGCTGCTCTCCACCGCCGGCGTGCCGTTCCTGATCCGGCGCCTCGCGGCGTTCTCGAAGGACGACGGGCGCGCCGCCAGCGGGCGGCAGTTCCTCGGGGTGCCGTTCGCCCTGCACGAAGAGCCGCTCCCGGCGGCCGCCAGGGTCTCGTTGTTCCGGAAGGACGGCGGGGTGGCCGTCGCCCTCACCGGCCCCGGGATGGCCTCGCTCGAGAGCGTGGGGACGCACGCGGCCAGCCTGCGCACCGCCCGCCAGCTGGCGGACTTCTTCGGGGTGCCGCTCGACGACCAGGTGCCCGAACAGGCGCCGGCCGCCGCCCCCGCCAGCCGCCGACCCTCGGCGGTGCGGCGGTTCGCGCTGTTCGGGAGCTTTCTGTCGCTCGCCGCCGTCGCGGCAGTGGCGGTGGTCACGCGCGTTCCGAGCGCGCGCCTGTCGGCGGCGAAGACGATCCTCGAGCCGCCCGGCTACCCGCGGCAGTTCACCTTCCTGCGGCGCTTCGCCCTCGACCGCCTGGCCGCAGACACCTCGCCCGAGGCGCAGCTCGAGCTGCTGCATCTGCTCAACACCGTCGACGCGGAGCGCTTTCCCGAGGTGGCCGCCGACGTCGACGCGATCGCCTCCGGGCTCGCCGCCCTGGCGCCGACACCCGAGCAGGACCGCCGCGCCCGCATCCGCCTGGTCAACCAGCGGGCGGCAGCGCGCCTGGGCCGGAAGCTCGACGCGAACGGAGGGGTCCTGGGCTGGATGAGCGTCGACGAGCGTTTGGTCCGCTCGATCGACAAGATCGCGGGCGAGGACCTGGTCGGGGCCTGGAGCGAGTGGTACACCTTCGCCGCGGGGCAGCTCTCCACCCCGGAGCAGTTCTTGTACGCGGCCGGCCCGGCGCTCGGCGACGGACGGCCGATCCGCTTCGCGATCTGGCGCAGCGGGCAGTCCTTCGACGCCCAGCCCGTGCCGATCGACTCGCGTCCCGCCGTGCTCGCCCGCACCGTCGGCGAGGCGCTGGCACTCCGCCTCTGGTTGATGAAAGGCGTCGGCGACGACACCTTCCCCGAGGACTTCGCTGCCTGGTGGGGGCAGTGGGCTCGCGAGCGCCTGCTGCCGCCCCCGCCGGGGAGCTTCCGGTGAGCGACGCGCCCCCCCGCCCGTTTCGAGTTCTGACCCGCCCATCCGGCGTCTCA
>Ga0335069_10002761_pt1 | contig 26857 bp, 20 predicted proteins | sample Lox_Sample_11_FD_206714 | JGI IMG/M metagenome (GOLD analysis project Ga0335069, IMG submission 206714) | Soil microbial communities from Loxahatchee National Wildlife Refuge, Florida, United States - Lox_Sample_1.1 | ecosystem: Environmental > Terrestrial > Soil > Wetlands | place: USA...
ATGTCCTTGGCCGGCTGCAGGATCGAATCGCGCAGGTAGGCTTCGTCGGCCAGCACGATCTGGCCGGTTTGCAGCGGCACCGGTTTGCCGTAGAGCCCCTCCAGGGGCGGCGCGCGCACGGAGGTGCTGTTGACGTGGCACCCGCTGCAGCCGTATTGGCGGAACAGCCGCTCGCCTTCCTGCGCCAGCGTGGACTGCGGTTGGCCTTTCGCCAGCCATTGCTGGAACTCGGGTTGTGACATCACATAGATTGAGCCATTCATGGCCGAGTGGTGCGTGCCGCAATACTCCGAGCACAACAAGTGATACTGGCCGACATGGTCGGCCTTGAACCAAAGCGCGGTATAACGCCCGGGAACGACGTCCTGTTTGATGCGAAAGGCCGGCAGGAAGAAGCTGTGAATCACATCCTGTGAAGCGAGGGTAAGCTTGACCACTCGGCCCACCGGCACGTGCAGCTCGTTTATCTCACGGTTGCCCTCGGCGTGCTCGATCTTCCACATCCACTGTTTCCCGATGACGTGGATTTCCAGCGCATCGGTTGGGGGGCGCTCGATATTCCAGTACAACTCGGCGCCCCAGGTGAAGAACCCGAGGAAGATCAGCGTCGGCACGATGGTCCAGGTCAGCTCGATCTTGAGTTCCGGCAGGGGGAGATGGCTGCGCGGCGCCGGCTTGCCGCGGCGGTACTTGAACAGGAATACGACAATGGTGCCGAACACCAGGAAGACAACCAGCGTGCTGATGCAGAGCAGACCCGAGTAGAGGTGGTCGGTGCGGGTGGCTACCTGCGAAGCTTCCGGTGGCAGGAGGGGGAACTTCATCGGGAGCCGGGTGAATCTGCCACGGGCGCGCGTGGCGGCGCAATGCGGACCGCGACCGACCCCTCACCGTTCCCGCTTCCCGTCCGAGGAAGCGAGGGCGGCAGCGGGCCGGGGGACGGGTTGGTGGCGTCTCCCTGCGCGGGACCCAGACGACGCCGCCTCTGCCTTTCCAGCCTGAGCATTGAGACCATGAGCCAGATCAGCGCCGCGAGGGTGGCGCCGCCCAGGATACGCACCCCGAGCATGATGGTCGGGCCGTACTTGCCGTGAATCGGGCTGTAGCAGAAGCACAGCAAGACCAACTCTCGAATGCGTGGCCCGATCTGGTTGCCCCGGGCGCCGGCCAAAGCGCTGTAGAGGTCGTTGGGCGCGAACTTGATTCCGAAGAGGTATTGGGCCACGCGGCCCTTGGGCGTCAGGACGACCAGGCCCGAGGGGTGCGCGTACTGCTTGACCGCCGGGTCGTAGGCGTAATGGAAGCCGATCTGATCGGCCAGCGCGGCGATAGCCGGTTGGTTGCCAGTCAGGAAATGCCAGCCCTGCTCGGCCCCGGCCCGGCCATAGCGGCGGAGATAGGTCTTCTTCTTGGCGGCGGCCAGGGCAGGCCCTTCCTGCGGGTTGATACTGACGCTGATGATATCGAACTGGTTGCCCACATTCCACTTGATGTCCTCCAGGCTTTCGATCATGCCGTTGAGGGTCAGCGTGCACAGCATCGGGCATTCGTAGTAGCCCAGCACCAGGATGACCGGCTTGTTCTGGAAATAGTCACCGAGCTTCACGGCCCGACCAGCCTCGTCCCGGAAGGGCAGGTCCAGAGAGACCTGCGCGTTCAGCTTCTGTTCGAACCTGACCCGGCTGAGGCTCTGCGGGTTGAGCGACTGGGCATGGGCAGAAGGACCCTGGAGAAGGCAGCTCAGGGCAAGCAGCAGGCATGCGCAGCTCCAGCCGGCGAGGCATGCATGGTAGAGACGCCTCGCCGAGGCGTCCTCGGCGTCGGCCCGGCGGACGCCTCGGCGAGGCGTCCCCACCTTGCGGGGGTTGTGGAGTCTATGCTTCATCGCGCAATAGTGGTTTCCGCCTGAGTGGCGTTGGTCCGCTGCTGCTGCAATTCCAGGGGCGTCGGCCCCAGTCGGCTTTTGCCCACGCCCGGCCGCACGGGAAGGCCCTGCTGCAGCACCAGGTCCATCGCGCGCGCGATGGGGATGCGGACCACCCCCGATGTCCGGTCAATCCAGCCATACGTAGTCAACTCCGCGTCTTCCTGCTCGCGGAACCTGGCCAGGTCCTGCGGCGCCGAAACCTGCAGCCGCGGGAAGTTTGCCTGCTCCCAAATCCGGCCGGCGGGCTGGCGCGTACCGGTCCAGCGGTCCGTCGGTTGCGGCTTCCTCGCGAAGTCGGTATTCATCCAGTGCAGGATCGCTTCGGAGCCCGCGATGACGAGGAAGAGGATGGCCACCAGGCCGAAGAGCCAATTGGCGTTGGCGTCGCGCCGCTCGTAGGCAGGGCCAGGTCTCGGTTCCGGTAGCGGTTTGCCGTGGTGCTCAGTGGCCATAGACAAATGCGAACTGCAGCCCGGGATCGTGTTGCGGCAGCAGCGGCGCCGCCTTGAGCCGCCAAAGGAAATAGCTGACCCAAAGCCCGCCGACACCGATGGGCGCCGTGAAATCCATCCAGCTTACCGCGACACCTTGCGTGTGGAGCGTCGGCATCACCAGCCAGTAGGTGTCCACGATATGCGTGAGGAACAGCATGGCCGAGAGGACGAACATCGCGGGCACGTTGTGCTTTACCGCCCGGAACAAGAGCAGGAAGAAAGGCAGGAAGAAGTGAAACAGGGCGACGCCGCCGATGACGTAGCGCCAGGTCCCGGCGATACGGTGCAGGTACCAGGCCAGTTCGTGCGGCAGGTCGCCGGAGTAGATGATCAGGAGCTGGCCGAAGCTGACGTAGGTCCAGAACATGACGAACGCCAGCAACAGGTTGCCGAGCTGGTAAAAGTGGGTTGGGCGCACGACGTCGCGGAGCGGCTCCTGGCGCCTGAAGAGCACCACCAACACGACCGAGAAGACGTATGCCACCAGGATGTGCCCGATCAGCACGATGACGCCGAACATGGTGGAATACCAGTGCTTCTCCAGGGACATGATCCAGTCCACCGCCGCGAACGTGCCCAGCAGCCCGTAGATGACGATCCCCGGGCCACTGAGTGTACGCGCCTTCCGGCTCGGAGCCGCGTCGGCGGTGGCATCCTGCCGGAGCGACCAGGCGCGCAGGCAGGCCGCCATCAGGATCCACACCGCGAGGAAGAAGAGCTGGCGGCCGATATAGCCCGCGCCGTTCGAGTAGGCGTGCCGCTGCTGCAATGCCTTTTCGCTGGCCACTTCCGCGGCCCGGGCCCAGGGGTAGAGCTGGTCTAGCCCGAAGAAGACCGGGATGAGCAGGACCAGCATCAGGGGCAGCACGAGATAGCCTGCCTCAAGGAACCGGCGAGTTGGATATCCCCAACGTCCCCCGGTCAGCAGGTGAATCATTGCCAACACAAAGCAGCCCAGTGACAGTCCCAGCCAGAACAGCCACGCGAACAGGTAGGAGAAGAAAAATTGCCGCGGGTTGCCCGGCCCACCCGCGAAGGTCGCAACCAACGCGCCAACCCCAAGCACCAGAGCGATAAGCTGGATCCGGTTGACGCGCGCGAGGAGGGCCTGGTTCATTTGCTTGCCTCCAAACGGGCGCGCTCGGGCGCCGGCACGTCCTGCAGCTTCGCGTTGTGGCTAAGCTGCAGGACGCGGATGTAGGCGGCAATCGCCCAGCGGTCGCGCGGCTCCACCCTCGCCGCGTAGGAGTACATCACGCCGTAGCCGTGCGTCATGACATCGAAGAAATGGCCCACCGGTGCCTGCCGGAGCCGGTCAATGTGGTAGGACGGCGGGGGCGGAAACCCGCGCTGCACGACCATGCCGTTGCCGTCACCGGTGCGTCCGTGGCATACGGCGCAATAGATCTCGAAGCGTTGCTGCCCGCGCTCCAGCACTTCGCGCGTGATGGGAAAAGGGAAATCGGCCACCAGGTTGGAGCCCAGCATGCCGGTGTAGAGGGCCTGGTCGGCGTCGAGTTGGCCTCGCGCGACGGTGTTGGGCACGACCGGACGCGAGGCCATGTGGTTGTCCTGGAAGAAGTCGCTATACCTGAGCGGCTTGCTGTAGGGCTGATTAAACATATCCCGCCGGCAGCCGGCACCGAAGCACAGGCATAGCAGGCAGGCCGCGGTGATGGAGGTTGTGGCTCGCGAGGAACAGTGGCGATGGCCGAAGACCGAAGTCCGAAGCCCGACAGGAGGCCGAAGGCCGAAACGCGAATGCCTTGGCCTGAGTATTCCACACGTTTGGTAGGGCGCGCTGTCCTCAGCGCGCCGTGGTCTCTCGGCGCGCTGGGGACAGCGCGCCCTACCTTGACCGGGTTTCGGCCTTCTTTCGGCCTTCGGACTTCGGAATTCGGCCTTCACTAGTCCTCCACCTCGCTTACTTTGACCGGCTTGAGCCCCTCCAGAAACCGCCGCGTGGCCGCCAGCTCGAACTTCGGGTCTTCGGCCTCGATGCAGAGGAAAAACCGGTCAATGGAGGCGCGGCGGAACTCGGGCACGTTGAACACCGGGTGGTGCGGGTGCGGCAACCGGTTGAGCACCAGCACGGCGGCGAAGGCCGACAGCGAGGCAATCAGCACCGTGAGTTCGAAGGTCACCGGGATAAAGTTGGGCCAGCTATTGTGCGGGCGCCCGCCGACATTGACGGGGACAAACCGAGCCATCGAGATCCATTCCATGAAGTAGCCGCCCAGGCCGCCCAGCATGCCGCCCATCAGGGTGATCAGTGGCACCGCGGTGTGATGGAACCCCAGCGCCTCGGCCAGGCCTTCCACGGGGAAAGGCGAGTAGGCGTCCATTTCACGGTAGCCTTCCCGGTAGGCGTGTTTCGTCGCCTCCAGCAGTTGCTCGTGGTCTTCGAACTCGGCCATCAAGCCGTGGAGCTGCTTCTCCTCGTAGTTGATAACCGGCTTCGCGACGACGGCTGCGCGCGTGGACACCTCAATCATAACCGGCCCTCCTTGCGCTGGGCGATCAGCTCGCGCGACTCTGAAATGGAGATCATCGGGAAGTAGCGGATGAACAGGAATTGCAAGGTCAGGAACAGCCCGACGCTGCCGAAGAGCGTGGCCCAGTCCCATGCGGTCGGGTAGAACCTGTGCCAAGACGACGGGACGAAGTCGTGTGACAGACTCTGGACGACGATGACAAAGCGTTCGATCCACATGCCGGCATTTACGGACAGGGCTACGAAGAAGAGAGCGATGTCGTTAGTGCGCACCCTCCGGGACCAGAGCAACTGCGGGATGATGCAGTTCGCCAGCATGAGGACCCAAAAGACCCAGCCGTACGCGCCGAAGGCGCGGTCGTGCATCGTGGCGAGCTCGAATGGGTCCCCGCTGTACCAAGCCATGAACCCCTCCATGATGTAGCCGTAGATAACCATCCAACCGGTGACGAGCGTCACGCAGGCCATGTTGTTGAGCGTGCGCACCGTGATCAGGTTCTGCAGGCCGTAAATGCGCCGGATCGGGATGATGATGTTGAGCACCATGGCGAACCCTGAATAGATGGCGCCGGCGACGAAGTACGGTGGGAAGATTGTCGAGTGCCAACCCGCCAATTGCGCGACCGAGAAGTCGAAGCTCACCACGCTATGCACCGAGAGCACCAGCGGCGTAGCCAGCCCAGCCAGGAGCAGGTAGCCCGACTGGTGGCGCCGCCAATGCCGGGCTGACCCCCGCCAGCCCAGCGAAGCCACGCCGTAAATGATCTGCTTCCATTTCGTCCGTGCCTTGTCGCGCACGGTAGCCAGGTCCGGCACTACTCCCAGATACCAGAAGAGCAGTGAGACCGTGAAATACGTGCTCACGGCGAACACGTCCCAGACCAGCGGGCTGCGGAACTGCGGCCAGAGCGCCATCGTGTCGGGGTACGGGAGGAGGAAATAGAACACCCAGGGGCGTCCCAGGTGAAGCAAGGGGAACATGCCGGCGCAAGTCACGGCGAACAGGGTCATGGCCTCGGTAAAGCGGTTGATGGTCGTGCGCCACTTCTGGAAGAGCAACAGGAGGATGGCGGAGATGAACGTGCCGGCATGACCGATGCCGATCCACCACACGAAGTTAGTAATCGCGAAGCCCCAGGCGACCGGGATATTGACGCCCCAGATGCCGACACCGCGGTAGAGGAGGTAGCTCACCGCAGCGCAGAACATTAGGAACAGCGCGAAGGAGATGGTAAAGCCGATGAACCAGAACTTGGGATGGGGATGGTGGATCGGCACCTCGGCGATCTGCTCGCTGACCCGGTCGTAGGTTTCCTCCGGCCCGATAATCTCGGCCGGATACCCCAGCACCGTGACCGGGTACGGCCGGTCCGAGGGCATGCGCGGTTCGGAGCCCTGGATGGTTTCCATGCTCAGCTCTCCGGTGATGACGCGGCCAGGGACGCCTCGCCGAGGCGTCCGTCCTCGCGCGGTTGCGGACGCTTGGCCGAGGCGTCACTAGCCGCCGCCGGGTTGCGCACCTTCGCCAGGTACGTCGTGCGAGGCCGGGTATTGAGCTCGCCCAGCATGGCGTAATCCAGCGGGTGCGTCTTAAGCCGGGCGACCTGGCTGTCCGGCGTATTGAGGTCGCCGAAAATGATGGCTTGCGCCGGGCAGGCGACCTGGCAGGCGGTGCGCACCTCGCCGTCGCGGATGCGCCGGTCTTCCTTCTCCGCCGTGATGCGCGCCGCGGCGATGCGCTGCACGCAGTAGGTGCATTTCTCCATCACCCCGCGCCAGCGCACCGTCACTTCCGGGTTATACATGGGCTTGAGGCTCGGCGTGATGTAGTCGGTGTAGCGCAGGAAGTTGAAGCGTCTGACTTTGTAAGGGCAGTTGTTTGAGCAGAACCGCGTGCCGACGCAGCGGTTGTAGATCATCAGGTTTAGCCCTTCGTGGTCGTGCACGGTGGCTTCGACCGGGCAGACCAGCTCACAGGGCGCGTGCTCGCAATGCATGCACGGCACGGGCATGTGGCTGAACTCGGGGTTGTCCATCGAGCCCTGGTGATAAGTATCGATGCGGATCCAGTAGAGCTCCCGATAAACGTTCACTTGCTGGCGGCCTACCGTCGGGATGTTGTTCTCGACCGCGCACGCGATCAGGCACGCATTGCAACCGATGCACGTATTCAGGTCTATCGACATCGCCCACTTGTAGCCCTGGTACGGGTACTCGGTGATGTCGTAGAGCGTCTCCTCGTTGCGGGGCTGCTCGACCGTGTCCTTCACGAATTTGGGCTCGGCAATGAACCGGTCGAGCGTGCCTTCCCGGAACACCTGCCGCTCCGGGCTATGCAGATTGTGGTGGGTCTGGGTCGAAACCAGGTGGTGGCGCTCGTCGAGCCTTTTCAAGGTGGCCCCGGTCGCATGCCAAAAGGCTTCCGACGTGCGCACCGCGTATGCGTTGAAGCCCACTCCGGTTCCGACTCGTCCCACGGCCTGCCGGCCGTAGCCCAGGTGCAGCGTGATCGAGTTCTCCGCCTCCCCCGGCATGATCCACACCGGCCCGCGCACGCTGCGGCCCCCGCAGCTCAGTTCGACCATCTCATCGGTGGCCAGTTGCAACCGCTGCGCCAGGGCCGGGCTGACCAGCACCGCGTTGTCCCAGGTGAGCTTGTTGATCGGCTTGGCGCACTCCTGCAACCAGGCGTTGTTGGCGAATCGCCCGTCCCAAATGCACGGGTCCGGGCGGAAGTTCACTTCCAGGCCATCCGCCTCGTAGGGCAGCGCGCCTGGCCTGCCTGAGTTGGTTTGCCCGGCTCCTCCCGGGGCAGGCGAGACGCCCTGCCCTACCGGCTTTGCTGGCGCCCCCTCTTCGGCGGCTCGAACGGCTGCAGTAATGTCCTCGCCCCTAATCCGCACCTGCTTGTCCGGCAGGGCCGAGCCGGTCAGGAAACCCTCGCAAATCGCTCGCCGCCACTGTTGCTCGAAATCAGGCCATCGGCCCTCTTCCCTCCAATGGGCTCGCAGGATTTCGTAAGCCGTACGCAGAGGCCGCTGCCGGCTCATCGCGTCTAGCACCTCGGCGACGGTCTTCCCCTCGTAGAGCGGCGCGAGCAGCGGCTGCATGAGCGTGACCGTGCCGTCGCACGAACGCGCATCACCCCAGGATTCCAGGTAGTGCGCCTGGGGAATATGCCACGTGCAGCACAGCGCGGTTTCATCCACCTCCTCGCCGACGTGAATGCTGTGTTTGACCTTGCGCACGAGCGGGCCCAGCTCGAAATCCGCCGGCGCCGCATACACAGGGTTGCCGCCCAGGATGATCAGCGTTTCTACGCTCCCCGACCTTAGTTCTTCGACCAACTGCTTCAGCGACTGGAGTTGCTGCGCCGGGTGCGGCTCCGCCGGGGCGCTATAACTAACGGTCTTGCCTACATTGCCGAGCTTGTCGTTGAGCAAGTGCGCGAGGGCATGCACCGTCGGCGGCTGCCATTCCCCTGCCAAAACGATGCTCTGCCCATGGTGCGACTCCAGGTCGCGCACCAGGGCCACAGCCCAATCAGCCTTGAGTCTTGAGTCTTGAGTCTTGGGTTTTGAGTCGGCACGGGATTCGGGACTCAAGACTTTAGACTCAGCATTCAAGACTGAAGCCAGCTCCCGCGCGAACGCCTCGACCTCGCCGCTCGCCATTGGCACCCGGTGATCGGCCATTGTCCCGGTGACCGAGGGCGTGCTCTCGACCACGTACAGCCGATTCATCTCGCGCCGCCCCTCGCTCACCCGCCTGCCGTCGGTGAAGTCGCGAGTGTAGCGCAGCCGTTGCGGGTGCGTGTAAAGGAAGTCGGAATCCAGGGAGAGGATTACCGACGCCTTGTCAAAGCGGTAATGGGGTTCGACCACCTCGCCAAACGCAAGCTGCGCTCCCGCCCGCACATTGTCCCGCGAGATGGGGTCGAACTGGTGCAGCCGGGCCTTCGGGAAGCGCCGCAGCAGGTCATCCAATTGCGCCCCAACCGTGGGTGACGTGCAGGTCTCGGTCAGGAACCGCAATCCCGCGCCCTGGTCGGCTTCGTGTGCCCGAGCCAGGAGGTTGAGCTCTGAAATGAACGAAGCCCACGCGCTGACCTCGCCGTAATGTGTCACCGTCTGCGAACGGTCGGGATCATAGAGGCCCAGGATGGAGGCCTGCAGCCAGACGCTGGAGCCGCCCAGGCTGGCCGGATGCTGCGGGTTGCCATCCACCTTAATCGGGTGGCCTTCACGGCTCTTGGCCAGCACGCCGGTGGCGTAGCCCCCCAGCAACATCGCCGTCGCGTAATAGAGCGGGTCGCCCAGGGTCAGGTTCTCCGGCTGCTTGACGTAAGGCAGGATTTTGTGCACGGGCTGCTTCGTGCACGCCGTCAGGCCCGCCAGAGCCAGGGAAGCTGCCGCTGCCTTAAGAAAGCTCCTGCGGCTGACGCCTTCCAGCCAATCGAATGCGCCCTCCGGGAACTCTCGGTGGAGCATCGCCTTGAACTCCTCCGTCTCGGCCACCTCATCCAGGCTGCGCCAGTATTGCTGGCCCCGAGCCCCGGCCAGCTTCGCCCGGATCTCCGCCAGGTCGAGCCGCGGCGTGCTGGGTTTCTTCGGCCCCAACAACCGCCGGATGTCGAAGTCGCCGACGTCAGCCCCCGGTTCCTCGCCGGCAATGTAGGGTAGGGCGTCCCGCCTGCCCTCGCTGGGTTGCCGTCGGTAGGGCGCGCTGTCCTCAGCGCGCCGGGCGTAGGTGGGCGGCGGCGCGCTGGGGACAGCGCGCCCTACCGGTAGTGATCGCTGCGGGGCAGGCGGGACACCCTGCCCTACGCTGTCGGCAGCCGCCGGTTCGGCCGTTCCAGGGCGAAGGTCCCCACTTGCTTTCTCGCGCGGGCTCATCGGTGACACATGCTGCAATCAGTAAGTTGCTGCAGGCGGTTGGTGCTGATGTGGTAGGCGGCGGCCAGCTCCTTACCGCGCCGCGCCTGGTCGGGTGGCGCATTCCAATGCATATCGAACACCTGGCTCTGCGGCCGCAGATTCCGCTCGGGCGCCGAGTGGCAGTCCAGGCACCACCGCATGTAGAGTGACTTCGCCTTCCAGGTGATCGGCATCTCGTCCACCGGCCCATGGCAGCTCGAGCAGCCAATGCCTTTCTGCACGTGGATGCTGTGATTGAAGAAGACAAAGTCCGGCGTCTGATTCACCCGGTTCCAGCGAATCGGCTGTCCGGTCGCAAAGCTTTCCCGCACCGGCGCCAGGAGCGGCGCATCCTTCCATATCTGCGAATGGCAGGTCATGCAGGTCTCGGTCGGCGGCAGCCCGGCAAACGAGGATTTCTCAACCGACGTGTGGCAATAGCGGCAATCAATGCCAAGTCCGGCCACGTGATGCTGATGGCTGAAGGGCACCGGCTGTATCAGCGGAACGTTGACTTCAGTCGTGTACGGAGAGCGGTAAAGGGCATAGCCCACCCCCCAAAGGCCGAAGAACCCCAGGACCCCGCAGACCAACGTTGCCCGGGCAAAACTATTGCTGCTCTTTCCGAAGATTTGCGCCAATACTTCACACGCTCCTTCCTGCTCTGGACGCGGCTCGACGGCTGCACACAACGTCGCTACGAAACCGCGGTTATAGGCCGACTATCGCCGAGCGCTCCTTTCGCGCAATGGGTGGGACTCCCCCCGCCGTGACTCATTCGGAGCCGGCAGGGGGGCAGGTAGCAACTTCTCGCACCGCTGCCGGAGCCCGCAACGTCACAACCTGTGCAGGCACAGGAGCTTGCACGCCCCGCATCCGCCTGCCGCGGATGGCTAAGCAAATGGCTGAGACTCTGCTATCCGGATTTCGCATGTAAATATCCGGGGTGCATGGCCTGTTGCGCCGGCTGCCAGCCCGCAGCGTGAGTGGCGCGCATTAACTGGAGCACCTGCCGCATTTGGGGCCTGACCTTTCAGCTCGCGACTTCCCTTGTGGACGCCGGTCACCGAAGGCTCGCGTTGCGGTGCTAACACACCTGTTCTTCCATGCGTTCCAGGTCGCGTTCGATGGGGTGATATGCCCCAGCGCCAGAGCGGTCGAGACCTGCGACCTTGCCGGCAGAAAGAATATGGCTGTGACCTCGCTCTGGGAATTCGGCGGTCTGAGCTGGCGCGACGTGTTGCGCCGGCTCTGGAATCGGTTGCGGAAGGACAGGCTCCTGGACCAGGCGGCCATGCTTTCCTTCTATTTCATACTCTCCCTCTTCCCCTTGCTCCTGTGCCTCTTGGCGGTGCTGGGATTGCTGCTGCAATCCGGCCAGGCCCTATACCAGGCAATCCATGAATACCTGACGAAGCTCGCCCCGGGTTCCGTCTCCGGCATGATCGACGCAACGCTGCGGCAAGTGCGCCGGGGCTCCAGCACCAGCACGCTTTCCTTGAGTCTGGTTTTCAGCCTCTATATGGCCTCCAGCGGCGTGGTCGCGGTGATGGACGCCCTCAACGTGGCTTATGGAGTGGAGGAATCGCGTTCCTGGTGGAAACAGCGCTTGCTGGCATTGGCATTGACGATCGGCTCGGCGTTGTTCATGGCCCTGGCCCTGATCCTGCTGGGCTATGGTGATCGCCTGGCCATCCTGGTCGCCGGGCACTTCGTCACGAAGGGCGGCGCGGTGATGCTGGCCTGGAGAGTTCTCAAGTGGCTGCTCGTCCTGGGTTTCCTCCTCATGGTTTTCAACCTCCTCTACATCTTTGCCCCAAACGTGAAGCACCGGCGCTGGCATTGGCTGATGCCGGGCACGGTTTTCGGGGCGGCGCTCTGGATCCTGGCGTCTTACGGTTTCAAGCTCTACCTGACCTATTTCAACCGCTACAACGCGACTTACGGTTCGATCGCGGCAGTCATCATCCTGCTGATGTGGTTTTATTTTGCAGGTGTTGCGCTCCTCCTCGGCGGCGAGCTCAACTCCGAGATAGAGAAGCGGACGCAACGGGCTGAGCCGCCCTCGCGCCAAAGATCGCCAGGCGCGGAATCGGGGTGAGATCGGTTGGACTCGCCCGCGGATAAGGCGGGCTCTACTGGGGCCTGGGAAGGGTGAAATAGAAGGTGGCGCCTTCGTCGAGCTTTGCCTCGCCCCAAACTCTTCCGCCATGCCGGCGGACGATGCGCTGCACCAGCGCCAGGCCGACGCCGGTGCCTTCAAATTCCTTATCGCTGTGCAGCCGCTGGAAGATCCCAAAGAGCTTGTTGCTGTATTTGGTGTCGAAACCCACCCCATTATCCTTGATCCAGTAAACGACCTGCTCTCCCTCTGCCCGGCTGCCAATCTCGATTTGCGCCACCTCCCGCGGACGGGTGTACTTGACCGCGTTGGATACGAGATTGACCAGGACCTGCCGGAGCAGGTTCGCGTCGCCGGACGCCGGGAGCAACGTGTCGAGGCGGAATTCGACGCGGCGCTCAGGGACCCGTGCGGTGCATTCCTCGAAGGCGGCCCGCGCCAGCGCGGTCATGTCAATGCTCGCCACCTGCATTTCGCTGCGGCCGGCGCGCGAGAACGCCAGCAGGTCGTTGATGAGTTGCCCCATGTGGGCGGCTTCCTTCCGGATGATCCCGAGCACGTGAAGCCCTTCCGCATCCAGTCGCGCCGAGTGCTCTTGCGCCAGGATCTCGGCAAAGCCGTCTATGGCCCGCAGCGGGGCGCGCAAGTCATGCGACACGGAGTAGGCGAAGGCCTCCAGTTCGTTTACGGCAGCTTCGAGTTCGACGGTCCGGTCCTGCACGCGCTGCTCGAGTGCGGCGTTCAGGCGCCGGACGTTCTCCTCCGCCTCCTTGCGATCGGTGATCACGTCAAAGACCGCCACAAAATTCCCTGGCTCCGGGCGGTAAGCCGACACGGAGAACCACTTCTTCAGCGCATTGACGTGAGTCTCGAACTTCGCCGCCCCTCCCGTCTCCACCACGCGCCCATACACTTCGAAGATGCCAGGGTCCGACTCACGCAGGCCGGGCATCACCTCGGACGCCTTGCGACCGGTCACATCCTTCAGGCCGGTGAGGCGCTCGAAGGCTTTATTTACCTGGAGAAAGACAAAGTCCTGCGCACGGCCCCCCTCGAAGATCATTCGGCAGTGGGCGAAACCCTCGGCCATATTGTCGAACAATGCGGCAAGCTGCTCCTCGGGTACCGGCGATTCCGATTTCGCCTGAGCGACGGAGCCCGCGGCTGCACCGCCGCCACTCTGGAAAGAACCGCCTGGCGCTGGCACCCGCGCTCCAGCGCTTCGGGCCGGGACTCGCGCGTCCCGGCTGGCGCCCAGACCCTTCTGTCTTTTGACCCTGAACATGCAGGGTAACAGTAATCGCTCTGCTGGTTATGCAAAGGGCAAATTTGAGCCTTGCGTCTTGAGCCTAAACTCTGGAGTGGTCGCAGCCAGTGCGGTCTCAAGACTTTGTACTCGTAACTCAAGACACTTTCCGCCACGCTCCGGGGCATGAAAGACAAGCACTTTCGTTCCCCCTGGTTTGCCTGCGCTGCCGTTATCCTCGTCGGCCTGAGCGCCGCTACAGCGGCCGAGCCGTGCCCCCGAGAACGGCTCCTGCTGGACTTCGGATGGAAGTTCCACCTGGGCAATTCCTGGGGCATCGGGCAGGACCTGGCGAAGGCAGGAACAGGCCGGGGGCCGGCGGACACGACCTTCTCGGACGCCGACTGGCGGACATTGAATCTGCCACACGATTGGGCCGTCGAGCTGCCTTTTGACGAAAAGGCCAATGGGTCGCACGGCTTCAAGCCTGTCGGCCCGGACTTCCCCACCAACAGCGTTGGATGGTACCGCCGCACCTTCGTGCTGCCGAAGGAAGACGCGGGCAAACGGCTGTGGGTCGAGTTCGACGGGGCTTTCCGGGATTCCGTCGTGTTCCTCAATGGCTGGTGCCTGGGGCGCCAGGAGAGCGGCTACAGCAGTTTCCGGTATGACATCACAGACGTGGCCAACTGTGGCGGGAAGAACACTCTCGCGGTCAAAGTGGATGCCTCTCAGACCGAGGGTTGGTTCTACGAGGGAGCCGGCATCTACCGGCACGTTTGGTTGGTCAAAACGGGCCCGATCGCCGTGGCGCCCGACGGCACGTTCGTTTTTAGCGAGTTCAGGGACAACGTGCCGACAGGTGCGGCCACGCTGCATATCCAAACCACTCTCCTGAACACTCCCACCGCTCCGACCGGCGCGGTCGTCAAATGCGAGATTCTCGCACCCGATGGAAACGCCGTTGCCAGGGCGCGAAAGTCGGTTCACCTCGGCGCTCAGTCGCAACAGGAGATTCGGCTGACGGCCAGGGTCTCCGCCCCCGTGCTGTGGTCCCCCGAGACGCCAGACCTCTATCGGCTCCGGACTACCGTCGAGTCAAAAGGGAAAGTGCTCGACTGCACCGAGACCACGTTCGGCATACGCACCGTGGCCTTCGACGCGAACAAAGGATTCCTGCTCAACGGCAAGCCTTACGTCCTCAAGGGCACCTGCAACCACCAGGACCATGCCGGGGTGGGCGCCGCCCTGCCCGACCGCTTGCAGTTTTTCCGCGTGGCGCGGCTCAAGGAGATGGGCTGCAATGCGGACCGCACGTCGCACAACCCCCCCACGCCGGAATTCCTCGACGCCTGCGATCAGCTCGGGATGATCGTCATGGACGAAAACCGCCTGCTGGGCAGCGCCCCGCAGAACCTGGCGCGCATGGCGGGCTTGGTCCGGCGCGACCGCAACCACCCCAGCGTGTGCATCTGGTCCATTGCGAACGAGGAATTCAAGGTGCAGACCACCGCGGCGGGCGGGCGCGTGGCCGAGACGATGCAGGCGCTGGTGAAGCGGCTCGACCCGACACGTCCGGTCACCTACGCGGCCAACGTAGGCAACGAGTTCAAGGGCATCAACAGCGTCATCGAAGTCCGCGGGTGGAACTACTACATAGGCGCCACCAACATGGACGCTTACCACGCGGCCCATCCGCGCCAGCCGGAAGTGGGCACCGAGCAGGGCAGCACCGTCAGCACGCGCGGCATTTACGCCAACGACAAGGTCCGCGGTTACGTGGGCTCGTATGATGATAACGCGCCCGCGTGGGCCCACACGGCGGAAACCTGGTGGAGCTTCTTTGCGCCTCGCCCCTGGCTCTCAGGTGCCTTTGTGTGGACCGGGTTCGACTACCGCGGCGAGCCGACGCCTTACTGGTGGCCCTGCATCAACTCGCACTTCGGCATCATGGATACCTGCGGCTTCGCGAAGGACAATTTCTACTATTATCAGTCCTGGTGGACCGACAGGCCCGTGCTGCACCTCTTGCCGCATTGGAATTGGCCCGGCCGCGAAGGGCAGGAAATCGACGTGCGCGCGCTGAGCAACTGCGAGGAAGTCGAGCTGTTTCTCAACGGCCAGAGCCTCGGCCGCCAGGCCATGCCGAAGAACTCCCACCTGCGCTGGAACGTGAAATACGCGCCCGGCACGCTTTCGGCCAAAGGCTACCGCGCCGGACAGCTCATCGCCGAGACCAAGGTCGAGACGACCGGCGCCCCGGCTGCCGTCCAGCTCCTGCCTGACCGGAGCACTATCAACGCCGATGGGGAGGACGTAAGCATCATCACCGTAGCGGTCACTGACGCGCAAGGCCGAGTGGTGCCCGTGGCGAACAACCACGTCCGATTCAGCATCGATGGCCCTGGCCGGCTGCTGGGTGTCGGCAATGGCGACCCAAGCTGCCACGAGCCGGACGTATTCATTGCCGCTCCGGCGGTCCAATCATCTCCCATCGCTGGATGGCGCTGGAAGAAGGTGTCCAGCGCCCGTCGCACACGGATGCCCGAGGTCGCCGAGCGCTGTGATGACTCGAACTGGGCCGCCGCGGATGTCGCCAGCGGCGAAGGCCCGCTCGGCGAAAACGAAGATGCCGTCTTCCGCGCGCGGCTGCCGGTGACCGAAGCGTTGCTAACCAACGCCGCCATTACGTTGCACTTTGGGCGTATAGACGAGGACGGGTGGGTTTACGTCAACGGCCGAAGGGTCGGCGAGTCCCATGAGTGGCAGGACACGCCGAGCTTTGAGATCAAATCCCGCCTCCATCCGGGCGATAACACCATCGCCGTCGCGGTGGCCAACAAATACGGCCCGGGGGGCATCAACCTGGGCGTGGCGCTTGAAACCCGGCAGGAACCGCCACCCTCCCAGTGGAGCCGCAGCGTCTTCAACGGCCTCGCCCAGCTCCTCGTGCAGTCCAGCAAAGAGCCCGGAGCGATCAAGGTCCGGGCCACAGCCGATGGGCTGGCGCCGGCCACAGCGAGCCTCGAAGCCAGACCCTGCACCCCGCGCCCGCAAGTGCCCTGAACTCAACGTGTTCTGTGGCGAGCCCGAGCAGGAATGGGGCGGGGTGTCCTTCACGCAAAGCGCGCGCCCCTCAGCACGTCCCGGCAAGTGTGGCGCTCCGCTAGAAGTCATTCAGTTACAATAGCTTACGGACGGCCCAAACGGCCGAGCACTGGCCGACGGCCGAGGCCGTCTTGCGGGAAGCGACTGCCCCATGTCTTTCCTATTTGGCCCCTATGGGTCCCCGGCGTATCTCCCATGTGGGTCGACCCACATGGGAGATACACCGGGCACTCTCCGGGGACACACAGGGCTCAGGAAGAGCAGCCAGACTGGTATCAGGCGGCATGCGATCTCCATCCACGAAATAGACTCCGGGCGGGGTAGCGTGTTTGGAATTCGACCTGGCGGATTGACCGGCACCACCTGGCTCCCGGGCACCGGGAGCACTCCGCAGCGCCCTGCGGCAAATGCCGCTTCGGCCTCGCGCGCCTTAGCGCGTCTGACGCCGATTGTGATTGGCCAACCCGGCGAGCGCGCGCTTGATGGATTGCCGAATCCACCACGTGCGGTGAGACGTGAAGCTGGCTGCCTGTCCCGGCTCAAACCGGTCAATCGCCTTAAGCAGCCCCGCATTGCCCTCGCTGACCAGGTCCAGCAACGGCAGTGCGATGTTATCGTAGTCCCTGCAGATTTCGACCACGCGCGGCAACACTCCCCTGATCAGTCGGTCGCGGGCCTGGAGGTTGCCGCGTTTGGCCCGGGTGGCCAGCGCAGCCTCCTGCCGGGCACTCAGAGGACGCAGGCGCCCCACCGTCTGCACGTACAGCGTAATGGCCCCGTCAAGCTCGCTACGGTTCGCCGCTTTGTGCCTGGAGCCCGGTGCCTTGCTCTGCTCCGACCAGGGCGGCAGGACTTTGGGCACGAACTGCGCGCGTCGGGACCGAGGCTCTCTGTCGCGGCGGCGGCTTGGGTGCGTGGATGTTACCTCGTTTACGTGGCATTTGAGCAGGGCATTCATTTCAGAGTTCGGTAGTTAGACGCCAATACAGGGTTCCGTTTCTCGTGATTGCGGTCACCACTTGTCGCGTATCGTAGTGCAGCGCCCTGCCTGCCGGGTATGGGGTAAAACCCTACCTCTGGAGGGAGGCGCGCCGCGGGGAAATCCAGCGATTCAATGCCGGCTCGCATGAGAGACGGACAGGGCAGGCAAAAGTGGGGCGCATCCCGGCACCGCAGCCGCCCCGGAACGCGGACAGTTTTTTCCGCAGCAGCGTGCTCCAGAATCAGCTTGCCGCGCGGGAGATTTCAGGCCAACTATGTGCCCGTGGCGTTATGGGCTAAGGCCGATTAATCGGGTGCAATCCTGGTTGCCGTGGCTTGGCTCGCGTCCGTGACGCTCACTGGAAGGAAGGGTGGCAGAGTGGTTGAATGTACCTGACTCGAAATCAGGAGACGGGGTAACCCGTTCGTGGGTTCGAATCCCACCCCTTCCGCCAGCTTTTCGCCCCGCTTGGCGCGCGCACGGCGCTCGGGAAAGCCTTCAGGTGCCACGTGCATAGGGCCAAGGAACCCGGCCGGAACGGGAACATCCAACATCCAACATCGAACAACCAACATCCAATGGGCGCCGCAAGCGCAATCGTTGGATGTTGCCGGTACGCAAGCCTCTCAGCCCTGTTTTGGTGTTTGCGGCGCCCGCGCGTCCCACCTGACGGGCGCCCCCAATCTCCCGCCGCCAGCTTCCGGGGCAGCCCCCAGCAGCGCGCAGAGTGCCGCGAGTCTCGGCACGGGCACACCCGCGCGGATGGCTCGCCGGAGGGGCTCCAGGAACAGGCTTTCCATTTCCAGCGGCTGCCCGCGCTCGAAATCAAGGAGGGTGGACGCCTTGTAAGCGCCCATTTTCCGAGTGCGCGCGATCAGCTCGTCGGCGTAAGCCTCAGGAATCTTGAACCCCAGGGCGCCGGCGGCGGCAATGACCTCGAGCATAAGTTCCCTGACGAGCCGCGCCCAGCGCTCATCCGCAAGCAGTTGATCGGTCGGAAGGCACGACACGGATGAGGACTCGAGCGAAGCGAGGAAGACGGAATGCGCGTTGCTGCCAGGGGGCATTGCGGATGATGGAGTTTCCAAGGCCTGGAGAGCACGAGGACCGCCGGCGCCAGCGACGCCCAGTCCGTTGAAGGGAACGTTCCAAACCAGCTTCTCCCAGTGGGCCCGAGCGAGGTTGTCTGTGATCCGGCAAGACACGCCCGCCTCGCGGAAGTGTTCCGCCAGCTCCTGCGTGCGCGGGCCGGGCGGGCGCTGGAACTCGCCAAGGACCACTTGCCCGTAGCCCAGGTGCCGGATGACGCCGGGCGCGACGCGGTTCAGGCACACGAAGCACAGCCCGCCCAGGATCTGCTCGATGGGGAAAACCTCCGCGAGCTGCTCCTCGTTCCCCAGCCCGTTCTGGAGCGTCACCACGGCAGTCCCCGGGCCGACCAGCGGCGGCAACAGCCGGAAGAACTGGTCGTTCGCCGTGGTTTTCAGGCCAATGAGGACCACCTCCGCGGGGCCGATTTCCTCCGGGCGCGCCGCGCACCGGGGGCTGACCTGGAAATCCCCCTCGGGAGATTCGACTCTCACCCCGTGGCGCCGGACAACGTCGTAGTCCGACCGCAAGAGGAAGTGGACGTCGTGCCCAGCACGGACCAGCCGGGCGCCGTAGAAGCTGCCCACCGCGCCGCAGCCAACAACAGCAATCTTCACAGACCTTTAGCGTGGCAGAGCCCAGAGCCGTCGCGCAGCGCTCCGGGCCGCGTGTACCAAAAGCCCCGCCCCCTCCCGCAAAGAAAAAGGCACCCTGAACCCGTCAGAGTGCCTGTGGGAAAGGCTCTGTACTACTTGGCGCCAAGGATGGCGTCCTTGGCAGCCTTGGCGACCCGGAACTTCACGACGCGCTTGGCGGGAATCTGAATCTGCTCGCCGGTGGCGGGGTTGCGGCCAACACGGGCAGCGCGGTTGACCAGCACCAACTTGCCAAGGCCAGGCAGCGTAAAGGTGTTCTTGGCCTGCTTGTAGGCCAGGTCACAGATCGTCTGCAGGATCTCGACAGCCTGCTTCTTGGTGATCGCGTTCTTCTCGGCGATTGCGGCGGCAATTTGTGATTTGGAGAGTGCTTTAGCCATAGTGTGTCTAGTGTATTCTGTTGTTGTTTGGTTATCTTAAAGTCGTTCGACTTCCGGGTCATTTAAGCCTAGGGCCGCCCCCTTGCAAGCAGAAAGTATGAAATTTCTTAAGAAAGATAGAGGGTCTGCGGGCGTGCACCGGCACCTCCGGGAGCAAGTCCCCGGGGTCGGCGGCGGGCCATTTGCAGAAAGTGAAGCGCCTGGGGCGGAGGCTTGACTTCGATACACATTGCACCAACATTCGCGCGTGGCCCTGTTCACGATTCAAAACGAGTTCCGCTACGAGATCGTGCGCAAGATTTTCGAAGGCGGCATGGGTGTGGTGTACGAGGCTGAGCAGCACGGCGCGCGCGAGTTCGTCAAGCGGGTTGCCATCAAGGTCGTGCGCCAGAACTACGCGGACCAGAAGCAATTCATCGAGAACTTCATCGGGGAGGCGAAGCTGGTCGCGGACCTGATCCACACGAATATCGTGCAGACCTACCACCTCGGTGAGACCAATGGCGTCTATTTCATCGCCATGGAGCTGATTCGCGGGGTCAACCTGGAGCAGTTCGCGCAGCAGTTGGAGGACAAAAAACGCGTCCTGCCCAAGGAGTTGGCGGTGTTCATCGTGAGCCGCGTGGCGCGGGGCCTCGCCTACGCCCACGCCAAGGCCGACAAGGACGGCAAGCCGCTGGGAATCGTGCACCGGGACGTGAGTTTCAAGAACATCATGATCGCCTTCGAGGGCGATGTGAAGCTCACGGACTTTGGCATTGCGAAGGCGCGCGGGTTCCTGGTGGACAATGAAGGCGAGGTGGTGGCCGGAAAGGCGGACTACATGAGCCCCGAGCAGGCCGACTTCCAGATCACGGACAAACGCTCGGACCTGTTCTCCGCGGGCGTGGTCCTGGCGCACCTGATCCTCGGCAAAAACATATTCAAGGGCGCCACGGCGGAGGAGTCGCGCCAGCGGATGATCAACCTGCCGATCCCCGACTTCCGCAACCTGGACTCGAGGGTGGACGACCGTCTGAATGAGATCCTGCACAAGACGCTGGTCCGTAACCTCGCCGAACGGTATGCCAATGGCGACGATCTCCTCTACGACCTGGAGCACTATATGTATCACTCGGGCTACGGGCCGACCAACGAGACGCTCGGCAAATACATTCGGGAGCTGTTCGGGCAATTCATGATCCCGCCTCCCGTTACCCAGGTATCGCGCACGAGCACCCGCTTCATCGCCCGGCCGACGGGCGGCATGGCAAAGGCCTGAACGGCTATGAGCTCCCCTCCGGCAGCCACCGTGAAGGTGGGCCTGATCCAGGCCGCTTGCGGGCCGGAACCGGACCGGAACCTGCGCAAGACGCTCGCGGCCGTGGAAGACGCAGCCGAAAAGGGCGCGCAGATTATCTGCACCCAGGAACTCTTTCGGTCTCAATACTTCTGCCAAACCGAGGATCACCGTCACTTCCAATTGGCGGAAAGGATTCCCGGGCCGAGCACCGAGGCATTCCAGGCAATCTGCCGGGAAAAACGTGTCGTGGTCATTGCCTCAATCTTTGAGAGGCGCGCCGCGGGACTCTATCACAACAGCGCGGTGATCATTGATGCCGACGGCAAGCTGCTGGGAGTATACCGCAAGATGCATATCCCGGACGACCCACTCTACTACGAGAAATTCTATTTCGCTCCCGGGGACCTGGGCTTCCGCGCCTGGCAGACGCGCTACGCAAAAATCGGGGTGCTGATCTGTTGGGACCAGTGGTATCCCGAGGCAGCGCGGCTGACCGCGCTACAAGGGGCGGAGGTGCTCTTCTACCCCACGGCGATTGGCTGGCATCCCGCCGAAAAGAAAGCGCTCGGCCAACAGCAACACTCGGCCTGGGAAACGGTGCAGCGGGGCCACGCCATAGCGAACGGTTGCTACGTAGCCGTGCCAAACCGAGTGGGGCACGAGAAGCTGGCCGGCAAAGGCATCGAGTTCTGGGGCCAGAGCTTCGTGGCCGGAACCTCCGGGCAAATCCTGGCGAAGGCCAGCGCAAGCGACCCGCAGACGCTCGTGGTGCCGCTCGATCTCGGTGAAGTGGAAGTGGCCCGTACTCATTGGCCGTTTCTGCGCGACCGCCGCATTGATGCCTACGAAGGGCTGACCAGGCGGCTGATGGATTGAAGACGATTTGGATCACGGGCGCCGGCGGGCTGATTGGGAACTATCTTGTCCAAAGCGCCACGCAGAGAGCGGGTGGCATCGGGGCGGGAGCAAAGGTGGTTGGCCTCACCCGGACCATGCTCGACCTTACCGACTTCCCAGCCGTCCGTGCCGAGTTTCGCCGCCAACAGCCCCAGTTCGTGATCCACTGCGCCGCCCTCAGCCAAAGCACGGCCTGCCAGGCTGACCCGGGACTCGCCCGCAAGCTGAACGTCGAGGTCACCTCAGTGCTCGCTGAGCTCTCAGCCGACATCTCGTTCATCTTCCTGTCCACGGACCTGGTCTTTGATGGGCGCGTCGGGAACTACGACGAATCCGCATCGGTGAATCCGCTGAGCGTGTATGCCGAAACCAAAGCCGCCGCCGAGAGGGTCGTGCTCGCCAACCCGATCCACTCCGTCGTGCGCCTCTCGCTGAACGGCGGCACCTCGGCCAGCGGGTCCAGGGGATTCAACGAGCAGATACGCCGCGCGTGGGAGGCAGGGCAGACGTTGAAGCTATTCGAAGACGAGTTCCGGAGCCCGACAGCCGCAGCCGTCACAGCGCAGGCGATTTGGGAGCTGGCGGGGTGCAATCAGCCGGGCCTCTACCATCTCGCGGGCAGCGAGCGGCTCTCTCGCTTGCAGATAGGCCAACTGCTAGCCAGGCGCTGGCCGGAGCTGCATCCGCGAATCGAGGCGGCTTCGCTCAAAGGCTACAACGGAGCGCCGCGATCCCCGGACACGTCCCTCAATTGCGCCAAAGTTCAGAAGCTGCTTTCCTTCCGCCTGCCAGGCCTGACCGAATGGCTGGAGGCGCACCCCGACGAGAAGTTCTAGGGGCTCCCTGCCCTAGTGCCACCGAAGGCCCACACACCGGGAGTGCGCTCGAAGCCGGCCCCTGCCCTTACATGTGCTCGATGATGTTGTCCCCAAACTGGGAACACTTGATCTCCGTGGCGCCTTCCATCTGGCGTGCGAAGTCGTAGGTCACGCGCTTCGAGCTGATCGCCCCGTTGAGCCCTTTCAGGATGAGGTCGGCGGCTTCCTTCCAGCCCAGGTAGCGGAACATCATCTCGCCGCTGAGCACCACGCTGCCCGGGTTCACGCGATCCTGGTTGGCGTACTTGGGCGCCGTGCCGTGCGTCGCCTCAAAGATGGCGTGGCCCGAGACGTAGTTGATGTTGCCTCCGGGCGCGATGCCGATGCCGCCGACCTGCGCGGCCAGGGCGTCGCTCAGGTAGTCGCCGTTCAGGTTAAGCGTGGCGATGACGTCGAAGTCATCCGGCCGCGTGAGCACTTGCTGCAAGGTGATATCCGCAATGGCATCCTTGATCACGATGCCTTGCGGGGTCTTGCACCACGGGCCGCCTTCGATCTCCACCGCGCCAAACTCCTTTCTGGCCAGCTCGTAACCCCAATCGCGGAAGGCGCCTTCTGTGAACTTCATGATATTGCCCTTGTGAACGAGCGTGACGCTCTTGCGATTCTCCCGCACCGCATACTGGATGGCCGCGCGGACAAGCCGCTGGGTGCCCGGGCGGCTGACGGGCTTGATCCCGATGCCAATCTCATCCGCGGCCTGGGAGCCAAAGCGGATCTTCTTCACGGCGGCCGGCAGTTCGCGCTGCAGGAACTCCAGTATCTTCTTCGCCTCGGGGCTGCCAGCCTGGTAGTCGATTCCCGCATAGATGTCCTCCGTGTTCTCGCGGAAGATTACCATGTTCACCCGCTCAGGCCGTTTTACGGGAGATGGGACGCCCTTGAAATACTGCACCGGGCGCAGGCAGACGTAGAGATCCAGCATCTGCCGAAGCGCGACGTTGAGCGAGCGGATGCCGCCGCCCACAGGCGTGGTGAGCGGACCTTTAATGCCGACGAGGTACTCCTTGAACGCCTCGACCGTATCGTCAGGCAGCCAGGTATCGAACTTGTTCTTGGCAGCTTCGCCGGCATAAACCTCGAACCAGGCGACCTTGCGCCTGGCGCCGTACGCCCTCTGCACCGCGGCATCGAAGACACGCTGGCTGGCTGCCCAAATGTCCGGGCCGGTGCCGTCACCCCGTATGAACGGCAGGATGGGGTTGTCGGGAACATTCAGCTTCCCGTCACGGCTGCAGACCTTCCCTCCGGCGGGGGGGACAATATCTTTATAAGGCATGGTGTTTAGCTTTGGTTATCTGATGTATGCCCAGAAGTACCCACGACAGCGGCCAAATTCAAGCGCAGACTCCGGGGTCCGGAACGGAAAGCTCAGCCCTGCCCCGGCCGCCTGGCTGCTTCAGAGCGTTTTTGAAGAACCAGGCGAGAGAGGGCGAGCGTCCCTCTGAGCCCACAGACCCTTGCGGAAAGGGGAAAGTTAGGGCTCGCGGGAACGCTCGCCCTCCCGAACGGCCACTTTCCAGACACAGGCTCAACCTGCTGTGAGCGCTGGCAATTGGTTCGAAGGCCCCTGCGCTATGGCTGGATGTCCAATGACTGCAGGTTGCCCCAGTGCCGAACGCACCCTGGCAACCGTGTTCTCGACGGTCAGCCCATATTTCTGCCGTAGTTCCTCCACTGTGGAGGCGTGCTCGATGAACTGGTCAGGCCAGCCGACCTGGATGACCGGAGTCGTGACCCGCTTCTCGTTGAACAGTTCGAGCACGGCGCTGCCATACCCCCCCATCAGCACGTGGTCCTCCAGCGTGACGACCACGTCGGCTGCCCGGGCGTAAAACTCCGTCGCTCCAACGTCCAGCGGCTTGACAAAGCGCGGATTGATGACCGCTACGTCGTAACCCTCGGCCTGCAACTGTGCGGCCACCTTGCGCCCCAGCGACATCATATTGCCCAACGGGAACAGAGCGACTTTGCGCATACCGGTGTTGCCGAAGGTCGTGATCACCTCCGCCTTGCCGATTTCAATCAGGCGCGGCTGGTCCTTCACGGGCACGCCCTCGGCAGGCCCGCGGGGGTAACGAATGAACGTCGGATGCCGCTCGTGCGTGGCCGTGAACATCATGTCCACCAACTCGTCTTCGTCCTTGGGCGCCATGGCTATGCAATTAGGCACCGAGCGGACGTAGGAGATGTCGAACACCCCGTGGTGCGTGGGGCCGTCCTGGGCGGAAAGCCCCGCTCGATCCATGCAAAAGATCACCGGCAAATCCTGCAAGGCGGCGTCGTGCACGATGCAGTCGTAAGCGCGCTGCAGGAAAGTCGAATAGATCGCGCACACGGGGTGGAAGCCCATTGAAGCCATGCCGCAGGCGAACAGCACCGCGTGCTCCTCGGCAATGCCCACGTCGTAGTAGCGGTTCGGCATCGCCTTCTCCAGCAGCTTAAGGCTGGTGCCGCTAGGCATCGCCGCGGTGATGCCGACAACTGAATTGTCCTTTTGACACAGCTTGACCATGGCCTGGCCGAACACATCCTGCCAGTTGGGCGGGGTGCCCGGCTTGGCCGGCAACGTCGCCCCGGTCGCCACGTCATACGGACCCAGGCCGTGGAACTTCTCCGGGTTCTTGAGCGCCGCCTCGTATCCCTTGCCCTTCCGGGTCAGGACGTGGATAACGATGGGCCGGTCGCAGGTCTTGGCGAACTCCAAGGTGCTGATCAAGAGCGGGAGATCATGGCCGTCAATTGGCCCCAGGTAACGAAGCCCCATTTCCTCAAAGATCAAGCTGCTGCCGTACCCGCCGCGCCCATCCATTTCGCCTTCACTGGCGGTAGGCCGGAGACCTACATCGCCCAGGGCGCCCTTGAAGCCTTCCTCGGCCTTGTGCGCCAGCTTGAGGGCGATCTCGCCTTTGGGCAGGCGCAGCACGAAACGCTCGAAATCCCGCGCCAGCTTGTTGTAGCGGGGATGGGTGATCAGGGCGTTCAAATACGTCGCAATGGCGCCCACGTTCTTGGCGATACCCCACTCGTTGTCGTTGAGGATGCCGATAAACCGCTTCGTCGTGTGGCCGATGTTATTCAGGGCCTCGAACGAGATACCGTTGGTCAAAGCAGCGTCGCCGAAGATGGCGACCACGTGCTCATCGCCGCCGCGTTGGTCGCGTGCGGCACAAATGCCCAGGGCCGCGGAAAGGGCAGTGCCGGCGTGCGCCGCCCCATAGCAGTCATGCTCGCTCTCGGTGCGAAGGGCAAACCCGCTCAAGCCGCCCGTCGTGCGGATGCTGCCGAAGCGGCGCTTGCGCCCGGTCAGCAGCTTGTGCACGTAAATCTGGTGGCTCACATCCCACACGAACTTGTCCCTTGGCGTGTTGAACACGTAATGCAGCGCCACGGTCAGTTCCACCACTCCGAGGTTCGGCCCCAAGTGCCCGCCGTTCCGGGACAGGACTGTGATCAACTCCTGCCGGATTTCCTCCGCCAGCGTGTGCAGTTGATCCAGCTTCAGCTTCTTGACGTGCGCCGGGCTGTCCACCATTTCCAGGTATTGGCTCATGATTAAAATCTAGGCATTTGAGTGGCCAGGCGTCCATGCCGGGAACCCATTCTCCCCTGCCCCGCCCTGCCGGGGTCTATTCGCCGGCTCCTTCTACGGGCGGCAGCGGCTTAAGCTGCATCCCGCCCGCAGCCGTCTTCTCCAGTTGCTGGATTTTCACCTCGGCCTCCGCCAGCTTCTCCTGGCAGGTCTTGGCCAGGCGCGTGCCTTCCTCGTACTTGGCCAGCAGGGCTTCCAAGGGCAGATCCTCCGACTCCATCGCGGCGACGATGGTCTCCAGCTTCTTCAAAGCCTCTTCAAACGGCAGACTGCTGGCTTTAGCGGTGTTGTTGGGCACCGTATTCTTCGGAGCACTCGGCACAAGGAAAACGTAGGGCACGGCTGCCCGGGCGTCCAGTGTATATTGGCCCGCTAAGGGTTGAGGATTGAGAGTTGAAGGCGGCGCGCCCTTCCTTCCCTCAACTCTCACCTCTCAACTCTCAACCACTTTCCCTTCCGCGCGGCTGAGGACTTCGCCTCGCTTAAGCCGTGTTTTCAAACGCTGACCGGCTTTGATCTGCGCGGCATCGCGCAGGACCTCGCCGCTGGCGGCGTCGGTGGTGATAGAGTAGCCGCGGGCCAGCACCTGCTCCGGTCCCAGGAGACGCAGGCGCGCTTCAAGCGCAGCAAATCCGTCGCGGCAGGCATCCAGCCGCCGGCGCCCTTGCTCGTGCAGGCGGCGTTCCACTTGCCCGAAGACTTCGCGCCGCTGCCGCAGCAGCACCGCCGGGCGGACCCGCGCCAGCCGCTCGGACAGGTTTCGCCATGCGAGGCGCTTTTCACGCGCGCCCTGC
>Ga0335069_10002762_pt1 | contig 26857 bp, 25 predicted proteins | sample Lox_Sample_11_FD_206714 | JGI IMG/M metagenome (GOLD analysis project Ga0335069, IMG submission 206714) | Soil microbial communities from Loxahatchee National Wildlife Refuge, Florida, United States - Lox_Sample_1.1 | ecosystem: Environmental > Terrestrial > Soil > Wetlands | place: USA...
GGCGCCTTCCCGCCAACTACGACCAAGGATCGTAACTTCCCCAGAGGTGGGATCGAGAAGGCCTTCTAGAATTTCGATTGTAGTGGTTTTACCCGCGCCATTAGGGCCCAGCAAGCCGAAACATTCACCAGCGCTGATCTCGAGGCTCAGGCCGCGAACGGCTTCAACCTTGCCATCGTAAGTCTTACGTAGATCGCGGCACTGGATGGCGGCAAGCATCTGGTGATTGTAGCTTAGCCGGGATGAATTTCTTGTGAATCGCGGCTGGAGTGCGATCCATCATTTAGAATGTTTTCACTCTCAAGGGTTCTCAAAATGGCAACTTTCGTCGGTCCTGGATTCACCTGACTGCAACCTTCCTAAACGTCCCTGTGTCGTTCGGTCCACATTTCACCAGGAGAGACCTCGATCATGTTCCGCAAAAGTTTATTCGTTGCTCTGTCACTGCTCTTTGCAGCTGGAATCGCCGCTGCCCAGGCGACGCGCCATTTCACTTTTCATTATGGTTTTACCGTAAAAAATGTTCCTGCCGGTGAGCGGGTGAAAATCTGGATTCCCGCGGCCCACAGCGATCAATTTCAAGAAGTGAAGATTGTTTCAGCGAACGGCGACTTGCCGCTGAAAAAGACGCACGACAATAAATTCGGCAATGAGATGTATTTTGCCGAGGCGGGAAAAGCAAAGCAAGCGGAGTATCACTTTGAAGTCGTGTACGACGTGGTGCGGCGCGAACGGCTAACACTGGGATCCTATATGCCGCACCTGGATGATGTGTCACTCAGCGACAAAGACCGGAAGATGTACCTCGCGCCCGACGCACTGGTTCCGGTGACCGGGCGCCCAGCGGACCTGGGAGAACAGGTTTCGCGAGACAAGGTCACGCCGCTCGAGAAGGCGCGGGCCATCTATGACTATGTTTTCGCCAACATGCGCTATGACAAGACGGGCACGGGTTGGGGGCGCGGAGACGTGCTGTATGCCTGCGATGCGAAGAAGGGCAATTGCACTGATTTCCATTCATTGTTTATCGCGATGGCGCGATCCCAGAACATTCCGGCCAAGTTTGAAATCGGATTCCCCTTGCCGGCCGACAAACATTCCTCAGAAATTGCCGGTTATCACTGTTGGGCGGAGTTCTTTAATCCGCAGCACGGATGGGTGCCGGTAGACATTTCAGAAGCGTGGAAGCATCAGGAAAAGAAAGATTACTTCTTCGGCGCGCACGACGATAATCGCTTTCAATTCACGGCCGGGCGCGACCTGGAGCTTTCGCCCAAACAGGACGGAAGGCCCCTGAACTATTTTGTGTATCCCTATGTGGAAGTCAGCAAAAAGGAGTACGCAAACGTGTCGACGGCATTTTCGTTCGCGGATGTGGATATCGGGTCCACCGCGATGAAGTAGGGCTAGTCGTCCGACTTAGCTATCACGCTATGTCTTGGCTTGGGCAGCGGTGCATTTCCTTTACGATCGCGCCACAGAATCGCGTTTAGTATTTCTACGTTCACCGCATCCGGTCGTGAAAAATCCATGTTCCGTGAATCCTCGGCTCCCTGCCCCTTAGGCGGATTCACTTGATAGATCAGACCATTATCGTGATTGCGCCAGTCGGCGGTGAATGGGGACTGGTTGCCATCGCCGGAAAACAGCGGCGCCATGACCGGAGCATAACCGTCGTTCTGATTCATCGGCGGTAAGTTCAGCAGCAACTCCAGCGTGTGAATCATATTGACGGTCGTATAGAAGTGATGATCGACAAAGGGGCGGCCTGCTGAACCAGGAGAGTACTTGCTGATCACAAAAGCGATGGAACGATGCGCGTCGACGTGGTCAGCCCCATCCTGAGCGTCGTCTTCCAAGATGAAGATGGCCGTATCGTCCCAATACGAACTGTGCGAGACGGTGTCGACCACGCGGCCGACTGCGAGGTCGTTGTCAGCTACTGAGGCCGCGGGGCGAGGTGCGCCCGGACTGGTTCCGTGAGTGTGATCGTTGGGCAGGTAGAGCAAAACAAAAGCGGGCAATTGCGCGCCTGCTCCTGAATTGCGAGCCTGCACGAAGCCTGAGAACTCGTTCAAGAACTCATCTGCCCGAAGTTGGTCGGGATACTCGGTATTGAAATCAGGGAAATTCCCATCGAAGTGATCTTGCAAGACGGCCATTGTGGCTTTGCAGGACTTCATCATGGGAACGGCCCAAGGCCAAGGGCTCGCGGAGCCATGCGGTTGACCGACGTTGGCGGGGAGCGGTTCTCCCCGGTGGACTTGAATAACCTGACAGACATCCGATAGTGGCGATGGCGTACCTTCTTTCGGGGACTTAACAGCTTCGGGCTTGCACCACGTGCTAGTGATGAACTCGCCGTAATCACGATAGCTCAGGCCATGCGAGGCGACGTTGTCCCAGATGTATCCGGTGCCGGGCGAATCGACGTTGGGTTCGCCGTGGTCCAGGGGAAATTCGTTGGCAACGTTGCCGCCGTAGTCGTATGTACGTTCGTGGCCGCGGTAGGCGATTTGCCAGGTTTTTTCGGTGTAGTCGCTCGTGATGGCTGCCATGGACCAGTCGTGTCCGTTACCCGACACTTCACCGCTGTCATAAAAGTTATCCAGCACTCCGAACTGCAGGGCCAGCTTATGCTCGTTCGGGGTAACCTCGGCGCCGTACATCGTCAGCGAGTTGTCGCCGTTGCCGACCTTCAGATCGCCAAGGACTTGGTCATAGGTACGATTCTCTTTGATGATGTAGATGACATGCTTGATGGGGTTCGAACCCAGGGCGAACTGGATTGCGCCGGGATCCGATGTCATCAGGTTTTCCTGCTTCACGCGCTCGGTGAAGTTGGGCAAGTCGGAATCAATCTGATGGAAGTTAACCCGGGCGAGCGAACCATAGAGTAATGTCGGAATATAAGGATGCTCATGGTGCCGACGTTCCCAACTGGTTCCTCCGGCGGCGGTATTCGGAGTGGTTCCCTGCCCTTTGGAGGTAGCGATCAAAAGATCGTGGTCGAGAGCAGCGAGGGCAGTTGGATACCAGTCCGTGGGAATGAAGCCGAGAGCGGAATCGATCGGCAAGATCGTCAATGGACGATGACCGATTTGCGAGACACCAAAGACGGCAACTGCGTTCAGAGACGCATCCGCCACAAAAAGCCGAGTGCCGTCTGAGGAGAGTGCGAGAGCGTTGGGATAGCTTCCTCCAAATGTTTGTCCAGCGACGGAGGTGTCGAAATTTCCTACCTGGCGCGCGTCGGAAGTAGCCAGCGCGATGGCCCGGTCTGCATTGGCGAGCGCCACATAGATCAATTTTTCGTCGGGGCTGAGTAGCATCGCCGTGGGATGCGATCCGGGAGCCAGGGCGTCGGCCGGCGGCCCCACCGGAATCCATCGCTTGATTTCATTCTTCTTCAAGTCGAGTTCAACAACGGTCGAAGCATTCCACAAACTTACCCAGGCATGGTGACCGTCGCGAGTGGCGACGACGGAATAAGGAAACTCCGCAGGAACCATGGAATGACGGCTCAGGTCGAAAGCCTTCAAAACCTCGCCGCTCTTGGCATCTATCAGAACGACGTTGTCGGCATAGTTGTCTGCAATAAGCAGCCGGTCACCATGTTTGTGGTTAATTACCGCCAGTCCAGCGGGGTATGGCGGAACGCTACCATGCACCTGAGTGCGAACCGCGAAAGCAATTTTCTTGTCAGGTGAGACTTTCTGTAGAGGGATTTTGATGAAGCGCTCCCATGCGACCTTGCCCTGCTGGAGGCCGTACACCGCGATGCCGTTTCCGGTGTTTCCCTTGCGCTCTCCAGTGGGATCGGTCAGCGAAGCCACCGACGCATACAGATGAGTGCCGTCAGAGCTGAAAGCCAACCCAAGAAAATATGTTTGGTGAGATTCGTCGGAGAGGCGTTCTTCGGGAAAGTCAGTGAGCTTATTGGTGGTCAGATCGAGTATAGCGATCGACTGGTGTGCTTTCGCTTCCTGGCTTCCGTAGCCGTCATTTAATAGGGCCGCGTAGTGGCGATCAGGACTGAGCACGATGGTCGGGGTAAAGCCGTTCAGGGATCCCAATCTGCCCGGCATGGGCCCGATCAATTGCTTACTGGTTGGCAGTGAGATGTGGCGAAAAAGAACCTGGTTCTGGGCGAAGAGCAATCCTATCGCTATTAAGAGAACTAAAAGGAAGAGGAAGGCAGATTTCTTCAACGCGAGCCTCCGGGTGAAGTTCCAGCCTACCATTTCGAGGCGCGCGCCATCGCGCCTTCAACAGCAAACCACGAAGGGCGCGAAGGTCCACAAAGTTTGATTGCGAATGTTTATTGGCAACCGCCTGGCTGATTGCAAAGCCCGAAGGCATCTATCTCGCCAGCGTTGTTGGCCGCCAGCGTCCCGATATAAACCTGTCCCTTAAATATGGTCGGGGTGGAGAAGACCACCGCACCACCCAACACATACTGGGAACTGCTGGAATAGATCTCGGCCATGGAAGTGGCATCGAAGGCGTGCAAGACTGCCTTTCGGGATGGCCCGGCGCAGTCGTTCTGGTCCAGATTAGGATGCTCGATCGCCCACACGATGCCGGTTCCTTGCAAAGTGCCGTTCGAAGATACCGAAGGGGTTGGAGACTTAATGCAGAAAAGCGTCTGACTGCTGACGGTCGGCTGACTGGGAATTGGGCCCGAAGTTCCGCTAGTCGACAGATCGTACATATCGACGGGATGCGGTGGAGCGCTTGCGGTCGTGGTCGTGACTGAATAATACAGGCGATAGTTCGGCTGGCCATTTCCGTCGACGAACTTCCAGTAGGCGCCGCTCGACCAATACCCTTGCTGATTGTCATTTGCGTCGGAGGGCGTTTGATCGATCTGGACGCTGTTTGCGCCGGAAGGATTGAATTTGCCAAGGCGGTCGCGATTCAGAACATAGAACTTCGATTCTTTGTCGGAAGTGAACGCCATGTTAGGAAACGTGTTCGTGTTCTGATCGAGGTAAAAGGCCTCGGGCATCAGCATGACGCCGCCTGATCCGAAATCCACGTTGTTAAGGCAGCGGCCGTTGCCCTGCGCACCGGTGTAGGTGAAGTTGTCGGCCGCAGTGTAGTAGTCAGCGATTGCCAAACTGCCGTCGTTGTGAACGGCCAGTTTCAAAAGGCTATCTCCCAAGTCGCTGGTGTATGGTCTCGAAACATTGGGGTTGAAGGTGCCGTTGCCAGTTGCGGCATAGATATAGGTGTTACCTTGGACCGTTTCCGCGGCTAGGCCTGCTCCGCTCTGCCAGATGCCACCGCCGCTCCCATAGGGGGTCGGAACAAACGCGGCGACCTGGGTGAACGTACCCAAACCTACATGCGGCGTAAACGCATAGCCGAGGATCCAGCCATTTTCGAACTCATCTCCGCCGGGCGAGAACGGGATGTAAACCGTGTTGCCATTCAGTAAAAGCAAGCTCGCACGCTGATTATGATTGGAATCGAAAGTGACAGTGCCCGATTGCGGATACATCGACATGCAGCGCCTGCTGAGCGGTGGGGTCTTGCCCGTGACCACTCCCGTAATCTGGATGTAGCCAAGGATCTGGCCATTGCGGATGTCGACAGCAAACAGATAATAGTTAACGATGCCGACTTGATTGACCGCTGCGACTACGTACATTGTGTTGCTGGGGATGTCGATGACTGGGGTTCCAGTAATGCCGATGGTGGTGCCGGATTGCGGACGCTCCTCACAAGGAGCGAATACGATGGCAACAGCAGAACAATAAACATAAGATCCGCCGGGTATTTGGCCCGCCAGATTCGTATTCCAGACAACGGCGCCGGTGGCTGCGCTCAGGGCGTAGAGTTCATCCTGTTCGGTGGCAACGAAAATAAGATCGCATGGGCAATTTGGATTGTTGGGAACGGCGACGCCACTAACCGCGAGCGGCTCAGCATAGATCGACCCAACCAGATTGGTCGCTCGCCACACCAAACCGAACCCACCGCTTACGCTCGCAGGAGTGAGACTAGTTTCGTTCTGCTGCCAGCCGGTGCGATTGTTGTCGAAATGCCAGGTGGTAACGTTTTGCGACTGAGCATCGCTTGCCCACAACAGCAGGAGTCCGGACAAAATACAGAACGTGAGGCGGACAGGAGCTGACGATTTCATGCAGGCCTCCAAAAGGATGCTGGTAAGGGGAGGGGTTCCACGCAGACTACGGTCAAGAACGTTAACTTTAAAGATTGAACCGTGTCAAGGTGAAAGAACCTCTTGGCTGTGTATTATCTCACCGGAAGAGGATTGTTGCAGCAGGCAACACGCCCGTGGCAGGGGCAAACGTCCAATCATCAGCAACCTGAAGTGATACTTTAGTGTCTATCGGTTATAGGCTGATCGGCGGTAGCTTCCAAGGCAACATTGTGACGGACGTCGGCACCGCGCACCCAGAAAATGACGTCTTCCGCGATGTTGGTCGCGTGGTCGGCGACACGCTCAAGGTTACGGGCCACCAGCAGCGCGTCCAGGGCCTGACGGGTCACGTCAGGTCGATCGTTCATGGTCTTTACCAGCGTAATGAAGGCGTCGTCCCGCATACGGTCAACCACGTTATCCATCTCAAGAACGGCCTGAGCCAGCTCAGCCTTGCCTTCGATAAAAGATTCCAGTGAACGGCGCACCATAGCGGATACAGCTGCCGCCATTCTGGCAATGTCGACTGGCAAATCTGCGGTTGGGAGCTCGACCATGTCCATGACGCGCTCGGCGATGTTCACGGCCTGATCACCCACGCGCTCCAGATCAGAGTTGATCTTGGTGACGGCGAGAATAAAGCGCAGGTCAACCGCCATTGGCTGTTGCATGGCGAGCAGATCGAAAGCCAACTCGTCGATTTCGCGTTCGGCGACGTTAATCAGGGACTCGCCCTCCAAGACCGCGTGGCAGCGGGCCAGATCGCGATCAATATAAGCCTGGCATGCGCGGTCGACGGCCTGTTCGGCCAAACCTCCCATGCGGAGCAGCCGTGCTCGAAGGTCATCCAATCCCTGCTGAAAGCGCGTGCGCATTATCCAAACCTGCCTGTAATGTAGTCCTCCGTCCGCTTGTCAGACGGGGTGGTGAAGATCTTTTCAGTCTTATCGAACTCGATCAACTTACCCAACAGGAAGAAGCCGGTAAATTCCGCGACGCGGGAAGCCTGCTGCATGTTATGAGTGACGATGACGATGGTGAACTTTTCCTTCAACTGGAAAATCAGTTCTTCGATCTTGCCCGTGGAAATGGGGTCGAGTGCTGAGCAGGGCTCGTCCATAAGCAACACCTGCGGCTCAACCGCCAGAGCGCGGGCGATGCAAAGACGTTGCTGCTGGCCGCCGGACAAGCTGGCGCCGGATTTCTTTCGCAGATTGTCTTTGACTTCATCCCACAGCGCGGAAAGTTTGAGCGACTTCTCAACCACCTCGTCGGTACGGCGTTTATCTCGAAAGCCGTTCAGCTTGAGGCCTGCTGCCACATTGTCGTAGATCGACATCGTCGGAAACGGATTCGGCTTTTGGAACACCATACCGATGTGACGACGAATCTGCACGGCTGCGGTCCCGTTGTAGACGTCGAGTTCGCCCATTCTGACTTTGCCGGCGGCGCGCGCGTCGGGGATGGTCTCATGCATGCGGTTCAGGCAGCGAACGAAGGTCGACTTGCCGCATCCAGAAGGCCCGATAACCGCTGTGGCATGATTAGCCGGAATGTTCATATTGATGTCGTGCAGCGCCTGCGTGCCGCCGAACCACGCATTCAGATGCTCGACTTTGATCCCAACGCCCATAGATCAGTTCACCCCTTCATCATGCCACGGCTGGCCGCGATGCGTACGGCGGAAACCGAGAGCACGATCAACACAATCAGAATGAGCGCGCCCGCCCATGCCTGACGATGCCACTCATCGAATGGCGAAATCGCGTAAGTAAAAACCTGCAACGACAGTGCGGCTGTCGGCTGGTTCAAGTTCCAATTCCAATACTGGTTGCCGAATGCCGTGAATAACAGCGGAGCCGTCTCACCGGCCACGCGCGCGAAAGCCAGCATCACCCCGGTGATGACGCCCGAAGTTGCTGTACGCAGCGTAATCGAGAGCGTCGTGCGCCAGCGCGAGACTCCCAGGCCATAAGCGGCTTCTCGAACGGTATTCGGGACCAGAAGCAGCATTTCTTCGGTGGTGCGGGCGATGGTGGGAATCATCATGATCGAAAGAGCCACGCCACCAGCCAGGGCTGAAAAGTGGCCTTGCGAGAGGACGACGATACCGTAGGCGACGATGCCCACCACGATCGATGGCACGCCGTTCAATACATCAGAGGTGAAGCGAACCAGATTTCCGAGTCGGTTGCGGCCATATTCGGCGAGGAAGATTCCCGCACCGATGCCGATGGGAACTCCGATAACACTGGCGATCAGAAGGATGTAGGCGGTGCCTGCGATGGCGTTGGCCATTCCGCCGCCGGATTCGCCCACGGGCTTGGGGGTTTGGGTTAGAAATGCCCAATTGATGGAGCCGATGCCCTTATACAGCAGATACCCGAAGATCGCGCCCAGAGGAAGCAGGACTAGAACCACTGCCCCTGCAGCCGCGAAGGTAATCGCAGAGTTGACCGTCTTGCGATAGAAGCTGATCGGCGCGGTCGAGAAATTTGCCGGAAGTCCGAGTGAGCTAGCCATTGGTCCTCGCCGGCATTCCGCGCGTCACCGACCAGACTAGCAATTGCGCGAAGATATTTACGATGATGGTGACTAGAAAGAGCGCTAAGCCGATTTCTACCAGTGCACTGAGATAGACGTCGCCGGTGGCTTCGCTGAACTCATTGGCGATCACGCTGGCCATGGTGTAGCCGGGAGCAAAGAGTGATTTCGCGATTTCGGGACGGTTGCCGATCACCATGGTGACGGCCATGGTCTCGCCGAGCGCGCGACCAAGTCCGAGAATCACACCACCCAGGATACCTGCGCGGGCATTGCGCAGGACTCCGGTACGAATCATCTCCCAGCGAGTCGCGCCGAGCGCGAGGACAGCTTCGCGCTGCTGCTGTGGAACTGCGGTCATCACTTCGCGAGTGATGGAAGAAATGATAGGAACAACCATGATCGCAAGGATGATCCCAGCGGCAAGCATTCCGATGCCGTAGGGAGCGCCTTCAAACAGGCCAGTCCAGCCAAGATACTTCCCGAGAAATGGCTCGACGTACTGGCGAAGCAACGGTACAAGTACGAAGATCGCCCACAGACCGTAGATCACGCTGGGGATCGCCGCAAGCAACTCGGTCGTAAAAGCGAGAATGCCCTTGATGCCGCGAGGGCACATTTCTGTAATGAAAGTTGCCACGCCGACGGCCAGCGGAACCGCGAGTATCAAAGCTAATATTGAAGACACCAGCGTGCCATAAACGAATGGCCAGGCGCCAAATTGCTCGTTGACCGGATCCCAATCGCTGGCGAAAAAGAATTTCCAACCGAACGCATGCCATGACAGCTGCGACTTGGAGATGAGTTCGTAGACGATAACCGCGACTAATCCCAGGATGCAGAGGCCGCAGGCGAGCATGGTGAAGTAGAAAATGCGGTCGGCGACTTGCCCGCCGCCGCCCTTGATCGGGGGCTCTGCTTGCGCTTGGGCATCGTCGGATACAACTGCTTCGTTTGCAACAGGTTGCGGTCCGGGCAAGCGAGGCGCTCCTAAAGCTCGATTGGCCATCGCCTTGAGGCTAGCAGAGGCGTGTTACAGCAATGTTAAAATAGCGACTCGCGGCAGGGGCGTGAGGCGACTGCGCGGCAGTTGCAATCTCAATCCTTTCCTTGTAAGTTTTGTTTCCTTTTCGAACTATGCCGTTTGATGCTAAGCGCGGCCGAATGACCTTTCGCCGGCTGGATCGTGAACTGACCCGGCTCACCCGCAAGCCTGCACCGGAATGCATTCACAAATTCCGTACCTACAGCCGGCGAGTGGAAGCGCTACTGAACGATGTGGTGGAAGAACACCATCGTGGTGATGAGAAGTTGCTGAAGCTGCTAGCCCAGCTGCGAAAGAAGGCCGGGCGAGTGCGCGACCTCGAAGTCCAGATTGCAGCGCTGCGCGATCTGAAAAACGCTCCGGGCAATGGACACAAGAACCAACTGCTGGAATTGCTGATGGAAGAGCGTATCGACCGCGAGAAAAAGTTAGTGAAGGCATTCGACCGGGAGACAACCGCGGAATTGCGCAAGCGCCTGAGACGAGCGGCGAGTCGCTTGCATGTTCCGAAAAATTCGGAACCGGTGGCAGTCACCTTGCAAAGATTGGCACAGCTGAGCAGCAACAAAGCGCCGCTGACCGAGAAAATGCTGCATCAGTACAGAATTCTAGGCAAACGTGCGCGCTACATTGCCGAACTGGCAAATGAAGATACCGCGGCCAAGAAGGTGGTCGATGAGCTGAAGCACATGCAGGATGTGCTAGGCAACTGGCACGATTGGCTCAAGTTGACCGAGCGCGCCGAAGAGCTGTTAGGCAGCGTGAGCGATTCAGCATTCGTGGCAATGTTACGGAATGTGACGCAGGCAAAATTCCGTCAGAGTTTGCATGCTGTGGCGGAAGTGAGAGAGAAGTTTGCGGGGCAAGAAGCCGGCACAAAAATACCGGCGGCTGGCGCAGGGGCCAGAAAAAGGGCAGCAGCGTAGATAGAAACGTGTTCTGGTTAGTAGCGGCCTACCTTAGTTCGCCCCACAGGTACATGAGCATCATCAAGCCGGTTCTGGCGGGCTTCATTATCTTGATTGCTATTGTTGGGGTGATGCTCTGGATCAGAGGGCGCCCGCCATCACGTCCTCGTATTTTGAGCGCAAGCGCGATTTATCTCGAGAGAGGCATCACGCCGTTTAAGCTTTCGTCCACGCCCGGGGACTGGCTAGATTGCAGGTTCAACAAACAGGCCCGATCTGCCTACTGCCTCCTCACAGACGAAAAGGGCAACGAGGAATTTGAAGACACGTTCCTTAGCTACCCCAACGCGACAAGCAGCACGCAGACAGAATTCAATTTCGATCCGCGAAAAACTGGTACTGTCTGGATTGGATCCTCACAGAATCACGCACGCATCCCAGTCGTTTTCCTGACCAATGGAGTGACTCTGCTTCCGCAAAGTGAATATCAGCGAGGCGCAGTAGTATTGGGTGGAAGGTGAAAGCCCCACCCGAGCAACCCCGGCTCGGATGGGGCACCCGATCTTTGACTAATTACTCTACTTTGCGGGCAATAGTGTGGCTGCCAAAATCACAACGTTCGGATTGCTCGGCAGCGTAATACTCTGCACCGCCTTGCTCTTGTTCAGTGGAAACAGATACGCGTACAAGCTGAACGTGCGCTTGTCCTTGGTGCCGTCGGCGACGTTTCTGTAGGCCATGGCGACGCCCTCATATTCGCGGGCATAATTCTGCGGCGTGTACCAGTCGCTGAGATTTTGCGTGGCACGCGCGCTGCTTCCGTCGCTGTATTGAACCACGATGGTCGCGCCCGTCTGATTTCCATTCACGCCGGTAGCTAGCAAGGCCAGATCGGTGTATTGGCCTGCGGGTAGCGTGATCGTTTGGCCGGTGCCGGAAACGGCATCAAGATCATTCGCCGGGCCGAAGTTGAACAGGACACCATTCATGACTCGCGAGCCGGTCAGCAGGTTCGCCGAGTACGCATTTCCGAGCCCGTCAATTCCGCGCGTTTGAAACTTACTGCCATCCTGGTAGATTGCGTACAAGTCGAAGGCAGAAGACAAATCTACCTGCGTGCCGATTCCCGTCTCGCCCGTGCCGGCGCTCACGGCAAGGGTCAGCGGCAGCGTTTCTTTAATATTTCCGGACGTGCCGGTGACGGTCACGGGAAATAGCCCGGTCGCCGCGGAGGAATTGGCCTTGAAGCCCATGGTTCGCTTGTCGGTTTGGCCAGCGAAGCCTCCTTTCACTCCTTTGGGCAACTTTGAGAGGCTGAGAGCAACGTCGCCATCGAATCCGTTCGAGCGATTGATTGTGATGATCCCGCCCGCCTTGTCACTCTGATTCAGAAACACGCTGCTGGGCCCGGACAGGGTAAAGCCGCTAGAACCGACTGCGGTGTTGATCGCGGCGGCGTACTGCGCGGCGAGTCCGTTGCCGACGAAATCGTCGTAGAGCCACATGAATCCGCCGAGAATGCCGCACTGACTGTGCCAGTTGCTCATGATGGACTGGACCTGTGCCGGAGTGTCATCTCTGTCCCAGAGACCCGGGAAGACGGGGACGCTGCCGAAATTCCATCCGCTACAAGGATTGTTTCCTTGCCCGCCCGCGTAAGCCTGAAGGTGAACGCCATCGACGGTGCCGGGTTGCTGACTGTTGATCTGCGAGACCACGCTGGTCCAATAGCTATTGTTGGTGTAGGGGTCAGGTACCACGTGGTACCCGAGTTTGCCAAGCATCACTCCGAACTGGATGGTGGTCGTGGAGTCATAACTGTTTTCGTCATCAAAGTCGAGGGCGTCCAAAGCGGGGATCGCAGCTTTCAATGCAGCGAAGTCTTTGTAAAGAATGCTGTCGGTTCCGGTACCTTGTGCGCGCACCAGGGCAGCGATGTCTTGCCAGTCGCCGACATTGGAGGAGCCGATACTGAAGGTGACGCGCTTCACAGTTCCCTGCTTTAACTTGGCCATATTGCCCGGGAAATCAGGATGCGTCTGATTGCCGACATAAGCACCATTCGAGGTCAGCTGGAATTCTCCGTTGAAGTTCAAATCACCATTGGTTTTGACTTCCACGCTCCAGACGATGGCCTCGGTGAAACCTGAGTTCTCGATTTCGGTGATGTTGTTAGCGGCGTTTTTGTAGAAGGGACCGCCGCCGAAGATGCCGGTGTAGCCGGCCTGGGAGAACGCGGGCGAGCTCGCAAATGCCAGCGCGAAAACAATAATCAGGATCGAGCGGGGAAAAGTGACGAAAGAATTGGCGAATGATGTTCTAACAGAACGTTCCACGGGATTCTCCTTGCTGGACAGTCGTGAAAAGCTAGCTTTAGCCCTACAACGTCGCGCGATTATACACCGGTGTGGCTTCTTAAGCGCTGTAAGATATCGGGCAAAAGGGGCGCGGGGTGCGGCAAAGCAGGAGGACTGGAATAATTATTGACCACAGAGGACACAGAGGTGCACAGAGCGTCAAAACTACGAATTCGACGGCGACGCTGTGCCCAGCGGCAGCGCCTGTAAGGCTTTGCCCACGCGTGCGAATCCCTGGAGTTCTTTTGCGGCCTCCGTGGTGTGGAGATATTTCACATCCAGCAGACCTTCGCTGGGAAGTCCGTAGAGCTGAAAACTGACCTCCGCGAGGCACAGGCTCCAGCCTTCGAGCCAGGTTTGAAGATTGGCAAGCTGGGTGGCGCTGCCGTTCCAGACGACCAGCAGATCGATATCGCTGCCGACATTTGCGTCTCCAGCCTCGGTGCTGCCGAATAGATAGACGGCTTCAACCCCAAAGCGGGCGGGATCCATCGCGGCGGCAATGCGCTCGGCAAAGCGCTGACGCCAGCGCCAATGTTCGGGAGCCGCACCCAATCGTTCACCGCCAAGCTCACGCTGTTTCCACTCCAGGTATTCGCCCAGTCGATGCGCGATGTTATCGAGCAGATGGCGCTCTTCTTTGAGGAAGGGTCCCTCCCACGCGACGGGTTTTTCTGTCTTGTAATGAACCTCGATCGCGCCCAGGCTGGTTCGCCAGATAGAAATCGGCGAGGAAAGACGCCAAGGGGTGTCAACAAAGTCCGGAAGAGCATGAGTTCGACCGAGATATTCAATACGAGCGGTTGTGTCCTCAGGAAACTGCCAGCCTGGTGGAATGGCATCGAGCACCCACTGAAAAACTATCTGGGGCGCCTCGTCGCGCCGGGACAGCGCAGCGGCCACGTTGTAAAGGCAGCGCAATTCCTTGGCGCGCTCTTTCAGTGCCCAGAGTTCCTGATTGTGATCGTTGTGGCTCACGATACGGGTGATTCAGATAGGTATGGTACACCGCTGGCCCCTTGGTAACGAGGGTACATCCAGATAACGATTGATCTAGATCTGGCAAAGCCAACGTGGTTCCGTTAGTCCTGACGGATGCGGATCGTCTTCATCCAGGTCAGTATGAATCGAACACATATAGCACTCCGAGTGGACGGTCTTGCCCTTTTCGTCGCTGACAGCTTTTTCCAATTGAACAGGTCGATGACAAATGTGACACGGGATGGCAATGAGCGGACCAGCGATCATGAATCACCTCCAAACAAGCTAGAGGCGTAAATGGCTGTTGATATAAAACCCACGCAAAGGAACTTAGTTGCGCGGCAATAAGTTTAAGGCCCTGGTCTTACGTCGCCGGACTTGGCCACGGGCACGCTTATGGGAGACGAGTGTCAACTGTTTCTCCTTTCTCCAGGAAGGCCTGCATCCAGCCGAGAACACGCGTCCATCCCTTAGCGTGATCAAGGGCTTCTTTCTGAGCGCCGGCGAATCCTTGCTGGCGAACTTTCACGAAAGTTCCCGTTCCCGTGCGCTGCGGGCCGGAATGTTGCAAGTTGTGCATGCCACGCGGCTCGAGTTCCCAACTGACGATCGTTTTGAGAGCACCAGACCAGCTTGCGACCCACGTGTGCACTAACAAGCGAGGCGGATCGATTTCCAAGTACTCCCCTTGCACACTGAAAGGCGTACCGTCCGCACCGGAGCCAACGCTGATCCACTTTCCACCGGGACGCAACTCGTTCTTCCACTCGGTAATTCGGTACAACCCTTGCTGTCCCCACCACTTCGGCATTTGTTGAGGATCGGTGATGGCCTGAAAGACGCGCTCCGGCGGAGCGGCGATGAAGATCTCCGCGATGACTGCGTCTTGATCAGGAGTGATTGTAACGGTTGCCATAGGTTGTTCTTTCTGCCGCTTATCTATTCTTGTATTCGTCTCGGCGTCGAACCCAGTATGGGCCCTGGCCATTTTCATCGCGGCCTTTGGGAACCATGTCCAGATAGTGATAGTGAATGTTTAGCATGTCGTTTCCACGGTCGTAGCAGGAATAGCAATGGAAAACTTTGTCGTGCTTATCTTTGTAAAAGACACTGTGGCCTTCGCGTTCCGGCGCCTGCGGATCCTGGATCTTGAAATTGTAAAAGGCCTTCTTTTCCGAAAACTCCTGCGGGGTGAAAGAGACGTGGTAGTCGAAATTGAAGCCAGAGTCGCCGGAAGAGTACCAGTGGAGCGTCCAACCCATGCGTTTCTGGTACTCGGCTAATTTGGCGTAAGGTGCCCGCGAGATCACCGCCATGGTCGCATCGCGCTGGTTCAGGTGAGGGCCGATGCCGTTGAAACCATCGGCACGCAGCGAGCAGTGCGGGCATCCCGCCGCATCATCGGGAGCAAACATGAAGTGGTAGACGATGAGCTGACTTCGGCCTGCGAAGAGCTCAGCCAGCGACTTGCGTCCGTCGGGGCCTTCGAACCAGTAATCTTTTTCAACCAGTTCCCAGGGGAGCTCTCGGCGCTGGCGGTTTAGTTCATCCTGGAGGCGGGTGAACTCTTTCTCCTTCGCCAAAAAAGCAGTGCGCGCCGCGAGCCATGCTTCGTGCGAGACAACAGCGTGATTGTCAATTCCAGTGTCTTTTTGGTCAGTCATTTTTCCTCATTGTCTGAGACGTACCTTCAGAACCTCGCTTCCGCGTGGCATTTGATCGATAGGTTCAAGGACGGGGGCCGAGGCCCGTCCCTGAATGGGGAGATTATCTCGTTTCCAAGTATTTCTTGAGCAGCTCTACGACACCCGGCCAACCGCCGCTGTAATCCTTGCGGGCAGCCTGTTCGTGCAGCAAGCCACAGTGAGTGACCTTTACGCGCGTGCCTTTGCTATGCGGTGTCAGCTCCCAGCGCACGATGGTGCGCCGCTGCTTGTCGTCATGCCAATTGGCGAACCAAGTGTAAGCAAGTATGCGGGGCGGGTCGTACTCGAGCACTTCTCCCTCACAGTGAAACTTGCTTACACCATTCAAGTTCAGCCGACTTGATACCGTATCGTAGGTCCATCGGCCGCCGGCCTTGGCTTGGAAGGTAAAGCCTTCGATCGCACACTGTTCGTTCGTCCACCAGTGCATCACCTGCTTCGGGTCTATGAGAGCCTGGAACACCCGCTCGGGCGGGGCGGCAATGTTGATTTCGCTGACAACGGCGTCCTGATCAGGCGTAATCACGGTTGTGGTCATGACGTCTCCTATTTCACCCGATGCAGGTCGAACAATTCGTGATGTTCGGTCTTGCCATCGTTGTTGATGAATTCCCAGCTTTCGGTGTGGTGATCGTTATCGAGCATAGTAATCGTCAGGCGCTGCATGTGTCCCGGCTGCGAGGGCAAGACATTGGTCGCATCGAGAAAATCGAAGCGGATGCTCTTGCCGTCGGGCGAGATCGTGCCGACCATCCGCGGCTGATTCCCCGCTCCGCAGTAGTGGGTCATCATGAGACGGTCGCCATCGAGATTGAACATGGTAATCATGTCTTCATCGCCCTGAATCTCGCTCATGACAGCGGAGCCGCCAGACGTGACGCGGAAAGACACTTGTACGTCGCGATCCATAGCTTTGCCTGACCAGTTTCCCTGGAGAGCTTTAAGCTTCTCGAAGGAAGCTTGCGAGTCAGAAGCGGATGCGAAGGTGACGAAAGCCAAAAGAAGCGCGGGCAGCACAAAACGGAATTTCATCTAATTCTCTCCTGTGTGTGTTTCTTTTTGGTTTTTGCAGAAATCTCTTTTTCGTATTCGGTCTCAACGAAAGCTTTAAGGCTGGTCAAGCTGGTTTGCCAGAAGGCCCGATATTGCTCGATCCACGAATCAACCGCTTGTAGCGGTGAGGGGTTCAGTTGGTAGACACGATGTCGGCCTTCGCGGCGTTCCTCGACGAGATGAGCTCGGCGCAACAGACTGAGGTGCTTCGAAATTGCAGGGCGGGAAATCGGGAAAGCGCGGGCGATCTGGCCGGCGGGTTGGCTTCCCTGTCTGAGCATGTCGAGCACAGCGCGCCGCGTGGGGTCGGCGAGGGCGTGAAAGGTGGCCTCCGGCGAATATGTAACCGAACGGTGACGCATAATGCGTAACTATACGGTTACGCATAACTAGAGTCAAGAGAAATCCGAGAAAATTCCAGTGCGGGTGACGCACTATCCCGTGTCGTAGACTGAACAAAATGCAGATGTCGACCCGCTGGTACGTGATTTTGCTGTTAAGCCTTATCGCCAGCGCGCGCATCTGCTCAGCCCAGGGTGGTCCGCCCATGATCACGGATGATCCGGGCACGCCAGGAGATCGCAACTGGGAGATTAATGTCGGATTTATTGAAGAAAACCGCACTGGAGAAACCCATTTTCAGACGCCGGATTTCGACTTCAACTACGGTGCCGGCGATCGCGTGCAATTGAACTTCGAAATTCCCATTGCGGTTCGAAGCGCGGATGCGACGACGGACTCGGCCTTGGGGAACTCGAAGGTGGGGGTCAAGTGGAGATTTCTGGGAGAGACCCCCTCTGGGCTCGCCATCTCCACATATCCGCACCTGGTGTTCAACAATCCAACTTCGGCGGTCGACCGAGGTTTGGCTGACGAAGGATGGCAAGTGTTTTTGCCCATCGAGGCTTCGCAGCGCTGGGGAAAGTTGCAACTCAACGGCGAGGCGGGCTACAACATCCAGGAAAAGCTTTCGAATGAAATCTGGCTCGGTCTGGTAACCGGCTATCAGCTTTCCGGGCGTGTGGAATTGCTGGCTGAGGCACACACGATTGAAACTCACCGATTCGCCGAAAACGAGTCGGTCTTCGACTTTGGCAGCCGGGTAAAATTAACGAAGCTCAACACGCTGCTGTTTACCGCTGGCCGCGCGCTGCCAGGATCCAGCAATGATCAGCCGAGGTTCTTTATGTATGCAGGCATGCAATTCACATTCTGAAAGTTGATAGTCTGAGTCGAGAGCCATTATGAGTACGCGAAGTCTAACTTTTAACGCTCACAATCTCGCGGACCAGAAGAGCGGCGCTTCAATTGACACCAGCGATCTCGCAAGCAGCAAAGTGCCGCAAGTCGCAATCGCATTCTGGATCATTAAGATCGCCGCCACTACTCTTGGCGAAACCGGCGGGGACGCCCTCTCCATGACGCTGAAATTTGGATACCTGCTGAGTTCCGTCATCTTCATGGCGTGCTTTCTGGTTGCACTTTGGGTCCAAGTTCGCGCGAAAACCTTTCACCCTTTTCTCTACTGGACGGTGATTGTGACGACCACGACGGTCGGAACCACCATGGCCGATTATGCTGACCGCTCGCTAGGCGTTGGTTACACCGGCGGTTCGCTGATTCTGTTTGCGATCCTGATGGCGGTATTGGCACTGTGGCGTTATGCGGACGGGAAGGTATCGTTTAGCGACATCAGTTCACCCAGGGTTGAGATTTTTTACTGGGTCACGATTCTTTTCTCAAACACGCTGGGGACCGCTCTCGGCGATTTCCTGGCCGATACGCCCGGCGTCGGCTACGAGCGCGGTGCGCTGGTGTTTGGCGGGGCTTTGACGTTGGTCGCGTTGGCGTACTTTCTGACGAATATTTCTCACACCATTTTGTTCTGGGCGGCTTTCATTCTTACCCGTCCGCTTGGGGCGACGCTTGGCGATCTTCTCACCAAGCCTCGCGACACTGGCGGATTGAACCTGAGCCGCATCACCTCGTCACTGGTAATTGCAGCTTTTATGGTGATCTGCATTGTTCTCACAGAACAGAAAGCCGGTGAGCATCCAGGGAATTCCAAGTCTTGAGGTTTAGAGACTCTCAACCGCAAAGCACGGTGAGAATGGCGGCGAACTCGAATTTTCGGACCAGGTTCAGGAAGACGCGGTGCAAAGTGCTGTCGTGACTAAGCTCGGGATGGAATGTGGCAGCGATCACGTTGCCTTGGCGAACTGCGACAGGATCTTTCCCTTCCGTCGCCAGGACTTCGACCTCAGGACCGATGTGCTCGATCTTGGGCGCGCGGATAAAAACCATTTCGATCGGTACTCCGTTCAATTGCCCTTCCCGGATCGAACTTTCCAGCTGCCGGCCATACGCGTTGCGGCGAATGCAAATGTCGAGAACGCCGAGACCCTTCTGTTTCGGGTTCTCGACTTCATCGGCCAGAAGAATCGCTCCGGCGCAAGTACCGAATGTAGGCTTCAGGCGGACGAAGTCTTTGAGCTTCTTGAAACCTTTTTCGCCGAGAAGTTTGAGGAAGGTCGACGACTCGCCGCCAGGGATGACCAGGCCGTCGACTTCATCGAGCTGTTCGGGCTTGCGCACGAGCACAACTCTGGCTCCCAGCTCTTCGAGCCGTTTGCGATGCGCGTCAAAGTCGCCTTGTAGGGCAAGTACACCGATTGTCATGGTCGTTGGTCGTTCGGCGTTGGTCGTTGGCAAAAGCGAAGTCTCGTACGATAACCTCGTGTTATAATGTGTTCATGGCGAACACACGTAGCAGCACCCTCAGCATCCGCTTGAAACCCGAGATCAAGAAACGCTTGGCTCGGCTGGCCGAGAGTTCCGGCCGCAGCTCGAATTTCCTGATTTCGGACGCCGTCGAGTCGTACGTGGCCGATCAGGAGCGCATGCTGGCGGAGGTTCGTCAAGCCGACCGTCAGGTAAAGTCGGGCCACTATGTCCGGGATGAAGACATGAAAGCCTGGCTGCTCTCCTGGGGCACGAAGAACGAAATGCCTACGCCGAAATGCGTCTGCGGGAAAGCCCATGACGCCGAATCCCTGTGCCGGTAGAGATTGTCTGGTCGCCTCTTGCGCTGGCTCGGATGCAGGAGATTCATGCGTACGTGGCCGCAGACAAACCCGAGGCGGCATTACAGCTGGCCACGCGCATCGTCGCAGTCGTCGCAAACCTCCGCCAGCACCCGTACCTTGGCCGGGTTGGGTCTGACGCTGGCACGCGCGAGTTAGTAATTGGAGGCACGCCATATATTGTGATCTACCGCATCAATCTCCATCGCGTGGTCATCAGCACGATCTGGCACGCTGCACAACGAAGTTGATGATACAGCGTTAACGGATCGGCAGAAACTCGCCCGATTGTGTCATTTACCCGCCTAAACCCGCGAACAGCGTACAGTTAAGGGTGCGGACTATCTTTCCCTTACTTAACCTTATGTGACGACGCCGCATGTTTGATCACAACCCTGGACGCCGACTCGACGCAAACCCTTTGCATCTCGCCTGCTCGTTGCGGAGTAAAGGGACAGACCTCGAAATCCGCGTAAATGCTGTCGTCAACCGATATAAATTTCAATCGGTCTGGCCATATCGGAGAATCTGCGTCATCAAGAGTGGGCCCTGCTGTAACCCCTAGCATCCGTGTTGTTCCAATTGGCCAAATTCGTATTCTGACAGTGTCAGCTCCGAGATTTGCCCTCCCGTGTACGACGTAGCAGGCATCCACCACTCTTGGGTTGCCTTTGCACCTTGCCTGTTCGCCAAACCCACAAGTTGCGATCAGAACAATTGTTAGCAAGCACCTCATACAGGCCACCGTATAGCCCTACCATCCTCTGGTTTGCAGCATCTGTGATTCGTCAAGCGCAGCAACCGCCAAGCCTTTCATGGCGCCGATCAGATCCTCGCTAACTTCGAGCAGAACTTTGGGATCCTGATAGTGAGTTGCGGCCTGTACGATGGCCTTTGCTCGTTTCTCAGCTTCCTGGGGATCGGCGAATTCGGTCGAGTTCTTCATGAAAATACCCGAACCGACAAACACTGCCTCAGCGCCCAATTGCATGACGAGCGACGCGTCGGCGGGAGTGGCAATGCCTCCGGCAGAGAAATTCGGGACGGGCAGCTTCCCTTCTTTGGCGACCATCTTCACTAACTCGTAGGGTGCCTGCAGTTCTTTTGCCTTGGCATAGAGCTCCTGATCGCTGAGCACGGTGAGAATTTTCATCTCCTGTACGATCTGGCGGATGTGCTTCACGGCATGGACGACATCCCCGGTGCCGGCTTCTCCCTTGGTGCGAATCATGCAAGCTCCTTCGGCGATGCGCCTCAACGCCTCGCCTAAGTTACGCGCACCACAGACGAACGGGACGTTGAATGCGTGCTTGTCGACGTGGTGGGCTTCGTCGGCAGGGGTGAGCACTTCGGATTCGTCGATATAGTCGACCCCGAGTTCCTGCAGAATCTGTGCCTCGGCGAAGTGGCCGATGCGGCACTTGGCCATGACTGGGATGGACACCGATTCCATGATCTCGCGAATTTTCTTCGGTGACGCCATGCGGGCAACGCCGCCTTCCGCGCGAATCTGCGCGGGCACACGCTCGAGCGCCATCACGGAAACGGCGCCGGCACGCTCAGCAATCACGGCCTGCTCGGCATTGGTGACGTCCATGATGACGCCGCCCTTAAGCATCTCGGCTAAGCCGGTTTTCAGACGAAGGCTGGTGGAATGACCATTGTTTTGGGACATGTTCTGGATCTCCTGCAATTAGATTAAGATATTAATGGATAGTCCGGAATAGCCATTTTACGCATATACTGGCATACCATTTTTTGAAACCTTTCACCACAGAGAACACGGAGTGACACAGAGGTTCGCAGGACATGCCTAAAACACCTAGTACGCTACCTCTAAATCTTGGCCAGCCTTCGCATGGAAAAGCGCTTTATCGCTGGTTGTACGAGGAACTGCGTGCGGCGATTCTGAATGGCCAATTGCACCCTGGCACACGTTTGCCAGCAACACGCGATCTGGCTGAGCAGTACGGACTGTCCCGACCGACAATTGTTACGGCTTTTGAACAATTGCAGTCCGAAGGATATGTAGAGGGCAAGGTTGGCTCCGGGACTTTTGTAAGCCGGACGCTGCCCGATCACATGCTGCAGGCACCGGCGCCGGCGTCGCGACCGAAACCTCTCAGAAGGAAGCTGTCTTTGTCCGCATATGCCCACCGGCTACATCCTCTGCAGAGGGCAGATTCCAAGAAGGTGCGTGCATTTCGCGCGAACCTTCCTGCGCTCGATGAATTCCCAATGGGATTGTGGGCTCAGTTAGCAACACGAAGGCTGCGGCGCGTTCCGACAGGAATGCTTGCAGGCGGTGAAGCACGAGGGTCTCGACCGCTGCGAGAGGCGGTTGCCGAATATTTGAATACTTCACGTGGAGTGAAGTGCTCGACTGACCAGGTCTTAATCATCTCAGGCGTTCAAGAAGCCTTGAATCGTGCCGCGAGTCTCCTGCTCGATCCTGGCGAGCCTGTCTGGATGGAAGAACCGGGGTATCCCGGGGCGGCCGCGGCGTTTGCCTCCGTCGGGGCGAAGGTGTGCTCGGTTCCAGTAGATTCCGAAGGTCTGAGCCTGGAAGTCGCTATGAAGCGATGGCCCAGGCCGAGAATGATTTACGTCACGCCAGGCCATCAATTCCCGCTCGGTGTGACGATGTCTCTCGGCCGGAGATTGTCGCTGCTTGAATACGCACGGCGGTCACGAGCCATCATCTTTGAAGACGACTACGACAGCGAGTATCGATATTCGGGGCGTCCAATTCCGGCCATGCAGGGGCTCGATCCAGCGAAGGTCGTGATTTTCGCAGGCAGCTTTAGCTTGGTGATGTTCCCTTCCCTGAGATTGGGATATGTAGTCGTCCCGGAGGACATGGTGGATATTTTTGCGGCGGCTGCTTCGGTGAGCACGCACCATCCGCCGCTTCTCGACCAGGTGATTCTTTGCGACTTCATTCGTGAGGGGCACTTTGCAAGGCACGTGCGAAAGATGCGGCAGCTGTATGGCGAGCGGCTGGAAGTTTTAATCGATACCAGTAAGAAAATATTAGGCGAGCGGTTGAAGTTGCATCACACCGAGGCTGGACTAAGAACGGTCGGGTGGCTGCAGAAAGGGATCTCCGCGGAACAAGTCACGCAAGCCGCCGCTGAGCGAGACGTCGAAGTCGTGCCGCTAAGTCGCTATGCATATGGGAAGTCTAAAAAGAATGGGCTGGTGTTGGGCTTCGCGGCCGTGGGAGAAATAGAATTGAGAAAGGGCGTTGAGGAACTGGGGAAAGTTCTGGACCGAGCAGACAATGATGGAGATTCGTCATAGGACTGGATTATGGACGATCAACCAGCGAAGCAGCCTTTAGGAACCGGTGACCAGGCGATTCGTTCCGCGCTGGACCAGCATTGGGCAGCATCCGATGCGAACGATTTCGAAGTTGAGCACCGCATCTATCACGACGACGCGGTGCTGGAATACCCGCAGTCAGGCGAGCGAATTCGAGGGCGCCGGAACATACAGACCCAGCGGGCTACGCAGCCAAGCAAGAAGCGCTTTGCTGTCCGGCGAATTATTGGTGCCGGGGATCTCTGGGTCACGGAATTCGTTTTGACCTATGACGGCAAGCCGTCCTACACCGTAAGCATTATGGAATTTAAGGACGGTAAAGTTGCGCGGGAAACGCAGTACTTTGCCGATCCATTTCAAGCTCCCGCGTGGCGCGCTCAGTGGGTCGAGCGGATGGAGAGGTAATCCTGAAGGTGCAAAAATCTAACCATTACGGAAATTGACATCGCTGGAATTACGTAACGATCATGAGTTCCGGTCTGGTTAACCTTACTTCCGTTAAATTACTAGTCGGCAGCAACTTGCGCCCCGAACTCGTGTTTACATTTGAAGACCGCGTTGGGTCTTCTAGAACGATGAACAATACAGCGCCGCAGTCGAAATCTCAAAGTCGAATTTCAAGCGTAGTGGGTGTCAACGGCAACCGGCCTCAAATTCAGCGCGATTACCGTTTATTTCCGCTTTTGCGCGCAAACACCGCTGTTCTCTTCGCGCTGGTGGTTGTAAGTGTCGGATGCGGAGGCGGAGCCAGCAGCAAGAGCAGCAATCAACCCGGGCCGCCGCCTCCAACTGGCTGCGCCGTCTCGACACAGACGGTGACTGCGGCACAGAAGGAAAAACTTGGTACTCCAATGCGCGCCGAGAGCGCGTCATTGCTGCGGACGAATGCCCAAGCCGGTGCGGGAGCCTGCACGAGCACAAACGATCCCACATCCGCAACAGTCAAGACCATCACGGGAGACGCGGCCAGCCATTTTCAATATCTACACAACACTCCGGTGGCCTGTCCCACAGGCTATAACTGCACCGTGCAGGATGCCGAGGTTGATTTTGCCACTCAATCGGGGCCAGTAACCGGGTTTCGATTTCGTTACCTGCGCCCGACACAGATTGCTGATCCCAATCACCTACCTGTCCTGATCTCGGTGCCGGGAACGGGCGACTGCTACGTAGGCGATCAGACGCCAAATTCGATCGACCTGGAAGCCGCGAACAATGGCGCTGCCGTACTTGAGGTCGCCCCTCGCGGCCACCTGGCCTGCTATTTTTCGGGAGATGCGTTGTATATGCAGGCTGATGAGTTCGGCCCAAACACGATGGGAGATTATGACCGGCTGGTCACGGCGTTCACTCGCGGCTGGATTGATCCGACGGTGCTGGGCGATCCAACGCGAGTAGGTATGCAGGGTTCATCTTACGGCGGAGTTTCAGGTTACATCTATGGGCGCCAGAGTTGTGTGCCGACTATAACCGGGAAGCCCTTGGCCCTGATTATCGGCGAAGCCGGTAGCCCCGACGTCGGCGAGTGGGCGGTCAAAGGCTTTGATCCGTCAGACGTGGCATCCATCGAGGATGGAACAGCTCCTTATGCAACGCCTTGGGGCGCTATCAAGTTAGATACAGACCAACAAACGGAATATCCCGGGCCATTGTTCAACGACCCGCTGCGGCAGGACGTTCTCTCGAATGTGAATCCCGCTTTTTGGGCCGGCGCGGATGAGTTCGGATCGCGTAGCGCCCATGACAATTCGGACGGCACAGGCACGAGCATATTTCAGCAGAACGTTTCCCATTTCCTCGCGTTGACTGGCTCAGAGGACTGTACGGTTCCGCATGCTGGAGCCATGAATTTTTTCGCCGACCTCGTTGCTAACGGGATGACGAATGCACGGCTGATCTCACCAATTTATTTGCACGGCTGCCATCAAATAGACAAAACGGACGGCTTCTTGCCCAAACCTACTCAGCAGAACGCTCAACTGATCACACAATGGAAAGAAAATCTGGAGGGCGGATGGATTGCACGTTATTTGATCGGCGTTGCGCCCCCGTCGCCATTACTCGACCCGGGAGCGAATACTCCTACCAACCAGCCGTTGTGGATGTACATGCTGGGGGACGAAGGAATATTGTCCACGCCGCCGAACGTATATGCCGGCCCAGTCCCCTCACAGATACCGAGCAACATGCAATCGTTAACCATACCAAGCGAGCTTAGTGGGCAAACTTTAAGCTACGACCCGAATAGTCAAGGTACGCAGGTTGACCTTAAGCATCCGACTTGGAATGAAGCGGGGCGCGCACAGGTATGCGCTGACTTCCCTGTCGGCAACTCAGATGCGGTGGTAATTGGCCAACCGGAACTCGCAGTCTACGGCCAGGAGGCCTCGCAACAGTCGTATTCGTTCACTGCCACGCTGGAAGACGTTTTCACCTCGTCGGAGTGCACCGGGGGAACGTGTGTTTGGCCGGTTGGGTCAGACAGACGGTTCCGGCGTGCCGGTGCAGACGCGAGCCAAGACATTACGCTCGACACTATGGTCCACCGCTTTAAGGCTGGACACACCATGCGGATCGTACTCTCCAACTTGCCTATTTTGGTCCATGCCGACGGAGACTACCCCAACGGATATCCGATGTATGCACCTTCGACAACTCCGTACACAATAACGTTTTCTACCACCGATCCGGGAGGCACCGGTGCATCGTCTAACATTCAGGTGCCGCTCCTAACCGGCACTCTCACGCTCGCGCCGCCTTCATGGCAGCTTCACTAGGGGCGGTTAGCGATCCACAAACTTCGCGAACATCTTGTGCGGGTCGATGGCGATGAAGAGCCCCTCACCCCGCGCGAGCACTTCATTCTTCTGATTCAGGATCTCGGCCATATTGATGTGCTCGCGGCCTTTGACCTTCACCTCGCGCGACTCCACACGTAGCGACTTGTTGAGCGGCACGGGCTTGATGTAGTCGACGGTGATCTGTTTGGTGAGCGCGACGACGTGGCGAAGCTTGTTCACCTTGCCCATGGCTTCGTCGAGGAGCGTCGCGATAATTCCTCCATGTACATGACCTGGGGGGCCGGTGTAGCGGCGACGGAGACGAAAGCGGCAGACGAAGCAGTCGCGCTCTTCGTCGTAAAAAAACTTCAGGCGCATTCCCTCGGGATTATTTTTCCCGCAGGCGAAGCAGTAGTTCTTCTGCAAGCGAACATATTGCGTGCTGTGACCATGACCACGGGATTTCTTCGGCATGAATGGAATTAAACCACGAAGGACACGAGGTTACACGGAGGAGAACCCCGCCATGAATATCACAAACATCTCTTGCGCACGTCACAGGCACCTGTGATATGCTTCCGGGCCAACAGCAACTTCAGGATTTCCAACGCTATATGAAGATGTCTACACCACGACCTTGGGGGGTCTCGTAGATGGGCCTCGCTTTACTGGTAATAATCTGGCTGATCACCTTCTTTAGCACTTACTTCTTCGTAGCAAAAACCTGGTGGCTCCCCCACGGCGCAGCTTTAGCTGCCCCCTGGATCGACCATCAATTTGCCCTCACCTACATTCTTATGGGTGTGGTGTTCGTGGCGGCGCAGGGTGCGCTGGGCTGGCTGGTATGGAAATACCGCGCCGAGGCCTCGAACGGCCCGGTGGAATATTCCCACGGAAATACGAA
>Ga0335069_10002763_pt1 | contig 26852 bp, 21 predicted proteins | sample Lox_Sample_11_FD_206714 | JGI IMG/M metagenome (GOLD analysis project Ga0335069, IMG submission 206714) | Soil microbial communities from Loxahatchee National Wildlife Refuge, Florida, United States - Lox_Sample_1.1 | ecosystem: Environmental > Terrestrial > Soil > Wetlands | place: USA...
AATCGACCGTGCGCAAGAACGGAAGCCCCAACCGTCGCATGCACCACGTCACCGCTACGAAGCCGCCAATCAACCCGCCGTACCAAACGAAGCCCGCCCCACTGACGATGAATCGGATCGGGTCGTGCACAAACGCCGAGAAGTCTTCCAGGATCGTCAAGAGCCGCGCGCCCGCGAGACCGCCGATGGCGGCCCAAAACACCATCGTCGACGCGGCACTCTCGGGCAGCCCCTTGCGATCCAATTCCTTGCCCGTGAGGTAGGCGGCGACCAGGAAGGCCACGGCCATCATCGTCCCGTAACTGTAGATCGTCAGCGGTCCCAACCGCAGAATCACCGGATACATGCGCCGGCAATCATAGCCGAGCGACGAGGCACATTCTATCCCGCATCAACCTGCGATCTCGTCGTGAAAATTTCATCAAGTTCGCCGGCATCACATCCAAGTATTTAGATTATGTATCTCGTGCAACTTGCAGATATCACGTAAGATTCGTATTCATCAAAGAATGATGCTGCAGACCAAGTCGACGTTGACAATTTCGCTTCGGAACACTATTCTCCGGCGCCGTCGTTGGGTTTGGTTGCGGAGTTTTCCCATGCGCATGATGCTGCCGACACTGCGGGATCGGAGGATGATCACGAAGCTCTTCAGCGTGTTCTTTCAGGAGCATCGGCCCGCCGACTTCAATCGCGCGGTCGGACAATTGTGTCGCTTCTTCAACCTGCGACGACCGCGGGTCGAGTGGTTCGAGTACATCGACTGGGGTCGCACCGGCGGCAAGACTTACGAGAACGGCAAGATCCATTTGGTGCATCCGGAGAACTGGAAGAACGGTCGCAAGTACAACTCCGAACGCCAATGGGTCAACATGGTGTTTCACGAGATGGGGCACTACATCTTTTGGGCGGACGCCGAGCGCAAGGCCGATGTCTTCGCCTACCGCATGATGCGCATGAACGGCACCAGTCACACGCGCGCCAACGGCTCCGCGATCAACGGCAACGGATACGCCCGCGCCAAGCGGCGTCGCGCGTAGGTCAGCATGCCGACCAAGCCCGCCGACTCCAAGAGCGAAGCAAAAGTCGCCGACCGCTGGTGGGTCGAGACTACGCCGAAGAATCGGCCGAAGCCGCCGCTCACTCAAGCGCCGGCTGGCACCAGCTTCTTCACCGTCGCACATGACTTCGAACAAGACCGTGCCCGCGAGCGCCTCACCGACAACAATCTCCGGTTGGTACAGCAGGCCAATCCTCCCGAGGGCGGATGGGGCTACGTGCAGTTGGCCGAGACAACTTATCCCGCTCGCGAACTCGAACGGATCAAGCAACTGATCAATCTGCCGCCCTACGCTCGCGGCGCGATCATGGATTCCGGACGGACCATTCGCGTACTGATCACCGGCACCCCGATCGGTGAGCGCATTCTCGAATTGGCGCTCGGCGAAGCGCCGTCATTCGATTGCTGGGTCGACGGCGAGTGGGTGCGCGAGGCGCTGTTCGACGACGTCAACGCGGCCATCAAGGCGCTGCACCGCTTCGTCGTCGACTATCTCTCGCCCGAAGGTATCGCGCACGGCCGCGCCATCGCAGCGCAAGCCTGACTCAGCGCGAGGTCAACCGACGCCGTCGCGTCCGCGGCGTCGGCTCGAACGTCTCGGGATCGAACTCCCAGAACTTCCGCACGCCGAAGTAGTAGCAGCACAGCTCGTTTTCCATGTCGTTGTTGAACGTGCGCTGGCGCCCGTCTTGGAACTTGATCCGCACCAGACACGTGCCGCCCGGCACGCTCGACGTCATCTCCTCCACTACCACGCCCTCACCCCATTGCGCGTAACCGCGATGGCTCACCTTGTCGCCGAGGCGCAGATACAGGCGCTTGTCGTTCACAATGGGCATGACGAATTGTGACGGTCGTCGAGTAGCACAGCGGCTCAAACCTCGAAAGGTCTATTCGTCGGTGTCCGCATAGCCGCGTTGCTTGTCGACCACGTTGCGCAGCCGTTGTCCGGCGACGAACCGTTCGAGATTCTCGCCGAAAAGCGTCAACACCTTCGCGAAATAGTCGGGCGTGTACCCCGAGATGTGGGGCGTGATGATCAGATTCGGCACCGTCCACAGTTCGGAATCCTCCGGCAGCGGCTCGGCCGAAAACACGTCGAGCCCGGCACCCGCAATCGCTCCGCGGCGTAGTGCGTCCACCAAAGCGGCTTCGTCGACGACTTCGCCTCGCGCAATGTTGACGAGGTAGGCGTCGGAACGCATCGCCCGCAACTCAGCCGGCCCGATCAACCGCCGCGTCTGCGCCGTCAACGGCACGGCCAGCACCACGAAGTGCGCCCAGCCGAGCAGCTCGTGCAACCCGTTCGGGCCCACCACCGCCTCTGCGCCCGACACGCCGCGCTCAGGTCGATTGCGCATGGCACGCACGTGCATCCCAAGCGCCGCAGCTGTACGCGCGAGCGCACGACCGATCGCGCCGGCACCCAGGATCGCCAGATTCGAGCCCGTGAGTTCGCGAATGCCCGCCGCAATGATACCGAAGCGATCCCAGCGCCGTTCCTGCTGCTGCCGCAACGCAGTCGGCAGACCGCGACTCAGCGCCAGCATCAACGCGAGGACGTGTTCGGGGATCGACACCGAATGCAGCCCGGCCGAATTGGTGAGCACGACACCGCTGGCAACCAACTCGGGAAACAAATTCGCTTCAATCCCAGCCGACGCCGAGTGCACCCAGCGCAGACGACGCGCCCCGGCGAACAACTCACGCGGGAAATGCCAGCCGACGAAGACCTCGCCGTCACGCAATTGGTCGGGCAGCCGGGCTTCGGCTTCGATGGAGACGATGGTGACGCCCGGACAGCGTCGCTGCAACTCGGCCACGTCGCTGTCGGCCAGCACCCATCGCACTTCGTTCAATTTGAAATACGCCACGACCTTCATCGGGCCTCACCGCGAGTAGAGCGGCCTCTACCACGTCGCCCCCCGGCTCACCACACTTGCCGTAGATCGTTGTGGCAGTTACGAGGCTCTTCACAACGTGCTGCAGCGATTGTCCATACCCGCGCCGCGCCGCCTCGGTCGGCCGACGGCAGCACTGGTCGCGTGGTCGGTGCTGCTCGCTGCCGCGCCGGTGCGCGCACAAGACGGCGAGGATCTCCCACCGTCGCTGATCGCGATCGTCGGGCGCGAACTGCCGCGTCTGCTTGGCAGCAATCCAGCCACTTTGCGCGCCTTTGTCGCGAATTCCGGGACGCGCGTTCCCGTCGCGTCGCAAGTCGATGAACGCTGGGGCAGCTCGGGCGACCTACACTACGCCTACGAGACGGGACCGGAACCCGTGGCCGACCCCGACCCGACTTTCGACGCCGACGACTTGTTGCTGTTGCCCGCCGACGCTGCAGCCGAGGAGCGGCTTACCGACACCGACGGCCTGGTCGAAGTCGAAGTTCGGAGCCGTACGCATAGCGGTTGGCTCTATGTTCAGCGTGACGCGAGCGGTGCACCGCCGCGGTCGCCGCTCACGTACGATCCGTCCGACGATGCGGTTTGTGGCGATCGCTATCTGCTGGCCCGACATGCGCCGCACCACGCGCTGTTCGACGACTTGCGACTCGGCGATCTGTCGACTGCTGAAAATCTCCTCGATCGCACGAAAGCGCGCGTCGACCTCGAGCTCGCCTTCGGCCTCGGCACCGTTCGCCGCACCGAAGACGATACCCTCGCCCGCACCACGGGTCTCCACGTTGGGCCGCTGCGAATTGTCCGCGAAGTCGAGGTGCGGGGGCGGCTCGTGTTCGGACTCTACACACGCCCGCACCGGGATCGCTTTGTCTATTACCGCGACGGCTTCAGCATTCCGACCACGGTGTGGACAACCGAACGAGCCACCAGCCTATTGAAGTCGATAACGCTGCACCTGACCATGGATCTCAACGAGCACGCGCGCGGCCTGACGTTTTCGAGCGCACCGGAGATTCCAACTGCGATCGAGATCGATGGTCGCGGCGGCCCGCACGGCGGATCGGAGCCGCTGCAGTGGTATCTGCTGCGCAACCGCGAAGTCGGTTTGCTCGGCTGGTTGTCCGCCGATCCCGGCGTGGTTGAGAACGTGAAGCTGTACTACAACGACGATATGTCGCAGCCGGATCCGCCCGAATCGGTGCCCGGACAGTTCGGCCATCATGGCTTCATCTATAGAGCGAGCGGATCCATTCCCCGCGGCGCGCTGCGCCTGACGACTCATGCGTGGGTGATCAGCGGCCGCAACCTCGACGATCCGACGTCCGCGCGCGGTCGATTCGAAGAGCGACCGACGGTGGTGGTAACCGTGCGATGATATGCCGCGCCCTCTACCTCGCCTGGATTTACACCATGATCGGGCTCTGGACCCTCATCGTGTTTCCGTCCTCGCTGCTCGTCACCGTACTCACCGGCTCGCACCGCATCGGCCATCGCCTCCACTCGCGCTTGTGGGGCCACATGATTCTCGCGAGTTGCGGCGTGCGGCTGCGGGTTCACGGGCGCGAGCAGCTCCAGCGCGACGGCGCGTACGTCTTGATGCTCAACCACAACTCGCATTTCGCCGGCTACGCGTTGGCCGCCGCGTTACCGCTGCAATGGCGCGCCGTGCTGGCGCTGAAGCTTCGCAAAATTCCCATCTTCGCATGGATCGCGCTGCTCGCCGGCCATGTGTTCATCGACACGCGCCGCACACCCGCGGCCATCGGAAGCCTCAACGCCGCGGCCGACAAACTTCGTGGCGGCCTCTCGGTGCTGGTCTTCCCCGAAGGCAGGCACCACGACGCTCGCGAGCTGCTCCCGTTCAAGCACGGCGGATTCCACCTCGCAGTGGCGGCGCGGGTGCCGGTCGTTCCGGTCACCGCCGTCGAGCGCTCCGGCGCCCACGGCCGTGTCCAAGCCGTTGATCTCTACATCGACGCGCCCATTCCCACGGCTGACATCAGCCCCGATGCGGTTCCTCAGTTCGCCGTGCACACGCGCGTCATCATGTCCGCACACTTGCGGTGAACCGCATTGTCGGTCCGTCGATTCGACTTGACGAGCGGCGGCTAGACCGGCTGCGGGGGGGCCGGGTATGCTGCTGCCATGGAGGTCGGGGTGATGAACGTGAATGTCATGTGGCTTGAGCTCGCGGTGATCGCCGCGCTGATCCTCCTGACCGGACTCTTCTCGGCATCCGAGATCGCGCTGGTTGCCGTCCGCCGGAGCCGCATTCCCCAGCTCATTGCCGAGCGGCGCCACGGCGCCACCGCACTCGCGGCGCTCAAGGATGATCCGCCGCAGTTTCTCGCGGCCGTGCAGATCGGCACGACGGTCTTGGGGGCAATGGCCTCGGTGATCGCCGGCGCCGCCACCGTCGACTACTTCCAGCCGATCCTGCACGCGATGGCGCCGGTGTGGATGCAGTCGTGGGTCGAGGTGACTGGGTTGAGCATCAGCGTGCTGATCGTGTCGTACTTCACGCTGGTGATCGGCGAATTGGTCCCGAAGTCGTTCGCGCTCAATCGCAGCGAACAAATCGCGTGTCTGGTGGCCCCGATGGTCCGCGGCTTCGCGTGGATCGTATCGCCGGCGATCCGTCTCCTCACCGGGTCGTCGTCGATCGTGCTGCGACTGGTCGGCGGCGGGCAGGTGCGCGAGGCGTTCGTATCGGAAGACGAGGTGAAACATCTCGTCCATGAAGGCACGCAAGCCGGCATCTTCGACGAAGCCGAGCGCAAGTTGATCCACAGCATTTTCGAGTTCACCGACACCTCGGTGCGGGAGGTGATGACCCCGCGATCGGACATCCACGCCGTCAATGCCGACATCCCACTCGACGCGCTGGCGAAGGATTTGATCGAGTCGCGGTTCTCGCGCGTGCCCGTCTACTACGGCGATCTGGATCACATCGTCGGCATCGTGCACGTCAAGGACGTGTTCCGCGCCCAGGCGCATTCGGCATCGATCAAGCTCGCCGACGTCATGCATCCGGCGTATTTCGTCCCCGACTCGATGCAGATCAGCGATCTGATGCGCGAGCTGCAGTTACGCCGGCTGCATTTGGCGATCGTGTTGAACGAGTTCGGCACCGTGGTCGGCCTGGTCACCATCGAGGACTTGCTCGAAGAAATCGTCGGCGAGATTCGCGACGAATTCGACGTCGACGAGGAGCTCGACGTGCAGGAGTTGCCGGACGGATCGCTGCTGGTGCGCGGCGCGGTGCAACTCAGCGAGTTGCACGAGAAGTACGGGCTACCGGTCGAAGAAACGACCGACTACAGCACACTCGCCGGTTTCGTGCTCGCCCGCCTCAAGCGCATCGCCAAAGGCGGTGAGGCGATCGTCGCCGACGGCTACAAGATGACCGTCGTCGCGCTCGACGGCCGCCGCATCAGCAAGGTGCGCATCGAGCGGCCGGCGAAGCGCGAGCAAGCGACGGCGTAGAAGCGTCCGGAGTCGCAAGGGCTGGGTAGAGGCGTCCCGCGATTCGTGAGCCAGCGCTTCCAGGCTTGCTCAATCACTGCAGCGACGGCACGCTGGTGTCCAGCTCACCGCGGTCGGCCTTCGCGAGCGCGCGATCGAGAATCGCCTGCTGGCGAGCCACGGTGCGGCCGAAGCGGGCCGTGCGGCGCAGATACGACCACGGTGCAAGATTTCCGGCGACGGTTTCGGCCATCATCCAACCAAGCAGCGTCGTAGGCGGGATCATGTCTTGCGGGCGGAGCTGGCGGTCCATCATCAGAAACATGCGCTGCGCGACCGCCGCGCTGTTCTGCGCGCGCTTGAACATCATGCGCGTGAACGGGTTGTCGTAGTCCTCCGAACCCATGTCGGCGGCGAAGTGGTACAGGCCGAGTGAATCGGCGTCGCGCCGGCGCCAGTAGAGATTGAGCGCCTGATCGCCGCCGGCAACGATCGCTTCAGACAGCGCGACGGCATCGCGCACCGCATCGGTGATGCCGAGCCCCGGCGTCGGGTCGAGGTGCAGACCCGAGTCGCCGACCAGCGCCCAGCCCGGACCCACCGCTCGCTTCATGAAGAAGTGCAGCGACAGCACGCCCAGCGGCTTGGCGACCATGCGCGTGCCTTCCATCAGGGGCGCGGTCAGCCGCCCGCGCCGCAGATGCTGCCACAGCGACCCTTCCGGGTCCTCACGCCACCGTTCGACCACCTCGCGGCGACCGCCGCCGGCCATCAGCAGCAAGCCCGAGTCGGTCTGGAACACGGCTCGGGTCTCTCCCGCTTCCATGTGAATGCACGCGCCCCATCGGTAACGCGGGTCGCTGGTGAACGCCGGGGTCTGCTCGAAGTAGCTCCAGTAGATGCAATTGCGGGCGCTGGATTGCAGATACGCTTCCGCGCCGACCAGTTTGGCGATGGTCGAGTTGCGGCCGTCGGCGCCGACCACCAACCCTGCACGCAGCTCGGACTCGCCGCAACCATTGCTCACCCGAACGCCGGCGACTCGGTCACGGTCATTGAGCAATCCGACGACACGCGTGTGCTCACGCGCATCGACCCCGGCATCGAGCGTGGCTTGCTGCAACGCCGGATCAAGCTTCGATCGCCGTGGCGAATGCGACTCCAGGTCGGTGCCCTCGAGATCGATCTGCATGAAGCAGTCTTCGACCTGGAACCGAAACGCGCGGTTGGGCGGCGCCAGGCTGCGCACGACGTCGCCGAGCCCGAGCCTGTCGAACATTCTCATGCCGTACGGCTGGATCGCATGGGTTGAAAGCGGCTGGTCGGTGAAGAACGGCGCGCCGTCGACGACGATGACCTTGACGCCGGCGCGGTGCAGCGCCAGCGCCAGCGGGGCGCCGGCGCAACGAAACCCGACGATGATCACATCGGCATCGGCCATGTGGCTGACGCTAACATGTGCAATCGTCGCTCACGAATGTTTTCTCGTTGAAGCAGAAGTATCCGAACGCGCCGACCGAGTGGACATGAACCTCCCTCGATAAAGTGGACACCTCGTCCCAATTGAAGGAAGGAAAAGGTCGACGATGCCTGCACCGAAGAACGCCCGAACGGATGTGCCGACTTTACCGGGTACCGCGCAGAGCGTTGACTGACGCGCGTTGGGCTGAAACAAACGGCGGATGTCCCGTCGCGCGTTTGCGCTGCTGGTGGGGGCAGCGTTCCTAGTTGCGCACTCGAGCATCGCCGGGTCCACAGCGCCAGCCGGCCTTCATTGTCTGCTGGCGCCAGCGGACACCCTCACCATTTTCAGTCATCCCGACACGAGTCGTCTCTGGCTCTCAGGGCAGACCAACGTGATCTTCCAGTGGCATCCCGAGTTTCACTCCCCGTACAGCGGCCCCAACAGCCTCAAAGGGGAGTCGGAAAACGCGACCTCGTACGTCATCACGCTGTTCACCGGCTTCCAGGTGACGAAGACGACGGAGGTCTTTCTCGACGTCGAAGCCACCGGCGGGTCGGGACTCAGTGACGCGCTCGGACTCGGCGGCTTCAGCAACCTCGACGTCGTACGCAATCCCGATCTCGGCAAGGAGCCGTACATCGCTCGCGGGATGCTGCGGCAGATCATTCCGCTCAGCGACGACGAGGTCGACGAGGCCCGCGGCCCGCTCGCGCTCGCGCCGCGTATCCCCGCGCGCCGCGTGGAGATCCGCGTCGGCAAGATGGGCCTGGTCGACTTCTTCGACGTCAACGCCGTCGGCAGCGACAGCCATCTGCAGTTCATGAATTGGACCGTCGATACCAACGGCGCATTCGATTTCGCGGCCGACACGCGCGGGTACACCGGCGCCGCCCTTTTCGAATACGACGACCATGATTGGGCCGCGCGCTTTGCCGAAGCGCTGATGCCCAGCGTCGCCAACGGCATCGATCTCGATTGGCACATCGGTGAAGCGCGGTCGGAGAATCTCGAGGTCGAGCGCCGTCACGACTGGCTCGCCAAGCGCCCGGGTGTGGTGCGCGTGCTCGCGTACATGAACCACGCGCGCATGGGCAACTATGGTCAAGCCAACGCCGCGTTTCTCGACGGGCGTGACGCGGCACCGACGATCGAGGCGCACCGGGAACCGGGACGAACGAAGTACGGCGTCGGCCTCAACGTCGAACAATCGCTCACCGACGTCGTGCGTGCGTTCGCTCGCTTCGGCTGGAGCGACGGACAAAACGAATCGTTCGCGTTCACCGAAGTCGACCGGTCGGGTGCGATCGGTGGGGATCTCGACGGCTCGGTGTGGCAGCGCGAGCACGACAAGATCGGCCTGGCGCTCTCGATCAACGCGCTGTCCGATCCCCACCGCCAATATCTCGCGCTCGGCGGTCGCGGATTCCTGCTCGGCGACGGGCGGCTCAACTACGCGACCGAAGACATCATCGAAAGCTACTACACCGCGCACGTCTGGCGCGGCGTCTTCGCCGCCGCCGATCTCCAGTACATCTGGCACCCCGGCTACAACCGCGACCGCGGCCCGGTCGTCATTCCGGGATTCAGGTTTCACACCGACTTCTGAGATGCACGCGGCATATCGCGTATGGGTGCCGCGTATGGTCAGGTTGAGTTAGGGCGCGGCCTCATCCGTTTCACTCGCCGTCGAGGTCTTTGCCGACCGCCTTTTCCAAGTTGGTCAAGGTCGAGCGGGCGGCCAGGACGCTGTCGAGGTACTCGGTCTCGGTAGCGGTGTAGGTGCGCTCGGCGTCGAGCAGTTCGATCAACGACGCGGCGCCGATTCGATAGGACTTCTCGGCGGCGTCGACGCTGACCTTGGCGCGAGCCAAGTAGCCGCTGTCGAACACCTGTTGCAGGCGCCGCGCAGCTTGGTACGCCGCGCGCGCGGTCTCGACTTCCTGCACGATGTCGAGACGCAGCCGCGCCAACGCGTTGTCGGCTTGGCGCAGGGCGACCTCGGCCTTGGCGATCTCACCTTGATTCTGATTCAGCAGCGGTAGCGGCACACTGAAGCCGAAGCCCATCACGTTGCGATTGTCGCCGCTGGCGGCGAACTCGCTGTGGGTGTAATCGACCCCGACGCTGATGTCGGGATAGCGCTCGCGCCGCGCCAGCGCGAGCGCGAGTTCGGCCTGCTCGCGGCCGTGCTGCGCTGCGGCCCAATCGGCTCGCTGCTCCATCGCCGCTTGCACGAGATCGGCGCCGTCGATTTGCACGGCCGGAGGGAGGTACGGCCCACTCGCCGCCGTCGCGCTGCCGGTGCCGAGCAAGCGTCCGAGCAACTGCCGGCTCTCGGCCAGCGCGCGTTCGGCGTCCTGCACCTGCGCGACGTACTTCAACTGTTCGAGCTGGATCTTGGCAAGCTCGGCTTCGGCGATGTCGCCGCTCTTGAAGCGGCGCTCGTTGAGCGAGACGATCTGTTGGTAGCGCTCATGATTCTGTTGCGCGAACGCGAGTTGTCGCTCGTCGTGCAAGGCATCGAAAAACGCCACCTTCACCGCGGCGCGGAGCTGCCGCAGCGTGTCCCGCACATTTTCCTTCGCCGTGGCGATGCCGCGCTCCGCGCCGGCGATGCGCAGCCCTCGCTTGCCCCACAAAACCAGCGGCTGATCGATGCGCACGGTTCCGCCGATCGTCTGCCCGACGTCGAGGCCCGGCGGGTTGGTACGCCCAACCGGCAAGTTGTTCACATCGAAACTCAACGAGGGATTGGGATAGAGCTTCACGCTCAACCGCTGCGCTTCAGCTTCCGCCACCTGTAAGCGCGCCGCCAGCGTATCGGGGTTCTGTTCTTCCAGAAGGGTCAGGGCCTCGACAAGCGTGACCGCTCGCGCTGGCGGAGTTTCCGCGTAGGTGGCGCCGGCCATCGCGAGCAGCACCGCAATCGACGTGCACACGCGCGCGCTCATAGCCGCGCCTCAGCCGCACGGGCATGGAGTCGTTCGTAGAGCCACAAATAGGCGGTCGGCAGCACCAGCAACGTCAGCACGGTGGCGGAGATCAGTCCGCCGATGACGACGATCGCCAGCGGGCGTTGCACTTCGGCGCCGATCGCATGCGAGAGCGCGGCCGGCATGAAGCCGAAGATCGCCAGCAGCGCGGTCATCAAGACGGGACGCAATCGCACCTCGGCGCCGTGAAGCACGGCCGCTCGCAGCGGTCGCCCTTGCCGCAAGAGTTCGTTGAAGTACGACACCAGCAACACGCCGTTGAGCACGGCGACGCCGAACAGCGAGATGAACCCGACTCCGGCCGAGATACTGAAATCGGTGCCGGTCAGCAGCAGCGCCACGATGCCGCCGATCAACGCAAAAGGGACGTGGAGCAACACCAGCAAGGCATCGCGCACCGAATTGAAGTTTCCGAACAGCAGCACGAAAATGATGAAGATGACCGCGGGGACGATCAATTCGAGCCGGCGCATGGCGCGCCGCTGATCTTCGAACCGGCCGCTCCACACCATCGAATAGCCTTCCGGTAGCTGGACACTGGCCGCCACTCTTTTCTGCGCCTCGGCCACCATGCTGCCCATGTCGCGGTTGCGCACGCTCCACTTGACCCCGACCCGCCGGCGGTTGTCCTCGCGCAAGATCTGGCCGAATCCGGTGCCCGCGTCGATCTTCGTCAACTGCCCGAGCGGAATCCGCGCACCGCTCGGACTGGGCACCAACAAGTTCGCCAGATAATCGGCCGACTGCGCGTCGGCGCCGGACAGCTTCACCACCAGGGGGAAACGCCGCTCGCCTTCGAGGATCTCGGAGACCTTCTTGCCTGCGGTCGCGATCTCGATCGCATCCTGCACGTCGCTGACGGTGATGCCGTACCGGTTCGCTTGCTCGCGATCGACCGTGATGCGGAGCTGCGGCTGTCCGGTGAGATGATCGAAATCGAGGTCGCGCACGCCCGCGACTCCGGCAAGGATCTTGGTGATCTCTTCCGCCTTTTGCTGAAGCACATCGAGGTCGGGTCCGTAGATCTTGATCGACAGCTCGCCCTTCACACCCGAAATCGCCTCGTCCACATTGTCTTTGATCGGTTGCGAGAAGTTGAAGGTGACGCCGGGAAAGATCTGCAGCTTCTGCGTCATCGCGTCGATCAGCGCATCCTTGGCATGCACCGTGGTCCACTCTTCGCGCGGCTTGAGGGCGACGTAGAACTCGACGTTGTCGGGGCCGTTCGGATCGGTGCCGTCGTCGGGTGATCCGAGCTGCGACACCACCGTGCGCACCTCGGGGAACGCCAGCAGCGCGGCGCGCATCGGACCGACGTACCGATTGGCCCCTTCGAGCGAGACGCCGATCGGCAGCTTCGCGCGCACCCAAATGTCGCCTTCGTCGAGCTCGGGCAGAAACGAGCTGCCCAGCAGCGGAACGATGGCGAAGCTCAGCAGGAGCGCGGTGACGGCGATGGCGATCGTCGCGCGCGGGCGCGCTAACGACCACGCGAGCGCCGGTCGGTAGAGGCGCTGCGCGCATGCGATCAACCGATTCTCGCGCTCCTCGGCGAGGTTTCGCAGCGCAAAGGAGCACAGCACCGGAATCACCGTCAGCGTCAGCATCAGCGCACCCGCCAGCGCAAAGCAGATGGTCGACGCCATCGGGATGAACATCTTTCCCTCGACGCGCTGAAAGAACAGGATCGGCAAGTACACGGTGATGATGATCAGAACCGAAAAGAAAATCGGCGAGCCGACCTCGCGCGCGGCGGTGAAGATGGTCGGTCGCACGCGTCCGCCGCGGATGTGATGGGTCGTCAGGTGGCGATAGATGTTCTCGACCATGACCACGGCGCCGTCGACGATGATGCCGAAGTCGATCGCGCCGATCGACAGCAGATTGGCCGAGATGCCGCGCAGGTCCATGCAGGTGAAGGCAAACAACAGCGACAACGGGATCGTGGCGGCCACGATGAGCGCACTGCGCACGTTGCCCAGAAACAGCGCGAGGATGACGAACACCAACAACGCGCCCTCGAGGAGATTGCGCTCGACCGTGCGCACGGTCGTGCTCACGAGATGGCTGCGGTCGTAGTACGGCTGCAGGGCCACGCCCGCGGGCAACATCGGCATCAGCTCGTCCAGCTTGGCTTTGACACGATCGAGCACCGCCGACGGGTTTTCGCCCTTGCGCATCAGTACGATGCCCTGCACGAGATCGGGTTGGTGATCGCGCCCCAGGATGCCCAGCCGAATCGCATGCCCGATCGCCGCGTGCCCAATGTCCTTCACACGCACCGGGGTCCCGTCGCGCGCCGCCACGACGACGTCGTCGATGTCCGCCAACGAGGACAGCAAGCCGATGCCGCGCACCATGTAGGCGTAGTCGCCTTGCGCGATGTAGCTGCCGCCGGCGTTGGCGTTGCTGGCGCCGAGCGCGTCGGCGACCTGACGAAAACTCAAGTCGTACTGCTTCAGCTTCGTTGGGTCGAGGACCACTTGATACTGCTTGAGCCCGCCGCCCCAGCTCACCACGTCGACCACACCCGGCACTTGGCGAAAGCGGCGCTCGAGCACCCAGTCTTCCAACGCCTTCAAATCCACCGGGTCCATGGTCTCGCTGGCGAGCGTGTAGCGGAGGATCTCGCCGATCGAGCCGCTGAGCGGGCCGAGATCGGCGTCGACTCCCGGTGGCAGCGTCGCGGTCTGCAACCGTTCGAGGACTTGCTGGCGCGCGAAGTAGTCGTCGGTGCCGTCTTCGAACACCGTGCGAATCACCGACAGGCCGAAGATCGACGTCGACCGGATCGCGGTCAGGCGCGGCGTGCCGTTCAGTTCGTTTTCGATGGGAATGGTGACGAACTTCTCGACCTCCTCGGCGGCATGGCCCGGGAAGAGCGTGATCACCTGAACCTGCACGTCGGACAGTTCGGGATACGCCTCGATCGGCAAGCGCTCGAACGCGAGGATACCCCACCCGACCAACAGGATCGTCAGCGCCATCACCACGAGGCGCTGCTCCAGCGCGTACTCGATCAGGCGATCGATCATGACAATCGGCGGGGCGGCTGCCTAGCCGTTGGACTGCCGCGCGGCTTCGGCCTTGAGCAAGATCGACCCTTCGCTCACGACGCGATCTTGCGTCGTGAGTCCCGACACCACGGCGGCGCGGCCGTCGAACTTGTCGCCGAGCTTGATCGGACGCGGCGCGAAGCGATCGTCGGCGACCGCGACGAAGACGTACGACTGCCCCAGCCCCTCGCCGTGCACGGCCGCCAACGGCACACTCAACGTCGTCGTACTGGCCTGCGTCACCACGGTTGCGGTGACGAACATGTCGGGTTTGAGTTTCAGCTCGCGGTTGTCGACCGCGCACCGCACCTTGACGGTGCGGGTATTGGCGTCCACCGTGTTGCTGATGTACTCGATCTTTCCTTTGAACTCTTCGTTCGCCCACGCGGGGGTTTGGACCACGACGTCTTCGCCGCGCGCGATCAGCGACAGATCTTTCTCGTAAATGTCGGCGGTGACCCAAATGGTGCTGAGGTCGGCGATGACGAACAAGCGTTGCCCGGCCTCGGCGCCGACGTTTTGACCGAGGGTCATCGTGCGTTCGATCACGGTACCGGCGATCGGCGCCGTGAGATTGAACTGCGAACGGACGTGCAGCGCGTCCAGCGACCGATCGAGATCGGCCTCAGGCACGCCGAGCGAAACCAATCGCTCACGCGTGCGACGAAGATCGGCGGTGGCTTTCACGAACTCGTCTTCCGCCTTTTGATAGTCTTTCTTCGCCATCGCCTTGGCCGCGGAGAGTTCCTTCGCCAACTGATAGCTTCGCTCGGCCAAGAGGAGATCGGCTCGGGCCTTGACGAACTCGGACGATGCTGCGCCCAACTCGGGGCTATCGATGACGGCGAGCAGTTGTCCGGTCTCGACGTGATCCCCCGCGCGGGCACGAACCTCGACCACACGGCCGACCAACGGCGACGAGACGTAGCTCAACCGATCTTCGTTGAAGCCCCCCTTGCCCGAAGTGCGTACGACAATGGGCTCGACCGTGGCCAGCACGGGCTCCACTTTGATTTGTCCGCCCGCCAGCAACTCGGGGCTGAGCCGCACTTCGCTCGGATTCGCTTCACCGGCCTTCTTCGCCTCGACGTTGCGGTCTTGGCAACCGACGGCAAACGCGATCATCGCGAACAGACTGGCCCGGATGAGACGGCTGGCGAGGCGCGCTGACGGTGGCCGCGGCTGGCTCGAGCCGCTTGCCGAATTTGGACGACACACACTCATGCACTTCATCAGTGAACCCTCTTCGAATGCCCGCCGCTCGGAGGGAAGTCAACTGCTGTTGTCACCACGTCTCGCCTGACTTGTGAATGAGCGCGGCACCTGTCAGGGCGCCGCCGTCTCCGCCCTCCGGAGCTGACGGTGACAGAGGTAGATCAACGTCGGTTGCAGCACGCGCGTCAGCAACAAGATGGCGAGCGCGCCGCCGATCACGACGATGGCAAGCGGGCGCTGGGTTTGTGCCCCGATCCGCGTCGAAATCGCGGCCGGCAACAAGCCGAGTGCGTCCACCAAATCGGTCATCATCGTCGCACGCAGCCGGCGGTCGGAGCCCATGATGATCGACTCTTTGAACGCATGGCCTTCGTTCCAAAGCTGACGAATGTAGGAGTTGAGCAGGATGCCGTCCATCACCGCGATGCCGAAGATCGAAATGAAGCCGACGGCGGCGGAGATGCTGAACGGCGTGTGCGTGAGGATCAACCCGAGGATGCCGCCCAGACAGGCGACCGGCAGTTGCGCCATGATGACCGCCGTGTCGATCAGCGAGTTGGTCGCCGCGTAAAGTACGCCCACGATCAGCAACAGGGCGAGCGGGACTACGATCATCAGACGGTGATTGGCTTCCTGCAGTTCTCCGTACTCCCCCGCCCATTCGAGATGCACGCCCTCGGGGAGCTTGATCTCCTGCGCGATGCGTCCCTTCGCCTCCTCAACCCCGCTGGCGAGGTCGCGCCCGCGCACGCTGAATCGCAGCGGGACGTAGCGTTCGAGGCTCTCGCGGTAGACGAACGACGCGCCTTCGGTCGAGCGAATATCGGCGACCTGCGCGAGGGGCACGAATCCGCCGCCGGGCACCGCGACTCGAATGGTTCGGATGGCATCGAGACTCTGGCGATATTGCGGAAGCCATCGCACCACCAAGTCGAAGCGCCGATCACCCTCCAATACCTGTGTGACCGCCTGGCCGCCGATCGCCGCTTGCACCACGGCCGCGACATCGCCGACGTTGAGTCCGTAGCGCGCGCAAGCGGTGCGGTCGGGCGTGATCAGCAGATTCGGCTGGCCGAGCGAGCGATACACCGCCGTCTGCACGATGCCGGGCACCTGGTTCAGTGTCGCCAAGATCTGATTGGCGATGCCTTCATCAGTAACCAGGTTCGGTCCGAACACCTTGACCGAGTTGTCACCCTTCACTCCCGAGATCGCCTCGTTGATGTTGTCCTCGACATTTTGCGAGTAGCTGAAGCTAACGCCAGGGAAGTCACGGGTGACCGCCGCATCGATCGCCTTGACGAGCGCCGGCTTGGTCATACCCGCCGGCCACTCGCGGTCGGGCTTGAGATCGACCGCCAGCTCGAGGTTGAAAAAGCCGGTGGCGTCGGTGCCATCGTCGGGGCGGCCGAGCTGAGAGACCACGGTCTTCACCTCGGGAAATGATCGGAAGACGCGTCGCACGCGCGCGGCCAGCTCGGCACCGTGTTCGAGTGACAAGCTGAGCGGCATGGTGGCCCGCACCCACAAGTTGCCTTCTTCGAGCTTGGGGAGAAACTCGCCACCGAGCCGTGGAAACAGTGCCAGCACTCCGGAGATCACGATCACCAAGATCGCCAACGTCAGCTTGGGCCACTCCAACACGCGCACAAACAGCCGATGGTAGAACGCGCGGACAATGTCCCACAGCGGATTCGAGCGCTCCGTCATTGGCTTACGGAGCAGAAACGAGCTGAGCACCGGCGACAACGTCACCGCCAAGACGATCGCGGCGCCGAGCGCAAAGGCGTACGTGTGCGACATCGGCGAGAAGATGGCGCCCTCAACGCCACGCATGGTGAACAGCGGTAGAAACGCGATCAAGAAGATGACGGTTGAAAAGAAGATTGGGCCGCCGACTTCTTGCGCCGCGCGCAAGATATTGTGCGTCACCGATTCGTGCCGCGTCTCATCGGTTGTCAGATGGCGAAAGACGTTCTCCATCACGATGACGGTGGAGTCGATGATGATGCCGAAGTCGACGGCGCCCAGCGAAATCAGATTTGCGGGAATGCCGGACCAGCGCATCAACACGAACGCGCCGCACAGCGCGAGCGGAATATTTGCCGCCGTGATCAGCGCGGTGCGCAGGTTGCCGAGGAAGAACAACAGCACCGCACACACCAAGGCGATTCCGACGCCGAGGTTTTCCATCACGGTGTGGAGCGTCTTCTCCACCAGTTGCGTGCGATCGTAGTACGGCGCGATGTGGTAGCCGGTCGGCAGGATTCCCGACGTGTTAAGCTGTTCGACTTTGGCGCGTACCCCCTCTAGCGTTTTCAAGGTGTCGCCGAACTTGCGCATCAAGACGATGCCGGTCACGACTTCATCGCGATCGTTCATCCCGACGATACCGAGTCGCGGCGCGAAACCGATGTCGACGGCGCCCACGTCCCCGACTCGTATCGGCGTCGAGTTGTTGCTGGAGAGAACGATATTGCGGATGTCGTCGAGCGACTGAATGAAGCCGATGCCGCGGACGTTGAACGCTTGCTCGCCGACTCGCAGCGTGTTGCCGCCGACATTGATGTTGCCGTTGGCAATGGCGGCCGTCAGCGTCGACAGCGGGACTTGATAGTGGTTGAGTTTCTCGGGGTCGACCTCGACATGGTACTCCTTGGTCAACCCGCCGAAGCCGGTGACGTCAATCACGCCGGGAACCGTCTTCAGTTGCTTTTCGAGCACCCAGTCCTGGACCTCCTTCGCCTTGATCAGGTCGTGTTCGGGTCCGTCGATGGTATATCGATAAATCTGCCCGATCGGATTGTCCGGCGAGATCACCGGCGTGATCCCGTTCGGCACGCTGATGAATCCCAAGCGACTGATGACTTCCGCGCGATCCTGGTAATAGTCGCTGTCCCACGAAAAGTAGCAGCGCGTACTCGACAAACCGAACAGCGAGGCGGATCGGACGGACTCCAAGTTGCGCATTCCGGCCAAGCCGATTTCGATCGGGACGGTCACCAGTCTCTCAACCTCTTCCGCGCTGAGGCCGGGAGCCTGCGCCAGCACGACCACGAGCGGCTGCACCGGATCGGGATATGCTTCGATATCGAGTTCGTGAAACGCGTAAAGCCCTGCGAGTCCGAGGAGGAACGCTACGCCCAGGACCACCACGCGTTGGCCCAGGGCAATGCGCACGAGCGCGCTCAGCATCGTTCGCGTCCGGCTACGAACTCTCGCCGTGGGCCTGATGCCAGAGCGCGTTGATTTGGAGCGCCTCCCCGCGAACGATCGATTCGCCGGCACGCAAGCCGCTTGCGACGCGGGCGAACCCGGCTTCGTTCCATGACGCGATCGAGACGCGGCGTCGCGTGACGTGCGAGGCATCGTGTTGCACGAACGCGTAGTAACCGTCGGTCTCGAAGACCAGGGCATCTTGCGGCACGATCAACGCCGCGCCCGCATCGGTCACGATGCGCACGCGCACCAGCATCTGCGGCTTGAGCGTCAGCCTCGGATTGCGCACCTGACAGCGGATCTGGAGCGCATGCGTGTTGGGATCAACATTCGGACTAACCCGTTCGACGGTCCCCCTGAAGACCTGATCCGGAAACGCCAGGGGTACCGCTTCGAGCGGCTGGCCGACGCGTACCCGCGACACATCGTCCTCGTAGATGTCCCCCGTGATCCACACGTCGTCGATCGTGCCGAGAGTGAACAGCACGTCGCCGGGATTCACCTGTGAACCGCGCACCACCTGTTTTTCGACCACCGTGCCGCTGATCGGTGCGCGCACGACCTGCGTGGCGCTCGGCGTTTTCAGACTCGCGATGTCCGACGGTTCCAACCCCAGCAGCTCCAGCTTGCGCCGCGCCGCACTCACCAACGCATCCGCCAATCCACTCTCGCCCGCCAGCGCCGGGCTGCCGCTGATCGACGAGGTGACCTGCGCCTGCAGATACTCGGCCTCTGCAGTCATGTAGTCGGGGCTGTACAAAGAAATGATGGGATCGCCGAGCTTCACGGTGTCCCATTGCGAGGTGCGCACGTCCTCGACACGCCCGGTGACGCGCGAGATGATCGTCGCCACGCGGCGGTCGTCGAAGGTCACTTCGCCGGTGGTTTCGAGGGTGCGCGGCAGTTCGACCGATCGTACCGGAAAGACGACGGCTCCGGGCACGTCCGCCGACGCCAAGACCAACGCTTCGGTGCCATCAGCGAGGCGTCCAAGCGACGGTCCTACCACCGGCAAGTCCGACGTGCGCGCTCCGGATCCGGCGTCGCAAGCCGCCGCCGCACACGCAATCGCCACGAGGCACAATCGTCGAACCGTCATTGTCCCCTGTAGCCTTCAACCCTTGAGGGGCTGGCCGACGGCCTGTTCGAGCGCAACGCGTTGTGCGAGAAACTGATTCGCCGCTTGGAGGTAGGCGACGCGCGCGTCGTTGCGCTGCCGCAGCGCCGTGGCCAGCGTCACGAAGTCGACCTTGCCGCCTTCGTAGGCGACCAGCGCAACCTCAAAACCCTGCTGCGCCAGCGGCGTCAACGAGTCGCGGTAGAGTTGTGCGGTTTCGTAGGTAAGGTGGGCCTGCCGAAACAGGGTAGTCACGAGCGCCGCGGTCTGCGCTTGAACGGTGCTGACGTCGGCGCGTGCAGCTTCCAGATCGGATGAGGCACGGGTTACGTCTTCGCGCTGCTTGAGCCAGAAGAACAGCGGCACGGTGAACGACAAGGACACCCCGTGGGTTTCGGTTTGACCCGCCACCGGCGGGGCCGAGGGTTGAAGAAAGCGGTCGAAGATGTAGCCCACGCTGAAGTCGGGAGCGTATTCGAGCTTCGCCAGCATCAGCGCGCTCTCGGCGTTTTGCGCCGACAGCGCCGCCTGCAGAATTTCCTGTCGCACCCGCCCCGCCTGATTCACCAGGTCGTCGAGCCGTGCACTCAGCGGGTGCAACTCGATGTGGCTATCGAGTTCTAAGCGCTCCGCGATCGGCCGCGCGAGGATCTGGTTGAGCGTAGTCCGATCATTCGCTTCGGCCACCTGCAATTGTCGCTGTTGTTGCTCCGCCGCCGCCAGCTCGAACTCCGCGCTGACGAAGTCGGCCTGTGTCACGCGGTTGGCGGCGTAGGCGACTTCGGCGACGTGGAGGACGCGGCGCAAATGCTCGCGGTTCTCGGTCGCGACTTGGTTCAACGCCTGATCGAGCTGAATCTGGTAGAAGGCGGATTCTGCCTGCGCGCGCACGTCGCGCACGGTCGCCTCATAGGCGAGTCGTGCGATATCGGCGACGCGCCGCGCGTTCTCGCCTTGCAAATATCCCTTTCCCGGGAATTGCAGCGGCTGGTTCAGTTGAAACGACTGGGACGCCGCGTTCGTAAATCCATTCGTCGGACTATCGAGGTTGAACACGCTGACGCTCGGATCCGCCGGCGCGTAGTTCGGCTTGATGGAATGAACGGCGGAGTCCCAGCGCGCGCGACTGCTGCGCACCTGCGGATTCGCGCTGACCGCCATCTGCACCGCCTCGTCGACGGTCAACGGCGACTCGGATGCGAGCACGGGACCACCCATGAGGGCAGCGATGAACCACAGGGCGCCAAACACCGGCGGGATACGACGACCGCGCTCACACTGCGCGACGTGGTCGCCTCTTCGCCCGTTCGACACCATCCCGTTCATTGCCCCACCCGCACGCGACATCCGACAACCGGTGGAGTGGAGATCAGCGAACCCTCAGCGAGCGGACGACCAGCGTGCCGTTGCGACCCACCTCGGCGCGCGCGTGGATATTCGCGCCGACACGCACCGCATCGAGTCCGCTTCGGCCCGCTGCCCCCCCATCGGCACCACGCGCGACGACGGCGCGCTGCACCACCCCTCTCCCCGTCGCGATCGTCAGCTCCCGACTGCCGCGCCGCACCGCCAGCACCTTGCCTTCGATCGGATGCCCCGCGTGCTGAACAGTCTTGATCCGTGCCGTCAGCGCGCCGATCCGGCTCGACTTCGCCCACACCGGCATGGCCGCGATCGCCACGACCGCGCAGGAGACGACCACGAGACGCAGGTGCGCGACACCATGCGTCGCGACCACGTTCGCTTTGCGCGGGCTGACACGAGACCGTGCGGACCACGTCGGCCAATCGGGCAACGAAGGTGCGCCAACGGGCAATGCAACGCTGAGCGCTGGAAAGGCTTCCATGCGCCACGCAGCGGTGCCGTCGAGACTGCGCGCGTGATTACGACGGATATTCATGCACACCGATGAGGCCGGTCCGCACCGCGTAGAGTGTCAGCTCAACGCGGTCGCGCACGCCGACCTTCAAGAAGATGTTGTTGAGGTGCGTCTTCACCGTCTGCTCGCCGATGAACAGTTTGCGCGCGACCTCGGCGTTGCGGAGTCCGAGGGCGACCCACCGCGCGATTTCGCGCTCGCGCGCCGTGAGCCCGGCCTCGGCCGGTGTCCGCAGACTCGTCGCGACATGCGCTTGCAAACTGGGCGGCATCCAGACATGTCCATCCATCACCGCTCCCACGGCATCGACCAGCGTTTCGACCGCGAACCGCTTGAACACCACACCCCGAGCGCCCGCCCGGATCGCCGCAACCGCCTCGTCCGGAACTTCGCTTGCCGTGACGAGCACGACGGGAACCCGCTCCGCGAGGGCCTGGACATCGACGAGTAAATTGCGATCCATCTGGAGATCGAGCAGCAGGACGTCGCACGGGGTGTGGTCGAGCATGCTGCGGATTTCGTCCGCGCGCGCACATTCGGCGACGACCTCGAGACCCTCGCGCAACGCGAGGAGCGACTTGAGCCCCTGTCGAAACAACGCGTGGTCGTCGGCGATCGCGATGCGAATCCGCCGCAAAGAGGGATCATCCATGGGGCAATCTCATGGCCAAGTGCGCGCCCGCGCCGCCGTTCCGGATGCGCAACTCGCCCCCGAGCTCGCGCACCCGCGAGGCAATCGACCACGGCTGCTGCTCTTCGCCTTTGAAGCCGACGCCGTCATCGTCGATCGTCACGCTCACGTCGCCATCGCGCGCGTCGACCCGCAGCGTTGCGGAACGCGCCCCCGCATGGCGCAAGACGTTACTGATCCCCTCGCGTAGGATTTGGAGGACGTGATCCACAAACAGGCCCGAACCGGAGACGTCGACCGCAACACAAAATCGCGTGGGCCATTGGGCATGTGGGTTGTTTTCGGTGGGCGGCAGACCAGCCAACGAGCGCATATAGGTGCGCAGCTCGTCGAACTCGTGATGGACGCTCGCCTGCAATTCGCTCAAGCCAGCGAGCGCGTCTGACGCCCGCCCACGCTGCAGCAACTCGCGGCAACTGGCGATGCGCAAGTTGATCCCCGCCAGCGCCTGCGCCCAGCCGTCGTGCAAGTCGCGGGCGATCCGATTGCGCTGGTCGGCCGCGGCCAACGCATGAATTTCCGAGTCGAGACGCAACCGCTGTTGCCCGAGGTAGCCGACGAGATACCCGGTGATCGCCAGGTAGACCGCGCGCATCATATAGAAGTTCGCGTCTTCCGGATTCGACACGATGATCAAGCTCAAGTAGAGACCAACGCTCACGGCGGTGACAAGCAGCGTTCGACGCAAGCCCGAGCGCAAACCGGTTTGCACCACCGCAAACGCAAAGAACGCATCGAACGGGCTGCTAATCCCTTCGGTAAAAAACGCGATCACCGTCCCAAACGAGACGTCCGCCCAGGTGCTCCATCCCGCCAGCCGTTCTGCCGGCATGCGGCGTCGCACCAGCGCGTCGTACGCCGCCACGCTGTAACCGAAGTGCGCGATCATCACCGCCAGCGTGTACGGGTCGATGGCGAACGGCCCGTTCTGATGCCAGCGCTGCGGCACCAAGATCGACCGTGTCGGATCAACGTAGATCGCGATCAACGCCGCGCCGGAAAGAATGAGGCGGCAGCGGGCGATGGCGCGCTCGATCGGTGGAATAGGCGGTGTGCTCATTCGGGTCGGCCGGTCGGTCACGTTTGACGTTCGCGGAGACTGAATCTTCAACTCCGCCCGTTCCCAAGGCGGGTGTCGCGCGCTACAGCCCCGGGCGCAACCTCGTGACCCCCGAAAGCGTCACCACAAAATCCATCGTTGGGGGGATAGCCGCGAATGTCGTGCAAGTGCTAGTGTCTGAGGTGCACGCTCCAGCAACGCCGTTGGAAATGGTTTACCTCGCGCCGTCGGCGCGTGATGTGGTTTCGTCGGCGCGCGGAGATTTGGGGAAGCACGCGACCGGATGGTGACTGCAGGTGTGTTGATACGATCGAGCGCGCGGCGGTCGGACGCGGCCACGTGTCCGCCGTACGCACGACGTTGGCGGGCCGCTGACATCGGTTCGCCGTTGACGGCGCGGGCGCGATGCGTCGGCGCACTGACTCCGGTTCGGCCCTGCGTATGACCACTATGTTGAATTTCAGCATCGCCGGAGCGAGCGGCGTTCTACGAAGCGAGTTCGCACCGCTGATGACATATGCGGCGCGTCACCTCCTCCCGATGCTGGGAGCGCACACGGACGAAGCCACGATTCCGGACATCGAGGCATCGCTGACGTGGCACGAAGCCGCGCCGCCACTCGATCGTTACGAACACCAACCCGACTTGCGCACAATGGAGCGACTCGACCGGGACCTGTACGCCGGTGCGAATCGCGTGTGCTGGTTTCGGATTGATGATTGTCGGGACCTCCATCTTCGCCTCGAGTGGGACGGGGCGCGGCTCCGCGTGCACGGCGACTATTACTTTCACCTCAGTCGGCACGCTTTGCGCAACCGCGCGAAGCACCTCCTGCTCGGGCGACGGGTGTCGACTCGACGCGCCAACCGCTTTACCACCCTACTCTACTATCTGGTCTACTATCCGGCGTTCTGGTGGAGCGAGATGCGGTTGAACGCTCATCCGATTCACGCTTCGGGTGTGGTGACCGATCGCGGTGCCATTGTGTTGACGGGCCCGAGCGGAGTCGGCAAATCGACCCTGGCGGTGGCATTGACGCACGCTGGCGCGCGCCTGCTGTCCGAAACATTCCTCCTTCACCGCGGCACGGACCTCTGGTCGGTACGTGAGCCGATTCTGCTCGACAGCTGGAGCCGAAGCTGGCTGGGCGATGCGACGGCAACGCTGACACCCGTACGCGGCGGATACGTGTTCAGCCGCGACGGCTATCACTGCCTCGATCGGATGGCTGAGCGCGGCCAAGCTGCAATCGTGATACTGCCGTACCGATCCACACAAACCGCGTTGCTACCCCTCAGCGCAGGCGAAGCGCATCAGCGCATCAGTGCGCACGCGCAAATCGTCAAAGATGTTCGGCGCTACTGGGCCTTCGCCGCGGCGCTCGAAGCGTTGACACCGTCGGGATTGATCGGTCGCCGCGAACAGGCACTGCGCCGGTTGACGGCAACCGCACGGTGCTACGAATTTCGACTCGGCCCCGACCTGAGCCGCGATGTTGCGGTTCGATCCATTCTCGACCTGCTCGACGCGCCCCGCGTATCCGCCTCGTACGGTTGAGCATCGCGACGGCCCAACCGTCGCGCCGGAACGTTCTCCGTGTGTTGACTGGCCGCTCTTTCCCCCTCGCACCGAGTTTGTGCTTGTGCTGTAGTCGCCGGATTCGACCGCTGCTTTCAAAAGGAGGGATTCGTGGACATCGCCACCGTCGATCATCTGCTCACCACTACGCGCTCGGTTCGTAAACGGCTTGACCTCAGTCGACCGATCGACACCGCCACGCTGCAGCGCTGCATCGAGATCGCGCTGCAAGCGCCGACCGGATCCAACTCACAGGGCTGGCATTTCATGATCGTGACCGACCCAGCCAAGCGGACCGGGCTTGCGGATCTGTACCGTCGCGCGTTCGACGGGTACCGTCAGTTGTCCGCCAGCTCGCCACAGCTTCAGGAAGGCGATCCCCGCCGCGAACAGACCTTGCGCATTGTCGATTCGGCGACGTATCTGGCGGACCGTCTGCACGAGGTGCCGCTGATGGTCGTGCCGTGCATCGAAGGTCGCGTCGAGAACGCCGGCGTGTTGGCGCAGGCGTCTATCTACGGATCGATCTTGCCGGCGGTGTGGTCGTTGATGCTGGCGCTGCGCGCGCGCGGACTCGGTTCGGCCTGGACCACCCTCCATCTCATGTATGAGTCGGAGGCCGCACAGATCCTCGGCGTCCCTGAATCCGTAACCCAAACCGCCTTGCTCCCCGTCGCGTACTTCACCGGCGCGGATTTCAAACCGGCGAAGCGACTGCCGGCGCGCGAGCACGTTCACTGGAACAGATGGGGCAATCGCCTGTAAATCCTCAGCGAGACACCCACCGATGAGCATTCGCTTCGATTTGCCGGCGGAACATCCACACGTCGCGCTGGTGACCGTCGACCGCCCGGCGCGCGCCAACTCGCTCGATCCGCCTACCCTGCGGCAGCTCGCGGACGCCTGGCGTCGCATCGCCGATGACGCCGAGATCCGCTGCACGGTTCTCACCGGGGCTGGCGACCGGGTGTTCTGCTCCGGGATGGACATGACGACAACGATTCCCGCCGCGCAACGCCTGGCGCGCGGCGAGCGCGTTGATGATGACACGTTCGAAGGCTTGCGTAGCGTGGCGACCGCATTGCTCGCGGGTTTCGACCTGCAAACGCCGTTGGTCTGCGCGATCAACGGCCACGCCCGCGCCGGCGGGTTCGATCTGATGCTGGCCTCGGAAATCCGCTACGCGGTGCGGCACGCTACGTTTGCGCTCGAAGAAGTCGCGCTGGGGCTGTATCCCACCGGCAACGCCACCGTCCTGCTCCCGCGACAGATTCCTTGGGTACACGCGCACGACCTGCTGCTCACCGCACAACCGATCAGCGCCGAGCGGGCGCTCGCCATCGGCTTGATCAATCAAATCGTCGAACCGGCCGCGCTGCTGCCCATCGCGCTGGCCACCGCCGATCGAATCGCGAGTAACGCGCCGCTCGCCGTCCGCGAGACCCGCCGCGGCGTGCGCGAGATCCTGCACCTGCCGCTCGCCGACGCCTATCGCCGCCAAGAAGAGATCGGCCGCCCGTTGCGGCGCACCGACGACGCCCGCGAAGCCCAGCGTGCGTTTGTCGACAAGCGCAAACCGATCTGGACCGGCAAATAAGACCCTGACGCAGATCAACTCGAGGAGCGACCGCCGACAGCGGGTGTTCGCTTGAAATGATATGATCATATCGAGTATGACACGATCATGTCGGCGCTGCGCAACCGGGTGGCTGAACGGCGAATCGCTCGCGGCTGGTCACAGCAGGAATTGGCGCGGCGCAGCGGTTTGTCTCGCACGGCGGTGAGCGCAATCGAAATCGCGCGCGTCGCGCCGGCGACCACCGCCGCGCTGGCGCTGGCGGCGGCGTTCGAGTGCCGCGTCGAAGATCTCTTCAGCCTCCATCACCCGGACGGCGCGAAGGCCGAGCCACAATGGGCGTGGCAGCCCCACAACGATGCGAGTCAGTTGTGGCGCGCAACGATCGGCACGCGCACGCTGCTCTACCCCGCCGAGCGCACCGCCGCCGGGCTGCTGCCGCCCGACGGCGTGCTGCGCGCCGGGCACGTGGAACTGAACCACCGCGCGGATCCCGCGCGCACACTCATCGTCGCGGGGTGCGACCCGGCGATCGGCTTGCTGCGCGCCGAGGTGATGCGGTCGAGTGGCATCG
>Ga0335069_10002764_pt1 | contig 26849 bp, 16 predicted proteins | sample Lox_Sample_11_FD_206714 | JGI IMG/M metagenome (GOLD analysis project Ga0335069, IMG submission 206714) | Soil microbial communities from Loxahatchee National Wildlife Refuge, Florida, United States - Lox_Sample_1.1 | ecosystem: Environmental > Terrestrial > Soil > Wetlands | place: USA...
TGTTGTTCGGGGTCACAAGTTCCGATCCGACGATCCTTGTTGCGGTGCCCATGATCCTGCTGCTCGTCGCGTTTGTGGCCTGCGCTCTTCCGTCATTCCGGGCGGCAAGAGTGGATCCTCTCAGCGTCCTGCGCGAGGAATGATTCACTCGCCCCGTTGTCGATCGGCAAAATAACAGAGGCGGCCGAGTGGTGCCGAGGGCTGACAGACGTGGCACGGGGTAAAGTGAAGGAGTGGAAGCGCTTCACGTTTTCGCCCCTGATCCCTCACGCTTTCGCTCAGTTTGCGAGCTGAATCTTACCGTGGTTATCGCAGTGACCGATTCCCCATGGAGATCATGTGGACTACGTGAAGGAATTCAACCGAAAGCTTGCCGCATGGCATGATTATGATCGAGGCTGGATCGCTGATGACCCTTAAAAATGAAAATCCAATATCTCACTTTCCTGGCAAGGGGATACACGCTGAAGTAATAGTCGAGGGCGCTCGGAAGAGCGGGAAACTTTCATGCTAAGGCAAAATCACTTTCATTTCGCTGGCCAGCAGATTGGCTATGTATTTGATTCGCAAGGATTGCGGCTTTCAAGCGCGCCGCCCGACAACGGCGACTATGAAACGTTCAAATTACAAGAACAGGACAAAACGGCATTCCGCAGGCCACGCTCGAAATCCAGCAAGAGGGCTTGATCAACTCGTTGTCAGACACTTGCCCCGGCCCGAAATAGAGTTTGTGCAGCGTGAGTGATGCCTTTGAGGGGAAACAACATGAAGTATTTTGGGGCTTTGACGGCTGTGGGCCTGTTGCTTGCCACCAGCTCGTTTAGTCAGGACGTGGACACGCAAGTCTTGCAAACGCTGCACTGGCGGCTGATCGGCTCGTTTCGTGGCGGACGCGTGAGCGCGGTAGCGGGGGTACCGGGCGACCCCCGCATCTACTACTTTGGCACGCCAGGCGGCGGGATTTGGAAGTCTACTGATGCGGGGCGGGTTTGGGATCCCATCTTCGACAAGGAGAGGGTCGCTTCAATTGGTGCGCTTGCCGTTGCATCCTCTGATTCCAAGATCATCTATGCGGGAACGGGAGAGCAGACGCCCGGCAAAGGCGTCTACAAGTCCACCGACGCGGGCAAGACCTGGACCCATGCTGGCCTTGAGCAGACGCGGTTCATCCAGGCGGTGATCGTCGATCCGCGTAACCCCGACATTTTGATCGCCGGCGCCAACTCCATCGGCGTTTACGTCTTTTCGCACCCCTATCCGAAGTACGACCTTTCGACTCCGCGAGGCGTCTTCAAATCCAATGACGGCGGCAAGACGTGGAAGCAGACGCTCAATCAAACAGACTCCGCCGGGGTGTTTGATATGGAAGTTGACCCCGATGACCCGAAGGTCCTCTGCGCTTCGCTGCTGATTCCCGCGCCAGAGCCGAGTGAATCGGCTGCGAAAAGCACGAACGCCGCCTCGACGGAGAAGGAGCCGGAAGATAATTCGGTGATTTACAAATCCAACGACGAGGGCTCGACATGGACTCCGCTGCTCTCAAAAGGGCTGCCGGAGACGGGCCGCGGGCGCATGGGAATTGCAGTTGCTCCGCATACGCGGGGTAAGCGGCTCTATGCCGTGATAACCCAGGGTTTCTATCGGTCGGACGACGGGGGAGCGACCTGGAGCAAGTCAACCACAGACCCGCGTATTCTTGGCAGCGCCTATTTCAGCAGGATCTTCGTCGACACCAATGACCCCGACACTCTCTACGTGGCGCAGACCTCGCTTTATCGCTCGACGGATGGAGGCCACACGTTTGATGCGTTTGTCGGGGCACCGTCGGGCGACGACTTTCACGTGCTCTGGATCGATCCCACTAACCCCCACAGGATGCTGCTTGGCGTGGACCAGGGAGCCATCCTGAGCGTGGATGCGGGCAAGACATGGAGCACCTGGTATAACCAGCCCACCGGCCAGTACTACCACATCACCACCGACAACCAGTTTCCGTATCGCACCTACGCCGCACAGCAGGACAGCGGCACTCAGTCGGTACCCAGCCGCAGCGATAACGGAGAGATTACCGAGCACGACGACACATCGGTGGGAGGATTTGAATACTGCTACATTGCGCCCGACCCGCTGCATCCGTATTGGATTTATTCGGGCGGGTGGTACGGCTCCGTTGTCCGCTACGACAACAGAACGGGGCAGATTGCGACTGTCTTTGAGAAGGGGAACAAATATCGCGCGGCGCAGATGCCGCCGCTGCTTTTCTCTCCGCACGATCCACATGTCCTCTACTTCGGCACGCAGTATGTGATGAGGACGACGGACGAAGGCAAGACTTGGGAGGAGATGAGCCCGGATCTGACGGAGTGGAAGGCTCCGGCTGAAGCGAAGCCCGTACCGGGTGCGCCGCGGCCGCCGGCGATCGAGGCCCTGGCGATTTCGCCCCTCGACGCGGGCGAGATTTGGGCTTCAACCACCAACCGGTTGGTGCAGCTCACTCGCGACGGCGGCGCACATTGGCAAAAGGTGACACCGCCCGGGATCGACAAACCGGCGGACATTCTCTATGTTGAACCATCGCACTTCGATGCCGGCGAGGCGTTCTTAACGGTGGGAACAAGCCGGCAGACTGTGCCAGCGCAGATTCTACGCACGCGCGACTTTGGCGCTACGTGGCAATCGATAGTGACCGGCCTGCCGGCGGAGGAGAGCGTCCTTGTGGTGCGCGAAGACCCGGTGCGCAAGGGACTTCTCTACGCGGGAACAATCTCGACTGTTTATATATCGTTCGACGACGGCGACCACTGGCATCCGCTCACGTTGAACCTGCCGGCATCTTCCGTCACCGACATCGATGTGCATGGGGACGATCTCGCGATTTCCACTTATGGGCGCGGGCTCTGGATACTCGACGACATGGCGCCGATTCGCGATCTTACGCCTGATTTGCTCGCGCAACCGGCGAGCCTGTTGCCGCCCGTAGCTGCGATGCGGGTTCGCTGGGACAACTGGGAAGACACACCGCTTCCGATTGAAACGCCGAGCGCGAAGAATCCACCCGACGGAGTTTTGATTGACTACTACTTGAAGACGGCGCATCCCGGCGCAGCTGAGATCACTATTCGCGATGCGAATGGGAACGTGGTGCGCAGGTATACGGGAAGTATGAGCGAACCCAAGCTGCCGCCGCCGAATGTGCCCGAATACTGGTTTAAAACGACGAAGTCAGTGGATGGGAACGCGGGGCTGCACCGTTTTGTATGGGACTTGCGCTACGACTCGCCGAAGGCTCTTCCGGCTTCGTATTACGGGCCGATTCTCCAGTACACCGAATACACGCTCGCCGACCACGCTATTCCGCATGAAACACCAAGGCAGCAGCCGCAAGGCCCATTGGTAGTGCCGGAAAACTATACCGTCGAGCTTTCGGTGGATGGCAAGACATATAAGCAGCCGCTCAGCGTCAAGCTTGACCCCCGTGTCCATGCGCCGAAGGAAGACCTGGCGGTTCAAACAGCGCAGGCGCGCCGAATCGTAAGCGGAATGAACGTCTCCTACGATGAGTACAAGAAGCTGGAAGCACTGACGGAGGCACTTGACCAACGCAAGAAGCAGAAGGCGCAAGTAGAAACTGCCGGCGTGGAGAAGCAAATCAAGGCGGTTGCGGAGGGTACGCACGAGTTGCCCGGCTTGGGCCCGGTGAATCGCGACCTTGGACGTCTCCTGTTCGGCATTGAGTCAGCCGATCAGCAGCCATCGGCTCCGCAGTTGCAGGCAATCGAAGAACAGTGCAGGGCCCTGACCAATGTATTGGCTCTCTGGAAGCAGCTGAACGACGAACTCGCAAAACAGAATCCGCTGGATCTGCCCGTGGATAGAGAGGTGTCTTCAACCGGTTGCGCTCAATAGCGGCCCGATCTTGATGATTAGCGGAAAGTGAGAATCGAGTCGTAATAATGAACTAAAGTGATCTACAATCCAGTTCAATCGCGACCCGATTTCTCACCCCGCCGTTCGACAAAATCTTGAATTCATCGGAGCCTCTGCATGACCGCCGTTCGCTCTCTTCTTGCCGCATCTCTTTGCGCTGTCTTCGCGCTTCCGATTGCCGCTCAGCAATATCCAGCCGAATTGCTTTCCGGCCTGCGGTGGCGCGATGTTGGCCCCATGCGCGGCGGCCGCACCTATCCCGTCTCAGGAAACGCATCGCAGCCTGACACCTTCTACATGGGCTCGGTCGGGGGCGGCGTGTGGAAGACAGAAAACTCCGGCCGCACCTGGTTCCCCATCGCCGACGATCCGGTGACCGGAATCCCGATTGGCTCCATCGGCGCAATCGCCGTGGCTCCATCCGATCCCAATATCGTCTACGTCGGTACCGGCGAGGCTGACATCCGCAGCCAACACTCCTATGGCATCGGTGTCTTCAAATCGATCGATGCAGGCAAGACCTGGCACTCGATCGGCCTCGTCGAGACGCGCCAGATCGGCAAAATCGTTGTCGATCCCTCCAACCCCAACCTCGTCTACGTTGCTGCGCTCGGCCACCCCTACAAGTCCAATCCCGAGCGCGGAGTGTTTCGCTCTACCGATGGCGGGGCGCACTGGACCAAGATCCTCTCCGATGCCAAGAACCCCGACGATGTGGGCGCCGTCGATCTTGCGCTCGACCTCAAGAATCCGCGCACCATCTATGCATCTCTCTGGGCAACGCGGCGTCCGCCGTGGGCTGTTTATGCGCCGTCGAACATGCCCGGCGGAGGCATCTACAAATCCATCGACGGAGGCGACACCTGGCATCAACTCGGCGGCGGCCTACCCGCAGATGGGTTCGTTGGCAAAATCGGCATTGCAATCGCGCCCAGCGATTCGAATCGGCTCTACGCGGTGGTCGACGATCTTGGCACGGCAACCGCGCGCTCTTATCGCGTACTTGCTGCCACGGGACCGAATGCGCCCAAACCCACCGGCGGCATCTATCTTTCAGACGATGCCGGCGCAACATGGCGACTCGTGAACAGCGAGCAGCGCCTGTGGGGCCGCGGATGGTACTTCTGCCAAATCACCGTCGATCCCACCAATCCCGACCGAGCGTATGACATCAACACCGCGACTTACATGACGCTCGACGCAGGCAAGACGTGGGTGCCCGTAAAAGGCGCGCCGGGCGGCGACGACTATCACCAGCTTTGGATCAATCCTAAAGACGGCAATCGCATGGTGCTCTCGAGCGATCAGGGAACGGTGGTCTCAGTCGATGGCGCAAAGACCTGGAGCACCTGGTACAACCAGCCCACCGCGCAGATTTACCACCTCGCCGCCGACAACCGCTTCCCCTACTGGCTTTACGGCGCGCAGCAGGACTCAGGAGCGGTGAGCGTCAGCACCTGGTCGCGCTTTGGCACCCTCGCCTTCGGCAACTGGCTGCCTATCTGCGAAGCGGGCGAGAGCAACACCGTAGTGCCCGATCCCAAAAATCCAGACCTGCTCTACGGCAATGGCGATCAACGCTGCGACCACGCCCTCAACCTCAGTGTTCCTGAAAGCGGGGAACTGCCCAAAGAAGATCCCAGCGATCCATACCGCCGAACCTGGACGCTGGCCGAAATCTTCTCTCCCGCAGACGATGCGCTCTATTACTCGAATCAATTTGTCTTCCGCACCCGCAACCGCGGCAAAACCTGGGCCCGGATCAGCCCGGATCTCACGCGCCTGCACCCGGAAGTGCCGAAGACGCTCGATCCCGTTACAGCGAAGGACATTGACCAGCCCATGACCGACCGCTTCGGCGTGGTGTACACCATCAGCCCGTCTCCGCTCGACGCGAAGACCGTGTGGGTAGGCACCGACGACGGCCTGATTCATGTCACGCGCAACGATGGCGCGCACTGGAGCGATGTAACGCCGCCGGAGATGACCGCGTGGAGTAAGGTATCGCAGATCGAGGCCAGCCACTTCGATGTGGAGACTGCGTACGCCTCGGTCGATCGCCATCGCCTGGCCGACGATCGCGCCTACATTTTCCGCACTCATGACGGCGGAAAGACATGGAAAAATGTGGCCGATGGAATTCCTGGAGGCGCATTCGTGAATTCAGTCAAAGAAGACACGAAGCAAAAGGGACTGCTCTACGCCGCGACGGAGCTGCGCGTCTATGTTTCGTTCGACGACGGCGACCACTGGCAGCCGCTGGAACTCAACATGCCTGTCACGTCGGTTCGAGATATTATCGTGCACGGCGACGATCTTGCCGTTGCTACCTTCGGCCGCGGATTCTGGGTCCTCGATCAAATTGCACCGCTGCGCCAGATCGCTGCCCACGGCAATCAGATTGAGGCTTCCAACAGCTATCTGTTTGCGCCGGGCGAGACGCTGGCCATTCACCAAGGCGGAGAGGATGGCACGCCACTGCCACACGAGGAACCGCAGGAGATGAACCCGCCGTCGGGCGTGGTGGCTTACTACTGGCTCAAGTCCGCGCCCAGCGGCTCAGTCAAGCTCGAACTGGTCGACAGGGCGGGCAAGGTGGCTGTGTGCGCGGCGAGCGATACGCCGGTCAAGCCCGTCGACACGGAAGCCATCAATGTGCAGGCCTACTGGGTAGAACCCGCGCCGCCACCCTCGGCTGCACCCGGCATGCATCGCTTCGCGCTCGACGTCGTGGCACCGCGTGGCGCAGGATTTGGCCGCCGTCCACCCCCGCCGCCCGTGGACGCGTGCCATCCGGCCGGGGCATCAGCAGCTCAGCCTGAGGCTTCGCATCCCGGACGCGGATTTGCGGGCTTGCAGCCGGGCGACTATACCGTTCGGCTTACGATTGACGGACAGACCTTGACACAACCGGTCAACGTCAAGCCTGACCCACGCAAGCTGCCTAATGGCGCTGCCACTCAGTCCGATGACGACGACGATGAGTAAGGATCTCGGGTTCGATTCAATCGAATCCGACGACCGACCAAAATGTCGTTACACGGCCTCAGTGCGCTTCGCGGGTGGGCATCATTTATCGCAGAAAGGTATTTCCACATGAAGACTCCGGCGGTGTTCGCGGCAATCTTTCTGGCAACGATGGTGTCGCGCGCCCAGAATCCGAACGGCGCGCTTCGAGGAGAGATCCAGGACACTACTGGAGCGCGCCTACCCGGCGCTCAGGTGCTGGCAGAGGCGGCCGGGTCTTCAATCAGCCGCTCAGAGACCGCAAATGGGCAAGGCGAATTCCGCATTGAAGGGCTGCTGCCAGGTTCTTATCGCGTCATGGTTACGGCCAGAGGCTTTGCCCAGGCAACGGCCGATGTGGACGTAGCGGTCGGCGTTGTCCGCGATATTAACGTCACGCTGAAACCGGAAAGCGGACACGCGACCGTAAACGTGCAAAGCACCCCTTCTTCGATCACGGCCGAAACGATTGACACTTCGGGCGCGGTGCATGGGGGCGTTGTCGGTAGTAGGGACCTCGAATCTCTTCCGCTTCCCGCGCGCAGCTTCGCCAACATTGCTTATCTCGTTCCCGGCACCGAGCCGGTGGAACCCTCCGATCCCACCAAGGCGCGCATCACCGCAGTGTCCACCGGGGGGAGTTCGGGACTGAACAACGAGTTGTCGATCGACGGCGCCGAAGACTCCGACGACTGGATCGGCGGCTTTCTGCAGAATTTCTCGCCTGATGGCATTCAGGAATTTGCGGTTCGCACCTCGAATGAAGACGCCGATACCGGCTGGACCACCGCTGGGTCCGTGGTGATTACCACCAGGCGCGGCACCAACGACTGGCATGGCAACGCGGCTTTCTACGAGCGGGCGGCGGCCCTTAACGCCCGTTTCCCAATCGAAAATCCCGCCGAAACGTGCACCGGCGGAACCTGCGTGCATAATCCCAAGCAGCCATTCTCGCGCCAGAACTATGTTGGCACTCTCGGCGGTCCCGTCATAAAAGATAAGGCGTGGTTCTTCAGCTCGTTTGAAGGGGTTCACGAAGATGCCAGCATCGCTTACAGCCCAGCCAGCACGACGCAATTCAACGCGCTGAGCACGATCGCTTCTGAAGGCTTGATCTCCGGCGTGCCTTCCATCGCCGTTCCCGCCAAAGTCCCCATCCCTTTCCGCGACTATCTCGGAACGGTGCGTTTTGACTGGGCCCAGTCGCGCAAGTCGCTGTGGTTTCTGCGCGCCTCAGAAGACACGTATCTTACCCACAACGCGTTAGTGCAGCAAGGCACTCTGCCTTCCACGGGACTGCTGACGCACAACAATTATTGGAACGTTGTGATCAGCAACGCCTACACCCTCAGTCCGACCTGGGTCGGCAATCTGGTTCTTGATGCCAGCTTATTGCACCTTACGCAGACGCGTAACTCCAATCTGGGCTTCGCGCTGGCGTTTCCATTCAGCTCGACAGCGCAGACGATTTCAGGATTTGAAACATTCGGCGACAACCAGTTTGCCACTCCCATCACTCTCTTTCCTGATCTGCGCAATCAGGAGAAATATCAGTTGCGTTACGATCTGACCCATGTTGCAGGAAGTCACGCTCTTAAGTTTGGGGTGGATTTTATTCACGAGCCGGTGTTGAGCGGCGCATTCGCCTCCACGGCCGAGCAGATCATCCAGTACTCGGCCAATCCTGATTGCTACGTCAATCCGCCCGGAGCAGACTGTGGCGGTATCACCAGGGCGTTGCCGTTTTATTTTGTTTCGCCGGCCTCGCAGTGTGATCCGGAACCCAGCGCCGATTCCGGCATCACTTGCACTTACACGCCCGCTGGCGATGGCAGCTTTTCGCAGAATGTTCAACGGCTCGGCGTCTATGCTGAGGATTCCTGGCGCGTCTCGCATCGCCTTACAGTGAATTACGGTCTCCGCTACCAAACCACCTATGGGCTGTTCGAAGGGTCGGGCCGGAGCCAAGTGGAGAACAGTGCATACACTACGTTGCAGGCCTTGAAGATCCCGATTGTGCCCGGCGTGCCGCACGATTACCGCAAGCAGATCGCTCCGCGTCTGGGAATCGCCTACTCTCCACGCGAAAGCGCCAAGACCGTGCTACGCGCTGGATTCGGCTTGTATTACAACGACCTGGCTCAGAATGGATGGGCAACCGCGTTCCAGGGAGTGAATAATACCAATGCAACGATGGGTGCTTGCGATTTTGCCGGCGGCTCAGGCACCTATGCGCTTACTGGCGCTGGTTGCCTGCAAGGCGGCACCGGGGCCACCGGCAATCTCATCGGTTCTCGATACAAAACGCCCTACGCCATTCACATTACGGGAGGAGCGGAACACGCCTTCAACGAGCACTGGCTGGCCGGCGCCGACTATACGCACGAGCAGGGCAATCACGGTTATCGCGCCTTCCCCTATACCAGCGGCACGAATCTGTTCACTCCACTCATCCCCGCCACGGACCCGGACTATGCCACCGATCAAGCGAACGTGGTGCCCAATGTGAATGTATTCCAGTCAGACAATCGGTCGAGTTTCAACGCCCTGATGTTGCATCTGCAGGGCAATACGCGCCGCTTCAATCTGGTTGCGAACTACCAGCTCTCGAAGGCGCAGACCTGGGGTTGTCTGCTCGGCGAACTCTTTGACTATGTGGACGGCGTCTGCCAACTGCAGAGCGGGCCGAATGCAGGACAACTGGATGCCTTCGGGCCGGGGGATTACGGTCCCTCCGGCGAAGACATTCGCAATCGCTTCGTGCTTGCCGGCGCAGTCCATATTCCCGCAGGGTTCGAATTAAGTAGTGTCACTCAGCTCGAGAGCGCCCGCCCCATCACCATCACCAATGCAGACAACACGGCGCGCATTTGGGTAAATGGCGTCTATACCAGCCTCGATGAATTTAGGGGAACACCTTATTTGCAGACGGACCTGCGCGTGACACGCCCCTTCAAGATTCACGATCGCTGGCAGATCAACCCTTTCGCCGAGTTTTTCAACCTCTTCAACCACAACAATCCGGGCGCCAATTACGCCGTCAACGTCACGCAACTTCCAGTCCCCGCCTCCCAGATGCAGCCCAATCAAAGCGGCATCACCAACGTCAGCCTCATTTGCACAGTTGCCGACTGCTCCCAAACCGAACCCATCGCGAGTTTGAAACAACTCGAGATACCCGAGGGCGCTCTGGGAGACTTTTTTGGACCAGGCACAACTGTTGGAATTCCATTCGCCGCCCAACTGGGCTTGCGTGTGACCTTTTGATGCGTTCAGATGGATGGTCTGTGGCTGAAGATTCGAATCCCCACATGACCACAGCGAAATTGATTCGGAGGAAGAAAAATCGTGAAACCTGTCTTCGGATTCACAGCAGTCGGTATGCTCGTTGCCTTGATGATGGCCGGTTTGCCACCAGCATTCGCGCAGTCGCAAAGCGCAGCGACCGTGACTTCGCAGGCGCTGATGAGCCAGCTCAAGTGGCGTTCTGTGGGCCCGTACATCGGCGGCCGTGTGGTTACGTTGACGGGCGTTCCGGGCAACGCCAACCTGTTCTATGCGGGCACGGTCGGCGGCGGCGTATGGAAGAGCTCGGACGAAGGGGTCAAGTGGGAAAACATCACGGACGACAAACTGCCCGGGCCCAGCGCAAGCATCGGTGCCTTGGCCGTGGCGCCCTCCGACCCGAATACGCTCTATGCGGGCACCGGGGAAGACGATATTCGTAACGACATGATTCCCGGCGATGGGATTTATAAATCGACGGACGCGGGCAAGACGTGGCTGTACGCGGGGCTGCGCGAGACGCGCACAATCAGCGAACTGGTGGTGAGCCCGCAGGACCCCAACGTGGTCTATGCGTCCTCCATGGGGCACGTGTTCGTTCCGGGGCCCGATCGCGGAGTGTACAAGACCACGGATGGCGGCAAGAGCTGGAAGAAAATTTTGTTTTTGGACGACAAGACGGGAACCATCGATCTGGTGATGGATCCGAATCATCCGGACGTGCTATACGCGGCGATGTGGCAGGCGCAGCGCATGCCATGGGGGCTCATTAGCGGCGGGCCAGGCAGCGGTCTATACAAGACCACCGATGGCGGCGAGCACTGGACCAACCTGACGCACAATCCCGGCCTGCCGCAAGGCGTCTTGGGGCGAATCGGCGTGAGCCTGGTGGCGAGCCACCCGGATACGGTGTATGCGATTTTCCAGGCCAAGGATGGCGGGGTTTTCCGCTCCGACGACGGCGGCGCGACGTGGAAGCTAGTGAACAACGAAATGAAGCTGAGGCAGCGGGGGTTCTATTACATGGCGATTTACGCGGACCCCAAAGATGCCAATACGGTCTACGCGCCCCAGGTTGACGCGCTTTGGGTCTCGCACGACGGCGGCAAAACCTTCACCAAGCTGCACACGCCGCACGGCGACAATCACGTGGTATGGATCAACCCGGACGACACCAAGATTCTGCTGGAGGGGAACGATGGCGGCGCGACGGTATCGACCGACGGCGGAAAGACGTGGAGCGGAGATCATAACCAGCCGACGGGGCAGTTCTACCACGTGAATCTGGACGACCAGTTCCCCTACCACATTTACGGGGCGCAGCAGGATGAAGGTGCGTTTGAGGGGCCGAGCGCGAGTCCCGCCGGCTCGATTCCGCTGGGCGAGTGGAAGTCCGCGGCATTTGGCGAGAGCACGTTCGTTGTTCCCCAGCCGGGCAGCCCCAACATCACCTACGGCAGCGGTTACTACAGCATCTTTGTGAAATTGGATGAGCACACTGGGCAGTTAGAGAGTGTGAGCCCGTGGCCGCTGTATCAGAGCGGGGCTTCGTCGGCAGAGCTGAAGTACCGGTTTGGGTGGACGCATCCGATCCTGTTTTCGCCGGCGAATCCCAAAGAGCTGCTGACCTCTGCGCAATTTGTATTCAAGAGCGACGACTACGGAGCCACGTGGACCCGCATCTCGCCGGATCTGACGCGCAACCAGCCCGCGACCGAGATTCCCAGCGGGGGTCCGGTCGATCTCGACCAGACGGGAGCGGAGGTTTATCCCGAAGTTTCGTCGCTTGCGGTTTCGCCGCTGGACGCGAATCTGCTGTGGGCGGGTTCGGACGACGGGCTGGTGCACGTGACTGCGGATGGTGGGAGGAGTTGGGAGTCTGTTACACCCGAAGGTTTGCCGGAGTGCCAAATCACTTCGATTGAGCCATCGCACACCGACAAGGGGACAGCGTATCTGACGGCGTCGCGGTATATGTGGGACGATTATCGGCCGTATGTCTACCGGACGACGGACATGGGCAAGCACTGGACGGCCATCACGGCCGGCCTGCCGAAGGACGAGTTTACGTTCGCCATCCGGCAGGATCCGGGCGACAGCGAGCTGCTATTCCTGGGGACGTTCGGCACGGTGTTTGTGAGCCTGGACGGGGGCGCGCACTGGGAGCCGCTCACGCTGAACCTGCCCCATGCCGAGGTGCGGGATATCGCGATCGACGCGCGGCAGGGAAACGTTGTGGTGGCCACGCACGGTCGCGCCTTCTGGGTGCTGGACAACTTGGCACTGCTGGAACAGCTCACGAAGAATCCCGCGGTGGCGCCGACTAGCGGCTATGCGTTTGCGCCGGAGAAAGCGTGGCTGACCCATGCCTACGGCGTGGCCACGGACCCGGACGAACTGGAACCGAATTCCGGTTCGAACCCCCCGTTTGGAGCCACGGTGTTCTTCCACATTCCAGACAACTACGACGGCAAGACGCCGGCCACGCTGGAGTTTGACGATGCGCAGGGCAAGGTGGTGCGCAGCTTCACTCTACATCTGCAGACGAAAGAAGAGAAGCAGGAGAAAGCCGACGAGGAGGCCGGGAAACCGGAACCGGATCGCAGCGCAGAGAGCGCCACACAGCAAATGGAGGAGGCCATTGCGAAGTTGACTGCCATTGTGCCGGGAATGAACCGGTTTCAGTGGGACCTGCGCTTCCCGCCCGCAGTGGAGGTGAATGGCTTCCATTCTCCGGCGGCGGCGGGAGGCCTGGACTATTCGGCGAATGGCCCGATGGTAACGCCCGGCAAGTATTCAGTGCTGCTGAATTATGGCGGGCGGAAGAGCTCGCAGACGTTTGCGGTCGCTCTTGATCCTCGATTGCACGCGACCGACCAGGATCTAGAAGCACGCTTCGAGTTGACGCAGCAGATCCATGCGGATATGAATGCGCTGAATCAGGACCTGAACCGCGCACTGGCCGCACGGGACAAACTGCAGGCGGCCGTCGACAGCCACAAGGTGAGCGCAGCCCAGGCGGCAAGCGCGCTGGATGCACTGAATACGACGATAGACGGCTTCGCGCAAATGAAAATCCGCTCGAGCGAGGGCGACACCATGTACGAGACTAAGTTGCACGGGCTCCTGGCCTATCTGGCGGCGGACGTGGAGGTGGCCTATGCGCGTCCTTCGGCGGCGGAATACGAAGTTTTCCGCGATCTGGATCAACAAACCCGCGAAGCCGAGCAAAAGCTGGACGACGCGATCGCCAGTGCGGGTAAGGCCGGAGAATAGAGCCGCGCAGGCCGGCCTGTGCAGGGCATTCGAGATGGATCGATTCGGCCCGCCGCGTCACTGAGGTATAACCTCCCGCGCTTTGGGGGTATGCCAAATCGCGCACGTATGTTTCCAGACCCTTGCGCTGAAAACTTCGTAGGGTCCGTTTTCATGAAGTTGGATTTGTAGAATCAACATGGCGAAGGTCGTGGTGACCTGACGTCAGGCTGGGAGGTTTGCCCGGCGCGCGAAACGTCCGTGTGTACGTCAACCAAATGGTGCCCTCGAGCACCGCGCACCTCAAGTGTTCGTCGAAATTTGGTCCAGTTTGGTGCTACTTGGTCCAGATCCGATTGCAAACCACAAATAGCGATTTGGCGGTTGACTCCCAACTCATTTGATTTCTTCGACAACTCAGCAAGCGGCTGGTTGCCATCAAGGTGAATTAGGCTTTTAGCCCAATGGTAGTCACCTTCTTCACGGTCTGTCCTCCTCGTGGCGAGCTTATCAACTCACCTCTACGAGGCGGGTCCATCCCATTAGGTCACTGATTGCGCTGCACCCCGATTTGCGACAGCTAGCTGGCAAATCGGGTGATACCACTGATACCTATTTCGGGTAGAATGGGCTCCACAGCATAGATTCCATAGACGCCAGAGAATTGTATGGAAGAATCGGAACTTGCTGAATTCAAACGGAATACGGCTAAAGCGGTTCAGTTCCAAAGAGTTGATGAATGGTCGGGGCGGAGGGATTCGAACCCCCGACCCTCTGCTCCCAAAGCGTATCAGGTATCTTTGCCGCTTGTTGCTTCGTATTACTAACTCTGCCCACTTACAATGAGTTAGCGAACGGCGAACGGGCGGCAAGGATACCTCAACTTTCCCTCGTTTTCCCTCTTGAGTCCCCACGGAAATCCCCACACTGTTTCAACCGAAAACAGCATTCACTGTCGAAGGGAGCACCGATGATAGATGAGATCGCTTTTGGAAAAGAGGACGTCGTAGGAATATCGATCGTTTGTCCCAAGTGCCAAGCTGAAACGTCCATCATGAGGCCGCTGCCCCCGGATGCGGAATGTGCCAAGTGCGGGCAACGGCTTCCGCTGTTGACGATTCCGGCCTTCGGTCACGATCCCGTAATGCTCCCTGTGGTCCAAATTGTCGACACCCTATTGAAGTCAAAAGGAATCCTCAGATTTCGGATAAGAAGGCCTGTCCCCGCCCGGGATCCATCGGCGGGCGTGACAAAAAAGCGGGGCCACGGCCGCGTGGCAAGCCGTGACCCCGTAAATGCGCCGGGACTACCAGGCCAAGGAGAGTTGAAACCTGCCGGCGGCGCGAAAAGGAAAAAAGCGGGCGCAGGAAGCCGATGAGCAACTACGCCCGCCAAGCACGCGCCAGCCCTTTAGGCCGCAGGGGCAAAGGAGTACCCCTGGCCGACGCGTGCAACCGTTAAAGCACAACCGGAATGGCAGACCGTCCAGCCGGCCCCTGGAGCCCGGACCCGCCAGCGCGAGAAACTCCGTCCACCAGTTCGAGCCTCAAATCTCGGCGCTCGATCTTGATCTTTTGCAGCTCGCTGCGCTCAGCTTCGATCTGCGCGGTGAGACCATTCATGCGCGATTGAACCGGCCGCATCTCGGCCTCACGCCGTTCGACCTCCGCCCGCGCTTGGGCACGGTTCTTTTCCCATTCCTGGCGCTCGATCGGCAGGGCAAATGACTCCTCCCACGCTTCGGGCGTGCCGTCGTTGCCATCGGGATTCGCTGTCTCGACTGCAAGCAGCTTGGCACGGGCTTCGCTGGCACGCGATTCAAGGACGTTCCAATCCGCTTGAAGTCCACCGCGCTGGTTCGTGAGTTCGCGAATCGTTTCAAGGCACCGGCGGCCGGCGATCGTCAATTCCGCGATTTTGCTTGTCAGTTCGGCCCGGTGTGCGTCTTTGCGGAGATTGAGAAACCTTTCGATCTTCCCACTGAGCTCGAGCCACGCAAGATAGATTTCGTGTCCCTCGCGATTGTCATTGTCGAGAGTCGCCGCCAACACCCGACTGATCGCAGTCATCGCCTCCTGCGTTGTGCTGGGCGGTCGCGCCGGCTCGAGCATCGCGTTGACCAGGGACTGCGGGACCGGCGTGGGCAACGGTGGACCGAAAGGCGGGACCCTGGAACCGAATCCCGCAGTGGATCCTTGCGAGCGCGCGGCCTCGAGATGTTCGATAAATGGTTTTCCGTACACGGTGTTCTCCTTTGTTGCGAGTTAGAGCAGCGCGAAACTCTCAGCCGCCTGAGACTCCAGGCGTTCCAAGTCGCTACCCGGCGCGGGTGCGGCGCCGAGAAACGGCACAGGTATGCGGCGGTCTGTCGCGCGCGCGGCCAGTCGGCGGTCTCGATTCAGGCGCCGTCGACCGTCTGAAGTCGCATCACGTTCCCAAAGCGGCCATGGATCTTGCGCAAGCTGACGCGTCTGGTCGCGCATCGATCGGCCATCGGAGAGATCACGATCACGGGTGCGGTTTCGGTATGCTGCGACCGCCTGCAGCAGCTTGCCTAGAAACTTTCTGTCTTCATCGTCGTCGCTCCGCTCGGCGGCGCGGGCGATGTGGGCGTGGATCATCGCCATGCGATCGACGGCAGCCTCTTCCGCGGGATTGCCATTTTCGTTTTTCCCCCGTGGCCGCGGCGCATGATCGAACGCGCGCGTCGATCGGTTGAGCCGGGCCGCGTCAGTGACCGCGCCAAGCAGCCCGCAAATGTCAGTGTCGGTCCTAATCGTCGCGCCGGTTCGCCGCGCGAAGCGAACGAACTCGCTGGCGGCATCCTGAATTTTCTGGTGCTGTGGCCATGTCATCATGGGTGTATTACTCCTCCTCCGTCTCGGATGATGTATTACGTTTCGGTGTGAGTGCCGGGCCGAGCGCGAGGCTCCTAGCCAGCTCGTGTAACTTCGAGCCATCGCTCGCAGATACGGCGTGAAGCATTGTTTTCGCGCGAAACGTCGGCTTGCCTTCGATCGCCTCGGTCATCGCGTCAAGCAAATCTCTGCGGCGGATCCCGGCGCGGGCCCCGCCCTCAAGAATGAAAGTCACTTGAGTTGCGCCCGTCCTCCGCTCGAGCCGTGTAACTCGATTTCGCAAACCAAATAGGTGCTGGTACATCGGTGTCATTCACCTCGATGCTTCTCATCCTCTTCGAGTGCGGCAATCCGCACCGCTAAATCGTCGTTCTCATGTGCCCATCGGCCGCGATCGAGGATCCGGGTTGCCGCTGCGATTTGCAAGCCTTGCGGCGTCTTGGGATCGTCCATCACCGACTCGAGCTTTGCGGCTGCCTTGTCCATCGACCGAAGCAGGCGGTTCGTTGCTGTGTCGACCAGGTTGCGCTTGGCCCGCTGATATTCCGCCTGAAACTCGGCATCTTCCAACCAACGGAATGCGGTCCGCTCCGAGATGCAGGCTTGCTCTGCGGCTTGTGCGACGCTGGCACCGGAAAGCAGCGCGGCCAAGAACAATTCCCGTTGTCTCGCCTTCCCGCTGTGTTTTGGCATCCGGCGTCATGTCCTGACATGCTCCGCGGCCGACGGTGCAACTGGCGCAAGAGTCAATTCGTCTTCGTCGATCCACGATCGAAAATTACGACTCCACTCGATCAAGCACATGCCGCATAGCTTCCGGACTCTAACGATCCGGCCAACCCGATCACCGAATCGTGAGCAAGCAACCTGATCACCGATCGAGAATGCCACACGCTCTCCTTTCCCCTGTGTTCCTTGATAATCCGTCAATGTTTCCGCACCATTCAATCGAAACTGGCGCGCAAGAAAGTGAACTTTGCGCGTCAGAATATCCAAATCAAAGCCGTCCGCACGCTGCCAAGGCGTCAGGTCTGCATGGTGCAAGGGCCTGAATCCGAACAGCCTTCGCACCGCGTCCCGTGCCTCTGTTGGCCTTTTTGTGGGGACTTTCGTCGGGATCGGTCTCGAGACTCATCTAGCTCTCGAGCTGAAGATGTTTACGTCCAGGGGCAAAGTGAGGCGCCAGTCGGGACTCTCACTGGTTTCCGCTCCGCAGCGCGGGCATCGCTGAAGAGTCACGCCGCAGTCGTCCTTCTCACTAGCGAACCATCTCTCATTCTCACTAGCGGGCAGATCTTTCTCACTAGCTCCTGCCTCCCCCCTTCCATTGGCTTGATTGTGATTACTACTTATGGTGAGAATCGGAGTCTGCTCTCTGCTAGTGAGAATCACCTCAAAGGTCGCGGCCAGAGCCTGCTTAATGGCACTCTCACGCAACCGAAGCCAGCCGGCCGCGACGCCTTCGCGACGGTATAGAGCGATCGTCGACCAGTGGCATCCAAGCAGCGCACCGATCCGCTGAACGGGCAACGCCACGGGCTCACCAGGCCGCAAACGCTGCAGCCCTTCGCAGAGGGCTCGAAACGCCCGCCGGAAGTCGGGATAGTCATGTTCCTGAATCGCCTGCCATGCGGTTTGGAGAATATCCGCGCCACCAGGCGCATAGCTCGCCGCGGACTTGGCGATGGCGATTACCTCAGCGTCTGGCAGCGGAGGGCGGCAACGGCGCGCGTTGGCCTCGGTCAAGGCCTCTTCAATCTCGCTCTGGGAGGCGCCTCGCCGGCGCATTGCGCCGCCGAGCCTGATGAGCCCATCGTTCCGGTGTCCTTCGCTCAGAATCGGGCTGCGTGGGCTCGGCTGCCCTTTGGTGCATGTCGAGCCGTCGACTAGGTCGACGAGCCACTGAGGAGCGCGCGCGATCGGTTGATCGGGATCCTCCCATCGATATCGAATCCCGGTTTCGTGGACACTTGGTGGGATGACGGCATATCCACCCTCGCCGCGGATATCGATTCCTGAGCCCAGCCTGCCCGCGCTGCAACGGATGGAGGTGTCAGCAGGGTTCTGAAGCCAGAGATGTCGGCCGCGCGCGGTAAGCGAAACCAGAGTGGCCGGCAAGTGCGCGTGATCTCGTTCCAACTGCTCGAGAGACCCGCGGCCATCTTCCCCGTCGATATCGACAACGAAAACGCCAGAAGACGGTCCCGTTGCGCATCCCCAGTTACATTCTGGATTCCCCTTCAGCCAACCTGCGATCGTGGTCAGATTCGAGGACGCCGAGCCCTGCCAGCGGATGAGGGGTTCTTTGCTTCGTGACTGGATGGGAAAAAGACGCCAGCCGCGTCCGGCGGCCATTTTGATTTCGGCAGGAATTGCTTCGAGCTCTTGCCCGGGGAAGCGTCTGGCATGCTCTTGGAACCCTTCACCACCCAACCCTACGCCTCCACAGCAGCCGGATGCCGGCGACGATCCATAGACAGGACTGACGGTTAACCGTGCGCTGCACGGTCCCTGTGGGTAGATTTGTGGGCATCACTGGACTGAAGCTTTCGCTGGCACCATCGACTCTTCGATCAGGCGGTCGATCGCATCGCTCGGAACCCGGACACAACGTCCGCTCAGGCGCACGATCGGCAGGCGCCGCTTGTAGATCCAGGACCAGGTTGTCTTCTCTGCGATCCCCAAACGCTCTGCGGCCTCGGGCACAGTGAGCAAGATGCGATTTGCTGGTGCAGTTGCAGGGGTTGCGGTTGCGGGGGGTGTCGCCTTGGCTCGAATGTTCCGATTTGTGTTCATGTGCTACATCCTCCCGCAACTTACTCCCGAACTTCAAACAATCTGTGCGCTCGAAGTTGGGAACTTTGCGCGTCGTAATACTGACAAGTCGAAGGAAATCGTGGTATCGTTCGGGGGTATGAGGGGAAGGGGAAGCATTCCGAGGGAATTGCAGGAAGCTGTCAGCATTCTCGAGGGCCAAATCCCGTCCGATGCGCCTTGGCCGATTTCGGCGGCCGATCAATACATGAGCAGGAAGGCGCGAAGGGAGGAATTGATCCTCAAGGAACTCGAGAAGGCCGTGCCCTTCTCGGCGAGCGAGACGATCAGTCGCTACAGCGAGGCGATTCAGCAAGTCGAAGCCGAAGCACGCATGCGCGAGCGGTCGTTATTGCCAGAGCCCGCGAGCATGGAACCGCGCAAGACGCCTGAACTTTTCATGGCGACAACCGGAGAACCCGATCGCAGGACAGACAAGCGCCGCTATAAAGAAGCGCACCGACTGCTGCACGAATGGATGCGCGAGTGGATGCGTTGCGGCCAATCGACCGCTCTCCTCATGCATCACCGACCTGACATTGAGGACGCATTCGCGCGATGGTGGACCCAGCCGAAGAAGTTCCGCTGGTCTGTAATACCAACCGGCAACGCACCGGAAGTGTTGTCCAGGCCATCGGCTAAAGGAATCGCTTGCCGCGCGTTCTGGGCCGTGCTCTGTCACCCGCTGCGAACGCGGTTTGCAATCTGCCGAAGTTGCGATCGGATATACTTCGCGATCAGCGGCAGGAAGACACGACTCTACTGCGGACGGCCCCAATGCGGCAGCCGCAACAGTGAGAAGCCTTACATGGCGAAGCTAGAACAAGAAAAGTTGGAAGTAACTCGCGGTCTGCTCGAGCTCAACAAAGATCCCGATTGGAGGAAATGGTTGCTCAAGCAGCGTGAGGCGAAGAATGCCGGCATCACCGGCCATTGGATAACCCGCCGGATCAGGGAAGGAAAACTAACTCTGCCGGCCGAACTGAAAGGAGAGAAATGAGCCTCTTCAAGCGTGGAAATACGTGGTGGTTTGAATTCAAACACCTCGGTGTGCGCTATCGTGAGTCTGCGCACACCACAAACCGTGACATCGCACGACGGGCCGAAAGCCAGCGCCGGAAGAAGATCGAGGAGAGCGGCAACGATCTGGATCCCGTCGCGAAACCAACCAAGGTCTCGAAGGCGGTGAAGGACTTTCTCGAAGAGAATGACGACTGGGCTCCGCGGACTCGAGGAATCCACAACAACAGTTGGAGTCACCTGGCACCGCATTTCGGCGATCTGCTTCTCCAGGACATAACGCCACTGACGATCAGCCGATATCGCACGGCGCGCAAAGCTGAGGGCGCAGGGCCGCGCTCTGTGAACATCGAAGTCTCATTACTTCGAATGGTGCTGAAGAAACATCGCCGTTGGCACGTCTTCCAGGGCGAGAATTTTCGCATGCTGACCGAACCGGAGGACGTCGGCCGCGCACTCACCCATGACGAAGAGCATCGGCTGCTCTCTTTGGCGAGACGGAGCATCAGCCGCTCTCTGTTCCCGGCTGTGCTGCTGAGCCTTCACACGGGTATGAGGCATCAGGAATTGCGCCTTCTTCGCTGGCGCCAAGTGGATCTGATCGAGGGCGCAATCACCGTGGGAAAGTCAAAGACCAAAGGTGGGGAAGGGCGCGTGATCGATCTCTCGGAAACCGCGCTGACGTGCATCAAGGAGTGGCGCAGTCAGTTCCAGGACACGAAGCCGCACGACTTCGTATTCCCCGCCGAGCGGTACAAGATGGTCAAACCTCGGAATGGTGGGGGCGTGACAGTCGAGGCTTTCGCCTGCGATCCATCGAAGCCGATCGCCGGCTGGAAGACGTCTTGGACGACATGCCGGAAGAATGCCGGCGTCGAATGCAGGTGGCATGACCTGCGGCACACCTTCATCAGCAACCTGGGTGAGCACAAAGTCGGTGAACAGACTCTAATGGCGCTGACCGGCCACCTGTCACGGAAGATGTTAGAGCGGTACTCTCACGCACGGAAGGAATCGAAGCGGGCTGCCGTCCGGTTGCTCGACAAAATGCCCGAACCACTTCCGTCCCCACAAAACGACCCACAGCAGAGCGCGCCCGAACCGGCTGGAATCATGTAAGTCGCTGATTTCAACTGGTCGGGGCGGAGGGATTCGAACCCCCGACCCTCTGCTCCCAAAGCAGATGCGCTACCAGACTGCGCTACGCCCCGATGCCACTCCCATTGTATCGCGATTCGATTTTCTGCCGTTCGATGGACTCACGCGGAAGCTTAGACCGATCGATTCAATTGTGCAGCGAGCGCAAGTCATCCTCTGGCGTGATGGCTGCTTCGATGTCCTTGGCGGGTTCGATCTTCAACCCTTGCGCTCAACCCTTTTCCGTTACCCCGATCCGGCAGGGGTCAAGCGGATCGGTTTTTTTGCCGCTGGCCGCGCAGCGCCCGCCAGGACGCGCCGGACGCCGATGGTGGGCCGGTAGTACCCCGGAACGCGCCTAGCGGTCTGCGGGCGCGGCAACGCGGGCCTCAATTACCTACATTCTGCCGGATCGCGGCCTGACAACGATGTTCAAGGGGACTAACGCAGGATGGAATCGCCAGTCTTTGATTCCTGCTTTCGGTGTTTCCCATAGCAGGTAAAGAGGAAATGCGAAATCAATTGTGTCAGAAGAACCAACAACAATAGAACTACGCCCGACCGCCACGTAATCGAGTAGACGAGCGGCTGGTCTTCATGTTCCCAAAACAGCGGAAGCGGCGAATACACTATTCCCGCCACAATGCCGATGCAAAGGGCCGCACCAAGGATTGTTTGGAAAAACTTCCTCATAAACAGTCCGCTGTCGGGATGCACTTCTACTTTAGAGCGTCCAAGGTTGCGTTGTTTGGGGCTGGTGGATCGGTTGGGGCCATACACGCGCCGCAAAGTTTGGCCGACGGGGTTCGCAGCGGTTTCCCGCACGCCTTACACGGTGCTCCATATAGCGAAAGACGATGGTGCATGATTGCGTTTTGGTGACAATCCTTGACGCCCGTCAGTTGCTCGTAGCGCAACCGAACGGGTTTGAATCGTTCCTCAATACTGGGATGGTTTAGCGATACGCCTGAACGCTCACGCAGCTCCTTGCCCTAACAAATGCGATGTGATGCAGTTGCGCAATCGATGCGAATTCATCCTCATCAAGCATGGGAACGTTAGCTCGACATCTCCAGCACCATTGAACTTGCATGGATCATCCCCTGAAGAACAGTCTATGCGCCCGCGCCAGCGGAAACGTAAGGATGATCCGTTGAACTGACCCAATTTGCGCTGTCAATCTGCGTGTCGCTTTTCTGAATTCCTCCAATGAACCAAAATGCACGAATCGCCAATGTCCATGCGGGCATCGTGCGCATTTTTCTGTTCAAGCATTCGTACAGTTTTTCGGCAGGTCCATTGAACAATTCAACGTTGGAAGCAAATTGAACAGGGCATGGTGATAGTTCAGCAGGCGTCCGTATGATGCTGTATTTATTGCGTTTGTGCGGTGGCTGTGGGCAAATCCAGGAAGGTGTCGGGGCGGGCAATTCCGCCCAATTTCAATAGTACGTCTGCTCCCAAAGCAGATGCGCTACCAGACTGCGCCACGCTCCGAGGGTGTTTCTATTCAACTACTTAGTCAATCCAGTGAGAATCGAAAGCCGATTCTCTGAGGTTTGCCCCAGGACGGCCTCTGTCAATCCAACCGGCTGCATCGGCGCGGCCGCCGGGAGTGTTTCCCAGCGCTGGGGTGCGCAAGTTGCCACAGACACCGGGCTGCGGGGTCTCTGTTCCGCCCATCCGAGCACATTCGGCAGGCCTTCCCTCCTGTGTTATCGTGTTTCCAGATTTCGCCGCACGCCTCGCCGCCGTAGGCCCCGTGAAAGCGAAATTTTTCGAATGCAGAGCCCATGAAGAGTCTCAGGATCTCATCGCACTCAGACGCCATCCGGCTCTCCGGCCACTTCAAACGCTGTTTCCATGGCGCGAGCAATCGCAGGCCTTCGATCCGGTGGCCGAGAACCGTGCGCCTTGGGCTGTTGGCATGTTTGCTGGGGGCGGCGGGCTGCACGGGCACTTTCATGCCGCCGGGGAGCCTCCCGAATCCGAATTCGGCCGGTCCACTGAAATCATGGTTTGCCGGAGGCATCGCGGGAAAGAAGATTGTCTACTGGGGTAACTCCACCGTTTCGAATGCATATCAGATGTTCAACGATCTCGGCGACCAGACGGCGAGCCGAGGCTTGCTCTCCGGACTTGAATATCGCAGAGATATGGAAGGCGTCGAGTCGGATGCCAACGGCAATGTCACAGTAACTCTGGAAGCTCCAGTAAAGTATAAAGCGGGCCAATGGGTAAGTCCAAGATTTACCGACCCTTTGGACAATGCCATTTATTGGAGGCCGTCGGTACAAATCAAGTCGGTTCACGGCAACACGTTTACCTACACGCTCCCCAGGCTGGGGAAGACAAGCTATACGAAAGACAACGGACAAGTTACAGGGAGCATTCTGAACTTCGGCAACAACGGGGCGACGCTGCGGGGCATGCTGGCCGGCGATGTGCTCTATCCGGCCTCGCTGGTCTGCTCGGAAAAGCCGGACCTGTTGATTATCCGTGGGCCGCTCATTAACGACGTCCGGCTCGGACGGCGGAATCTGAGCCAAGCGGAAACGCTGGAAAAGGAAGCTCTTGCACAGTTTCGCAAGTGCATCCCCAACGCGGCGATTCTTCTAACTACGGAAAACTCGCTGTTGACCACAGATACGGGCGAGCATTGGGTGCAGCCGAACGCCAATGCGCAGAAATATACAAATATCATGCACGACGCCGTCATGGCCATGAAGGGAATCTACGCGAACGTCGAGGTCCTGGATGTAATGGCGATAGTATATGGAACGAATTGCCCCGCTTCGTCGCCGCTCATGTCAAATCAACTTCATCCCAGCGCCAAGGGCCAGCACAAAGAGTCAGGCGCGCTCCTCGACGTGATTGGCGTTCTTTAAATTGCAGCTTTCGAATTCCGTCAGCTTTCTTCCAGCGCGGCAAGCTGCTGCCTGACCGCTTCCGAGTCCACGTTTGTCGCATCCAGCTCGACCGTTCTTCCGTCTTTCGTCGTCACCTTGATCTTCAGTTTCTTCTCTCGCAGAAAAAGCGCCTTCAGGCAATTGAGCAGCGCGACTGCGGCTCCGCTCTTGATCAGCGCCATCACGATCAGTCCGACGGTGATCGGGTCGCCCTTTGCGCCGGTCGTCGCTGTCGTCTTCTCTTCCAGAATCTCGCACTCGTCGGCGTTTTCGCGCAACATGCGGCGCAGCGCCAACTCCTGGGCACGGATCGCGCTCTCGCCCAGTTCGCCGCTCTCCAGCACCAGAGAAATCTCCTGCGATTTGCTTTCCATGTATCCTCTCTTCCATCCTCCCCATCGATTCGGCGCCGCTCAGGAGGCCGGGGAAGAAACCATCGTGACTTCGCCGCTGCTGCCCGGCGGATACAGCTGCACCTGCATGCCTTGCCCGTCCTTCATCTTGCCCACGATAAACAGGATGTCCTTGAGATCCACCCGCATTCTAACCTTGATGACACCGTTGATCGCTTCTTTTCCTGTCCGTCCGTGAGGGGTAATCATCTCCGGCTTGTAAAACGTGTCGCACTCAAAGCCGGTCTGCGTCTGGCGGATGTTCGGGGTATGATTCGGCGAGACGGTCAGCCCGCTCGTGCGGTAGGGTTCGCCTTCAATGTAATAGGTGAACAGCATGATCATGAAGCGTGGCGGCGGACTCGCTTTGAGCAGGTCGATCATGTTTTTGACCGCCAGAAACTTGGCAAACTCGCTTTCTGAAATCTCATTCGGATCCGGAAGTTCCAGCGGAACGTAATTGCAGTTTTTTGCCAGAAGAATCTCGCCCGCCGCGCTCACATTGAACTTGGTCGGGTTCTGCAGCCCGGTGCCTTTCACCAGCTTTTCGGCGTATGAGAACGCCTCGTCTGCCGTGATCTTGCCATCGTTATCCACGTCGGCCTGGCCGGAGCGCAGGCCTTCGAGCAGGAACTTGGTGAAGACGCTGTTTGTCTCGCCTTCCTTTTCGTGCGACTGCTGAATATCGGTCGACGAGGTCATGATGTTCAAACCCCGCCCCTGAGAGGCCCCGGTCAGCGCGCCGTCCACGCCGCCCTTGCGGAAGACTCCCTTGATCGCGCCACTGTAGCAGCAGTCCAGGATCAGCAGAAATGTCTGGCAGGCGCTGCGGTCGATATAGCCGATGATGCGGTCGATGGCAATCGAAGTTGCGTCCAGCGCCGTCTCTTTTGTCTTCTTCACCGCGAGATAGAGCCGGCCGAGCTGGTCGAGCTTTCCATGGCCGGAGAAGTAGATCGCGACGGTGTCGCCCATCCTGGACTTCTCCGTAACCAATTCCTCGATGGCCGCGAGAATATCGCCGTTGGCTTCTCCGTCGGTGAAGGAGACAATCTCGTCGAAGCCGCCCACAGCGGGGTCGCCGAGCACTTGCGCCATCGCGGTTACATCGTTGCGTGGGCAGCGCAACTCGGGCAGGCTGTCGTATTGGTCGCAGCCAACCAGGATCGCAAACCGGGAGGAGGCTTTTCCGATCGCCATGACTCGTGCCGAACGTCCATCACATTCTACTGGAGAAAGGGCAGCCGGAAATTGGCAATCGCATCAACAGATCGCCTTGCGGATTGCGCAGCATTTCATCGCCCTGTGCACCCGTCCTGCACAGACATTTCGGCGGCTTCGTCGTGTTTTATTTGACCCTGGCAATGAACAACGCTTTCACTTCGTCTTGGGGCCGGCGGAGCGGATGTTGTCGGGGACGTCGAACTGCCTGAAGTTTTTCTCGAATCTTGCGGCCAGGTCGGCGGCCTGTCGGTCGTAAGCCGACTTGTCGCGCCAGGCGTTACGGGGGTTGAGGATTTCGGCGGGGATGTCGGGGCAGCGGACGGGGATGTGCAGGCCGAAGGCGGGCTCGGTGACAAATTTGACGTGGTTCAGTTTGCCGTCGAGTGCGGCGTGGACGAGCGCGCGGGTGTGCTTCAGGCTCATGCGCGCGCCGGTGCCGAAGGCCCCGCCGGACCAGCCCGTGTTGACGAGCCAGCAGGTAGCGTTGTGCCGGCGGAGGCGTTCCCCGAGCATCTCGGCGTAGACGTGCGGCGCGAGCGGCAGAAAGGGCGAGCCGAAGCACGCGGAGAACTCGGGGACGGGCTCGGAGCCCAGGCCGGCCTCGGTTCCGGCGAGCTTGGCGGTGTAGCCAGAGAGGAAGTGGTACATGGCTTGCTCGGGCGTCAGGCGGGCGATGGGCGGCAGGACGCCGAAGGCGTCGGCGGCAAGGAAGAGAACGTCTTTGGGGTGGCTGCCCATGCCGGGGATCAGCGCGTTTTCGATGTAGTCGACGGGGTAGGCGGCGCGCGTGTTCTCGGTCAGCGAAATGTCGTGGAAGTCGGGCGCGCTGGTGGCGGGGTCGAGGATGACGTTTTCGAGCACCGAGCCGAAGCGGATGGCGCGGTAGATCTGCGGCTCCTTTTCTTCGCTCAGGTCGACGCACTTGGCGTAGCAGCCGCCTTCGAAGTTGAAGACGCCGGAGGGGCTCCAGCCGTGCTCGTCGTCGCCGATGAGGCGGCGCGCGGGGTCTGCGGAAAGCGTCG
>Ga0335069_10002765_pt1 | contig 26848 bp, 28 predicted proteins | sample Lox_Sample_11_FD_206714 | JGI IMG/M metagenome (GOLD analysis project Ga0335069, IMG submission 206714) | Soil microbial communities from Loxahatchee National Wildlife Refuge, Florida, United States - Lox_Sample_1.1 | ecosystem: Environmental > Terrestrial > Soil > Wetlands | place: USA...
TTCCAGGATCCCGATCGGTTCGACAACGCGATCATGTCCATGTCTGATGTCGATGGGATCGTCCAATCACTCATCGGAGACCTTTATTTCGGCTGCGTTCGCTACGGGCGCGAACACTGGAGGGCCGATCTCCAGAACGCTCTTTCTCGATGGAACCGCCAATGAAAATCCTGATCGTTCACGACCGCGTTTCGGTCGGCGCGGAAATCGCTGCCGTGATCTTAGACATCGCGCCTGACGCCAACGTCAAACGGGTCGAGGACGCTGTTGGAGCGCGGGACGCTCTTACCGCTGATTACTACGACCTGCTGGTGATTGACCTGACCATTCCAAATGTCGTTGGTCGGGGGGAAATCAGCTATCAACATGCCGAGGCATTGCTGGACGAGGTATTCACGCCCAGCCGTATTTTTACTCCTGGCAACATCCTCGGCATCACGCGAGAGCCCGACACACTCAAGCGAATATCAACCAAGATCGGCGCTCACCTGATGGCAATCATCGCCGAGGATGACGACGGTACCTGGCGGGACGATCTCAAAGATCGGGTTGAATACGTTCGCCTAAGTCAGCACGCCCGCTCTGCGGCGTGGCTCACGAAACATGACTATGATCTGCTTGTTCTGACTGCACTCGACAAGGAGTTGCGGCCACTTCGGACTATGTTTGAATTGACGGATATTAAGGGTTTGCCTGGCGTTCTCGAGTTCGTCTTTAATGATCGGTATGGAAAGGTGCGCCGAGCCGCTTGCTCGGCAATCGGGCGTGCGGGTCAACCTTCCGCAGCTTCGGAAGCTCAAGCCTTGGTATGCCAACTCCGACCGAAATTAGCGGTGATGATTGGGTTCTGCGGCGGTGTGCCTGGCAAGGCGAAGCTTGGCGACATTCTGATCGCCGAGTCGGCAATCGACTGGGACTTCGGGAAATGGAAGCCAAACGTGACCGCTGCGAAACTTTACGCCCGGCCAGACCCGATCTCGATTAGGAATAGCCGGACCCACATGGTTGCCCGCCAACTCGCCGATGCTGGTCCCCAACGAATTGATGGGCTGACAGACGCGATCTTTGCCAAATCGAAGGGAGAGGTGACGCAGCCCACGATCCAATTGGCACCATTCGCCTCCGGCTCAGCAATAATTGCAGACACGGATGTGCGCGACAGCTTAACAAATTTAAACGAAAACGTCGCTGGCGTGGACATGGAAAGCTACGGATTCTATTATGCTTGCAATTTTTCACGTGCGGCGAGGCCAGATTTCCTCTGCATTAAAGCTGTTGCTGATGAGTGCGGCCCTTCCAAAGACGATCGCTTACATGAGGCGTGTTGTTTCGCTAGCGCGGAAGTTGCCAGGCACATTGTGGCGCGAGAGTGGGAGTTCTAAGTCAGCGGCGCTTGGGTCGGTGTCGCCGTCCCCGCGTCTAAACCCACTTGCCAAATTGGCGCAGCTTGAATTGCGGTAGCGCGTCGCTATCCGACGCCGGAGGCCAGGTCCGGGGTTGAAGCGGCCCACGACGTCCTCGCGGCCCTCGATAATCGAGAACGGATCTTCCGGTTGTACTGGCAATGCTGGTGCCGAGCGCTGTCGACGTCGGCGAATGCTACGACAGCACATACTGCAGGGGAGGCAACATCGGGCGATGATCAGGTCCAGCCCGCTCTCCCGTGCGAGATCGCCGTCAAACCGAATGACAGGTTGCTAGAGCGAACTAAGAGTCCGGCATTGGCTCAATCCCGGCCCTCCCGCTAACTCCTTCGCCATCCCCTCACCGACCTGCTACGCCCTCTCCCCTTAGGGGACCGATGACCGAGCGCAGGCATGAGCTGGCGGCTGAAGCCAGCGCGCCGGTGAGCGCGAGATCGACTCAATCTGCGCCGGCGTCTTTCGGAACGGCGTCCGGTGGCCAGAGTTCTCCAAGCTGGAACAGCATGGAGATCGACAATGACCCGTTCAATCCGCCTGGCCCTGGCGGCGGCGGTGGCCGTGGGCGCGCTTGGTGAGGCGTCTGGCGCATTCGCCGCGTCGGACAAGGCGTTCATCAAGACCGCGATGATGGGCGATAACGCCGAGGTTCAGATGGGCAAGCTGGCTGAGGAAAAGGGCGCGTCGCAAGGCGTGAAGGACTTTGGCCGCATGCTGGAAACGGACCACGGCATGCACAAGGACAAGGACGTGGCCCTGGCGTCGAAGCTGGGCGTGCAGCCCACCGACGACGTGCCGCTGATGGCGAAGATGGAAAAGCATAAGCTCGAGGGCTTGTCCGGCCCGAAGTTCGATCATGCGTTTGTCGAGGGCATGATCAAGGACCACAAGAAGGACATCGGCGCCTATGAAAAGCAGACCAAGGCGCATGGCATTACGGCTCAGTTCGCCAGCGACACCTTGCCGACCTTGAACAAGCACCTGCAGACCGCCGAAGGCCTGATGCACGGCGGATAGGGTTGGATTGACACGCCCTCCGGTCCGGCAGGGTCGCCCGGTCGGAGGGCCGTCGCCGCGCCCTACGCGGCTCTGCCCTACGCAGCTCTGGCGATCACGCGGTTGCGGCCGGCGGCCTTGGCTTCGTAGAGGGCCTCGTCGGCGCGCTTGAGCAGGGCTTCGGGCGTGTCGCCGACGCCCAGGGTGACGGCCACGCCGATGGAGATGGTGACGGTGAGCAGGTCGGCCCCGCCCGAGACGCGGAAGGGCGAGCCGCCGATGAAGCGGCGGATACGGTCGGCGATGCGCTCGGCGTCGACCAGGGCCGTGTCGGGCATGATGGCGACGAATTCCTCGCCGCCGTAGCGGCACGGCAGGTCGATGGCGCGGACATTGGTGGCCAGGCGCACGCCGAACTCGCGCAGCACCTCGTCGCCCACGTCGTGGCCGAAGCTGTCGTTGATCTTCTTGAAGTGGTCGATGTCGATCAGCAGGGCGGCCACGGGCGGGCCGCCGCGGATGGCGCGCTGAACCAGGGCGTCGAGCTGGCCCACCATGTAGCGGCGGTTGTGCAGGCCGGTGAGCTGGTCGGTGACGGCCAGTTCCAGACTGTTGTCGAGGTTGTTGCGCAGGAAATCGGTGTAGCGCTTGCGCTTGATCTGGGTGCGGGCGCGGGCCGCCAGCTCCTGAGGGTCGATCGGCTTGGCCAGGAGGTCGTTGACGCCGAGGTCGAGCGCCTTGATGGCGCGGGCGCGATCGTCGGGGTCGTAGATGGCCAGGATCGGGGTCTGGCGGGTGGCGTCGTCGGAGCGCAGGCCGGCGGCGAAGCGCAGGCCGTCGAAGCCGCGGGCGGCGATGTTGACGATGACCAGATCGACCGGGCCGCGGGCGCTGAGGTGGGCCTTTTCCAGATCGGGCTCGATCAGGGGGCGGTGCTCGATGGACAGCTCGGTGTGGATGCGCTGGGCCTGGCGCTCGTTGTCGTCGACGATCAGCACGCGCCCGCCCGCCCCGGCCAGGCGCGCGGCGGCGCCGGCGATGACGCCGATGCGGCGGCCCGAGGCCTCGCGCTCGCGCAGCTCGTCGATCACCAGCTTGAGCCGGGTGAGGCTGCGCACGCGGGCGAACATGACCACGTCGTCGATCGGCTTGGTGAGGAAGTCGTCGGCCCCCGCCTCCAGCCCCGCGATGCGCTCGGCGCGGCCGTCCAGGGCGGTGACCAGCACCACGGGGATGTGGCGGGTCATGGGGTCGTCTTTCAGCCGGCGGCACACCTGGAAGCCGTCCATGCCGGGCATCATCACGTCGAGCAGCACGATGTCGGGGCGCTCGGCGGCGGCGATGGCCAGGGCGGTGACGCCGTCGGTGGCGCTGAGCACCTCGAAGTATTCAGCCGAGAGCTTGGCCGCCAGCAGCTTGACGTTGGCTTCGATGTCGTCGACGACCAGGATGCGCGCGGTCATGGCTCATTCACCCCAGGAAACGGCGCACGGTGTCGAGGAACAGCCCGACCGAGATCGGCTTGGACAGATAGGCCTCGCACCCGCCCTCGCGGATGCGCTCCTCATCGCCCTTCATGGCGAAGGCGGTGACGGCGATGACCGGGATATGGGCCAGCGCCTCGTCTTCCTTGAGCCATTTGGTGACCTCCAGGCCCGAGATCTCGGGCAGCTGGATGTCCATGAGAATCAGGTCGGGCATGTGCTCGCGCGCGAGCGTGAGGGCTTGCAGGCCTTCGCGCGTTTCCAGGGTGGCATAGCCCTGGGCGTCGAGAAGGTCGTGAAAGAGCTTCATATTCAGCTCGTTATCCTCGACGATGAGGACGGTTTTCGGCATCGCTCAACCTGTCTTTGAACCCGCCGGACGGCGGGCTCCTGGACGCCGGCCCCACCAGCCCGCGCCTCTCGTTGACCTTGGTTGTCGCACGATATCCTTACCCGCCCGTTAGCCGTGGGCGCGCGGGAGGGACGCAGGGCGGGCTGTGGCGAACCTGTGTCTTGCGCGGCGGGCGGGCAGAGCGGATGGTCCCTCGATGATCAGGATCGGCATCGACTTCGGCGGGACCAAGATCGAGGCGGCGGCGCTGGACGCGCGGGGCGTGGAGCTGGCGCGGCTGCGCGAGCCCAACCCCGGCGACTATGACGCGGCGCTGAGGGTGGTGGCCGATCTGGCGGCGCGGGCCGAGGCCCAGGCCGGGCCGGCGCAGCGGCCGATCGGCATGGGCGTGCCGGGCTCGCCCTCGCCGCGCACGGGCCTGATCCGCAACGCCAATTCCGTCTATCTGAACGGGCGCGACTTCAAGGGCGACCTGGAGGCGGCGCTGGGCCGGCCCTTCCGCCTGGCCAACGACGCCAACTGCCTGGCCTTGTCTGAGGCCGAGGACGGGGCGGCGGCGGGGGCCAAGGGCGTGGTGTTCGCCGCCATCCTGGGCACCGGCGTGGGCGGCGGGGTGGTGGCCGGCGGCGCGCTGATCGAGGGCGCGAACGGCGTGGCGGGCGAATGGGGCCACACGCCCCTGCCCTGGCTGGACGCCCACGACCGGGTGACGGCGTGCTGGTGCGGGCGGCCGGGGTGCCTGGAGACCTTCCTGTCGGGGCCGGCCTTCGCCGCCGACTACGCCCACGCCACCGGGCGGCGGCTGCGGGCCGAGGCGATCGTGGCGGCGGCCGAGGCCAAGGACCGCTGGGCCTGCGCGGCGCTGGACCGCTACATCGACCGGCTGGGGCGGGCGCTGGCGGTGGTGGTGGACCTGATCGACCCGGAGGTCATCGTGCTGGGCGGGGGCATGTCGAACGTGGCGGCGCTGTACGAACAGCTGCCCCAGGCCATCGCGCCGCATGTGTTCGCCGACGAGTGGCGGGCCAGGATCGCCAAGGCGGTCCACGGCGATTCGTCGGGCGTGCGCGGGGCCGCGCGCCTGTGGCCGCTGGAAAGCCCCGCCAAAGCCCGCGCCGTGGTCTGAGCGCGCGGCGTGGGGGCGCTCTGCCGCGATTGTCTGTCCACGGACGGTGTCGGCGAGGGCCGCTGCGCCCGCTGCCGCTCGCCGCGCGTGGTGCGCCACCCCGAGCTGGAGCGGCTGACCATCGCCCACGTGGACTGCGACGCCTTCTACGCCTCGGTGGAGAAGCGCGACCGGCCCGAGCTGCGCGACCGGCCGGTGATCGTGGGCGGGGAAAAGCGCGGGGTGGTGACGACCGCCTGCTACATCGCGCGCATCTCGGGCGTGCGCTCGGCCATGCCGATGTTCAAGGCGCTCAAGCTGTGCCCCGAGGCGGTGGTGGTCAGGCCCGACTTCGCCAAGTACCGGCATGAGAGCCAGAGGATCATGGCGGTGCTGGCGGCGCTGACGCCCCTAATCCAGCCGCTGTCGCTGGACGAGGCGTGGCTGGACCTGAGCGGGTGCGAGCGCCTGCACGGGGGGCCGGCGGCGTGGGTGCTGGCGCGGGCCCAGGCGCGCATCGAGGCCGAGATCGGGCTGACGGTGTCGGTGGGCCTGGCGGCCAACAAGTTCCTGGCCAAGATCGCCTCGGACCTGGACAAGCCGCGCGGCTTTTCGGTGATCGGCGCCGAGGAGGCCCAGCGCTTCCTGGCGCCGCGGCCGGTGGGCATCCTGCCCGGCGTCGGCCCGGCCATGGTGCGCGCGCTGGAGGCTGGCGGCTGGCGCACCGTGGGCGACCTGGCCCGCACCGATGCTAAGATCCTGGCCCAGCGCTTTGGCTCGCATGGCCTTTCCTTGTCGCGCCTCGCCCGCGGCGAGGACAGCCGCGCGGTCGATCCGGACCGCGAGCGCAAGGGCATTAGCGCTGAAACCACCTTCTTGGACGACCTGAGCGACCTGGAGCCGCTGCACGACCGGCTGTGGCCCCTGTGCGAGCGGGTGGCGCGCACCTGCCGCAAGGAGGGCCTGTCGGGACGCTCGGTGACGCTCAAGCTCAAGACCGCCGACTTCAAGCTGATCACCCGCCGGCGCACCCTGGCGACCCCGACCCAGACCGCCAAGCGCCTGTTCGCCGTGGCCAAGGAGCTGCTGGCGGGCGAGGCGGACGGCCGCGCATTCCGCCTGATCGGCGTGGGCGTGCAGGACCTGACCGAGGGCCTGTCAGGCTCGGACGACCTGTTCGCCGTGAGCGAGACGCGGGCGCTGAAGGGGGAGCAGGCGATCGACGCCCTGCGCGCGCGATTCGGGGCTGACGCGGTGCTGGCCGGCCGGGCGCTCAAGCCCAGGGCGTGACGGCCCTTTAAGCTCCGGCGCGGCGGGGCTATGCAGGACGGGCCGAACAGAGGAGCGCGCATGTCGATCGAAAAACGCCTGGCCGACCTGGAGATCGTGCTGCCGCAGCCGGCCGCGCCGGTGGCCAACTATGTGCCGTTCGTGCGCATCGGCTCCATGGTCCATATCTCGGGCCAAGTGTCCAACGACGCGGGCGGCGGGATCAAGGGCGTGGTGGGCGAGGACGTGGACATGACCCACGCGGTCAAGGCGGCGCGCCTGTGCGGGATCAACCTGATCGCCCAGATCAAGGCGGCGGCGGACGGCGACCTGGAGCGCGTCGCCCGCGTGATCAAGCTGGGCGGATTCGTGCAGGCCGGGCCGCATTTCTTCGACATTCCCCAGGTGGTGAATGGCGCCTCGGACCTGATGGTGCGAATTTTCGGCGAGGCGGGCCGCCACGCGCGATCCGCCGTGGGCGTCTATCGCCTGCCCTTGAACTTCGCGGTCGAGGTCGACGCGGTGGTGGAGCTGAAGTGACCGCGCTGCCCCAGGGACTGGTCGGCCGGCCCATCGCCCATCGCGGGCTGTGGCGCCCGGGCCTGCGCCCTGAGAACTCGCTGGCGGCGTTCGAGGCGGCGTGCGCGGCCGGATATGGCATCGAGCTGGACGTGCAGTTGACCGCCGACGGCGAGGCGGTGGTGTTCCACGACCACGACCTGGACCGCATGACCGCCGAATCCGGCCTGGTGGAGGAGCGCACCGCCGCGGAGCTCAGCCGCCTGACCCTTCTGGGCGGTGACCACCAGACCATCCCCTTGCTGGCCGACGCCCTGGCGGTGATCGCCGGGCGCGTGCCGGTCCTGGTCGAACTGAAGACGCCGCCGTGCCAGGACGGGCCGCTGGAGGCGCGCGCGGCGGACCTGTTACGCGGGTACGCCGGCCCGGCCGCCGTGCTCAGCTTCAACGCCAAGGCCCTGGCGGCGTTCAGGCGCCATGCGCCCGAGGTCGCGGCGGGCCTTAATCTCGCGCCGGCGGACCGTCTGGACGCAGCGTCATTTCGACCGGACTTTCTGTCTATAAACCAGCAGCTTGCAGGCCAGTCCTTCGTTGCCGACTGGCGCACGGCCGGCGGCAGCGTCATCGCGTGGACCGTGCGCACGGCGGCCGAGCGGCAGGCGCTGGAGGGCCACGTCGACAACATCGTGGTCGAGGGTTTCCGGCCTTGAGCCTGCCCTCCGCGGTATCGGTGCACAGGCGTATCGCCGAGATCGGCAAGGCGGCGTGGAACAGCTGTCTGTCGCGAGAGGATTACGCGGCAAACCCATTCGTCGATTTCGATTTCCTCGACGCGCTTGAAGTCACGCACTGCGCCGTCGAGCGCACCGGCTGGAGCCCCTGCCATCTCGAACTGAAGGATGGCGAAGGCCGCACAGCCGCGGTCATGCCGTTGTACCTGAAGTCCCATTCGCGCGGCGAATATGTGTTCGATCACGCCTGGGCCGACGCCTATGAGCGGGCGGGCGGGCGCTATTACCCCAAGCTGCAGAGCGCGGCGCCGTTCTCACCGGTGACGGGCCCCCGCCTGCTGGTGCGGCCCGACGTGGAGCGCGCCTCGGCCCAGCGCCTGCTGCTCGGCGGCGCCTTGACCCTGTGCGAGCGCGTGGGCGCGTCGGGGGTCAACATCACCTTCCCGACCGAGCAGGAATGGACCCTGCTGGGCGAGGAAGGCCTGCTGCAGCGGCAGGACCAGCAATATCACTGGCACAACCGGGGCTATGGCTCGTTCGACGACTTCCTGGCCCAGCTGTCGTCGGGCCGGCGCAAGACCATCCGGCGCGAGCGGCGCGACGCCCTGGCCGCGGTCGAGGTGGTCGCCCTGAGCGGCGCGGAACTGACCGAGGCGCACTGGGACGCCTTCTTCGGCTTCTACATGGACACGGGCGGGCGCAAATGGGGCCAGCCCTACCTGAACCGCGCCTTCTTTTCCGAGCTGTCGGCGCGCATGGCCGAGCGCATCCTGCTGATCCTGGCGCGGCGAAATGGCCGGTGGATCGCCGGCGCCATCAACCTGATCGGAGCGGACTGCCTCTACGGCCGCCACTGGGGCTGTATCGAGGACGTGCCGTTCCTGCATTTCGAGCTGTGCTACTACCAGGCGATCGAACACGCGATCCGCCTGGGCCTGGCGCGGGTCGAGGCCGGGGCCCAGGGCCAGCACAAGATCGCGCGCGGCTACCTGCCCGCCCCCGTCTATTCGGCCCACTACATCCGCGACAAGGCGCTGCGCCAGCCGGTGGCGCGATATCTGGAACAGGAGCGCCAGTCGGTGCGCGAGGAAATGGACTGGCTGGCCGAGGAATATTCGCCGTTCAAGGCGACGGACTGATCGCCGAACGCGGCGGGGCCGCGACCGAAGCCGCATGATTGCGCACAAAATCGCTCACACTTTTGCGGATCATGCTCTAGCCTTCGCCGCAAACGGGGACCGGCCGGCGGCGGGAGGACATTGAAGCATGGCGAAAGTTGTTCTGGGCATCGGCACCTCGCAGAGTTCGATCCTTGGCATTCCGCCCGAGCACTGGGCCGACCGCGGCAAGAAGGACATGGGCAGCCAACGGATCTTTCGCGCCGACGGAACGAAGGTCTCCTACGCTGAACTGGCCGCCGAAGTGGGCGACAAGTATGCCGACCGGATCGTAGAGCCGCGGGTCAGCGCGTTCTTCACCGGATCACGCAAGGCGGTGAAACGCCTGGCAGACGACATCGCGCGCGCCCAGCCCGATCTGCTGGTGGTGATCGCCGACGATCAGGCCGAGTTGTTCGACCGCGTCAGCATGCCCGCCGTCTCCATCTATCGCGGAGCCCACCTGACGACGGCGCGCAAGGATCTGCCGGAAGGCGCGCCAGACTGGATGCAGGCCTGGTACGGCATCCACAAGATCGACCGCTCGCGCAATTACCCGGCCGCGCCGGAACTGGCGGACGAGCTGATCGAAAAGCTGATCGCCCGGGAATTCGACGTGGCGGCGGTCGGCGAGCCGGTCAATCCCGACAAGGGCATCGGCCATGCCTGGGCGTTCGTGCCCAACATGCTGTGCAACGGCCGCACGATCCCGATCCTGCCCGTGGTGCTCAACACCTGGTATGCGCCCAATGTGCCGACCCTGGCGCGCTGCTACAAACTGGGCCAGGCCCTGCGCGCCGCGCTGGACGAGAGCCCCAGGGACCTGCGGGTGGGCATCATCGCCTCGGGCGGGATGAGCCATCACCTGATCAACGAGGACCTCGACCGGCAGGTGCTGAAGGCGATGCAGACGGGCGACGAGGCGACGCTGGTCAATCTGCCGCTCGAGGCGCTCTACGGCGGCACCTGCCAGGTGCGCGACTGGATCGTGCTCGCCGGCGCGCTCGGCGGGCTCAAGAGCCAATGGGCGGAGTATTGGCCGGGCTATCGCACCCCCGCGGGAACCGGCGTCGGCCTGGGCTTCGCCAGCTGGTCCTAGGCCGGGGATATTCGCGGCCGGGATCGACGGCGAAGATTGCAGCCGGCGCGGGGAAGCCCTAGCGTCTGGGCCAACCGGCAGCGGCCCCGCCGCGCATCAAGCCCAACCCCAGGGAGGTCCTTATGAATCGCCGTTTCCGCGCCGCGCTGTCCGCGCTTGTGCTGTCGACCTCCGCCCTGTGCGCCCTGCCCCTGGCGGCGCACGCCCAGGCGCCCTCGCCCGCCATCGTCGCCGCCGTGGCCGACCCGGCCCGTCCGCCCGCCCAGGTGGCGCTCGATCCCAACCGCAAGCCGGCCGAGGTGCTGGCCTTCGCCGGGGTCAAGCCGGGCATGGTGGTGGCCGAACTGGGTTCGGGGGGCGGCTATTACACCCGCCTGCTGGCCAAGACCGTGGGGCCGAACGGCAAGGTGCTGGCCGTGGTGACGGAGGCCCAGGCGGCGCGGCCCAACGGCATGAACGGCCTGAACGCCGTCACGGCGGCCTATCCCAATGTGACCGTGGTCACCGTGCCGAGCCTGGCGGGCATCGTCCTGCCGCAGAAGGCCGATCTGTTCTGGACCAGCGAGAACTATCACGACTTCCACAACGGCCCGACGGCGGACATCGCGGGCATGGACAAGGCCGTGTACGACAACCTCAAGCCCGGCGGGATCTTCTATGTGGAAGACCACAGCGCCGCGCCGGGCGCGGGCCTGGCGGCCACTTCGGCCGTGCACCGCATGGACGAGGCCGTGGCCAAGAGCGAACTGATGGCCGCCGGCTTCAAGCTGGACGGCGAGAGCGACCTGCTGCGCAACCCGGCCGACAACCGGACAGGCTCCAACAGCGAGGCCGGCCACTACACCACCGACCGGTTCATGCTGCGGTGGAAGAAGTAGGCGGCAAGTACGAGGTCGCGCGCCTAGGCGAAGGCTGCCGGAGCCTTTCCCGTCATCCCACGGGCGTCCCCCCGGGTCCGAGCGCCGCTCGGCCCGAGAACAGGCTCCGGACGAACCGGGGGACCCAAGCGACGTTCACCAGTTCAGCCGCTCGTAGAGATCGTCCCACCTCGGATTGTCCCGCTCGATCAGATCGATCTTCCAGCGGCGGTTCCATTTCTTGAGCCGCTTCTCGCGATGGATGGCGTGCTGAATGTCTTCGAAATATTCGGAATGAACCAGCCGGTGCACGCCGTACCGCTTGGTGAACTGGGATCCGATGCCTTCACGGTGCTCAAAGGCGCGTCGAGGCAGGTCGGCGGTGACGCCGACGTAGAGCGTGCCGTAGGGCGCGCTGGCGAGGATGTAGACCCAGCCGGCCATCAAGCGAACCTAGCGGGGCCATTGGGCGTGGCCAAGGTGGCTTGGGTCCCCCGGTTCGTCCTTCGGACGCCCGTGGGATGACGGGTGGTGAGAATTTACCCGCTTATTCTGTGACCCGTGACGCCTAGTTCAAGCGCCCTCGCGCCGGGCCCAGCAGCGCGCGGGCCAGGGGCCGGGCGGCGCAGGCGAGAAGGATCACGGGGCTGAGGGCCAGGGCCAGGGCGCGGGCGGGCAGGTTGGCGGCGCGCTTCATGAAGTAGCGGTTCAGGCCCCGGCCCTTGTGCATCTCGACCGCAAGCGAAGGCGCCTCGCTGGTCGAGCCTTCGTGCAGGACCGTGGCCGCCGGCTGGAACACCACCGCGCCGCCCGCCTGGCGCGCGCGCCAACACAGGTCGATGTCCTCGACGTGCAGGAAATAGCCCTCGTCGAAGCCCCCAAGCGCCGCGTAGTCCGCGCGGCTCATGCACAGGCAGGCGCCGGAGATGGTGGGAACGGCGGTTGGCGCGGCCGGGACCGGCTGGTCGTCGAAATGGATCTCGAACCGGCGCAGGGCCGGAAGGGCGGCCAGATGGGTCAGGCTGAGCAGGGTGCTCAAAGGCGTCACCTCGCCTCGCCGCGCGCCGCGCTGCTCGCTGCCGTCGGTGTTGAGCACGCGCGCGCCGACCACGCAGGGCGATGGGAAGCCCTGGCCGCCGGCGACCAGGGCCGCGAGGCAGCCGGGCTGTAGGTAGGCGTCGGGATTGAGCACGATCAGCCAGTCGCCCGTCGCGGCCTGGGCGCCCAGATTGCAGCCGCGGGCGAAGCCGACGTTGCCCTGGCCCTGGACGAGGGTGAAACGCGGCTCGCGCGCGGCAAGCTCCCGCAGGGCCGCCTCGTCCTCGGGCGCCGAACCGTTGTCGACCAGCACCAGTTGGCCCGCCAGCGGCTCGGCCAGCACGCGGTCGATCGATCGGAACAGCGGCGGCCCGGTGCGGTAGGCCACCATGATCACCGAAACGGCGGGCGCGCCCATCCCTGCCCTGCCCCCCTCAAGGGGGAAGGGATGAGTGTTGCTGGACATCCTAGTCGGGTTCACCGGCCAGGCGCTTCAGGTCGGGGGGAAGCGCCTCATAGGCCAGCTGTTCGGCGGCGTCGGCCAGGGACAGGATGCGCTGACCGTCCGATCCCAGGCGGCGGAGGGCGACCTGCCCGCTCTCGGCTTCCTTGCGGCCGACCACGGCGATCACCGGGGTCTTGCCCACGCTGTGCTCGCGCACCTTGTAGTTGATCTTCTCGTTGCGCAGGTCGGTGTCGACCCGCAGGCCGGCCTTGCGCAGGGCCGCGGCGACCTCTTCGGCATAGCCGTCGGCGTCCGAGGTGATGGTGGCGACCACCACCTGCACCGGGGCGAGCCACAGCGGGAACTTGCCGGCGAAGTTCTCGATCATGATGCCAATGAAGCGCTCGAACGAGCCCAGGATCGCCCGGTGCAGCATGACGGGCCGCTGCTTGGAGCCATCCTCGGCCACATATTCGGCGTCGAGGCGCTCGGGCAGCACGTAGTCGAGCTGAAGGGTGCCGCAGGTCCAGGTCCGGCCGATGGCGTCCTTGACGATGAAGTCGAGCTTGGGCGCGTAGAAGGCCCCGTCGCCCTCGGCGATGACCGGCTCGACGCCCGCCAGGCGCGCGGCCTCGCCCAGCATGCCCTCGGCCTTGTCCCAGAAGGCGTCCGAACCCGCGCGCACGTCCGGCCGCGTGGCCAGGGCGACGTGATCGGTGTGCATGCCCAGGTCCTCGTGCACCGAGCGCGTGAGGCGCACGAACCGCTCGGTCTCCTCCACGATCTGGTCCTCGCGGCAGAAGATGTGGGCGTCGTCCTGGGTGAAGGCGCGCACGCGCATCAGGCCGTGCAGCGAGCCGGAGGGCTCGTAGCGGTGGCAGGCGCCGAACTCGGCCATGCGGATGGGCAGTTCGCGATAGGAGCGCTGGCCGAACTTGAACACCTGCACGTGGCCGGGACAGTTCATCGGCTTGAGCGAGAGCACCTCGCCCTCTTCGGTCTCGCACACGAACATGTTGGGGCGGTATTTGTCCCAGTGGCCCGAGGCCTCCCAGAACGAGCGGTCCAGCACCTGGGGCGTCTTGACCTCGATATAGCCGGCGTCGTCCAGGCGCCGGCGCATATAGGCCTCGACCACGCGCCACAGAATCCAGCCCTTCTCGTGCCAGAACACCATGCCCCGGCCCTCTTCCTGCATGTGGAAGAGATCCATGGCCTTGCCGATCTTGCGGTGGTCGCGGGCCTCGGCCTCCTCGATGCGCTTGAGGTAGCCTTGCAGATCGGCCTCGCTGGCCCAGGCGGTGCCGTAGATGCGCTGAAGCTGGGCGTTGCGCGAGTCGCCGCGCCAGTAGGCCCCGGCCAGCTTGGTCAGCTTGAACGCCTTGCCGACGTAGCGCGTGGACGGCAGGTGCGGGCCCAGGCACAGGTCCTTCCACGGGCCCTGCCAGTAGATCGAGATCGGCGCGTCCTCGGGCAGGTCCTCGATGATCTCGGCCTTGTAGGCCTCGCCGATGCTCTTGAAGTGGGCGATGGCCTCGTCGCGCGGCCACACCTCGCGGCGGATCGGCTCGTCGCGATCGACGATGGCGCGCATGCGCTCCTCGATCTTGGCCAGGTCGTCGAGGCTGAACGGCTCGGCGCGGGCGAAGTCGTAGTAGAAGCCGTCCTCGATCGAGGGACCGATGGTCACCTGCGTGCCGGGGAACAGCTCCTGCACCGCCTGGGCCATGATGTGCGAGACGTCGTGGCGCAGCACGTCGAGCGCCTCGGGCGACTGGAGGGTGAGAAGCTCGAACTTGCCGCCGTGCTCCAGCGGCCGCTCCAGATCGAGCAGGGCCCCGTCGAGCTTGACCAGCACCGAGCGCTTTTCCAGCGAGGGCGCGATGGAGGCGGCGACCTGCCGGCCGGTCACGCCTGGCGCGAACGAGCGCACGTTGCCGTCGGGGAACTGAAGATCGATCATCCTTCGCACTTCCATTGGCGCCGGGCGGGCGGCGGCGGCGGCGGGTCGTAACCCCAGCGCGCCATGGGCCGGCACCGGCAAACACGCTTGAGGGCCAGCCACGATCCGCGCGCGGGCCCGTGGTCGACCAGAACCCGAGCCGCGTACTCCGAGCAGCTTGGCATGAACCGGCACTGGCGGCCGATCAGCGGCGACAGGGTCAGCTTGTAGGCCCGCAGAGCCCCGTAGATCAGGCGGCCGTAGAGATTAGCCATGGTCCATGGTTCCGTAAGCCCGAAGGGCCGACTAGCACGGCGAATCGCCCGGCGCCACCGGCCCCGTCCGCCCGCGCCTATGTCGCGCGCGTCGCCGAGGCGGTGAAGGCGGTTCGCGCGGCCTCGGCGGCGGCCTCGAAGGCCAGCAGGGTCGAGGCGTGGCGGGCGGGATAATCCTTGACCACCTGCAGCACCGCCAGATCGGCGAAGCGGCCGGTGGGCGCGGGGCCGCCGGTCTTCAGCATGGCCTTGAGGGCGTCGCGGGCCTGCTCGATCTCCTCCAGGCTGGCGCCCATCACCTCGGCCCCCAGCACGGCGGCGGCGGCCTGGCCCAGGGCGCAGGCCTTGACCTCCTGGGCGAAGTCGCTGACCCGGCCGTCCGACAGGGACAGATCGACCAGCACCCGGCTGCCGCACAGCTTGGACACCTTCTCGGCGCTGGCCTGGGGCGCGGCCAGGCGCCCGGCGCGGGGCATGTTGGCCGCCAGGGTCAGGACCTTGGCGCTGTAGAGATCGTCGATCATGGCGCTAGAGCGGTCCGCGCGCGGCGACCAGTTGCGCCACCCGCTCGGCCAGGGCGTGGTTGAAGGCCTCGAAGCCCGCGCGCAGGGCATGGCGGCGGCGCTTGCCCACGCGTTCGCCGACAAGGCCCTGCCACAGCTCGCCATTGGCCAGGATGCAGCCGCCGGAGGTCTCCTCGAAGGTGTCGATCTCAATGTAGCGCACGCGGCGGATCAGGCCGCCGGCCTCGCTCAGGGTCCAGAGGATCTGGGCGTCGGGCACCCAGTCGACCACCGTGGGGGCGATGACCTTGGCGGGGCGGCCGCCGATGGTCTCGTGCACCTCAAGCTTGGCGCCGATGCGCAGCTCGCCGGCGACCTTGGGATAGATCGGGTTCCAGGCGCTCCAGCCGGGCAAGTCCGACAGCACCTGCCAGATGACCGGCGCCGGCGCGGGCACCCCCACCCGATGTTCGATGCGAAAGCTCATGGCCCTTATTTAGTCTCGGACTCTTTCAGGCGCCATGTCGCGCCCTCGGCATTGTCCATCACCACCACATCCAGGGCGTTCAGTTCGTCGCGGATGCGGTCAGCGGTGGCCCAGTCCTTGGCCTGGCGCGCGGCGAAGCGCTCGGCCAGCAGGGCCTCGACCTTGGCCTTGAGCCCCGCGTCGGCCCCGCCCTCGAACCAGGCTTCGGGATCGGCCTGGAGAAAGCCGAGCAGGCGCCCGGCGGCGAGCAGGCCCGCCTTGGCCACGGCCCGCTCATCCGGCGAGGCGCTGGTTTCGAGCGTCTTGGCCAGGGCGAACAGCTCGGCCAGGGCGCGGGGGGTGTTGAGGTCGTCGAGCAGGGCCTCGATCACGGCGACGGGGGGCTCGCCCTGCGGGTCGCCATCAACGTCGCTGGCGCGGCGAAGGGCGCCGTACAGCCGGTCGAGCGACTTGCGGCTCTGGGCGATCAGGTCGTCGGTCCAGTCGAGCGGCGCGCGGTAGTGGCCCGACAGCAGGGCCCAGCGCAGCGCCTCGCCGGGCGCGCGCTTGATCAGCTCGTGCACCAGTTTCACATTGCCGAGGCTCTTGGACATCTTCTCGGCGTCCATGGTCAGGAAGCCGTTGTGCACCCAGTAGCGGGCGTAGACCGGCGTGTGGTCGGCGCAGCGGCTCTGGGCGATCTCGTTTTCGTGGTGCGGGAAGATCAGGTCGTGGCCGCCGCCGTGGATGTCGATGGTCTCGCCCAGGGTCTTGCCGACCATGGCCGAGCATTCCAGGTGCCAGCCCGGACGGCCCGGACCCCAGGGACTGTCCCACACCGGCTCGCCCGGCTTGGACGGCTTCCACAGCACGAAGTCGGCGGGATTGCGCTTGTACGGGGCGACCTCGACGCGGGCGCCGGCGATCATGTCGTCAAGCGAGCGTCCCGACAGTTGGCCGTAGTCGGCGAAGCTGCGCGTGTCGAACAACACATGGCCCTCGGCGGCGTAGGCCGAGCCGCCCTCGATCAGGCGCGCGATCACCGCCAGCATCTCGTCGATGTGCTGGGTGGCGCGCGGCTCCAGCGTCGGCCGCAGAACGCCCAGGGCGTCCATGTCCTGATGGTAGATGGCGGTGAACTTGTCGGTGATCTCGGCGATGGGCACGCCCTGGTCGATGGCGGCCTGGTTTATCTTGTCGTCCACGTCGGTGATGTTGCGGGCGTAGACCACCTGGTCGGCGCCGTAGAGCCGCCGCAGCACGCGGAACAGCAGGTCGAACACCACGGCGGGCCGGGCGTTGCCGATGTGGGCGTAGTTGTAGACCGTCGGGCCGCACACATAGAGCGTGACGCGCTGCGGATCGGCCGGAACGAATTCCCGCTTTTGGCGGGACAGGGTGTCTTGCAGGAAAAGCGGCATGCCTGAACGGTTCTTGAGGGGCCGAATTGAGGTCCGACGGGCGCCCATATAGGCCGCCCTGCCCCGCAAAACCAAGCCGCCTTTGGCGCGAGCGGCTTTTGGGCGGCTTGACAGGACCTCGTGACTGGCCACTTGAAGCGGGATGAACACCACGCCCTTCATGTCTCCGGGCCAGACCGCCGAGCTTGAGCACGGCTCGGTCATCACCCCGCGCTTCGACGCCAACGGCCTGGTCGCGTGCGTGGCGACCCACGCCCAGACCGGCGAGGTGCTGATGCTGGCGTGGATGAACGCCGAGGCGCTGCGCCTGACGCTCGACACCGGCCTGGCCCACTACTTCAGCCGCTCGCGCCAGGCGCTGTGGAAAAAGGGCGAAATCTCCGGCCAGCTGCAGCTCGTCCGTGAACTGCGTATCGACTGTGACCAGGACGCCATCTGGATCAAGGTCGAGCCGCAGGGCGACGGCGGGGCCTGCCATACGGGCGCTCGCTCGTGCTTCTACCGGGTGTGGCGGGACGGAAAGCTGGTCGAGCAGCCGTGAACCCGCGCGTCGACGACGCCGAGGACCTGGAGGACGACGAGGGCCAGGTCATGGAGGCGGCGCTGGAGGCTTCCGGCGAGCGGCTCGACAAGACTCTGGCCGCCGCCCTGCCCGATCTGTCGCGCGCGCGGCTGCAGGCCCTGATCGCCGAGGGCCGCTTGACGCGCGGCGGCGAGACGGTGCGCTCGGCGTCGGACAAGACCCAGGCCGGGCTCTACCGGCTGGTCGTACCCGCGCCGGCGACCGCGACGCCCGAGCCGCAGGACATCCCCCTGACGGTGCTGTTCGAGGACGCGCACCTGATCGTGATCGACAAGCCGGCCGGCATGGCCGCGCACCCCGCGCCAGGCGCGCCCGATGGCACCCTGGTCAACGCCCTGTTGCACCACTGCGCGGGCAGCCTGTCGGGCGTGGGCGGGGTGGCGCGGCCGGGCATCGTGCACCGGCTGGACAAGGACACCTCGGGCGTGATGGTCGCGGCCAAGAGCGACGCGGCCCACGCCGGCCTGTCGGCCCTGTTCGCCGCTCACGACATCGAGCGCGCCTATATCGCCCTGGTCCGCGGTGCGCCCGAACCCGCGACCGGAACCGTCGACACCCAGATCGGCCGCTCGCCCCACGACCGCAAGAAGATGGCGGTGCTCAGGTCCGGCGGGCGGCGGGCGGTCACGCACTACCGGGTCGAGCGGCGCTTTGGCCCCTCAGAGCGCCCTCTGGCGAGCCGGGTCCTGTGCCGGCTGGAGACCGGGCGCACGCATCAGATCCGCGTGCACCTAGCGTCCAAGGGCGCGCCGTGCCTGGGCGACCCGGTGTACGGCTCGGGCGCCGCGGCCCTGGCGGTGCGCGAAGCGGTGACCGCGGCAGGGCTCAAGCGCCAGGCCCTGCACGCGGCGATCCTGGGCTTCGTTCATCCCGTCACCGGCCAGGCGCTGCGCTTCGAGACGGCCCCGCCGGAGGATATGCGCGATCTTGAAACCCGACTGGCCGCCCTGCGTTGAAAATAATTGGCCCGCGCATGGATCGGGCCCGCTCACGAATACGTATGGGTCTACAACCGGGCGCAAGGCTTCCTATCTAGTAGGGTGTTGGATGCGGGCGCCTTGTTGTTTCGTGCATCCACGCGAAGGGGACCATCATGGCTGTCAATCAGCTCGTCGCCATGTCGCCGGAAGGCGGCCTGTCTCGCTACCTGTCCGAAATCCGCAAGTTTCCCATGCTGGCGAAGGACGAGGAGTTCATGCTCGCCAAGCGCTGGAAGGAGCATCAGGACCCCGAAGCCGCGCACAAGATGGTCACCTCGCACCTGCGCCTGGTGGCCAAGATCGCCATGGGCTATCGCGGCTACGGCCTGCCGATCGGCGAAGTGATCTCCGAGGGCAACGTCGGCCTGATGCAGGCGGTCAAGAAGTTCGAGCCCGACAAGGGCTTCCGCCTGGCCACCTACGCCATGTGGTGGATCAGAGCCTCGATCCAGGAATACATCCTGCGCTCGTGGTCGCTGGTGAAGATGGGCACGACCGCGGCCCAGAAGAAGCTGTTCTTCAACCTGCGCCGCGCCAAGAGCGAGATCAGCGCCATGCAGGAGGGCGACCTGCGCCTGGACCAGGTGCAGCAGATCGCCACCAAGCTGGGCGTGCTGGACGAGGAAGTCATCTCGATGAACCGGCGCCTGTCGGGCCCGGACGCCTCGCTCAACGCCCCCATGCGCGCGGATTCGGAAAGCGAGTGGCAGGACTGGCTGGCCGACGACTCCACGCCTAGCCAGGAAAGCGTGCTGGCCGAGAATGAGGAGCGCGACGTGCGCATGTCCTTGCTCGAGGAGGCGATGAAGGAGTTGACCGACCGCGAGCGGCGCATCCTGACCGAGCGCCGGCTGAAGGACGACCCGACCACGCTGGAAGAGTTGGCCGCGCAATACGGCGTCAGCCGAGAGCGCGTGCGCCAGATCGAGGTGCGGGCGTTCGAGAAGCTGCAAAAGGCCATGCGCGCGGCGGCCGAGGAAGGCGAGCGCGTGGGGGCGTAAGCCTCCACGCCGGCGCCGGCTGCTGTTAGGGCGCCGGGTTTTGCGCGGGCCGGATCGAGGCGAGATGCTGACGTCGGGTGGACTCCCCCTGGCAAGGTAAGGCTCAAAATTCGCCTTCGATGGCCAGGCGGATGGCTTCGGCGCCGGAACGCACATTGAGCGCCTTGAGCAGCGCGGCGCGGTGCATCTTGACCGTCCGTTCGGTGACCTTCAGATCGGCGGCGATCTGCTTGTTGAGCCGGCCCCGCGACATGGCGGCGAGCACTTCGCGCTGACGCGGACTCAAGGCCCCGATCTTGGCCCGGGCGATCGCGGCCCGCGACGGCCCCGCATCCGGCTCGGGCGCGGCGCTCTGCGACCCCAGGAAATAGTCCAGTTCGCCTTCGGTATCGAAGATGGGCGCCACGAGCACGGCGTTGCGGAAGGGCGTGCCGTCCTTGCGGTAGTTCTGGATCTCGACCAGCACGGGGATGCGGCCGCGCACGCCCTGGCGAATCTTCTCCGACAGGTCTGGCTCGGTCTTGGGACCCGCCAGGAAGCGGCAGTTGCGGCCGACCACTTCCTCGCGCCGGTACCCCGTAAGGTCGAGGAAAGCCTGGTTGCACAGGACGATCGGATTGTCGGGCTGGCGCGGATCGCTCAACACCGCCGCGATCGGGCTGGCCTCGATCATGCGCGCTAAGGCGGGCGGCGCGCCTTGGGCGCCCCGTTCCTGGACAACTTCCCTTTTGGCCATGTTGGGTAGGATGGGTTTGCGTCGCATGGTTTGCAAGCCCGATAGCCGCGCGGCTTCTCCGCGCGCCGCCGGGCCGATGAGGCTGGCAGACCATGAACTATTTCACTTCCGAACGGCGGCTGTTCAACGAGGACGGCAAGCTGGTGGTGCCCGACGACGTGCAGGACGCCGTGCGCAAGATCATCCGCTGGGCCGGCGACGATCCGACGCGCGAGGGCCTGACGGATACGCCCGCGCGCGTGGCGCGCGCCTGGCGGGAATATTGCCAGGGCTATGAGGACGACCCAGGGCTCCATCTGTCGCGCACCTTCGAGGAGGTCGGCGGCTACGACGAGATCGTCGTTTTGAAGGACATCCCCTTTCAGTCGCACTGCGAGCATCACATGGCGCCGATCCAGGGCAAGGCCTCGATCGCCTATCTGCCCGACAAGCGCGTGGTGGGCATTTCCAAGCTGGCCCGGGTGCTGAACGCCTATGCATGGCGGTTGCAGGTGCAGGAACGACTGACCGCCGAGGTGGCGCAGTGCATCTGGGACAATCTGCAGCCGCGCGGCGTGGCCGTGGTGATCGAGGCGCGGCACAGCTGCATGACGGGGCGCGGCGTGCGCACCCCCGACGTGGGCATGGTCACCAGCCGCGTGCTGGGCTGCTTTCTGGACGATCCGGTCAGCCGCAAGGAAGCGTTCTGGCTGATGGGCCGTACCGGGCGATGAGAATCGCCATCATCGGGGCGGGCATGGCGGGTCTGTCGTGCGCCCGGCGCTTGCGGACCCTCGGCCTCGAGCCGGTGCTGTTCGACAAGGGCAAGGGCGCGGCGGGGCGCATGGCGTCGCGTCGCCTGCCAACCCCGCTGGGCGAGGCCGCGTTCGACATGGGGGCGCAGTTTTTTACCGTCAGGAGCCCGCTGTTCGCGATCCAGACGGCCGACTGGGCGGCGGCCGGCCTGGCCGCGCCCTGGCCCGAGGCGGGGCCTGACGCCTGGGTCGGGACGCCTTTGATGTCCTCCCCGCTGAAGGCCATGACCGAGGGCCTGGAGGTGCGCTGGAACAGCCTGGTGGGCGGGGTCAGCCGCGCCGGCGGCGACTGGCGCGTGCATGTTCAAGACGGCGACGAAGGCCCGTTCGACGCCGTCGTCATCGCCCTGCCCGCCGAACAGGCCACGCCGTTTCTGGCGCTGAACGCGCCGCTGTTCCAGGGGCAGAACGCCATTTGCGTCAGCAAGCCGTGCTGGACCGGCCTGTTCGCGTTCGACGCGCCGCTGCGATCGTCGGCCTCGATCCTGCGCGATCGCGGCGCCGTGGCCTGGGCCGCGCGCAATTCCGCCAAGCCCGGACGGGTCGGCCCGGAAGCGTGGGTGGTGCATGGCGAGGCCGACTGGTCGCGCGATCGCCTGGAAGCCGAACCCCAGGCCGTGCTGGCGCTGCTGCTGGGCGAATTGCTGGCCCTGACCGGAGACGCCGGGCGCACGCCGATCGCCGCCCACGCGCACCGATGGCGGTTCTCGCGCTCGACCGGGCTTGGCCTTGGCGCGCTGTGGGACCGGGGCCTGGCCGTCGGCGTATGCGGGGACTGGCTGCTGGCGCCGCGGGTGGAGAGCGCGTGGCTTTCGGGGTTCGAACTGGCCCAGCGGATCGCCGAGGGGCCCAGGCGGCGATGGTCCGAAACCGCGCCGATGGCCGCGTTTGAATGGACCCCTCCGCTGTGAGCCGCCCCCCTTCGACTCCTCCCGCCGCCCTGGCGTTGGGATGGGCCGGGGTTATCCCGTTCCTGGCGGCGGCCGCCGCGACCGTGCTGGGCCACCCCGCCTGGGGCGGCGAGGGCGTCTGGCGAGCCTACGGCGCCGTGATCCTGTCGTTCATGGGCGGGGCGCAGTGGGGGCTGGCCGTCGGCGCCGAGGGCCGTGAGGGGCAAAGCCAGGTTCGCCGGTATGGCGTCAGCGTGCTGCCCGCTCTGGGCGCCTGGCTGAGCGTGGCGCTGGCGCCGCGAGAGGCGTTGATCCTGCAGCTGGGGGGATTTCTGGCCCTGCTGGGCTACGACCTCTGGACGATCCGGATCGACCAGGCGCCGTCGTGGTACGGACGCCTGCGCATCCGCCTGAGCGCGGTGGTCGCTCTGTGCCTGGCGATCGGCGTGGCACACGGCGGCTGGCGCTGAGGGTGACGCGCCTGAGCTCCATACCGGACGGCGGAATCGCCGTGGTGGTCGGCGCCGGGGGCGGAATCGGCGGCGCGGCCGTGGACGCTCTGACCGCCAGCGGGCGGTTCAAGACGGTGATCGGCTGGTCGCGCCAGACGCCCGGCGGCGTCGATGTCACCCGTCCGGCCGATGTGGAACGCGCCGCGCACGCGGCGGCGGCGCACGGCGAGATTCGCCTGGTGCTGGTGGCCACCGGCGCCCTGTCAACCAACGGCGCCAGGGCCGAGCGGTCGCTGGCGGAGATCGATCCGGACGCGATGATGACGGCGTTCCGCATCAACGCCTTAGGTCCGATGCTCGTCGCCAAATATCTACTGCCCCAGTTCCCGCGGACGGGAAAATCCGTCTTCGCCGTTTTGTCGGCGCGGGTGGGCAGCATCGGCGACAACCGGCTGGGCGGTTGGTACAGCTACCGGGCCTCCAAGGCCGCGCTCAACCAACTGATGCGCACCGCGTCGATCGAACTGGCGCGGCGGGCGCCGGGCGCCATTTGCCTGGCGCTGCATCCTGGAACGGTCGACACCGCGCTCTCGCGTCCGTTTTCCCGATCCGGCCTGGCGGTGCAATCGCCCGACGCGGGCGCCGAGAAGTTGATTGCCGTCATCGACCGGGCGCGCGCGGAGGACTCAGGGAGCTTCCTCGACCAGAACGGCCTAGCCATTCCGTGGTGAAGGCCCCCCGTTGGCCGAGGCGGTCGGGGCGGCCACGCCCGGCGGCTGGATTTCGCGCGTGAACTGCTCTATGGCGCAAGGCATGGGGCATCGTCGAACGAGACGTTGGACAGAGGGTTGGGCAAGGGGCCGGAGCGCGTTCGTCGCGCTGGCGTTCCTGTCGCTCGCCCTGCAGATGCTGTTCCCGGCGGGCTTCATGGCCGCCGACGCGGGCCAGGCGACCCACGGCCTGCCCGTGGTGATCTGCACCGGCCAGGGCGAGGTCACGGTGGATTCGGCCGCCCTGCCCGGCGCCGCGCACGACAAGCAGGGCCCGGCCAAGAGCATGGCCGCCTGCCCGTTCGCCGGCCACGCGGTGGCCGACACCGCCGCCGATCCGGTCCTTGTCGCCGCGCCGGCCGAATACGCCTTCATTCCCGCCGCGCCCCTGCCCTCGGCCACGGCGCCGGGCATCGGCCTCGCCGCCCCGCCCCCGCCCTCGCAAGGCCCGCCCGTCTGACCTGACCCAACGGCGCGCGAAGCAGCGGGCCGACGATCAGCGTTTTCACAGACACATCGCCCGACATCCGCCAAGACCGGTCCGGGCCAGGGGCTTAATCATGAAATCCATTCTTCTGGCCGCCAGCGGCCTGGCGTGCGTCACCCTGTTCACTGCCCACCAAGCCTTCGCCCAGACCGGCGAACTGAGCGCCCTCACCGTTACCGCCGGGCGTGGCTCGGCCTTGCAGTCGCTCGACGTGAGCACGACGACCGTGACGCAGCAACAGGTGCAGGCCGCGCCCGAATTGACCCTCGACCAGTTGGTCAACAGGTTGCCCGGCGTTTTCACATCGCAGGTTCCTGCCGCTCAGCTGCATCCCACGGGCCAGGAGTTCAACATTCGCGGTTTTGGCACCACCACGAACGTCAACACCCTGGTGATGGTCGATGGCGAGCCGATCAACGACCCCTATTTCCGCACGATCGACTGGAGCCAACTGCCCAAGAGCGCGGTCGACCGAATCGAGATCATCCGCGGGGGCGGCGGCGCAGGCTTGTGGGGCAATATGGCCATGGGCGGGGTTATCAACGTGGTGACCCGCACGCCCGGTCCCGACGACAACCGCATTGAGGCCAGTTACGGCAGCTTCAACACCTACACCGGCGACATCAGCCTGGGCGCCGCGCCGATCCGGGACCTGAAGGTCGGCGTAACGGCGGCGATCACCAAGACCGATGGCTATGACCAGACACCGGCGCAATATCGTAACCCCTACATGGACGCCACCGCCTCGCAAAACACGAATGTGACCCTGTCGGCGGTCTATACGCCTACGGCGACCAGCGAAGTTTACGCACGATTGGTGGATCACCGGATCGTCGAGGACGGGCTGGTGTGGAGGATCGCCGGAAACACCTGGACCGCGGACCGGGCCACCGTGGGCGGGTCCATAGCCCTGACTCCTGCGACCACGCTCAACGCCTCGGGCTGGTATGGCTGGAATCGCATGTCCACCACCAACGCCAGCAACCCGTCCTACACGATTTTCACCCCGACGCTGGGCGTACCGTATGTGTCGCAGACGGAAACCGTGCGCTACGACAACTTTGGCGGCTCCATGTTTGTCGCCAGCGCCTGGGGCCCGTTCAAGGATATAAAGGCAGGGATCGACGCGCGGTCGATCGTGGCCAATGACCCGCTCAACCTGTTCGCGGCGACCGGCCCGACCGGCTCGATTGACGCGCGCGCGCAACACTATTTCGAGGGTGTGTTCGCCCAGGCCGTCTGGCAGGCTCCCGGCCTGCCATTGGAAGTGAACGGCGCGGCGCGCGAAGACCTCTGGCAAACCGCCAATGGCCGCATCTCCGGCGCGTACAAGGGCTCGAGTTTCAGCAACGCCCTGGCCGGACAGAGCTATAGTCGGTTCGATCCAAGGTTGGGCGCGCGTTACAGCATAAGCCGTGACATCGACCTGCGCGGCGCCGTCTACGAGAACTTCGCCGCGCCGGGCATGAACCAGATGTACCGCGCCTTCATCAGCGGGGCGAACTACACCACCTCCAATCCCGCCCTCAAGCCGCAGACCAATCTCGGCGAAGAACTTGGCGTGGACCTGCACCATGGCGGGCTGGCCGCCTCGGCCACGGTATTTCACAACGATCTGGCGAACTTTATCGACTACGCCACGGTCCAAAGCGGTTGCGCGGCGGTCAATGGTTATTGTGGGACGGCCATCGCCGGCATCGCGGGCGGCTCGCTGCGCCAGTACGTCAACGCTGGCGACGCGGTGTTGCAGGGCTTCGAGCTGCTGGGCAGTTGGAAGGCCAGCGAGACGCTAAGTCTGGATGTCGGCCTCACCCGCACCGACGCCCACCTGACGCGCTCGAACTACGCGACGGCCTCGGCGGGGGTGATCCCTGACCCGGTCGGCCAGCAGATCGGGCAGGTTCCGCCGTGGATGGCCACCGCCGGCGCCGCGTGGCGGCCGGTAGATCGACTGACGCTGAGCTTCAAGCTCAAGTCTTTCCCGGCCTACTGGAACAGCACCTCGCACACCCAATTGAACCAGGCCGCGACCATCGCCGACCTGGGCGCCACATGGCGCGCCTATAAGTCCATCGAGCTCTACGTGCTGGTCCAGAATATTGGGGCGGCGCGCTACTACGACCAGGGACTGGGCTACACCACGACCAATGGCTCGACCGTCGCCGCAACCACCGTTCCCGTCCTGGGCCTTCCGCTCGACGCGAGCGTCGGCGTGCGCGCGGCTTTCTGAGGCGGGGCCGACATGAACGCGGACACTCAAGCCACGCGTCGTCCCTGGCCCGACTACCGGGCCATATGGCGCTGGCACTTTTATGCAGGCCTGCTTTGCATTCCCTTTGTACTCTGGCTCGCTTTCACCGGGCCGATCTATCTGTTCAGGCCGCAGTTCGAGGCCTGGGTCGACCGGCCCTACGCACAGCTGCTGGCGCCGGGGCGCGCCCGGCCGGCGCCATCGGCCGAAACTCACGCCGCCCTGGCCGTCGTGCCTGGTTCGGTGCTTCATGCCTATCAGCTGCCCCGCTCACCCAGCGCCGCCGCCCAGGTGCTGGTGGGCAAGGGTGCCGACGAATGGCGGGTGTGGGTTGATCCCTCAACGTTGAAGCCGGTCAAAATCGTGCGCGAGGACGATCGGTTCATGCAGATCATCTTTCGGCTGCACGGCGAGCTTTTGTTGGGCGACCGGGGATCCATGATCGTTGAGCTAGCGGCGTCGTGGGCGATCGTCATGATCATCACCGGGCTTTACCTGTGGTGGCCGCGCGGGGCGCAGGGCCTGGGGGGGCTGATCTATCCGCGCCTTGGCCGGGGCAAAGCGGTCTTCTGGCGCGACCTGCATGCCTCAGCCGGTCTGTGGGTCTCAGCCCTGACCTTGGCCCTTCTGATCAGCGGCCTGCCTTGGGCCAAGAGTTGGGGCGGATACCTGAAAGAAATCCGTAGCCTCGCCGGCCACGCGGTCGCGCAACAGGACTGGCCCGCGGGCAGTGGTTCAGTTCTGGCCCAACGCGCGGCCCTGTCGGCAGCGAGCCTCGCCGGACAGCAGGCCGGACCGATGCAAGCCATGTCTGGAATGGCGGG
>Ga0335069_10002766_pt1 | contig 26846 bp, 21 predicted proteins | sample Lox_Sample_11_FD_206714 | JGI IMG/M metagenome (GOLD analysis project Ga0335069, IMG submission 206714) | Soil microbial communities from Loxahatchee National Wildlife Refuge, Florida, United States - Lox_Sample_1.1 | ecosystem: Environmental > Terrestrial > Soil > Wetlands | place: USA...
CCGGCTTGGGTTCGGGGGGTGGCCAGATGCAGGACATCAACCAGGAGACGCCAAAGCCCACGAAGCAGCCCAACAACACTTCGCCGACCCGTTGTAAGCCGATTTTCAGCGCCGTCACCTCCGAATGATGAGACATGCCCGACGCGATGACGATGGCGGCGGTGATGGGGGCCTGGCGCCACATGACCTGCACCCGGACGACATAGGTGGACAGCAGGACCGTGGCGGCCAGGGCGAGCGGAAGCTTCCATTCCCGCGACCCGCCGAAGACCAGGAAAATCAGACCAACCGCACAGCCAAGGAGCGCGTTGATGATGCGCCCCCGGAAAGTCTTGGCGGCTTGCTTGATCACCGGATCGCTGGCCGCAATCATGGAACTGATGGCCCAGATGGGGTTCAGGTCGGCGGCCAGGTGGAGCACCACCCACAAGATGGTGGTGGCGATGAAAACATTGAGGGCAAAGTGAAACCCAAGCCAGTCATCCTTGATGTAACGTTCCAAAAATTTCATGGCTTGCCCTCCGTTTTTGCTCCGAGCGACGCAACTGGCTCGCCGCCAGCCCTCGCCCCCGCAGGACCGTGCTTCACCCGTTTTTGTTTGAGCAGCGACATTTGCTGGTCCTGGAATTCCCGGGCCAGCGTCAACATGATGCCGGTGGACCAGGCGAATGTGAGCAGCCCCGCGACGGCAATCATGCCCTCGAGCAAGCGCCACCGCAGGTGCAAGTTGTAGCTGCTGCCCAGAGTGGTGTAATCCATCAGGGCGAAATCGTAGCAAAGGCTCGCATTGGCCTTGGCCTCCGTCGTGGTGTTCACGGCGTCGGTCCAGAGGAAGAACCCGGCCCGGGCAAAAACTTCAATCAGGCGAACGAGGAGGATCATCCAACTGGCCACGACCAGTAAAATCATGCCCTTGGTAAACGTGGGCATCGGCTCGAACCGTAGCTTGAAGAAACCGCTCGTGCGGAGCACCCCCAGCATGCCAAAACCATGCAGAACCATGGTAATGGCGACCAGGGTCCCTCCCCAGAACAGCTCTTCCACTGAGGTGACGCATTGCGGAGACGTTGGCATGGGCATGATTAGCTTGATCGGCAGCTTACTCGTGGGCCGCCGGCGCGTTTCCCTTGAGCCGGTAAACAGCCCCGGTCTTGGTCGTCCCGGGCGACACCCAATCGCTGGCGACGTGCTGCAACGAGCAGAAAAAGTCCTTACACCGCTTCATCGCCTTGTCGTGTAGTTCATCACGCTTCCGGAATTTGCACTGGTAGGCGAACTCGCCCACGAGCTGCTTCTGGTCGCCGCGCGTTCGCCACACCGCCACGTTCGATTTGGCTTCGATGCCCTTGCCAAAGTCCAGCATCCCGATATCCAGCAGCACTTCCTCGACCGCCGTTGCATTGACCAATTCGATCCGGTCCCGGGGTGAAGTCTGGAGAATCTTCAATGCCGGTAGCACGCGCAATATCGTCGCCATGGAAGTGCGGTCCTTCTGTCGCACGGCGCTGAGGGGGAATTCGATGTTGTGGGAGAACAGCAGTCGGTAACCGCCAATCCGGTCCTTGAGCGGCAGCGCCTCCGCCTTGAACTTGACCCGGTAGTCGCCGGAAATGTCCGGACGCACGTCTATCTCCGCCGCCTTTTGCATATCCGGGTGCCGGAACTTGAAGACGATCTCCGGGTCGCCCACCAGAAAGCCGTCCTGGTAGGTGATCCGCCGGCGCAGGATGAAAGCGTTGTTGTAAAGCCGGAAATCCTTGGTGTCCAAAAAGAGCACTTCCCGGATCTGGGGCCGCTGGCCCTCAAACTCCGAACTGTCAAAGTCCACATCCCTCTTCGCGGCGGTCTTGCGCACGAGCTTCGCGAACTCATTAAAGCATTCCACCGACGTGAACCGTTCGCCCTTGAGGATCACCTTGCATTCCAGGTAGTGGACCTCGTCGAGCGGACTGCCGTCGGAATAAATTCCCTGCTGCAAATCGGCAACCCGACTGGAAGCCGGCGTGTCTTCTGATTTCTGTGATGTCTGAGATTTGGTTTTCATGATTTTTCTCCGCTGGCCGCTGCATCGGCGAGCACCACGGCATTTTCACTGCGAATCCGGCCGGCCGGGATGGATACGTCTCCGTCGCGCAGTCGCCGGAGCATTCCCGCTTTTTCGGCGCCGGTCGCCAGCCAAAGAATGCTCCGTGCGCGGTTCAATATTGGATAGGTCAGCGTCATGCGACGGCGACCCATGTAAACACCGGTCAAGGCCACATCGCGGTCCATGACGTCCAAAACCGGGTCCTGCGGAACCAGCGAAGCCGTGTGGCCGTCAGGGCCAAGCCCGAGATGCGCCAGATCAAGCACCGGCGGCGAACCGGCAATCTTCTTGAGCGTCTGCCCGTAGCTCGCGGCAGCGGCATCCAAATTGTTTTCCTCCACCGGCATGGCGTAGATATTTTCGGGCGGCAACGGGGCATGTTCAAGCAGGCTCTCGCGCAGGTGGGTGAGATTGCGATCCGGATCACCGGCCGGAGCGATGCGCTCATCCACCTGAAAAACGTGCAGGCTTCTCCAGGGAACATCCTGATCTGCCAGCGCCCGGAGCATCTGCCACGGCGTCTTCCCGCCGCTGACCGCCATTACAAAACGCCCACGGGCGGTCACGGCCGCCCGCGCCTGGGCAGCGATGATTCCTGCTGCTTCATTCGCGACCGCATCCGCATCGGCCAGAACCTGAATCTTCATGGGATTTTAATGGACAACCACGGGATTTTGCCAGCCGCCCCGCGGCGTGACATGTTGCCCGACCTGAGCCGGCCCCCAGGTCCCCGGCTCATATTCATAAACCGGCGTGCCGGCCTTCAGCGCCGGGTCCACGATGCGCCACGCTTCCTCGACGTAATCCTCCCGCGCGAACAGCGTGGCATCGCCGGCCATCGCGTCGCTGAGCACGCGCTCATAGGCGTCCATCTCGGCTGCCGGGGGGTGCGCCACTCCGCAAATTTCCGCTATCTCGCCGGCGGATTCCGTCAGCGGCTTCATGGTATTGAACCCCATCGCGATGGTGATGTTTGGACTGATGCGCAGCCGGACATAGTTCGATTTGAGCCCGTAGCCGTGGTACATCGTGGGCGGCTGGCGCAAACGCACGACAATTTCCGTGCAGGTGACCGGCAGCGATTTGCCGGCCCGGATGTAGAACGGGACGCCGCGCCACCGCCATGAGTCCACCTCGAGTTTCAGCGCCGCGAACGTCTCGACCTTCGAATCCGGCTTGACCCCCGGCTCCTTGAGATAACCGCGGAATTGTCCGCGCACCAGGTTTTCCGGCGCCAGCGGCAGCATGGCCTTCAGCACCTTCACCTTTTCGTCGCGGATGGATTCGCTGTCCGTGCGCACCGGTGGCTCCATTGCCAGGTTGGCCAGCACTTGGAACAGGTGGTTCTGGATCACGTCGCGGATGGTGCCGACGCCGTCGTAAAACGCGCCGCGGCCCTGCACGCCGAAATCCTCGGCCATCGTGATTTGCACGCTTTCGATGTGCTGACGGTTCCAGAACGGCTCGGTAAACGCATTGGCGAAGCGGAAGAACAGCATGTTGTGCACCGGCCGCTTGCCGAGGTAATGGTCAATCCGGAAAATCCGCTTTTCATCGAAAGTCTGAAGCAGGATTCGATTTAATTGCCGGGCCGACTCCAGGTCACGACCGAACGGTTTCTCGACGACCACCCGCGCGGTGTCCGGCGCGCAGCCGGATTTGCCCAATTGCTCGACCACGGTGCCAAAGAGGACCGGTGGAATGGCAAGATAGTGCGCGGGCCGCTGCGCCGTTCCCAACTCCTTGCGGATGGCCTGAAACGTGGCCGCGTCCTCGTACGCGCCGTCCACATAACGCAGCAGGCCGGCAAGTTTCTGGAACGCGTCGGGATCGAGCCCGCCATGCTTTTCGAGGCTGTCTTTCGCGCGGGCCTTGAGCTGGTCGAGGTTCCAGCCGGCCTTGGCCACGCCGATTACGGGCACGGTCAGGTTGCCGCGCTTCAGCATCGCCTGCAGCGACGGGAAGATTTTTTTGTAGGCGAGATCGCCGGTGGCCCCGAAAAACACCAGGGCGTCAGAGTGGTTGTTGTTCATAGGTTCAATTATTTGGCAGGTTTTTCCAGGTGCCCGCCGAAACCGAAACGCATCGCCGAAAGCAGCTTGTCCTGGTAATCCGCCTCGCCGCGGGAGGCGAACCGCTCGTAGAGCGCGGTCGTCAGCACCGGCACCGGCACGCCTTCATCAATGGCGGCCTTGATCGTCCAGCGGCCTTCGCCGGAGTCGGAAACCCGGCCGGCGAATTGCGAGAGGCTGGCGTCCTTGACCAGAGCGCCGGCCGTCAGATCCAGCAACCAGGAGGCAATGACGCTGCCGCGGCGCCAGACCTCGGCAATCTCGCCCAGGTCCAGGTCGTATTGATAATGCTCCGGGTCGCGCAGCGGCGTGGTTTCGGCATCCACCTCGCCCTGTTTCTGGCCGATGTTCGCGTCGCGCAGCACGCCCAGTCCTTCGGCATAGGCGGCCATGAGGCCGTATTCGATGCCGTTGTGCACCATCTTCACGAAGTGGCCGGCGCCGTTCGGGCCGCAATGCAAATAGCCGTTCTCGGCGGTGCCTTTGTTCTTCGGCCGACCCGGCGTGCGCGGAATATCACCGAGGCCGGGAGCGAGCGTGGCAAAAATCGGGTCGATCCGTTGCACCACGTCCTTTTCGCCGCCAATCATCATGCAGTAGCCGCGTTCCAGGCCCCAGACGCCCCCGCTCGTGCCCACATCCACGTAATGAATTTTCTTCGGGGCGAGTTCCTTCGCCCGCAGGATGTCATCCACGTAATACGAGTTGCCGCCATCAATCAGGATGTCGCCCGGCTCCAGCAGCCGCGCCAAATCAGCGATGGACTTGTCCACCACCGCTGCCGGCACCATCAGCCAGACCGCGCGCGGTTTTTTCAGTTGTTTGACCAGGTCGGCCAGCGAACCTGCCCCTTTGGCCTGTTCCTTGACCAATTCCTTTACCGTGTCCGGCGAACGGTCGAAGACGACGCATTCATGGCCGCCTTTGATTAATCGCCGCACCATGTTGGCACCCATCCGTCCGAGTCCGATCATTCCGAGTTGCATAATTTGAATCCTTTCTCGTTTGGTTAAATGTTATCACTTAAATTCTCTCCGCTCAGGTAATGGAAGCTTCATAAATGCTTTGTATGGACTCATCGAGCGACGCGTTGAACTCCTCATCCGATTGATTTGCCGACAGCCCCTCGACCAAGGCGCGCGAAAAACTGGCGACGACACCGTGATTCCGGCGGAGGCGCTCGTTGCCTTCCTGCCGCGAATAACCGCCTGACAACGCCACGACCTTCAGCACCTTCGGATGCCCGACGAGTTCGGCGTAAAAGTCGTCCCGCTCCGGCAATGTCAGCTTGAGCATAACCATTTGGTTTGCCGGCAGTTGGTTGAGCTTTTCGAGAATGGCCGCTTTGAGCAACGCCTCCGCTTTACCCTTGTCCGGACAATGAATGTCCACTTCCGGCTCGATGATTGGCATCAGGCTGGCCGCGAGAATTTGCGCTGCCACCTCGAATTGCTGCGCAACGACGGCCTTGACGCCGGCGGCATTGGCCTGGTTGATGACCGAGCGCATCTTGGTGCCGAAGATGCGCCTGGGGCTGGCCTTCTTGAGCAATGCTGCCAGCCCTGGCATGGGCTTCATCAGCTGAACCCCGTCCTTCTCCGCAGCCAGCCCCTGGTCCACCTTCAGAAAAGGCACCACCCGCTTTACATTCCACAGATAATCCGCCGTGGGCTGGCCCTGGATATCCCGGTCCATCGTCCCCTCGAACAGAATCGCGCCGAGAATGCGGTCGCCGTTGAAACTCGGGCTGGTGATGATGCGCCCACGCATCTGGTGCACGAGGTCGAACATCTGCGCCTCGTTGGACCAGGCATTTTCCTTGAGGCCATAGGCCAGCAGCGCCTTGGGCGTGCTGCCGCCGCTTTGGTCCAGCGCGGCGAGAAAGCCAGCCTGGGTCCTGATTTTCCGTTGCTGTTGTTCCCTCGAAGTAATCGCGCTCATTTCGTGCCTTTCATTTTCCGGTAACGCCGGATGAGGTTGTTTGTCGAACTATCGTGGTTGAGCTTCGGGAGCGCTTTGCTTTCCAGCTCCGGGATGATGCGCTGCGCCAGCGCCTTGCCCAACTCGACCCCCCATTGGTCGAACGAGTTGATGTTCCAGATCGCCCCTTGCGTGAACACGCTGTGTTCGTACAACGCCACCAGCGCGCCGAGAATTTCCGGGCTGAGCCGCTCCGCCAGTATCGTGTTCGACGGCCGGTTCCCTTCAAACACCCGGTGCGCCACCAGCGCCGCCGCCGTCCCCTCCGCCTGCACCTCCGCCGCTGTCTTGCCAAACGCCAGCGCCTCCGCCTGCGCAAACACGTTCGCCAGCAGCATGTCATGATGCCGCCCCAGCGGCGTCAGCGCGTGCGCAAACGCAATGAAATCGCACGGGATCAGCCGCGTCCCCTGGTGAATCAACTGGTAAAACGAATGCTGCCCGTTCGTCCCCGGTTCGCCCCAGTAAATCGGACCGGTGTCCCATGCGACGTTGTCCCCGCTCAGCATGACGTGCTTGCCGTTGCTCTCCATCGTCAACTGCTGAAGATAAGCCGGAAACCGTTTGAGGTAGTTCTCGTACGGCAGCACCGCCACCGTTTGGGCCCCAAAAAAATTGTTGTACCACACCGCCAGCAACCCCATCAGCACCGGCAGGTTCCCCTCGAACGGCGCCGTCCGAAAATGCTCGTCCATCGCCTGAAATCCCCCCAGCAGCAACCGGAAATTGTCCGGCCCAATCGCCAGCATCGTCGAGAGCCCGATCGCCGAATCCATCGAGTACCGCCCCCCCACCCAGTCCCAAAATCCAAACATGTTCGCCGTATCAATCCCAAAGGCGGACACCTTCTCTGCATTGGTCGAAACCGCCACAAAATGTTTCGCCACCGCCTTCCGGTCGCCACCCATCCCCTTCAACAGCCACTCCCGCGCGCTGCCCGCGTTGGTCATCGTCTCCAGCGTCGTGAACGTCTTCGACGACACGATGAACAACGTCTCCGCCGCGTCCAAATCCCGCACCGCCTCGACAAAATCAATCCCATCCACGTTCGACACGAACCGGAAACTCAGCGAACGTTCGCTGTAATGCCGGAGCGCCTCATACGCCATCACCGGCCCAAGGTCGGAACCGCCTATGCCGATGTTGATGACATGCTTAATCCGCTTGCCGGTGTGCCCTTTCCACGCACCGCTCCGGACGCGGTCGGCAAAGCCGGACATCTTGTCCAGCACGGCGTGGACCTCCGGCACGACATTCTTGCCGTCCACCAAGATCGTTGCGTTCCGGGGCGCCCGCAACGCAACGTGCAGGACAGCCCGATTCTCCGTGAGGTTGATCTTCTCGCCGGCGAACATCGCATCGATGCGCCCGCGCAAGCCGCTATCCTTCGCCAGCTGGACCAGCAGCTGGAGCGTCTCGTCGGTCACGCGGTTCTTCGAGTAATCGAGAAACAGCCCCGCTCCCTCGGCCGTCAGCCGCTCGCCGCGCCTGGCATCGTCGGCGAACAGCTCGCGCAGATGCCGCTTCGCCACCTGCTGGTGGTGGACCGCCAGCGCCTTCCACGCCGGGCGTTGGATCAGTGATTGGTTGATGGGCTTCATGTTAAAGCGATGTCTGTTTAGGCTGCCTGGTTCAGCCGGGTTTCATCCGGCTCGACGTTTGGGTTTTGCCTCCGCCTGCCATAAACGGAATCCGCCGATGAACGCGTTGGCGTTGTCGCCGGCGCGGCAGCCTTTGGGCAGTTGCTTGAGCTTATGAACGTTGCCCCCGCCCAGCACCACATCGTCGGGCTCCAGCGCCGCTATCAGGCGTTCCACGATGTCGGCAACGTGCTTGCGCCATTTTTTCTTGCCGTGCTTCTCCAATCCGCGAAGGCCGACGTAGTCTTCGTAGGTCGCCTTTTTGTAAGGCAGGTGGCCGAGCTCCAGCGGCTCGACGATGCCGTCCACGACGAACGTCGTGCCCAGGCCGGTGCCCAGGCCGAGGAAAAGCATCTTGCCGCGCCGGTAGCTTCCCAACGCCTGCATCGCCGCGTCGTTGATCACCTTGACGGGGCGCTTGAACGCGGCCTCGAAATTGAAACCGACCCAGCCTCGGGCAAGATTATGCGGCTCGGCCATCGGCCGGTTGCGCAATACCGGGCCGGGATAACCGATGGAAACGACGTCATATTTCCAATCCTTCGCCAGCTTCTTCACGCCGGCGACCATGCGCCGCGGCGTCAGGCTTAATCCGGATTCGAACTCGCGGCGCTCGGTCTCTCCGGTGGCGAGAATCTTGACATGGGTTCCGCCGATGTCGATGGCTAGGATATTCATATTCGGTCCTTTCGTCGGCAGGTTCATTTCAGCGCGGCGCTTTTCGAGGCGATGACGCCCATGAGCTCATTCCACGAATTGACAAACGACTTGGCACCTTCATCCTGCAACTGCGTCGCGAGGGCGTCAATATTGATGCCCGCTTTGGCGAACTGGGCCAACACCGTTTCGCAGTCGCCGCCGTCCGCGGCCATGATGGTACTGATGTCCCCGTGATCGGCCAGGGCTTTCAACGTCGCTTCCGGCATCGTGTTCACCGTGAACGGCGCGGCCAGGGCTTTGACATATAACACGTCGGACGCCTTGGGGTCCTTGGTTCCAGTGCTGGCCCAGAGGAGGCGCTGGGGCCGGGCGCCGGCATTGTAGGCGCGCTGCCAGCGGGGCGAAGTCAGCAGGTCGCGGCAGGCCTTGTACGTCCGCTGGGCAATCGCGATGCCGAGTTGGTTCTGGAGATTGGCCGGTACTTTGCCGGCAACCGCCGCGTCCCAGCGGCTCACGAACACCGACGCCACAGAGCCAACGGCCGGATTCAGCCCGGCCGCAATGCGCCGCTCGATGCCGCGCAGAAACGCCTCCGCGGCGGCAATGTACTGTTCCCGCGAAAACAGGAGCGTGACGTTGACGGGCACCCCGGCGAAGATCGCCTCCTCGATCGCCGGCAGACCTTCCTTGGTTCCGGGGATTTTGATGAACAGGTTGGGCCGGCCGGCGCGGCCGTGCAGATCTTTGGCCGCGGCGAGCGTGCTGGCGGTGTCGTGGGCCAGCAGCGGCGAAACTTCCAACGACGTCCAGCCGTCCACCCCGTTGGTTTTTTCGTAAATGGACTTGAACGCGTCGGCAGCGCGGGTGATATCTTCGAGCGCCAGCTCGAAAAACAGCGCCTCGCCGGATTTGCCCCGCTTGAGTTTCTCGCGAATGGCTGAATCGTAGGCCGTGCTGTTTTTGATGGCGTGGTCGAAAATGGTCGGATTGGACGTCAGGCCCGTGACGGACAAATCGGCAATGTATTGCTTGAGCGTCCCGGTATTGAGGAGGTCGCGGGTGATGTTGTCCAGCCAGATGCTCTGGCCCAGGTTGTGGAGAAGTTGGGTGGCTTTCATTTCGTCGTTCCTTTCTTGGTTCCGCCGAGCAGGTCCGGCAGCTTGTAAGCGAGCAAATCATTGATGCGGTCCACGGTGGCATCCGCAACGCCGGGATAGGCGGCAACAATTTTCGGGTCATGGGCAAACTTGCCCTGGCGCACAAATACCGTGGTGACGCGCCCGCCCCAGGCCTTTTTGACGGCGGCCAGGATGCGGAGTTTGTCATCGACCAACACGTAGTGCCGGGCCGGGTAGCGCCGCCGTATATCCGCCAATGCTTCCTCCTTGTGCACGTAGATCAGCACGTGGCCCTTGACTGCCTCGTAGATGCCCGACCGCTCGACCTTGCGCGGCTGAAAAACCACGTCGCCGTCGGTCAGGATCACCGTCCGCCCCCAGCCGCGAAGTTTCTCCAGCACATCCAGCGCGCCGGGATAAAGCCGATTGGCAAAGGGGTAATCGATGAGGAAATTCGACGCGGTAACCAGGTGTTTCTCGTACGGATGTTCCACCCGGAACTGCTGGAAAGCGCCCAGGTAATCCCGGTAACCCAGCTCCCGAAACAATTTTTCCTGGATGGCCCAGAAGCGCTGCCGGCACTTTTGCCCAAACTGCTGCTCCATGTGCCGCTGGAGGTCGTCCTGAATGCGGTCGTTCTCCAGGAGCGTGTCGTCCACGTCCACGAGAAACACAATTTCTTCAGTTCGTTTCATGGGCTGCTGCTCTCAGCCGATAACGTGGTGGTCGTCGTTCCAAAGCCGGATCACCGGCCGGGTGAGGTTCTGCTCGTACCCCACGGCGCTCAAGCTGGCCGTGCTCAGCAAAAAATGCCGGCCCGGCGCTTCCGCCGCCGCGCCGATCCAGCGCGCCGCCAGCACCCGGATGAAATGACCGCTGGAAAACACCAGCGCCAGGCCGCTGATCTCACGCAGGCGCCGGATGACCCGATCAGCCCGGGCCCCGACTTGCTGCGGAGTTTCCCCGCCCGGACAGCCGTCGCGGAACAATTCCCAGTCGGGACGCTGCGCCAGAATTTCCGCGCTGGTCCTGCCTTCGTACTCGCCGTAGTTCCACTCGACCAGGTCCGGATCGATTTCCGCCTGCGCGCCGAAGCCGGCCAGTTCGCCGGTGCGCCGGGCGCGCTGGAGCGGGCTGCAAAAGACTGCGGCAAAATTCAAACCCGCCAGCCGCCGGCCCAGCCTCTGCGCGTTGAGTTCGCCGCGCGCCGTCAGCGGCAAATCGGTCAAACCGGTGTGCTGGCCGGTGAGGCTCCAGGCCGTTTCGCCGTGCCGCGCGAGATAGACGATGGGCAGTTCCGCGCTCATGCGGTTTTCTCCCCGGGATGGTCCGGCGGCGGCAACGGCGGAGCAGCCGCGGCGCGACGGCCGTACCAGGTGGCCGCCGCAAACGAGAAAGTGGCCTGCATCAACACCCCGAACGCGACCATGACGATGGCGCGCTGGTCAACGTCGTGAGCCGTGAACAGCGGGGCGAACGCTGCGCCGAGATTGCGCGTGGCCATGCCGAGCGACAGCACGCTCCTTTGGTTTTGGGGCAGGCCGAAATTGAGCAAATACGGGGCGAGCGTCGCCACCGTGAAAAAGAGAACCTGCATTCCGATGGCATGGCTGCCGACCAGCCCGAGAAATTCCTCGCCGTACACCACGACGCAGAGAATCAGCATCAGGATCGTATCGATCCCCGTGGCCTTCTTGACGACGGGATGCAGTTTCGTCGCCAGCGCCTCCGAGCGCTGCCGGAGAATCATTCCCATCGCCAGCGGCACCAGCAAAAAGAGCACGAGGGGTTTCGCAATGGTGATGGGGTTGGCGGTAAATCCCTTGACCAGCCACGGGACCGCGAACGGCATGTACGCCACCGTGACCACGGACGTCAGCAGCATGAAGGCCGCCGTATACCCCAAATCTCCCCGGGCCCGATCCACCATCGGCGGAAGAAACGGCGCGCACGGAGTCATCGCCAGCAAAACAAAACCGATGTCATACGCCGATTGGGTCGGGATGGCCTTCGTCAGCAGAATTGCGAAGCCCGGCAGCAAAACAAATCCCCAGACCAGGCTATAAATGACGAACCGCATGTCGCGCAGACCGGACAGGGCCTCCTTCAGTTGCAGCCGCAAGCCCATGTCCAGCAGGTTGCCCACCATGAAAATCACCAGGGTGATCTTGAGAACGAGTTGCAGGGTTTCAGCCATTGGCCACCTCGGTTGCTTGGAGCACCGTCTTTTTGTTTCGTCCAAACGCCTCGTCAATAATCGCCTGCAAACGGGCGAGCGATTCCGGTGTCGGTGATTTGAAATCCTCCATTTCGTAGATCCGGCCGAGAAAGCTGTACTTGCCTTCGCCAAAACGATGGTAAGGAAGCAGCTCGTAATCAAGCACGTTTTGGTGCGGCCGGATGAAGGCCAGCACCGCGCGAATGTGCGACTCGTCGTCGTTCACACCCGGGATGACCGGCGTGCGGGCGATGAATTTCACGTTGGGAAACGTCTCGTAGGCGCGGCGCTGGTTTTCGCGGATGCGGGAATTGTCCGCGCCCGCCCACTGTTTATGGCGTTCCGGGTCGGTCACCTTGTGGTCGTGCAGGCACACGTCCACGTGCCGGAGCACCTTCTCGACATTCTCCCACGGCACGTTGAAGGCGGTTTCAATGGCTGTATTGAAACCGCGATGGTGCGCCTCCGCCAGCAGCGCCGCCGCAAAGTCCGCCTGCAGCTGGCACTCGCCGCCGCTCAGCGTGAGGCCCCCGCCGGATTCGCGGTAGAATGAACTGTCCTGTTCCACTTCGGCCAGCACCTCGTCCACCGTCATCTCCTGGCCAAACAGATAAAGCGCCTGCGGCGGACAGACCGGCACGCACTTGCCGCAGTTGGTGCACAAGTCCCAGTTGATCCGCACCTTTGCGTCGGAATCCACGTTGAAAATGGCGGACTCGGGGCACTCCTTCAGGCAAAGACCGCACTGGTCCTTGCCAATGCACTTGCCGAGATTGTAGGCCAGCTCCGGCCGGGGATGAATGCTCTCGGGATTGCTGCACCACTTGCAGCGCAGCGAACAACCTTTAAGGAACACCGTGGTCCGCATGCCGGGTCCGTCATGCGTGCAGAAGTGCTGGATGTTCAGCACCGTGCCTTTCAAGGCCGCCGGATTGGGGGGCGAACTCTCCATGGCGTCAATCTCCGAGCGCGATCCCCAGCGCGCGGGCAATTTGGACGAACACACTATCGGCGGGAACGGTGCGAATCCGGTTGATCGCCTCCGCCAGCGGAATGAATTTCAGATCGGGCGGCTGGAACGCGACCAGGGTGCCGGTCTGGTGTTCACGGATCGCCCGCACGGCCGCCGCCCCGTAGCCAAGGCCGAGCTGGCGGTCCACCGCCGTGGGCGGGCCACCTTTGACCAGTTGGCCCAACACAAGCGGGTAGGTTTCATGATTGACCAGCCGCTGCAGCTTGAGGGCCACGGTTTCCGCCGCATGGCCGGAGCGCTGGATGACGTGCGAGCCGGGTTCACCGGTCGCGCCCGGCGACAATGAAGCCTTGAGCGGGTGCGCGGCCGGTGGTGCAGCTTGGTCTCCATCCGCGGGCGTTGCGCCTTCGGCGACCACGATCAGGCCACCCGCCCGGCCGCCTTTCAGCTTCGCGCTCAACTTCGCCGCGACTTTGGCCAGGTTGTAGGGAATTTCCGGGATAAGCACGGCGTCAGCACAGACGGCCATCCCCGCCTGCAGCGCGAGCCAGCCGGCATGTTCGCCCGGCACCTCGACGACGCCGATTTTTCGGGCCGACTGCGCGGCCTGACGCGTGCGATCCAGCACTTCGACCGCAAAACTCAGGGCGCTGTTGAAACCGAAGGACAGCAGGGTCGCCGCGATCTGGTTTTCGGCCGACTTCGGGACACACACCGTCTTCAGCCCCTTTCGGTGGAGTTTCCACAGAATGCCCAGAGCCGGTGCGTCCACGACGGAAATTACCGCGTCGATTTCCTGCTTTTTGACCAACTGCAGCAATTCATCCGACCGGTCCGATTCCTCGACGGCGTTGGCGGCATTGACCGTGCGCACATGAAACGGATCGGTCCGCGACGCCGTGCCGAGCACGCCGTCGGCCGCACCCGCGAGCGTCTCCATGAACGCGGCCGTCAGCTTGACCAAGCCGCCATCGGCGTAACGTTCCGGAAACAGCAACCCCTCATACCCGTCGCGGATGCCGACGATTTCCCAGCCCAGTTCGCCCGCCGCCAGCACCGCGCCGTGAATGACGGCGTTCAACCCGGGCACGTAGCCGCCGCCCAGGTTGATGGCGATGCGTTTGGTCGGACGATTCATTCGTCAGGTCGGGTGTCGCGCTTCGCCCGGATTTCAGTTATGCGGCGCGGTTTTCGCCTCCGCGGCCGCTTTCGCGTCCGCCATGCGCTTCCGGACAATGGGGCGCAGATCTTCGCCGAAGCCGGTCAACAATCCGCCGTCCACCGCCAGCAGCTGGCCGGTAATCATGTCGGATTTGTCGCTGGCCAGGAACACCGCGGCCTCGGCGATGTCGTCCAGGTTGCAGAAACGGCCGAGGGGCACAAGACGCTTGGTGATTTTGTCGCGAAACTCGACGGTGGTGTGTTGCTCCATCAGCGGGGTGAGCACCCCGCCGGGGCAGATTTCGTTCACGTTGATGTGAAAGTCCGCGACTTCCCACGCCAGATGCTGCGTGAGGCCGGTGACGCCGTGTTTGGAGGCCGTGTAATCGGCGCTGCCGAAGAATGTCATGCGGATGCCCGCGGTGGAGGCGACGTTGATAATTTTGCCTTTGCCTTTGGCGATCATCGTGGGCAGAACCGCCTTGCAGCAGAGGAATACGCCCTTGAGATTGACGCCCATGACCTTGTCCCATTGCGGCTCGCTCATTTCGTGAAGCAGGCACGGTGTGCTCTCAATCCCGGCGTTGTTGACCAGAATGTCCACGCTGCCGAACGCCTTGATGGCCGCCGCCACCATGGCCTCGACCTCAGCGGCTTTGCTGACATCCGCGCCCGCGCCGATGGCCTTGCCGCCAGCCGCGGTGATTTGTTTCACGGTTTCGTTGCAGTCTTCAGGTTTCAATCCGTTGACGACGACATTCGCGCCCTCGCGGGCGAACGCGACGGCGATTCCCGCGCCGATACCGCGGGCCGAGCCGGTGATGATTGCGGTTTTGCCTTTCAGTTCCATAATTTTTCTCGCTTTCTGGGTTGGGTGGTTGACGTTTAATCGTCTGTTGTAATGGGGTTAAGATGACCCGGCTGAATCTTCCTTTTCCGCCTGGAGCCAGTGTTCCGTGTCTTTCCCGTGCTGGCGGCCGTCCTGTTCCCACAACGCGTAGGCGCGGCGGCGAATGCGCTCATGCCTCGCCCCGGCCACAAGCGGCGGATTGGCCGGTTGATTGTGCCCTGCCTGGGCTGATTTCGATTTTCTTTTCATCGTTGTTTGGTGGAACGGTTTCAACGAGATCAACCGATTTGCTCCTCGGTCCGGGCGATGATTTCCGCCTGTTGCATGGGCGAGAGATCCACAAAATACGCCGAGTAGCCGGCGATGCGCACAATCAGGTTGCGATACTTTTCAGGGTCCTTCTGTGCCGCCAGCAGCGTCGCCCGGTTAAGGATGTTGAACTGCACATGCCACAGTTTCAGTTCGCACCAAGTCCGGATCACCTGCATCAGCCGCCGCGTGCCTTCCTCCCCCGCCACGTTGGCGGGGCTGAACTTCAGGTTGATCAGGTCGCCGCCTTTCTCGCGATAGCTCCGGTTGCGGCCGCGCGCCATGGAGGCGAGAGCGACGGTTGGCCCCTTGACGTCCATGCCGTGCGAGGCAGAAATGCCTTCCGACAAATATTCGCTGGCCTTGCGTCCGTTGGGCGTGGCCCAAGTCACCTTGCCGAAGGGCACATGGAACGTAATGGGTATCTGGCGCAGCAGGAAAACCTGGTTGTGCGGTTTCGGATGGTTGTTCAGAAATTCCAGCAGAACTGTCTCGATGTCGAAACCGATCTGGTCCACCCATCCGACGCCGTTGCCGTATTTCGGCGCGTTCAGGCAGAGCTGCCGGACGGCTTCGTGGCCTTCCCAGTTGGCTTCCATCGCGGTGAGCAACTGGTCCCACGTCAGTTTCTTCGTGTCATAGATGAGGTGTTTGACCGCCGCGAGACTGTCTATCGCCGTGCCTTTGCCAATCGCTTCAAACGTGCTGTGGTCAATGGCCCCGGCAAAATAGTCGCCATGCGTGTAGAGGTCGCGGCATTCGGCCATCGCCAAGTCGTGCAGCATCGAAGTCGCGGGCGCGGCGGTGTATTGCGGTTTGATTTTCATCGCGAGGTGCTGCTGGATCAACACGTGCTGCGCAAGATGCTCCATCTGCGCGCAAAAGGCTTTCCACACGTCATCGTAGCTGGTCCAGGTGCGCGGGTCGGCGGTCTTAAGGCCGAATTGAATGTCCTTCAGCACCTTGAGTTTTCCCTGCCGGAAGGTCATTTCGACAATGGAGCCGTAGTTGATGCCGCCGCCGGCGGTCAGGTTCGTTTCGCGATTGGGAATCCGGTTCTCGCAGCAGCCCGAGATGTGCCAGTCGAAGGCCTCCTTCAAAGTAGCGCCGTTCGCGAGATAGAACGGAATCACCATTTCGTCATTCAACAGCTTCGGATAGCCTTTGCCATCCTTGATGCAATCCACGACGTGATGCAGAAACGCGTCCGGGGTGTTGGCGTGGATGCGCACGCACGGATCGGGGCTGGTCAATTGCAGCCCGCGCATGGATTCGAGGATGAGATAAGAAAGCTCGTTGGTCGCATCCTTGCCGTCGGGCGTGAGACCGCCGACGCACACATCCGAAAATTGCGAAAAACCTTCCGTGCCGGCAGCAGCAACGGGATTCAACTTGAGTTCCGTCACCTGCGACATTTGCAGCCAGAGGCAGTGGAGCAATTCCATCGCTGACTCTTTCGTGAGCCGGCCTTCGGCAATGTCTTTTTGATAATACGGCAACAAGTATTGGTCCATGCGGCCCTGGCCCATCGCGCTGCTGGTCTGCTCAATGCGGTTGAACAACTGTCCCCACCATTGCGCCTGCAAGGCCTCGCGGAACGTCCGCGCCGGATTTTCGGGGACCCAGGTGCAGACCGCCGCAATTTCCTCCAATTCCTTTTTGCGCGTCGGATTCGTCTCTTTCGCCGCAAGTTCGGTTGCTAAAGCGGCGTAGCGCTTCGACCACGTCGTCATCGCGTCGCACGCCAGAATCACTGCTTCGAGGAACGCCTTTTTGTAAACGACATCGCGCGGCTCGGTGAGCGCGGCGAGCTTGGCCTGCGCCTCTTCGCAAATGCCTTTCACGCCGCGCTGGAGGATTTTTTTGAAATCCGGCGTCCAGTTTTGCGAATGCCGCATCGGCGAGGTGGACACGACAACGCAGGTGTAAAGCAGCGTGTTTTTGGGATCGGGTCCTAGGATGAGAAAGCGCGTTTCCGGCGGTAGCGCATTCAAAAAATTCGTGGCGTAATCCTTTCCCGTCCAATACGGCGTCAGCACCTCGGTGACAACCTTGGCATCCGCCGGCGTGAATGCCACTTCGCCGGGCTTGCCCTTGTTTTTGGTGAACATGTCCAGGCCGGCGGGCATGATGCTGCCGTCCAGTTCTGGATAAACAATGCCCCAGCGGCCCAGCCAAGTGTTGGGCCGGCCCACAATCAGTTCGTCGGGGAAAATGGTAACGGGCACTTTGTCGGCAAAATTCTTCAAGGCCTTCGCCCAGCGCAGAACCATCGGCTGGCCCTCGGTTTCCTTGAGCGATTCGGTGAAAAGAACGGCGCGGTCGAGCGTCACTTGCGGCGGTCCGTATTTGCGGATGGCCTCATACATCCGCAGCGCGCGGTCGGTGACCATGCCGTGCATGACCTGCTTGCCGCTCTCAATCGCGGCTTCCTGCGCGGACAGGTTCCCTGTGGCCGTGGTTGGAATATTCGTTGTGGTGACTGCCATAAAGATTTTTCAGTTTTTGGGTTGAAACTTCGGTCCTTCATTCCGGAGATGTTCGTGGTGGAGGGCAGACTCAATGCTCGAAAGCAGTTCCGTGGCGATGTTGCGCTTGATCACAAAGCCATCTGCGCCCGCCGTCAACACCGCGTTTTTCACGGTCTCCTCGTCGTACACGCTCAGGACAATCAAGAGCATCTGCGGGCAGGCAGCTTTGATCCGCGCCAGCCATTGCGTGCCGCCGGACCGAAACAGGGAAAGGTCCACCACCGCCACGTTGGGCCTGATCCGCTCAATGCCTTTCAACAATGATCCTTCGTCCGCCACCATCAGCACCGTGGCAAACATGGACTTGAGCAAATCACGCACCCCTTCGGTGAGACCGTGGTGGCGGTCCGCCAAAATCACGCTTTCCATAGTGAGGCCGGTCATAAACAAATGCCTTTGGTGCCTGGCGACTATGACCGAAACCAAGCGGAGGATGACCTCGTAAAAATACTAGGAGCGGGCAAGAAACATTACCTGCCAGCGGTCGCCAGCAGGACCGGATCAAAGCGGAGCGATGCCGTTCTTCAAGGCGTAGTGAACCAATTCAGCGGAACTGTGAATCGCCAGGGCTTCCATCATCTGGTATTTGTGAAATTCCACCGTGCGCGTCGAAATATCCAGTTGCGCGGCGATTTCCTTGGCGGAACGGCCTTCGGCGACGAGTTGCAAAATTTCACGCTGGCGAGATGTGAGCAATTGGTCCGGATCAATTTTTTTCCGATTGCCCTGGCGCAGTTCATTGAACACCTCCCCCGCAATGGCCGGCGTGATATAGGTTTTACCTTCGAGCGCCGCCCGGATGGCGGTGATCAATTCTTCCGCCGCGGAATGTTTGAGCACAAACCCGGACGCGCCCGCTTCAATGGCCCGGCGGGCATACGCCGTCTCCCGGTGCATGGTCATCATGACGACTTTTACCCCGGGATGGTCTTTCTTCAATTGAATCAAAGCCTCCAGCCCATTCAACTTGGGCATGCCGATGTCGGCCACGATGACATCCGGCAAAAGTTGGCGCGCGGTTTGCACCAGCGCTCGTCCATCTTCCACTACGCCGACCAGCTCAAACTCCGGCTGCAAGAGACTGCGCAATCCTTCGGCCACCAGCCGATGGTCGTCTGCCAACAAAATGCGCGGGCGCTTCATGCAATGCTCTGACTAACCGGAACGCGAATCACGAGGATTGTGCCTTTTCCAGGCTGACTAGCAATTTCAATATCGCCACCCAGAAGATTCGCCCGCTCTTTCATGCCAGACAAGCCGAGACGGGGGTGGGCCGATTTGCTCGCGGCGTCAAAACCGGTGCCATCGTCGCGAATCACGAGCTTCATCTCTCCATTGGCCGATTCCAAAGCAAGCCCAACCGTGCTGGCCTTCGCGTGCCGCGCGATATTGCGCAGCGCTTCCTGAGTGATGCGATACAAGCCCAGCGCGGTTTCCGGCGGCAGGTTTGAAGGAATTTCACCCAGTTGCAAATTTATGGGAATACCTTCACGGCGGATGAATTGTTCCGCGTCCGTTCGCAGCGCTTCCACCAATCCTAAATCTTCGAGGATCGAAGGATGCAGTTGATAGGACAAGGCGTGAACATCATCGCTCAGGCGGATCAATTCCTCGCGGACGAGCGGCTGGTTTTTGACCGGCGCTGTTTGGTCCGCGCGCCCCAGATCAATGGCGAGCCGGGCCAGCCGCTGGGTGATGTCGTCGTGCAACTCCCGCGCCAGGCGCGCCCGTTCCGCCTCGTGCGCCGTGATGAGCAACCGCTTGAATTCCCGCTGCTGTCGTTCCATCTCTTTCCGCTCAGTAACATCAACGATTGAAGCGAGAAAAACTTTGCCTTCGGAAGTTGTGATGGGATTGAGGCCGATCTCAACCGGCACTTCGCTGCCATCCTTGCGCCGGCCGAACAATTCACGTCCCGCGCCCATCGGCCGCACCTGCGGATGGCGGGCAAAGGCCGTCCGTTGGGCGGGATGCTCGGAGCAGAACCGGTCTGGAATCAAGGTTTCAACTGACCGGCCAAGAAGTTCTTCACGGGAGTAACCGAACACTTTTTCAACCTGGGCATTGACTAGCGAAATAAGCCCAGGCTGATTGACAATTAACATGGCGTTGGGCGACGCCTCGACGGCCAGCCGGAATTTTTCCTCGGCCCGGAGGTTTTCCGTGACGTCCATGCAAGAACCGATATACCCGGTGAAATTTCCCGTGTTGTCAAAACGGGGCACGCCGCGGTCCGTGATCCAGCGATACTCGCCGTCGTGCCGGCGCAGCCGGTATTGCAGGGTGAACGTCTGCCGGGCGTCGAAGGCCTTTTGGTAGTTCCCAAGGATGCCTGCACGATCATCCGGATGCACACCTTCGGTCCAACCATTGCCCAATTCCTGCGCCAGGGTCCGGCCGGTGAAATCCAGCCAGGACTTGTTGAAGAAGGTGCAATGCTTGTCCACCGCCGACATCCAGATCAGCACCGGCGCCGAGTTCGCCACAGTTCGAAACCGGGCCTCGCTCTCCCGCAAGGATCGCTCCGCCTGCCGGCGTTGAATGCGGTTGAGCACCAGTCCGACAATCAAGCCGGTTTGCACGGCGCAAAGAATGGCAATGAAAATGATCCGTCCGCGGTAAAGCTCCCAGAAACTCGGCTGCCGGAACTGGATGCTGCTTCCGGCGGGCAAAAGTGCTTCATTGATGTGCCAGCGTCGGAGTTCCCGCCAATCATAGACCGGCGTCGCCGTGTCCAGAATTTGCGGCGGGATGTTCTCGGGCCGTTCACCACGAAGAATGCGAACCGCGGCGCGAGCGGCGCGCACGCCGACTTCGGTGTCCTGATAAAGCCGGCCTCCGATGGCTCCTGACCCGAATTCGCTGGCAAAATAGCCATAGAACGGCGCATTGGCAAACGCGTGAAGCCGTACCAACGCATCGCCACTGTCGTAGGGCACACCGGTGGCGTCCACCACCAACAGGCCAAACATGATGAACGAGTGCGGCGGCAGGACCGCCAGCCGTTCCTGCATTTTATCCAGAGACAAATCATTCAGCCAGACAAAGCCAACGCGGTTGGTGAAGGGTTGAAACTCGCGGTGGCACTCGTTCAACCAGAACCTCTCGAGCGGCGAAGCGCCAAATACCACCACCACATTGGTCGTGTCCGGTCGCATCTGCAAGATGTCCTCAATGATGGCCGGCAGGTTGACGCGTTGGGTGACGAGCGTCGCGTTGGTCCGCAGCAGGTCGGGTGGCAACATTCGCGGATCTGCCCCCATAAACACGGTTGGCGTGGCGGGAAAAAGAGCATCCCGGTTCCTGGCCATGAACGTCGCGGCCGGCGCGCCGACCGTCACCACCAGGTCCGGTTGTCGACTCTCGAAGCGGGTTTTGAGAAACCCGACGAACGGCGCTTCCTTTTCCGGTTCGGCAAAGCGCGCGGCGTCAAGGGATGCCTCGTAGATATCCACCCGTTCGCCCATCTCCCGCCCCAAGGTGGTTCGAAATGTAGAAACAGCCGCGTTGAATGGCGCAACATCGCGGCCGAAGGAATCCAAAATGAGCACCCGCTTGGGCGCCTCCGCCGGGGCGGACGCCGCAGTCAGGATCAGCAGGAACGCGCTCCGGTTAAACAATCTTTGTAGCCTGACAATGACCCGCTTCATCAGCGCCTTTTCAATCCCCGGGTGGTGGCTGGGGGCGGAATCGGCCGAAAACCCCGCCAACTGCGAAGTCATTTTGCCTGACATTACGGGGCAATCAAGCGTAATCCCCCGTTATCCTCCCTGGACGGAATTTAGATCGCCCAGCAATTCCCCCTCCGCAAAAAGGGAAGTTGTATTCGTCACGCCCACACCGCAAATGTGGAGCTACAAATCTGCAAATCTCCGGACCACGGATTCATTCACCATTGCCTGCTGGGACCACAGAGATTTCCGCCGCGCTCGTCCAGCCGCTCCCCCAAATGGCGTGCAAAGAGATGAAGCGAAAATAACGGGCGTCCACAGGAGCAAAGCCCGCTTCCTGCAGACCCGGATTGTTCTGAATGTTGGCGAACGCGCCTTCGGCGATGTTGGTGGTCCAAGTCATGCCGTCGATGCTCGTTTCAAATCGATATTTATCAACCACACCATTGAGCAATCCGTCCTGGCGCGGCAGATAGGTTAACCCGGCGATGCGATGCGTCGCGCCCATGTCCACGGTGATGCAGTGCGGCTGCTTCTGGTCGGCGTTCCACTGCGTGTGCCAGAGGGTGGATGAGTTGCCGTCAATGGCGCGGGCGGCCGAGTTATCGTCACCGGCCGTTTCCTCGCTGTCCACGCTAACGACTTTCCAGCCGATCGGCGGGAGGCCGGCAAAGACCCTCGAACCGGTGATGCCGAGCTGGCCATTGGGCAGCAGGCACGCGGCCTGCACCGTGACGCTGCGGTCCATGGGCAGGGCGATTGAGCCGATGTAAACCGTAGAGTTGCCCGTGGGCATGCTGCCGTCCAAGGTGTAAACCATCTTGTTGCCGGCAAGATTGCTGAGGGTCACCGTGCCGTTGGTGCCGCGGTCGGAAATCGTCGGTGGCAAGGTCGCGACCGATTGTTTGAAGAGGCCGATTTCGGCAAGTGTCGGCTCAAGGCGCGAACCATTGATACGAATCCGGACCCGATCAGTGGTCACAGGCGATTTCAACCGGATGAGCCGGCGATGACCAACGGTGGTGAGCGCGTCGGAGGCGATTGGTTCCGCGGCAACCCACGCCGAACCGTTCCACGTCTGGATGACAAAGGATTCAATTCGCTGGCCGCGATGATCCACCGCTTCTTGCAAGGAAACGACGTCAAACGTGACCGGCCGCGGCAGGGTGAGTGTCACCGTGCCATTGGTCCTGCCTGGCGCGGCTTCCCACCAGGTGTCGAGGCGGTTGTCGAGTGCGAGTGCCGGACCATTCGTGGCGTTGAATGTGTCGGCGGTGACTTTGCTGCCGGCGGCGAGGTCTGCAGTGAATGTTTCATTGATGATCTCCGCCGTCTGCTTCAGTGCGTCAAGTTGATTGTCGGGAACGAGACCGCGTTTATCGGGCGAGAGATTCAAGATGAGATTCCCGTTGCGGCCGATGGAGGTGTAGAAGATGTCCACCAACTGCGTGACGGTGCGCGGGAGTTTGTTACGCGCCCAGAACCATTGGTTGTTCTGGAGGATCGTCGTGTTCACTTCCGCCGGATACCACCAAAGATGCGAGCCGGCGGCGAGTCGGGCGCGGCTGCCGAGATCGCCCGCCTGCATGTCCGGCCAGTTGAACTTCTCCGGGGACGTCGGCAGAGGAATGACGCTCCACTCGGTCGTGCGGCCCACCCCGCCTTCGTTGCCGACCCAGCGCACGTCCGGCCCTTTGCCCATGATAACCGCGCCGGGCTGGAGATGGCGGATCAAATCATACCAGGCCGCATAGTTGTAGGTCTCATGAACACTGGGATCGGGATTGGCGCCGTCAAACCAGACCTCGGAAATCGAGCCGTATTCGGTCAGCAACTCATAAAGCTGGTTCAGGAAATAACGATTGTAGTCGTCCACGACGTAAGTGTAGTTGGTGAAACCCGGGGCAGGCGCACGTCCCTTTGAAGGATCACTCTGGAAGCTGGCGGGATCGGTTGGAATGACGGAAAGCGCATTGCTGCTGCCATTGCCGTAGTAACCCGCCGGATTCTTTGGATTCGTCCGAAGCTGGTAAAGGTCCGCCGGCGAAAGATAAACGCCCAGCTTGACGCCGTGCGACCGCGCGGCATCGGCCACCTCACGCACTTCGTCGCCCCTGCCGCTCCGCCACGGACTCGCGGCCACCGAATGCGGCGTGTAGCGCGAAGGCCAATAGCAAAAACCATCGTGATGTTTGCAGACGAGCACAATCATCTTGCCGCCAAAATTTGTCACGGCGTCCAGCCATTGATTCGCATCCAGCGCCGTCGGATTGAAAATCGAAGCCTCTTCGCGGCCGGTCCCCCACTCCACTTCGTTGAACGTGTTCACGCCGAAGTGCAGAAAGAACGTCCGCTCCAGCCGCATCCAATCCGTCTGATTCTTGCGCGGCAAAACCTTCGCCGCCTTTTCGGCGACGACGGCGGCAGAGTCGCCTTCGGCGATCACGTGCATGGCGGCATAGGGAATCGGCCCAGCCGAGTCCGCGATCGCAGGGCCGGGTTGGAATGCGAGCAGGATGAGCACGCTCGCGGGTAGTTTTTTGGCAAGAGCGGTGATTGGCGCGAAGGATTTCTTCATGGGTAATTTGGAATTTTCAAAATGCCGGGAGCAAGAGCTCTTGGATCGACTTGGACGAAGGCTTCCTTTTGATCACGAGAAAATCCGATCCGCAAAGATTTCCCGCCGGACAGCGCCGGCAGCTGCCGCAGCAACGTCGCGGTGTCCGACGTCTTCGTGCCGTTGACGGAAAGAATGACATCGTTCTTTCGCAGCCCGGCTTCGGCCAAGGCCGAGTCCGCTTGAAGGTTCAGAACTAGAACCCCCGTCACGGCGGGCAACCCGAACGCGGACATCTCGCCTTCATCCCGAATATTGCGAACGCTCGCGCCGAGCCACGTCACCGGTTCAGCGGCGCGCGCGGCGGCGAGGCGCGCTGACGTTTCCGCCTGCGGCAACTGCGATGTGCGCGCGATGGCTTTGAGTTTGGGATTTTGCACGCCGAATTGATCCATCGGAAAATTCACGAAGCCCAGCTCCAGCGCCGGCGAGTCGGGTTTCACGCGATAATCTCCACGCGCCGGATCAACGAACTGCGCGTCGGCCACGACGGAATGTTCATCGCGCCCGCTCTGCTGCTGCAACTGCGTTGCCGGCGCAGGGTTTGTCATGCCGTCTTCATGCAGGAGATTGAAATCCATCTCTGCGCCCCACGGCGGGGGAGGCATGTTGGCCGGACGATAGGCGGTCCCAACGATGTTGCGCCGGAAAACATCGCCACTGTCGTCATACCAGACGTGCGGATGATAGCCGTTCTCGACCAGGATGTTGTTTTGGACCACGCGCCCGAAACCCTCGCGGTTCTTGATGCCGCCGCGCAGGCAAAGATTGTTCGTGATGATGTAACAGGACGAGCCGTCGTCGAGGTCAATGTCCCAGCCGTGATCGCAACGCCAGCGGTTGTTCGCGAGCACGATGGGTTTCACCACGTCGAGCAGCGGCAACTTGGGCGCTTGCCTCACCCACGCGTTGACTTCGGCGATGTTGGGCCGCCAAAAACGGTCCCGCCCCCAGGAATTGAATGAGCCGTGATCACCCGTCTCCTTCACGGTGTCAAAGACATCGCAGAACTCGATGACGTGTCCGCCCCAGCAACCGTCGCCGATGTTGATGCCCGCGCGCGGCATGTCGTAAATCGAGCAGCGACAGACCGTGATGTTTTGGGCGAGATCAATTTCCACGCCGGCGGTCTGTTTTTCCACACGCCCGGTCAGGTGAATCAGGCAATCCTCCACCAGGCAATCCGCCGGGTAATTGTCGGTCTTCGGCCCGGGCGTGGGGTCAATTTCCTCAAGCCGGTGGACTTGGCCGTAATTGAACAGCGGACTGCGTGCCGCCTGCGGATCGCCGACAAGGCAGATCCCGCTCGCGCCCGCTTTGGCGATTTGCGTACCGCGAATGGCGAGGCGGCGGTTGTAATTGTTGACGAAGATGGCGTTGCCGCCCACTTGATCAATGAAGCTGTCCTCCAGCGCGCAATCTTCCGCGCCGGTGAAGAAAACCGCCCCCCCGCGATAAATCGCCCAGTCCGAACGCAGGAGGGGTTCGCGGGTCTCCATGACCGTGCGCGCCGCCTGACGGAATGTCAGGCCGCGCAAGGTGACCCACTTCACCGGGTGCGTCTCATCGCCGCGAAATTCCACGAGCGTGCGCAGGCGCGTCGCTTCGATGACGGCGGTGTTCAAATCCAGTCCGGCGGGCGGATAAAAATACAGCGTGTGCGTCTTGGCATTCAGGAACCATTCGCCGGGCGCGTCGAGTTCCTCGAAAATATTTTCGACATATTGAATGTTCTCGTTGATGCCGCCGCCGCGATTGTTTTGCCAGCCGCCTTCCTTGGTCAAGTTACCGTTGGCGTCTTTGCCGGTGATTTGCCAGGTGAAATCGCCCCAGAGCGCCGGATGCATCGCGTGCAAATAGCCGCCGGCCGGCTCCGCCCAGCGCGACGCGCGCCGCTGAATGTCCGCGCCGGAGGTGAAGCCGTCGAAGTATTTCGCGGCCGGATCAAAGTTCGGATAGCGCGCAAGAACCTGCCGCTCGCCGTTGATGAAGATATCCTCCGTCTGCAAATCCGCCGGAACCTGCGCCTGAAAAATGCCATTCGTGAACAGCTGCCAGTTCAGGCGATCGAGCCGGATGCCGCCGCTGATCACCGGTTTTTCATTTTTGTAATTTTGAAAAACCACTGGCGCTTTTTTGGTGCCGGAATCCTGCGCCGCGAACACGAGCGGCGCGGACAAATAGTAAGTGCCACCGCGCAGGATGACCTCGCCGCGTTTCTGGCGAACGGCGTCTTGCGCGCGCTGCAGCGTGGCGAAAGGTTTCTTCAATGTGCCCGGATTGGCGTCGTTACCCGATGGCGAAACGTAATACGGCTGCGCCTTACAAATACAAGCAAGGCCCAGCGCAGTTGTTCCCAGAAATGTCCTGACAAGAAAACTCACGGCAGCGGCGGGCCGAGTTTGATGCGGTAGAATCTTTGCGGCAAGGCGGAATTCGTGTCCGTCCAAATGAACGGCAGCGCGGGCGAATTGGTGACGAAGGCGGTGCCCCATTGCGTGAGATTCGTCGAAGTTTCCACGGCGTAATCCGGCCCGCTCTGGCCGCTGATGTTGAAACCGAAATGTCCGCCGGCGAAGGAAACATTGCTGATGCCCGGCGCAGAAAGCGGATTCACAACGACGGAGAAACTCTGCGTGGCGCTCAAGTTTGGCGTGCCGTTGTCGGAGACTTTCAGAATGAACTTGTTGGTCGAGTCGGCTTGCGTTACCAGCGGGCGGAACGAGAACGCGCCGCTGTTGGTGTTGAGAGTCGCGTTCGTTGCGCCGGCCAGCAGCGCGAATGTGAGCGTCTGCGGCGGCTGGTCGGTGTCGGTCGCGCTAGCGGTGAAGGTGACGGTTTGGCCGACGTTCACGGTCTGGTTGGCAATCGGAGCGAGCGTCGGCGGCGTGTTGGTTGGCGCAGTCAACGTGAGGGCGATGGTCGTGGTGTGGCTGATCAAGCCGGCGGTGGCGATGACG
>Ga0335069_10002767_pt1 | contig 26845 bp, 37 predicted proteins | sample Lox_Sample_11_FD_206714 | JGI IMG/M metagenome (GOLD analysis project Ga0335069, IMG submission 206714) | Soil microbial communities from Loxahatchee National Wildlife Refuge, Florida, United States - Lox_Sample_1.1 | ecosystem: Environmental > Terrestrial > Soil > Wetlands | place: USA...
ATGTGATCTACGCCAAGGACCCGCAGGGCGTGACGCACAAGGCCAAGAAGGGCACACCGCTGCCGCCCGGATGGAAGCTGACCAATGCCCCCACAGGACAATAACGGCTGGACGCCCGTGAGCACCACGGAGGCTCCCGGCTGGACGCCCGTAGAACAGACTTCGACGGGGATCACCGTCCCCCGAGGGATGGTCGGTGAGAGCATTGAGCAGCCGGATTCGTTCCTCGGGGGCCTTAAGCGACGAGCGGTGTCTACGTTCAAGGGCATGGCTGGGCTGGTCGGCCCACCTACGGAGGAAGAGACCGCTAAGGGACAGGTACCGTTGCCGCTGCATCGTCTAGGCCGGGGGATCAAGGAGTCGGAGAAGGAAGCGGCAGGGCAGGTGAAGGAGCAACTGGCGGGAGCCAAGACGGCCTATAAGGCCGGGGACATCACCGCCGCCGGCCTGCGAGGGCTACAGGCGCTCAACACCGGGCTCTCCATGCTCGATCCGTTCGCGCTTGGAGCGGTGACGAACATCAACCGTATCTCGGGCGAGAAGCGATACAAGGAGGCGCTAGGACAGGGAGCGTTCGACGCCATTACCCTGCTGGCAGGGAAGAAAACAGGAGAGGAAGTCACGCCCACCAAGGCTACCAACAAGCTGGCATTCGCCACCGATGCCGCTCCGAGGGACATCGCGCATGTGCTGCCGGAATTGCAGGCGACGGCTAAAAAGCTAGGGAAGCCAGAGACTATTGGAGACTTGGGAACGCACATCCAGTCCACCATCACCCGGCTCGACCAGCAGTTTAACTCGGCGCTGTTTCGCAACGCCCACCGGCAGGTATCCACGCAGGCGATCGCCGACGCTCTCAGAGCCAAGGCAGCCGATATGCCACCGAGCCCTGACGGAGCGGCGCTTGCCCAGAAGCTGAACGAGGCCGCTGGGACCTATGAGCGCCCTTGGACCCTGCGACAGCTCAACGCCGAGCGGATGCTGCGCAACAGCTACCTCAAGGGGTTCTACGGGAAGGCCGACTCGGCCCAGATGGCGGCCATGCGCTCCAGCGCCGATTCGATGATCGACAAGATTGTGGCCGACGGCTCACGGGACATCCTCTACGACGAACTGGACCGGCTGAATCCCGGCCAAAAGTTTCAGGCGCTCAAGCAAAAGCAGTCGTCGCTCATCGACATCAAGGACGCCTTCGACAAGCATCTGGATAAGGTGGAGAAGGAGACCGCGCAGCAGGCTGGGGCACCACTGCTAGCCAAGCATTCGGTGTCGGCTAGCGTGCATCCTACGGGCGTGCGGCCCTACACGTTCGTCCACAACGTTCTCGGAAGGAGCCCCGAGGCCTTGGCCAGCTCTGCCACTCGGTCTGCCTACGGCCCCTCGGGTGCAGCCTCAGCCGCCCGCTCGGCGATTCTTTCCATGCCAGTGGGTGCGCTGGTATCGAACGGCGGCGCGGGAATGCCACCACCGCCAAGCGACACCGACCAGAAGTAACGGACATGCCAGCAATAGCTCCACTTGACGCCTCCGACATCACCATCTACCAGTCCTGCCCCCGTCGCTGGCTGCTCGACCAGTCGTGGCGGGTCCTGCGCTGGCGGGCTAAGGTCCTGTTTGACTCTTGCCTCCGCCAAGCCATTTTCGCCATCTCCTCGGGAGCCGCTGCGGAGTCGGTGGAGCAGGCGGCGCGAACCCGCTTCCTGACCCAAGCGGCGAACCCTGGACTGGATGTGGCCGAGGGGTCAGACCCGTGGCGGATCGCCCAGGATTACTGCGCCATGCTCTCCACAATAACCACGGCGCTATCACGACGCACGCTGCTAACACTGCGAGCGCCAGATCCAGTGCGATTGAGAACCACAGCGGGAGAAGTCTCATGGCAGCCTCGGGCATGGCCGGACGAGTCGGGAGTGCTGCACCGCTGGATCGCCGTGGACGCCTTCGACGACGGGGTGCTGGCCCGCGAGTGCCACGGCTGGCAGGTGTTCGGCGATATGGCGGTGGTCGAGGCCCCCCTGACCCTCCATGTGGTCGAGATCGGCCAGCAGCGGGCCGGGAGAAGGCACTCGCCGTGGGCGCGGGCCTGGCGGCATCCGGTCATCGCCGGGAGGTACAAGTTTCAGCGCAACGACGGCAAGGGCGGTCATCGGGCGCTCTCCGGGGACCAGTGGAGGCCCCTGTGGTACGCCGACCAGCCGGAGCCGGACCCCGTGGCGTGGGTGGATGTCATGGACGCCGAGGGAGTCACTGAGGGCCTGCTTCATCACATAGCCATCGCTCAACCCTCCGAGGAATCGGCATCCCGCAGCCGGGAGCAAATAGGTCAGGTAGCTCGCCAGATGGAGCTGGCGCGGGAGGGGCATCCGGGGCCGGCCGGGGGGATGGAGCTGCCCATGGCGCGGGGGGCCTGTGACGGATGGGTGATTTGCCCATGGCAGCAAGCCTGCTATAGAGAGCAGCCCGAAGCCGGGATAGCGGAGTTGGGACTCTATCAGATAAGAGGAGCCGGCGCATCCGGGCATTCACTCCGGCCACGACAACCTCAGACTGCCAACGCATGAGACGCATGAGGCACCTCCACGGTAGACATGCTTGACCAATTCTCGCCCACTGCAACTTCTACGTCCACGGATAATCCACCGGGGGCGAGCATTGGGTGGATCAGCACCTTCGAGGGGGCGGTCAGCACCGGAGGCACCTCGGCCATGAATCCCTCCAGCTGATCCTTGGGGAAGCACCAGACGAAGCTGTCGTGGATCGAGTTGCAGAGACCATAGCGGCGATCGAGGCCCAGCCGCGCTAGTTCCTTCAGGGTCTCCCGGATGTTGCCGAAGGCGTAGTTCGCGGGGAGGAACGCTACCGCCTCTTCCGCTTGGTCGCCGTTTCTCCACTGGCCTTTCTTCGGGTCCCAGACGAAGACTTCGTAGAAGCGGCGGATGTGGCCGAAGGGTGACTTAAGGTATGTTTGCTCGTGGGCAAGCTTTCGTACTGCCGCTTGCCATGCAAATACCCGTGGAAAAATATGTTGCAGGAGGTCCAGAAACGAGCGGGCAGTTTTCTCTCCTGAAAAGTGCTCAAGATTTTCCTGATAGAGTCGCTTAGCGCCCATCCCAAATCCGACTCCCAAGATGGTCGGCTTCGCTTGTTTGTCCCGTACATATTTACGTCCACTATCAGACTTGAACCATTGAAATCTCTCTGCAAGTTCATCGTCGGACTCCTCAATGATCTCCGGTCCCCAAGTTTTTAGAAAGCACCCCGCAACAAACGAGTGCATGTCCAGCCGCGCCATCCGCATGTAAGACGGGTCCTCGGCGCAGAACCCCGTGGTCAGCACGTGGTAGGACTTGAAGTCGCATTCCACCAGCACCTCGCCAGCCGGAGCGGCGATCATCTTCCGCAACTGCTTGGCCAGCCGAACGTGCTTGGGGAAATTAGTGACGTTCGGATTTTTCGCCGCCAGCTGGCCAGTGCCCGTGTCGAAGCCGAAGGTCGTGTGGACCTTGCCGTCCGCGTGTGGCTTAAACCCGTCGATGTAGGTCCCCCGCATCTTCGACAGCTCGCGGTACTCGATCACCTTGAGGTAGAAGGTGTCGGAGTGGCGCTGGGCGAGCCGGATCAGCTCTTTTTTCTCCGTGGTGTCTTTGGGCGAGCCGTCTTCGTTTTCGGACTTGCGGCTCTTGGGGCGCTTGTGGCCTCGGGCGTCCATGTAGGCGAGGAGTTGCTGCCATGAGTTAGGGTTAAACGGCTCAACTCGACACCATCGGGTAACGAGTGCAAAGCTAGGCTCACCGTCTTCCCCGATTGCAGCCTCTCGGAAATCTCTTTGCACAAGTCCGGTCGTGTCTTTAGGCGGATGAACATATCCGTAGCTGTAGTTTCCAGCGCGGCCCCTACGAGGATGAACATTGAGAATCTCCTGTGGTACCTTTTGCTGCAACTCCCCGTCCAGATCCTGCTGCGCCCGGTCGAACTCCGCGTCGAGCTTCAGCCGCTCGCGGTCATTCACAGGCAGCCCCCGGTCCTCCATAGCTGCTAGGATCGGCCTCACCTGCGCGACTTGGCCAATGTAGCCTCCGTCGTTCCAGCCATCCGGGGACCACCGCCCGCACCAGATCTGGTCCCGCTGGAGCATCCCCACGAGGAACTGGTAGAGCCTTAGCGTCGCGTCCACGTCCACGCAGTTCTTCACCAAGCCACCCATGGCAAAGAAACGATGCTCGGGGTGATCTACAGTTACACAGTACCTGTAATCTCGGTTGCGTTTGCCGGGATCATAATCGTTTACGGAGGCTACGATAGTTTCTTGAGCCTTGGGTTGGGACAGCCAGCCACAATATCTTCCTCGATACTGTGGAGGCAACTTATACTGCATTGAGATTGGGACATAGGGTGCAACCGCAGCAAAGAACTCGTGACGGGCAGTCCCAGTCAGCGCTACAGACCCACCCTGCTCGCAACGCTCATCAGGATAGAAGGATACATTGGCCCAACCGAATCTCTGCTTAAACCAGTCGATCAAGAAGTCCAAGTTGGCAAAGGTGTGAACTGATATACGGGGATTACCTAACCATCCCCGTTCTCTGGATTTAGATGAAGCGGCCCAGCAACCATCATCGCAATACCAAACGGCTAACGCTGCGTCTGAGGGAGGAACAAATAGCTTGTCACCAAAGTGATTGTAGAATCTTCCTCGCCATAGAGTAGGGCTGACCCAAGCTTCAGCGCGGTAGTGCGTCGATCCCCCGCCCACAACCCTGCCGCCCACTTTTCTGGGTTTAACTTTAATAGTAGAGAAGGAATCAAGTCCAAACGCAAATCGTTTGGCATCGAACCACTCTCGCTGTTTCTCGCAATGGGTGAAGCTAAGGCGTCCTCGTTTGTCGCAATGAGAATCTCCCAAGAGGGTTCCATGAATTAAGTCCCTTTCTCCGAACCGAGAGGATCGAACAATGTCACCAACTTTAACGTCTTTCGCCTCTACCCAATCATCGTTGCACCACACCTCGTGATCCGGTGTAAGGTACAGAGGCTGATCGGTAGCTTCCGTTTTCAGCTTCAGCCACTTTTGTCCCTCAACCTTTACTCGTCTCCATCCAATCACTCGCGCGCAATCGGTATAGCCGTTCTTGTCCATTGTGCGAACCACTACTGGCAGTTTCTTTCGCACAATGTCTTCTATCTTCATAGAAGAATTATCAGCCAGCATTACTCGGCTCTCACCTGTGAGGCATCCATAGAACGAGAGGTCGGTCCCAGCCAGATGCTTCCACGGGAAAGGGAACTGGACGAACTGCGCCGCGAACTGGAGATGCGCGGGCAGGTCCGGCTGCCAGTGGTGGAACATCTGGAGGGTGTCGTGGATGGTGCCGCGCGGAGTGAGGTCTAGGCCTTCTCGGGCTCCACAGGCAGCGAGGACCTTGTTGTCGAAGAGCCAGAGGTTGTAGCCGCATTTAATGTTGGAGGACTGGAGGATAGACGCAACCAGTTGTTTAAATTCTCCCTCCCAAGGAGTAGCGATTCCATAGCCTTGTTCAGTGCTGAACTGGACGAGTCGGATTCTGGTATCTGTAAATCCATCTCGTGCGTCTTCATCAAGGCTTGCAGACTCGTAAGTCTCAATATCATAGCTGACAACGAGTCCACTATTTGCTCGCACTCGAAGAGCGAAAGCTCGTACCTCGTCAAGGCTAGGATGTACTGAATATCTGATGCGTCCATCACGTTTCGCCTCCTCCAAATCCCAAATCCACTCCCGGTCCTTCCCGGCCGCGACGTTCACCGCCCGCTGGAGATTGCGGGAGAAGACGCCCTGGTGAGAGGCCTTGCCGCGCCGGATGAAGGCGGGGTGCAGAGCCGGGATCACCGGGATCGCGTCGGGATGTGGAATATCTCTTGTCCCCCAAGGCACGTCATTAGGGTCGTTGATGTCGTTAATGGGGACACGAATTGTCTTGCTGGGGAGCACATATCCCATCAGATGCCCCACGCCCAAGGCCTCCCCCGCGAGGCCAGTCAGCTCCCGAGTGGCCACGTTGCCCAAGGCGAGAATCGCGCGGGGGCGGCGCTCGGCGATGGCCCGGTCGAGGTTGGGGCGGCAGTGGTTGAGCGCGTGGAACTCCCACGGCGCTCCCTCCAGCCAGTTGTTCTTGGGGCGGCAGCGGATGCAGTTGGTCAGGGAGAACATCTTCCGGTCAAGTCCCATGCGGCTGAAGGTGCGCTGGAGGACCGAGCCAGCAGGGGCGTAGGGGCGCAGGGGGAGCTGGTCGCGGGCTTCCATCTCGCCTGAGGCCTCGGCGACAATCATCACGCCGGAGGAGCCAGTGCCCTCGACGGCGGAGAAGTCGGTGCCCATGGAGCGACATGGGCAGCCCTCACAACTGGCTGGTTTAGCTCGCATGGATCACCCGCATAACCTTCACTGGGTGCAATATCTGAAAGGCATCCAGTTCCTGAATGTCCACTCGCTTCGATCTAGGTGGGTAGATCTCCAGCACCACAGAAGCCTGGTAGTGGTGCCGTTTGATTTCCACAGGTCTAGAGCCGTCCTTCCCATTGCGCTAGACTTGAACCATGCCAAAGCGAAAGCTGCGTGTCGTGAGAAATGACGGCAACTCGGCCCTCGGCGTGTGCGAATGCTGTAATGCTCAGTTCAAGTCGAACAGCCAACTCACCGGCGATCCCATAGAGGAAATTCGCGAGCAGTTCGGAAACCACATCTGCGAACCTATAGACAGCAGCCAAAACGCGCTGCGAATCGTTCGTGAAGCGACCGAAGATAAATAGCTCATTCCTCATTCGGCATCTTCTCTTGCATTGCAATGAACTGATCGTATTTGAGCAGTACTGCTAAAGGTTCATCGTTGTCCTGAATCACCAACGTTTTATCCAGCGCCCTCAATTGAGCTACATTCAGCGCCCGTAGCCTACTGATGCCGACATGCTGCACTTTCGGGTCAAGGTACGGAATTGATACTTGATTTGCCTTCGCCATATCCCCCTCGTTGTAGAGCCTTCAAAACTAGTTCCCTGTCAGTACGCGCACTCGGTTTCTTTTCCGGCAACAATGCGCACAATTCCTCAAGAGTCCAAACGTGATCGGTCAAACCAGCTTCCATCGCTGGCGTCACGCGCAGAGTCTTGTGGACTCGGCAAAAGTTGTAGTGAAAGAAGTACAGCGCAACCTGATGCCCGTGGTTCTCAAACTTCTTGCTAAAGCCATTCGTCAGTCGCGTGAATCGGCGCATCCCCATCCGCATGGACAGGTTTTGACGCTCCACGTAGCTCGTAGAAACATACTTCGGATCGGGATTGCCGGAGAGAACACCCGTGCGGCATCCAATGCACGTCGCTGGACTGTAACGCGATTCGCCATCATTCGATGCACCGTACAGCTTGACCAACATCGCGTAGTCGATCTCCGAGCCGAAAGCATTCTCGACCGCCTCAGCGTAGACGCGATGGCCATCTGTCGTTAACTGAATCCGAGTTTCAAGACGCGAAGCCAGATCACGCATGAAGGCATACGCTGTACCCGCTCCACGATCCCCAAGCATGTAGGTAATAATCAGCTTGGAATCGGCATCAATCGCGGTCCACGTCCAAACACTGCCCGCACCAGCCTGAATCTGCTCCAGCGTCATATTCTTGTCTTTGCCATAGACGAAGGCCCAGATTTCATCGCACTGCACACGGCGCACACGAAGACCGCGCACCATCACATCGTGATACGAAGCACAGGCGCATCCGGCATCTTCCAAGAGCCGCAACACGGTATGTTTCCCAACTCCTAGCATTCGACACGTCGCATTGATCGAATTCCCCTCGACTAAAGCCGCTATGATCTGGCACCGCTTGGCTGTGCTTAGCTGATTCATTGCCGCTTAACCTTGCCTAATATTAGGCTATATAACGGCAATTGTAAAGCACTATTTATCTCTTTAAAAGATTTTTAATGCTTTTTTTAATGCCTATGGTAAACTCCCATATGCACAGCAAGACCGTTAATACATAAAGGGCTCCGAGGCATTTCAGAGCTTCTCCTAATAGGTCAAGACCCCGCGCCATGCTGACATCTATGTACTTATCGGTTGGGTCAGAATCCAGCACCCAAGCTATTGAATTAGCAAGGACCCACCTAAAAACCCTGCGGGACTCAAATTTCCACTGCCTTCTTGTCTGTACCTTCGCAGTTGGCGTAGGTCTATTGATGGAATTGCCGGAAATCGTCCACGACCAATGCGAGATATACGGGCGAAGCGCAAGGGAGCGGAAATACCGGCTAGCACCTTCGATAGACAGAAAAGAGTATCCGCGTCGCGATTGGACAAAGAAATGGTCAGCGCTGGGATGGGTTCTTATTGTCGTGGGCGTCCTAGGTGAAGGATGGTTTGAACAGCAAGTGTCGAAGTACGATTCGGCTCTCTCGAATATTACTGACACCGTGGTAGCCGAGGCCCAAAGTGAATCCAGAAATGCTGAAGCCCTGGCTAAGGGATTCGACGCACAGATAGCCGAATCTAACGCTAAAGCAAAATCTGCGGAAGCGACGGCTAAACAGTTTGAAGCCCAGATTGCGGGAGCACAAAAAGATGCTGCCGAATCTAAAAAGGACGCCGAATCGGAGAGACTTGCACGAGTCCAACTACAAAAAGAGTTAGAACCTAGGAGATTGACTGGCAAACAGAAGGAGCAGTTACGCGCCCTGCTCGCTGATGATCCACAGCAAATCATGTTCGGTTGGTGCTTATATGGTTCTGATGATTGCCAAGATTTCGTAAATGACCTCGGAGAGGCTTTCAATAAGGCCGGCTGGAAAACTCTCTTTGGCCCTTCGACACAGAACAAACGAGGGATATATCTGGGCTTTGCTAAAGGATCAGAGCAAAGATTAGTAGACCATTGGGTGCCAAAGCTGAGGGATGCTCTGGCCGCCGTGGGACTGTCTAGTGAACAAAAAACGTTCGATCCGAACGAAAGAACGCTATCCGCTGTTGGTTTTGAAAAGAACGTCCTATATCTTATCGTCGGGCCAAAGCCAGCGATCAAGACGCTAGCGGACAATAACAACGATAGCCATTGACGCTGTGGACGCCAAACGGCACCACTACCAGAAGCCTTTACGTTCCCTGCGGTCCAAGCGACATCGAAGCGGGGGCTCACGTAGGACTTAGAGCGCAAATAGCCAGTGTCCATGATCTTCATGTACCCACGCCAATCGGTTCCGTGATACCACCGTGTCATTCCCACGCCCCCAGATAGGCTTCAGGGTATCTACGCTTCGCCTCTTCGTGTCCGATCATACTTTCTACCCGCGCCTTCACCTCCGGCTCCTCTCGCATCCTCAGGGCCGCCGCCAGCCGTGCGCCCTCAGTCACGTCGCCCCAGGGGGTCGGGATACGGATCGGGTCGGGGCGTCGGCCCCAGCGGGATTTCAGTCGCTGCCACCAAGTCATTGGCTTCCCTCCTTCTTGACATGAAACGTCGGAGGCATGGCCAGGATCTTCGAGATGTCGGCGTTCATCTGCAGGATCGTATGGTTCTGTGCCAATATCTCCCTGAGAATGGACAGCACGTCTTGGTCAAAGGTAATAATGGGAAGAGCGCGTTCACGTTCTTCATAGCCTAAAGCCATCGCTGCACCTCCTTCGCGGCGTTGCAGTGCATCACGAACCTCTCGCGCTGGCCGACGATGCGCAGGCCCTCCAGCGTCCGGCACCGGCTCAACGCCACGTAGAGCATCGACGGATGGGCGAAGAAGCGATCACGGATGTCTACCTGTAGCCGGTCAAGGCTCAACCCTTGCGACTTGTGCACGGTGCTCGCATACGCCAGCCGGATCGGATACCACTCCACCTGCCCCAGCACATACTTCCCTCGGGCGTCCCGGTGCTGGCGGGGGACATAATCCTCCTCCTCGCGGGACTCACCGCCGTGCCACGACTCCGGTCGCTGCTTGGCCGTCACCGAGCGCACCAGGGCCGGGAGGGTGATGGTCTGGCCGGTGCGGACGAGGCGGATACGGAACTCCTTGGCCCGAGCGTCATAGTCCTCCACGTGGCCGCAGTCGCCGTTCACCCAGGAGAACTTCCCCTCGTCGATCCGGGCGTTGGTCAAGATCATCACATAGCAGCCGACCTTGAACTCCGCGCGCGGGGGGATCTGGCGCGTCCACTCCGAGCGCTGGTCCCCCCAGCGACGGGAAGCCACGGTGATCCGCCGGCCCCGGCACTGGTCGAGCTTCATCTGGTTGTAGCGGTCCACCTGGTCGTTCTTGGGGACCAGCGTCGTCCCGTCGTAGTCGATGTCGAGTGAGGAGTGCCACTGAACGCCGACGGAGGAAAGGATGTCGGAGGCCCGGCGGCCGTCCCCCCGGCGCGTCGCGTTCAGGGCGTCGAGGAACTCCACCTGGTCCTGCCGCCAGATGCGGGTCAGCTTCTGCGAGCGCCGCTCGAACTCCGGCCAGCACTCGGCCTCGAAGGCCCAGCGGGCTTTCACCGGCGGGAGCTGCGCGAAGTCCCCCACGAGGACGATGCCCAGCGGGGATTTCACATCCCGGTACTCGTTCGCCTGCTCGGTCGCCCGGTAGATCATGTCCAGCTGGGCGGCGTCGAGCATCGACTTCTCGTCGATCACCAGGTGCCGGTATTCGAGGGCGATCAGGTGCAGGCGGCGGGCGAGGTGGCCGGTCAGGTAGGAGTCGCGGAGAGAGTCCGTGTCAAAGTAGGCCAGCGTGCTATGTAGGGTCGCCGTGTCGAGGTTCACCGCTGCGATACCGGTCGTGGCGCAGAGCTTCCCCCACGACGGGTCTTCGGCGATCCATTGGCGGACGAGAGTGGTCTTGCCGGTGCCGGCGACCCCTCCGATGTCCTTACAGCGGACGCCTGCGACCGAGGGCAGCCGCTCGTTCTCGCTGTTGCCTAGATCGCTCCAAGGAGCAGAGCCTGCATTCCCGGCGATAGATGATTCGTCCATTGATGGCGGTCCTCGGGTACCAGACAGCGTGACGGTTGAGCAGGTGGCCGCGCAGGCAGCGGTGCTTGCGCGGAGGGGGCAATCAGAAGCCCTCGTCCTTCCACTCGGCGTCACACTTGTCGCAATATATCTTCCCCGGCACGTCAGGGTCGGATACCAGAATGTGGCCGCCGTTGGCCTCGCAGTGGAGTTGCCGGGCCTCGTATTCCTTGATGACGGGTACGCGGCGATAGATTGTTGTGGTCTCGACGCTCATACTATCCTCCTTGGAATGACAGAGGGCTGGAGCCAGCCTGACCCAGCCCTCCGCATCAGCCAACCCCTCGCCAGAGCAACGGTCGCGGGATGGCCAACTCGTTCGACGCGTCCCCTACGGATTGTGCGGCGTGTTCAACGGGAAAAAGTTGACAATCCTCGCCTGCGCCCGCACCTGCCCGGCGCACTTCGGACACTTGACCACCGGGTCCGGTCCCGTGCGCGTTTGGGGGAACCTGTGCATCCCGGTGAGGAAGGGTCGTGGCGATCGCTCACCCTTCTTCTTGGCCGCCTCCTGACACTGCTGGCACTCTGCCGACCAAGCCGTCTCGATCACCAGCTCCGGCTCGGAGGCCAGCACCTTCAGGAACTGCTTCATGCGATCAACCGGAAATGCGGGGGCCAGCGACTGCCCGAGCTTCACCAACAGCGTGGCGATTTGGGATGTCCCCGACCGCTGCTCAACGAGAGTTTTCACCCAATACTCCGTGAGCTTGGTCCCGTCGAACTTGCCGGAGGACTCCAGCACCGTGAATTCCACGTTGGTCGCATAGAAAGGTTGCCCGTTGGCCATCTTGGGGCGGGAAAAGAGGGCGTATTGCTGCTTCTGCCCTTTGTCGTCCTCGATGTCCACCTGCTTGAGCTTCGCCCGCCATTTGCCGTCGGGGAGCGGCGGAGGGACGGCATAGGCGTCCCCCTGCGGGTTCTCCGAGAGCAGCTCGGAGGTCAGCCGGGGGTCGTTGGGGTCGATGGTCTCGCCCTGGGCCTGGCCGTTCACGGGTTGAGTGGTGGAAGGGGCATCACCGCCGCCTCCCTCGTAAGTTGGTTCTCCAAATGCTGCGGTCATTGTGTTGCCTCCTTTGAAATTGTGCGGATCATTTTACCGCGACGGCCACGGGCTTGGTCCTGCCTAGCCGAGCGTCCATCTTCTCGCGCCAGCCTTTGAGCGAATCCGCCCGGCCAGCTGTCAGCTCGTCGATCACCTTCAGATACTTGTCGAAGCCCTCGTCAGGCGTCGGCTCGAAGTACCCTCCCGGCATTCGGCGTTCCAGTTCCCGCACCGCACCGTGCGAGACGCGAGGCTTGGCTGGGAACATCAGCTGGGTCACAGGGTCGGGATGCTTCTTGAAGTAGTATCGGCAGACGGTATCCATCACCACCTGGTCGATCAGGTCCTCGGGTTTGGACTGCGCGAGGGTCTTGCCGGGCGGCGGGACCTTCACGGTCTTCGGCACGGCGAAGTCCTGTGCATGGATCAGGTCGCCCACCCAGGTCGGGATCTGGTTGGTGATGGCCTTGCCGGGGACCGCCACGCCCATGATGGATGACCCATCCTCTTCAGTTTTCTTCTCCAAGCCCGTGAACAGCACGTATTCGACGGGCAGCGAGGTCAGGTTCATGGTCATGCCATAGAGCTGGTTCTGGCAGAAATTGAAATGGGCCTTCGAGTTGCCGGCAAACATCACATGCTGCACTACGCCGTCCACCACGATCGGCTGGGTGAACTTCGAGGTCGCCTCCTGCCCGGTGTCCAGAGCACGGTCAGCGCAGAGGCGCATCAGCATAGTGCCGATCGAGGTGAAGCCCTCGACGGCGATGGCCCCCACCTCGTCCCAGTTCACGCGCACGAAGTTCAGCCGCGAGATGTCGGACTCCTCCGGGTTCTCCGGCCAATAGCCTTGGGAGAACTTACGCAGGATCGGCAGGGGAATGGTCGCGGTGTCGCAGCGATAAGGGCGGATCATCCCGGCCCGCACTTCCTCGTCGCAGGGTGCCCAGCCGCCACCGTCGGCCGAGAACAGCAGCGTCGCCTTCCCGGTCTTCTCGGCGATGTAGTGCGCGAGGTGGGAGACCGCTGTGGTCTTGAAGGTCGATGTGCCGCCGTAGATGCAGCCGGATTTAGCCATGAGCTTATGCTCCACCCAGAGTCGATGATCCAGGGAACGCCGTCGCGGGCTCTGCCACCTTCTTCGCCGCCGCCCGCCGCTTGGCCTTGGGCTTCGGGGCCGCACTGGCCGCCGACTCCCGCCGCTTGAGAAACAGGTGCCGCTGGCCGTCGGCGCGGTGGTCCGACACGACTTCATAACCCGAGAGCCAGTGCCGGGGCATTCCTTCGTCCTTGATTACCAGTTCAACGTACTTCGCGTTCGCCATAACCCTGCCTTTCCAGATGCAGCAGACCCTTCTCCATGAGCCACACCGCCTGAGCGTTGAGCGACCGCTTGTCCCATTGGGCCAAGGTACGGATGCGCTTCAGCAACTCCGCAGGAACGGCCACATGGAGAGTACGTGTCTTTTGCTGTCCGTTCTTGTCTGATCTTGTCATGCGGGGATAATCCTACCACTCGCCGGGAAAATGTCAAGCAGAAAATGAGCCGCCGCCAGCCCCGCCTGTGGAAATCTCACTCGCCTCGGGGAGGGCCGGAAGGCTCCGGGGCGGAGGGCTCCCCTTTCGCGTCCCCGGCCAGAGCCGCATCGACGCGCTCCATCACGTTTCCGATTATCATCTGATCGGACAAGCCCAAGAATTGCCCGTCTTTGCGGGCTATCGAATACTCGCCGCCTGGATCGCCAGAGAATAAGCCTCTGAGTTCTGCCAGTGCCGCCCGCAGGCGCTCCGTCTCGTGAGCCGCTCGGTCGCTCGCGTCCAGTTCTTCTTTCAGGCGCTTCGCGTAGGCCTCAAGCTGCTCCCGGTAGGTGACATTGACCATGCGTGTGCCATCGTTCGGGCAATCTGGCGTCTGCCGATTTTCTTCCGTCGTTCCAATCCGCCCAGTAGCGACACACATCGTCTGGATCGACCACTGAAAGCCACACTTGGGGCATCTGAATTGCCCCGGCATAAAGGCTAGTTCGTATAAATCCGGCACGCCGTCTGGCGCCCGCTCTCTCGACTCAGTGTCCACAAATCCTCCTTGCCATCATCTTTCAATGTCTACGATTACGCCGGTTGCTTCTTTGTAAGCCGCAACTAGCTTATCTATTCCACTCATGGCTTGCGGGAAGCACTTCCGTTGCGCCCTTTGCCATTCCCACATTGCGCGGTAACCGGGGTGGGGATGAGCTGTCGGCAGTGGATACTCGCCACGCTCGAAGCCGTCGATACCAGCCCACCATTCGCCTTCATCTTGCAACTCAAACAGCATTCCACCGCAGAGCGGGCAGCAGGGCAATGCGTGGCCGACATCCCCTGATCGTGTTTTCGTGCTGCCGACCTCATGGATGGAGCCGAACCATGTGCAGTTAGCGCCATAGCAAAAGCGGCCATCAGCATCTCGCTTTCGTTGCTCTCGGCCACGTATGCGGATACCGCCGTCGCGTTCCAATGCGTCTAAGACTTGCTTTGGGAATTCCTCAACACTCATTTTTCTCCTCCTACGCGCTCTCGACTCAGTGTCCATCGGTCGGCCTCCGCGCTTTAATCAGTTCGTTTGCAATCCTTTTGAAGTTCATCAGGTCGGCCATAGAGTAATCAGTGTAGACGGCTCCTTCGCACCGAACCGTCCAGTCACGTTTCTTCTCGTAATAAAGCTGTGCGAGAATTCTGGCTTGGCGCTCAGAGAAATATTTGCCCTCGATGAGCGCAACAAGCTCGTCTGTTGTAAAAAAGGCCCGATCAGCGCAGTCCCATTCGCCCAAATAGAGCGACCGAAAACTTAGTTCCGGCTTGGACTCAGTGTCCATCGCTACTCCTTCAAGGCATCAATGGTTCCCAAAACCCGAAGTAATAATCGGGAACTATATACATAACTCCCTAAGTACAATGAAATGACTATTGTGTCGTATGTGGCTGACTACGCGCCCATTCTTTATCTGCTTCAATATCTATCTGGTAATCGGGGCAGTCGCATCCATCTACAGTCGGTGGGCCCGGGGCTTCGCAGTCGTATCCAATACAGCGAAACTTAGCATCTGGCGACGTTGGAGGAATATTCAAGCTGTCATCGAGGCGATGCCAACTATCAGGATGACCACACCGCTTGCACTTACTTGGCATTGGAGTTGACACGCTTTGCCTTCTTTCTCTTCCAGGGTTTGGGTTGTTTCGATTTGGGACGGTAGCCTAGAACTACATCGGCGACTTGCGCGAGGCCGTTCATTTCTCGACAAGATGAACAGTTGGAATCGTAAGCGTCATGTTGATAGCAGGGAGCTCGCATCATATCGTCAGTTCCTGCGTCGTGATTTGATCTTCACCGCAGATCGGACAGTGGAACAGTTGACAACACCCGCCCCCCCGATTGTCGGTTTCGATGAAAGTGATAGCGAGGCAGGGCTTAGTTCTGCACTGAACTTTGTACCTGCGATGGGGATGATGCCGCTTAACGGAACAATCAGGAGACGGACAGGTGCAAGGGCCGTCAGGGTCTTTTCCGTATGAACTCATGCTGTCAACCCCGCATAGGTCTCGCTGGCTTTTGGACTTCGTTGTACTGCTTCCAGGAAGCACGATTTTGTGCGCGGGTTCTCGCCGCCTTACGTGCCGCTTTTTGACGTTCTGTCATACAGTTACGCATCGCTACTCCTCCGCCTTCGCAGTCTCCAACTTGGGACCGTGATACTCCGCCCCGTGAGCCAAGGCCATTCCTTCTCCCGCCAACAACCAGTCCCATATCTGTGCAGCAGCATCGCCATTAGCGTGATCGACGGTGCCGTCATCGTACCCGATGCGAATCGACGTAATTTTACGCTCCGCCATCGCTACTCCCTTCCACCCGCCGCCCTCGCCGTTAGGGCTTCGACCTCTGGCCGATGGTGGGGCTGACGGATCTTGTACAGCCCGCTGCCCAGAGGGTCCCGCCGGATGTCCTCCCCACCGTGACACACCTTGCTCATGCTACAGGTCGTAGGGTACTCGCAGGCGCGCAGGGTCCGGCGGAAGCGGCGGTTGAGCAGCGATCGCCGCTCGCCTTCGTCCGTGGCGGCCTCGATCAGGGCTACGCTCTCCGCCACCTCGACCTCCTGCGCCTCGATCTCCTCGATGAGGTCGCGCAACGAGTCATCCTGCCGATAGACGATGACCGGAGGCACAAACACCGCGTCCAGAGGATGCTGCGCCGTGTAGCCCAAAGCCTGGCCGGCAGACTTCCATCCCAGAGCGCGCGGCTCAAGGCCCACGGTAGAATCCTCCGCCGACATCGCTTCCTCCGACTGATCCAGCAGGTCGATCCAAGCTTTCACGTAAGAATTGGCGGCAGCTCCCACAGTTACCCCGTTAGGCGACATAGCGGACCCTTGCGGGCTGTGACTTACCCACCCCTTCTGCCCGGACGCCGAGGATTGCGATTTCTCGCAACGGGTGGACTCGCTCTTCTCAAGCTGCCGGGGCTTTTGGCCCGCGCTTGTACAAAAACTTGTGTCATCGAACACCGGCTCCGACTTCCAGTGACCATAGTAGAGGTTCGTCGCCGCCCCGTCCTCCTTGATGTAGTCGTAGGACCAGCATTGGTCGCCGAGCGAGAAGGCCGCGCCCTTCGCCGGAGTGGACCGGGCCACGTAGCGCCGCACGAGATGCGACTTCTGCGAGCGGCAGTCGAAGCCGAAGCGGGCGGTGAGGTCCTTGTCCCGCCAGCGCTCGCCTTTGAGGAGGTATTCGTAGCGGATGCCGAGGATGCGGGGCGGGGCGGGGATGGATCGCAGGAACTCCCACATCGCCTTCTTAATCTTGATCTCCCCTCCGGCATCTTGGACATAGTAGTAGGCGTCCCTGAGGCCTTGGTTATCCGGTCCCAGATCGCCTGCGTGGGCCAGATGCCACCACTCCCCCAGCCGCCGCTCGACCTCCACCCCCTCGCTCAACCCCTGCATGTCATGCTGCGCGTCCAACTCCTTGCGCCGGTCCCAGCTCGCTGCGGTCTTGAACGACATCAGGTAGAGGGAGTTGTCGGCGCGCGAGCGGAGGAGGGCGTCGGGGCGGGACATGAACCTGAGCGACACATGCTCGGTCTCGAAGACCTTTGCTTCGTCCAACGTACCTGCATTGACGATTTCTCCCGTCTCGACATAGCGTGGACCATACCACGACGACAGTTCCCATTCCCCTTCCCGCTCGACCTCCAGCACCTCATGGCTCTCCAAGAGCGGACGGAGCTTGCGCCGAGCATAGGCCCGCACCAGAGCCTCCACCAGCCCCGACTGTTCTTTCCACAGATACTCGTCGAACTCCTTGGCCCCGGAGGCGTGGTGGTCGTAGAGGGCTGCCAGCGTGGGATCGTCCAGCGGCACTCCCAGCTGGTCGGCTGTCGCTGCCATCTGCCGGGCGAGGTCTGAGGGGGATGCCATAGCCGCCGCCTCGCCGGGGTCGAGCGCCAGCTGGCCACGGTACTGAGAGAGGTCGGCGATGGCCGAGGCGACGGCCCGGTCCTCGATCTCCCGCCACACGGCCAGCGGAACCGCCTCCACCGAGCCATGGCGATCGACCGCCTTCTGGCCCTCTGCCAGCTCCAGCGCGAGGCCGACGTGAACCGCCCCGCCGACCGCCAACGGGAGAGGCTTCGACTTCGGCTCCAGCCCCTGCCCCGCCTCGTGATAGCGCAGGAACCGCTCACGGGCACAGTGTTGATAACATTCGGTCCTTGAGCGATCCGTGAAAATCACCTTGGGCATGGCTCCTCCTAGAACGGTATGTCTGAATCGGTCAGCACCGCCGCATCGGTCTCGGTCGCAGGTTCCGACGGCGCTGCCTGCTGCGGCGCAAGCACTACCCCGCAGTCCCACTCGATGACATCCTCCTCATGCGCAGCGATTACTTGCTCCGGCACATAGGAAGAGGGGATCACCCGCTCAGGCACCTGCCGCCTGCCAACCACCTTTGGCGTGCAAACCTTGTCCCGGTGGAAGTAGAACACCAACTTCTTGTTGGCGATGGATACGGCTGCGTTAAAGTAGTCGCCTTCGTAGACTTTCTCAAAGCTCCCCAACGCCTTGACTACAGCCCGCTCGTCGCTCACTCCGAACGCATAGACGGTCACCTTCTCGTTCTCCAGCGCATACGGCTCTGGTGCCAGAGGATGCGTCTCATACCAGTCCGCCAGTTCCCGCAGAAACGTTACAAACTTTTCACTCGCCATGACCTGCCTCCTTTGTCGTCACCGCTTCTTCCTCTGCCCCGCCCTCCTCCAGCCCCATCAAGGTCTTCAGGTAGCCTGCTGCCGCCGCCGCGCACTCCCGGCACAGATACCGCTCCCCAACCACGATCCCGTTCTTCACCTCCTGCCGGCAACCCTGGCATCGGCCCTTCGCCGCCTCCCGCAGCCACGCCAGGGTCGAGGTCGCCGCTGGGAGGGGGTTCACCAGCTGCCAGGCCCGCATCCCCGAGACGCCCATGGCCGCGCCGATCTCGCGGTAGGTGAGGCCCTTGAGACGGAGGCGGAGGGCCTTGCGCTGTCTGTCCTCGGTGGTCATGGTTTCTCCACCCCCTTCATCTTGGGAGGGCTGGGGAATGCGCCATCCACCTGCTCGCTGTACTTCTTCACACGCTCATCCTCCTCCCGCATTCGTCGGTCATAGTCGTTCATCTTTTGCTCCTGGGCATGGGTACGAAGCTCATCCCGCGCGGAATCGAGCTGGCCTTGATAGTAATCCAGCCAGTGAAAGTAACTGTCCCGGGCGCAACTGTCCTTGATTTTTGAAGCCCAAGCGCGGAGGTTATTCAGCAGCGCCTGCTCGCCACGAAACCGTGACTCCCAGTAGCTGCTCGTGTAGTTCCCACTTATCCACACGTCTAAGTAGTTATCTATGTTGCCCATACCCAGTGATGGAAAGAGTCGATCCAGCGCCAGCCGCTTCGCCGACTCAGGACACGGAGGAGGAACCTTGACTTCCCAGTACCCTCCTCCCTTGTGCACCGCTGGCACATTGATACCACCAACCGAGGGCGCTGCCGGGACCGCTCGGTTTGCGCCAGCGCAGGAACGAAGCACCGCAAGTAGGACGATAACCCCAACAAGCATGGGGAGGACTGCAAAGAAGGCAATGTTGATGAGCCTCATATGCGCCGCCTCGCCGCAAGGTCTTTAATATCAGTCACTTTCCTAATCATGGCTCCCATCCTACTCCCCCCGCTTTACCCTTGTCAAGCCCCAAATGCAAGCCTTACGCCTGTTACCTGTGGAAATCCTAGCTATCTTCCGTCGGCGACGCTAGGGGATACCCCCTACAGAAAAATTTCGCCGAAAATACGATTTTGCTTGCATTAGGGTGTGATATAGTGGTAATCGGTAAGTGGCCAAGAGCGCGTTCGTTTCCACCGGGGACGGGGGACTCCTGACCTCCGTCCCCATCGCCTCTCAGGAGGGGCATTACAGATGGCCACTACTAGCATTACGCCGTTTTCTATCCTTGACCTCAGTTCCACCCCTGAACTCACCCGCACGGTCCTCCACGAGAACCTCGAAGCTAGCGCCTGGGACCCGTCCAAGCTCCAGGCCGGCCTGTGCTACGACTCCACAGGCACCCTGCGTATCAAGCCCGAGATCGAGGCCAAGCTGTGCCCAGAGCGCCGCGCCATCGTCGAGTGGCTGCTGGCCGCGCATCGGGCAGCGGAGGCCAACTCCCTGCTCGCCTGCCAACTGCTGCACAAGATCCTCGAACTCTGCCCCAACGGCCATGAGAAATACGTCGCCAAGGTCTCCTGTTCGAAGCTGTTCCTCTGTAGCTATTGCGCCACGCCCAAGGCCCGCATGGCCAAGCTGCGTTACGACCATCCCCTGCTCTACCACCACCTGCTGAGCACCCGGTTCACGGTCCTGACACTCACCATCGCCATCCCCCGAAGCCGCGAGTCGTTCGAAGAGGCGCGGAGACATTTCGAATCCCTGATGACCGAGATCGAAGCCGAGGGAGCCTACTTCCTGCCGGCCTTCGAGCGGACCTCGGAGCAGACTAAAGCCTTTGCTATCATCACCGGCCCTCGCCTTCCTGCATGGCCAAAGCTCAATCGCATGTGGAAAGAGATAGCCGGAGCCAGGGGGGAGATCCACGCCAAGCTCTACGACGGCCGTGACAGCCAGGAATACGACCAGAAAGCTGGGCTCTATCAGGCGTTCAGCGGGTTCGTCGAGTATCACCTGTCCGGCCAAGCCACCGCTGAGAACTCGGAGCAGTGGGTGGGGTTCCGGTCGATCATCCCTTGGGGCAACTTCCGGGGGTTCGACAAGCGCGCGCAGGAGGAGCGGTTCGAGGATGGCCACGGCACGATCCCGACTGAGATCTGCGAGGATGGCCATGAGCATGGGGTTCCGACCTGTTGCAGCCAGTGCTCGGCTACCTTGGTCAAGGGGGATGCCCACCTCCCTCTCCAGACCTTCGAGGAACTCTCTCGGGACGGCGCAACGATATACTTCGGGCGTAGTACCAAGCCTACCTATGCCCGATGTGGGTCTTGGCTCTATGAGGAGAGGCGGGAGCCGGTCGAGTCTCAGCATTCGCCTCCTTCCTGACGGCTCCCGAAGCCTTCTAACGCCCTACATAGCGCCATCCAGAGACCGCTCCCCAGACGACGAGGAATAGCCATGCCTCGATCACGGCCGCCCACAGGCATCCCACGTAGAATCCCCCGCTCGGCCCCGGCTTCACTTCTCTAGGGTCGGGCATGGCTTGGCCTTTCTCGCCGGATGGCGTCGGGGAGCCGGAGTGGTGGTGGTGGTCCTAATCGCGCTCAGCGGCACCCCCGGCTCCGTGACCAACGGTTGTGGAATGTTGATCGTCACCTGCGGCGCAGGTACAATAATCTGAGGGGTAGACTCAACCGGAGCGGGCAGCATCGCGGCTGGCGGCTGTCCCTCCGGTTGCTTGACGGTCATGCAATCCTCCAAGGTCACCCCCGCCTTCCTCGCCGACGGCTCCGTGACCATCAGCTTGCAGAACGCCAACATGCTCCCGGCGTTCCTCAGCTCCTCGGCGGTCTCGCGGATGTCACAGCCGGCGTCCACCTTCCCGCCACCAATCCCCAATCCCGCCCAGCCCGTCTGCCCCGCGGCACCCCATCCCTTGACGCATGGCGAGGTATGGAACGGCGGAGGAGCCAGCGCCGGAGCCGTCTGCCGCACGTCCTGGTAGACGGATTCCTGCGTGTTCTGCTGCGGGCCGGTCGACGCTGAGGCCGCGCCCCCCTTGGCCACCTGCCCCTGCGCCTGGCCCTGACCCTGCGCCTGCTGCTGAGCCTCCTGTTGCTGCTGGGCCTGCTGCTGGCGATTCCCCTTCCCCGGCCGGCCGCCGTGCCAGTCCCCCTGGCCCCACGCGGCGACGGCTAGGCATAGTACGGCTCCTGCTGCTGCAAAGTTTTTCATGGTTGTGCGCCTCCCAGCGCCTTTTTACAACGATTCCCAAAACTCATCCGGCGCTCTTTGTTCTGCAAGCGTCGAACGCAGCTTATCCAATGCTTCCCCAGGGTCGTCAAAGTACGTTTTGAGGTATTTGAGCGCAGATTTTTGACTCACGCACCAGCGAGTCGCGCACGCCAAAGCCACGTCCTCAAACTTTAGTGGATTGCGCTTGAATGGATACTCTGGCGCGTCCGTCCTCATCGCAGCAACCCCACTCTCCTCAGCCCCGCCCGCAGCTCCGCGCCCTCGACCAGCCGCGTCAGGTCCTCGATCTCTTGGGCCAGCCGCAACTCTAACCATTCCTGGTCATCGTCCCGCCACTCCTGCTCGACCTCCCCGGCCATGTCCAGGCCGAATCCCTCCGGCCACTGCTGATCGCTACGGTTGATCGCCATGATTCGCCTCCCCGACTTCCTCTTCCTCGTCCTCGTCCTCATCCTCTTCCAGTTCCTCGTCGCCGACCATCGCCTCCGCGATCTCGTACCAATCGACCTCCGACAATGCCGCGCCCAGCAGATCAGCATAAGTCCCTTCCAGCTCCGGCGCATTGTCCTTGATCTCCGACTCCAGCTGCTTGGCCAAGGCGCTCACCGTGTCGTCCTTGTCGTGGTCGTTCGATTCCCACTGATCCCGGACCTGTTCACGCCAGTAGTGATAACTCCCCTCATCATTGTCGATCCACAGCTTGACGTTCCAGGTTTCGTAATTTGACCATCCGTTGTAGCTCATGCCGCTCCTCTCATCGCCCAGATTGAACCGCCCAGAGGATGCCGCCCAGCCCTCGGCCCAGGGCCGCGCCACGTGGCATCCGCTCGGAGGGTCACAACCGGTAAGGCATAATCACGCCGATGGCTTCGGGATTATCGTCGCACTTTACCAGTACGCCCGAATTCCCATCCTTAATCCACAGCTGGACGACCGGCGGATTGCGTTTATCTACTTCCGGTTGCAAGGCTTTGGCCAGCCGCAGCAGCAGCTCGGCGTTCAGCGATACCGTACACGGTCCCTCATACTTCCCGCCCTTGGGGATCACGGCATCCACGTTGGGGAAGGTTCCATTGATGAGTTCATATTCCGCCGTCTCGCCCGCGCCAACCGCCGTAGCCTTCCCATTGGTAGTCACTTCGACCGGAACACTCTTCGCTCGTTTCTGCATGGCCCGAATCTGCTTGATGGAATCGAGGCTCAGCAAGGCATCCTTGTCCTTGTCGCCGACTTCGCAGGGGACAATCGCCAAGATATGACCATCCGTCGCCATGATCCGCTTGCCCGCCACGTCCAGCTTGACGGCTTTGAGGGTATAACGGCTTTCCTCGGTCGAAGCCGCCAGTTCGATTTTCGCTTCCGGTAGTCTCATAATCCGTCTCCGGCAGTAGGTTGCCAGCCGCTAGCCGCATCGTTCGGCCCCCTGCGAGGGGCCGAGTGTCGAGGCTAATCGACATTGGTCGAATCTTTGAGCATCGCGCTCAACTCTCTTTCAATGTGCGTCTGTGCATGAGCCAAGCAGGCCCAAATAGGGTGCGGTGTGTTGGGTTCAGTACGAAGCTTGTAGAGAATAGCCTGAGCATCCGAAACTGCGTCTCTCACGTCAAGTGCGCTAATTGTGTTCATCGTTTCCTCCGTCCCACTGTGCTCACCTTACGCCCGTCCCCTTACCCCTGTCAAGTGACAAGTTAGTAAACGCCTGTGGAAATCTTTGGCCGAGTGGTCACTGACTTCGTGGGAGTGGTCAATCTGAATGTGGGAATGGTCAATTCGGGAGGATGTGCCGGAGAATGGTAAGTGGGAGAGCGGGATGAGGCTGTGCTCCATCTTTCTACCGTGCCGACCGTGCTGACCGTTCGGCCTCCCATTGTCCCGCCCTCCCCCGCCGTGACCTGTCCCGCTCCCCCGTCCGCCGTCGCCAGCTGGCGGATCGCGCCAACGCGACGCAGGGCTCCGACTCACCGTCCCCCGTCCCCCATCCCGCGCCATCGCCGACGGCCGGCCAGGTTGCGCCAGGCCCGACCGACCGGTTGGTTGGGGCGAGTTGTCCGGGGAGAGGGGGGGTGGGGTGGCGGCGGCATGTTTCTGCCTCTTCGCCCACCCATAAAAAATTTACAAAATTTTCCTCCCACTATTTATATTAGTTGACATTAGCTAGTAGTGGATGTAAAGTGAGCATCAACATGAACGCTATGGAACTTAGACTTAGAGGGATGACCTATGCTGAGATCGGCAAGGCGCTGGGAGTAAGCAGGCAACGTGCCCAACAGTTAGTTCGTCCTCCTAGACCAATATACGAAGCAGTCAAAGCGCGGGCTGGGGGGAAATGTGAACTCTGCGGCTTAGAAATATCTAATGGGCATGTCCATCATAAGGAAAGGGTTAATGATTACAATGGATTAGATAATCTACAGTACTTGTGTGTCGTGTGTCATAAGGGAGAACACCCCAGCGAATTGCAATTTGAGCCTGTGGTAGAGGGTAAGGTGAGAAAGGTAACGTTCCGGGTCGATGATGATCTAGTAGATAAATTAAAGGAAGAATTAGAGGCTTGGAGGGCGGTTCGTGGTCCCAAATTCAGCCTTAACGAGTTATGTGTTGAGAAGCTCAGCCGGAAAATGACGCCGACACTCTGGCCCAGCGTGAAGGAGGTGATGCCCAGTGGACCCGACCATAGCCCCATTAGTGTCCCGGCGGGGGGTCACGCCGAGCCCGCAGCCGAAGCAACGAGCGTGAGCAGCCCAACGACCGGGATGCCCCCGCCGCCGAGGTTCGAGGAGTCGGAGCCGTCTCAGGTTGAGACTCTGGCTACCGTGGAACCCGAAGCCGTGGCCGTGGCCGACGACGACCTGCTCTGCGAACGCCCCGAGGCCGCCGACGATGCCAGTTGATCCCTCCACCCCCGCCCGCGCCCTCTCCCCCTCCCCGGCCTGGGAGCGCAAGATCCTCGCCCGCTGGCGGGAGTTGGAACCCCGCGTGAAGCTCCGGATGCACGTTTCCTCCTGTTCTGCCGACGATATCAACTGGCGATACGACATCCATCAGCTCTTGGAGGCCGAGCGTCTGCGCCATCGCGCCTGGCTCCTCACGCTCCTCAGCCGCCAGATCGACATGCGCCACATCCGGCGCACCGCGATGGACGATCCGACCCGGCCCCCGGAGGTGTTGCGGGCCGAGATGACTAGGTACATACTCAAAAGGAGCAGGAGAAAACCCTATGCCCACAAGTAAGGAACTCGTGGCCAATCGCCCCCTGCGCGGCGATGAACTCTCTAAGATCGTCCTCGCCGATGTCTCCGATGTCCTCAACCGCGACTGCATGTTCACCTCCCGCGTAGCCTATGGCCGCGTCGCCTACGAGGTCCGCATCACCTTGCACATGGACAATCCGACGTTCCCGCAGTCCACCACCATCCTCCAGTCGAAGCCGCGCTCGGACAACGAGGTGGAGAGGCAACCGGAGCTCGGGGCGATCCAGGGCCGGCCTCCCCTGCCCCAGCCCTCCGCCGAGTCCTACGCCTCGGTCGTCGAGCGCCACCGCGACATCGACTCCCCGAACGCCACCCGCATCGAGCACGGCCTGCCGATCTCGGTGGTCCGCACCGGCCATGACACGGGCGGCAACCCGATCTCGGTCGAGGAGGGCGTCGTGTATCCCCCGGAGTCCGTCGAAGGTATGACGCCCGAGCCGGTGGATACCGACCTCACGAGGATCGCCAAGCAGGCGTGGGCCTCGGGGACGCCGGAGAATCTCCTGTGACCCCCGAAACCTCCGCCTACGAGTACACCATGATGGCTTACATAGCCAAGAGGCGAGAAGCGATCGAGCGTCGTCGAGATTCGTTCCTCTGGCTCTGCGACCTCTTCGACCGGGCCACGTACGAGAATAATCTGGACCTCATGCGCAAGGCCTACGACGCACTCAATCTGTTCTATAGGGGATGACATTCGTGATCTTGGCGTGGCAGATAGCACGGGCAGTCGTCATTCTGAAGCGCCTCACCCTCGCCGCCGAGTCCCTCGCCGACTCCCAGCGCCAGCTCGTAGCCATCGAGCGCCAGCGCACGCCCGCCCCCCGCGACATCCGCAAGGCCGAGATCTCCGTGGCCTCGGTCGAGGACTGGAACAAGCGCTGGACGGAGGAGCATCCCACTCTGGAGTCGCTGGAGCGATGAAGGTACTCGACCTATTCTGCGGCGCTGGTGGTGCGGCGATGGGCCTGCATCGAGCATGGCCGGACGCGGAGATCGTGGGCGTGGACATCAAGCCGCAGCCGAGGTATCCGTTTAAGTTCGTGCAGGCAGATGCTATGACCTATCCGCTGGAGGGGTTCGATTTCATCTGGGCCAGTCCAATGTGTCAGCATCACTCGTGGGCAGCGCGGCGATGGAAAAAGGAATGGCCGAATCAGATTCCGGCAATACGAGAGCGGCTGAGAGCTGCGGGAACCCCTTACGTGATTGAGAATGTCGTAGGTGCTCCACTACTTGATCCAACGCGGCTGTGTGGAATGATGTTTGCGCTCAAGGTCATACGACATCGGCTGTTCGAGTGCTCATTCGCAATCAACACTCCACACCATCCGTCGTGCTCAGGGAAAATAGCTAGTGGGGAAGCGTATACCGTAGCAGGCCACGGAGCGGAATCGAAGTCTTACAGGCACCAAGATTGGGCTGATGCAATGGGTATCGACTGGATGACAAAGCTGGAGCTGACGCAGGCCATCCCTCCCGCCTACTCCGAATACATCGCCCGCCAATGGAGCCTCTCCCGATGACCGCCACCTTCACCGCCGCCCAGCTCCGCCAGAGCGCCTACCGCCTGCTCGGCGTCTCCCCGAACGACGTGGCCACCTTCCCCCGGCTCTCGATCCCGTTCAAGGCCCTCGGCGGCAAGCAGAAGGCGCTAGAATATCTCCGCGCCACCTCGCACCCGGCCGCCCGCCGCTTCATCGCCGTCTACGACGACCTCCGCTGGCCCAGCGAAGTCCGTCAGCTGCTCCCGATCGAAGCCTTCTGCATCGCCGCCAAGGTCTCCTCCGACGACCTGCTCTCGGCCATCGCCCGCTCGGTGCGGGAGATCAACCAGCTGGCGGGGGCAGTGAAAGCCGCCGAGGCCCATCCCGAAGTGGTAGACACCTCCTCGGCCCTGGCCCGCGCCGGCGACCTCGACCACGCCACGCTGAACATGAAGCACATGGAGTTCCTGCCGTCGCCCAAAGGCTCGCGGGTGAACATCAACCTCTCGGCCAACGCCCAGGCCCAAGCGGTCTCTCAGAGCGCGGCCATCACGGCCCCGGCCCCCGA